>Ga0182793_1001025_pt1 | contig 18484 bp, 14 predicted proteins | sample Passage237A_FD_130498 | JGI IMG/M metagenome (GOLD analysis project Ga0182793, IMG submission 130498) | Cellulose adapted compost microbial communities from Newby Island Compost Facility, Milpitas, CA, USA - Passage2 37A (version 2) (version 2) ... | reverse complement strand
GGGTCCGCGTCGTCATTCCCGCCGCGAAGAAGACCCGCCGGAGGTGGGGGGAGCCACTGCCGGAACGCGCGCCGGCGCTCGCCTCGGCCGCGGAGCTGATCGGCAAGCCGGCCCCGTCCTTCCCCGTAGACGCCTGGCGCAACACCCCGGACAATGTCCGGTCGCTCGCGGACCTGAAGGGCAAGGTTGTGGTGCTGGATTTCTGGGCAACCTGGTGCCAGCCGTGCATCAAGGAGATGCCAGGGCTGATCGCCCTGCGGGAGAAGGAGGGACCGCGCGGCCTGGAGATCGTGGGCATCACTGAAAACCGCGACTCTCAGACCACGGAGCAGGTGGACCGCTTCCTCGCCGAGCGGAAACTGCCGTACCCCATCGCGATCCTCGCCTCGAACGACGCATCCCGCGCCTTCGGCGTCGGCGCCATCCCCCATGTGTTCGTGCTCGACCGCGCCGGGAACGTCCGGTACCAGAAGATCGGTGCCGGCCAGGGCGAGGAGGTGGCAAAGGTCGTGGCAGAGCTGCTGGCCGAGCCCGCCCCGACCAGTACGGTGACAGCCGCTTCCGCCCCGGTTTTCGCAGCGGAGGGGCTGACGCCCGATACCGACGCGGCGGTGCGCGCCCGCCTCGGGAACTACCGCACGGAGATCGCCCTGAGCGACAAAAAGCCCGCGGGCATCGTCCGCGAGCCACGCTACATCGGGAAGCCGCGCTACGGCTCCTTTCGTCTGGGCGACGGACCGGACGCGCAGTATCTGGTGGCGCTGGACGAGCCTGCCGGCGGCGACGGCAGCGACGCCCCCTGGCGCATCTACCTTGACCGGAACCGCAACGGGGATCTGACCGACGATGGCGACGGGGCGTGGTCGTCCGCCGAAAAGGTGCGCTCCGCGAAGGGAGAACACATCCGCTACGGCCCGAACGCCTACGTGCTCCGGGCCTCCTACCCCTCGGGGTCGTCGGAGTACGGGATTGCCCTGTTCCGCTTCTCGGACCAGAAGGTACTGAAGCTCTACCGTACCGGGGGGCGCACGGGGACGCTCACCATCGGGGGGAAGCCGCGCCGTATCCTGCTGACCGAGAACGACGCGGACGGCCTGTTCGCCAAGCCCGTGGCGGTGGACGAAGCGGGACTGCCCGTGAAGCCACCGGCCACGCGCCCGGTCTGGCTGCTGGTGGATCTGGACGGCGATGGCCAGTTCCGGACGGACGCCGCGGCGACGACGCAGAACAAGCCGTCGGAGACGTTCGATATCCGTGGGCCGTTCGTCCTTGGCGGCGCGACCTACCGGGCGACCGTGGCGCCGGACGGGTCGTGGCTGCGCCTGCAGGAGACCGACGAGCCTGTGGCTGACTTCCGTGTGCGGCGCCCGGCCCTGCTGGCCGCGGGCGACGCCGCCCCCGACTTCACCGCGACCGGACCGGACGGCCGCCCGGTGCGCCTGTTGGACTACCGGGGGAAGGTGGTGGTGCTGGACTTCTGGGCGACCTGGTGCGCCCCGTGCCAGCGGGCCATGCCCCACCTCAGCGCGCTACAGGACCGGCTGAAGGACCAGGGCGTGGTGGTCCTGGGGCTGTGCGTCTCCGACGAACCCGAGGCGTTCGCGCAGTGGGTGAAGGCGGACGCCAACGCCGGCGCGGCGGAGCGCAAGGCCCGATTCCCCCTCGCCTTTGACCCGGCGGGGCGCGACGGGGCGAGCCAGCCGAAAGCTCTGTACCGGGTGAGCGCGCTGCCGACGACCTACGTCATCGGGCGGGACGGCAAGGTGGTGGGCTCGGTCGTAGGCTACCGGCCGGAAGACACCACCCTGGAAGATGCGCTAAAGGCGGCGGGGGTGCGGCTATGACCACTGCTGCCGCTCCCCCCGCTGCCTCGCTGCTGCTGCGTGCTGCCGCCCGGTTACCCGGGGCCGGCGACGGTCACCGTCGCCGCGCGCTCCACGGTCTTTGGCGGGAGGCAGCTTTCCGCCGTACAGGCCTGGTACCGCGCCCGCACGGTAAAGCGTGCGGGACCGCGGGCGTCCTTGGGAACGGTGACCGGCACGGTCACCCGCACCGTCCCCTCGTACACCTCGATCTCGTCCCCGGCAATGGTGGCCACGTGGGGCTTGGGGTAGGCAGGTGTCCCGACCGCAAAGCGGGGCGGCGCCTGCACCGTGACGGTCGTCGGGGCGTTTGCCTGGTCCTTCGCGGGCGGATAGATGTGGTATTCGGGGTCCACTGTGAAGGTCACGGTGACGGTCAGCGGCTTGCCCGCCGGCGCCGACTTCGGGGCGCTCACGGCCACCTTCACCGGGTCCTTGCGCTCTTCCTGCCGGCCGCCACTGGCGCCGCCGCCGGCGGCCCGTCCCGCCGGGGGCGGGAGCAGCAGCAGGAGCGCTGCCGCCGCCGCGGCGGTCACGGGCAGCAGGAGGGCCGCCGCTGATGTCCGCGTCACGGCTGCTTACCTCCGCCCGCCGCGACCCGGGCCTTCCCGGCGCCCGGCTTCAGGCCGAGCTTCTGGACGACCGCCCGGACGTTGTCCTCGTGGAAGCCGAAGCCGTGGTAGAGGACGGTCCCCTTGCTGTCGATCAGGTACGTCGCGGGGAGCAGGGTGACGCCGTACTGGTCCATCATGATCGGGCCGTCCACCTTGGCGTTCTTGCCGGCGACCGAGTGCTTGGGCGCCGGGCTGATGGCGACGGTCGCGCGGAAGTTGTGCCGGGTCGTGAACTCGTTGACCATCTCCGGGGTTTCGGCCTCGTCGATCAGCACGAAGGCGAGCTCGTCGCTGCCGAGCCGGTCCACGAACTTCTGGACCTGCCGGATCTCGGAGTGGCACGGCTTGCACAGGACGCTGAAGAAGTGGAGCAGGACGACCTTGTTGTCCTTCAGCAGCTGGCTGAGCTGGACGTTGCCGCCCTTGGGGTTGGGGAGGGTGAAGTCGGGGGCCTTGCTGCCGACCTTCAGCACCTCGCCCTGGTAGGGCAGGCCGATGAACACCTTCTCGCCCGGCGGCGGGGTGTAGGCGTAGGCATCCTTCGGGGCTGCGGCGTCCATCGAGATGCCCTCCAGACGCGACACGGTGGCGGAACCCGCCCCGCTTTCGAAGGACTTGCCGCGCACCCAGCGCCGGATGATCAGGTCATCGTCGATGTACAGGCGGGTCACCGCGGGCGCGGGGTCCTTCGTCACCATCTCCACCACCTGGTAGGCCACCCCGTCGATGGTCTCCGGGGCGAGAAGGCGGGGGTTCACCACGTCGCGCGACGACGAGGTGAAGAGTTCGGGGCGCGGGTCGAAGAACTGCCGCAGGCCGGTGGGCAGGCCGTAGATGTAGTAGCGGTAGCCGTAGGGGTCCGCCTGCTCCTTGCGGAAGCGCGCCGCCGGGGAGGGCTTCACCGGGTCGGACTGGGACCAGAGGTTGACGCCGTCCGCGATCAGGGTCAATTTCCCGTCCGGGCCTTCCTCGATCATGCGCATGAGGTTGGGCTTTTCCAGGAAGAAGGTCGCCTTCGTGACCCCCTTCTTGCCGTTGGCCTGGGATTCGGTGATCACGGTGCCGCCGAGCGTTCGGAGCGCCTTGTACCGGGCGGCGACGCGGGCGAGGAGCGCATCGGCGCGCGCGTCGGGGGCGTTCGCGGGGGCGTAGACGGGGGCGGCGGAAGCGGGCGTTTCCGCGGCGCCCGCCGCATCGGGGGCGGCCGACACGCCCGCCCCGGATGCGGCGACCGTCGCCAGACCGACCGCCAGAGTCGGCAAGAACCAGGGACGTCGAGTAGGCATGGCGGAGACTCCTTAGAGAACGCCCGCCGTGAAACAGGGCGGGCAGGGTTTGCACAGGATTATAACACTAATCGCGCGTCATCAGGACATAGACGAAAATTCAGACTGTCTTTTTCCGTGTCACGATTGACGCTTCTATAGACTTCAGGTTACAATCGCAGGCAACCGGCACCGACGGACGGAGTTCCTCGTCCCGCGCCGGTCCCCGGCAGCATGTCCCCGAAGACGGCAACAGAAGCAGGCGTGTCTACCGTTTGATAGCAGGAGGTTGAGATCGATGTCTTACCGGAATTCGCGACGGCTTACTGCCGAACCGCCCCGAGCCGCGTCCACGCGGGGTAAATCCTTCGGGTTTACGCTGATCGAACTGCTCGTCGTTATCGCCATCATCGCGATCCTCGCCGCGATCCTTTTCCCCGTATTCGCCCAGGCCCGCGAGAAGGCCCGGCAGGCGACGTGTCTTTCCAACCTGAAGCAGATCGGCACGGGCTGGATCATGTACGCCCAGGACTACGACGGCGGTTATCCGACGAAGGGGTACTACCACCCGTCGTTCGCCGCGCCGCCCTCCGAGCGCATTTACTACAGCTGGTATGGCGGGCAGCACTACGAGAACTTCGAAGCCTCCGGAGCGTACAAGTACTTCCCCGAGAAGGGCCTGATCCAGCCCTACATGAAGAACGTGGACGTTCAGGACTGCATCAGCGCCGCAGGATTCGACCCGGACACTGCCAACCAGAAGATCGCGTACGGCATGAACAACCCGTACGTGGTCTGGGAGCAGGAGTTGGAGCGCCCCGCGGAGACGATCATGCTGGCGGACGTGATTCGCGTGGCGATTACCGCCGCCGGAACTCCCTCCCTCCAGCGGAACTCCCTCCTTTTCCGGCCAGGCACCAGCCGCGCCTCCGTGCTGCACGGGCGTCACAGTGGTATGGCGGGTGTTCTCGGGGCGGCCGCCCACGGCAAGGCCGTCAAGCCGGACCCGCAGCCGGTGGGTCTGGCGATGCCCTCGGGCGGTCCCATAACCCAGGCGGAGCACGACGCCCAGGTGCAGCACCACTGCGGCGAGTTGCTCCCCGGCCCCCGGACCAACGACCCCATCAAGGACGCCTACTACTACCTGGCGAAGAAGAACTCTCTGGCCACCATTCAGTAGCTGTTCTCGTCCGGCCGGGGCGCGCTGCGCACACAGCGCGCCCCGGCCGGATTCCCCTTCCTGAGCCCCGGTATAGCCTCCTGGCACCCAGACACGCCGTAGCACGGCGTAGCACGGCGCGACGCCATTCTCAGCCATCAGGACGGCGACACCCGCCTGGAGGGAGTCCTGCGCCGCCTCGGCGTCACGCTCCCCGGCAAGAAGACCGCGGAATAGCGCGAAAAAGGGCGGCGGGCGCACACGCGCCCGCCGCCTTTCGGGAAGAACGCGCGCCCGCTATTCCACGTTACAGGTCTTGTAGGCGGCTTCGAGGGCGGCGAGCACGTCGCCTTTCGGGAGGAACTCGTGGCCGAGGAAGCCGTCGAAGCCGGTTTCCTGGATCGCCCGGCAGATGGCGGGGTAGTAGAGCTCCTGCGTCTCGTCCAGGTCACGCCGCCCCGGAACGCCGGCTGTATGGTAGTGCGAAAAATGCGCCGCGCCGTGCTCCCGGATCGTCGCGATGACGTCCCCCTCCATGATCTGCATGTGGTAGATGTCGTAGAGTAGCTTGACGCGCGGGGAGCCCACGGCCTCGCAGACGCGCACGCCCCAGGCGGTGCGGTCGCACTGGTAGCCGGCGTGGTCGCGCTTTGAGTTGAGCAGCTCCATCGCCAGGGTCCCCCCCGCCTGCTCGGCTTCCGGGGCCAGCTTCTGGAGGACGGCCACGGTGTTGTCCAATCCCTCCTCGTCGCTCTGGCCGTCCACGTGGTTGCCGGAGAAGACGACCAGTGTGGGAATGCCGAAGTGCACGGCCTTTTCCAGACGGGCGGTCACTTCGGCGCGGATGCGGTCGTGGTTCTCGCGCTTGTTCATGCCGTCGGACAGGGTGCCGTGACCGCCCACACAGGCGATGGTCAGTCCCCCATCACGCACCACAGGCCAGTACTCCTCCGGCACCAGGTCCACCCCTGCATAGCCAATCCGCGCCGCTTCGCGCACCACCTCTTCCGCCGTCAACGGCTTCTTGTGAAAGGCCCACCAGGAAAATGATTGCTTCATGACGCCACGTTCGGCGGACGACGCAGCGAACCCTTTTTTCCGAATCTTTGTAACGTCGGCCCTGGAGGAGGCGACTGTGGAGTATGAGGAGTGCCCCTTCGCCCCTTCCGGGGCGGTCGGCCGACGGCAATTTCCTGGACCAGGCGCTTTCCGCGGAGCGGGAGCGTCTGGTGCGTCTCTGCGCACGCCTGACGGGTGACCGCGAGGCGGCGGAGGATCTGGCGCAGGAGGCTCTGCTGGAAGGCTGGCGCCACCAGGAGCGGCTGTATGGGGCGACGCTCTGGAAGGCGTACCTTACCGGGATCGCGCGCAACGTCTGCCTGCGCTGGTGCCGGAAGCAGGGGCGGGAGCGCCGGATGGTGACACTCCCGGCAGGACTGGAGTCGGTGGCCGATGAGGAGGCGACCGGCGGCGGGGAGGCGCGGGACGCCGACCCGGTGGAAGACCTGCTGGTGCGCGCGGAGCTTTCGGCCCTGCTGGAACGGGCGATGGCGTCCCTGCCGGAGGACTCCCGGGCGCTCCTGACCGAGCGCTACGTGGACAACCTGCCGCAGGCGGAGATCGCGGCGCGGCGCCGGATGACCGAGGGGTGCGCCGGAGTGCGCCTGCACCGTAGCCGCGCTGCCCTGCGGCGGGCGCTGGAGTCACGGCCGGAGCTGCGCGAGGACGCCGCCGCCCACGGGCTGCTGGGAGCGGACGCGCTGGAGGGGTGGCAGTCGACGCGCATCTGGTGCCCGCACTGCGGCGCGGCGTTCCTGGACTGGCGCTTCGAGCGGGATGCGGCGGGGCGCTGCCGCTCTTTCGCCGTGCGCTGCCGGGACTGCCGGGAGGAGTTGGGGGCGGACTTTACCACGCGCCATCGTGCGCTGGACCCGGGGCAACTGCTCTCGGATGTGAAGGGGTGCAAGCCGGCGCTGACCCGCCTGAACCGGTGGTGGAGCGATCTGCTGGAGCAGGCGGTGGCGACCCGCGAATCGCTCTGCGCGCGGTGCGGCGGGAAGACGTGGGTCACGACAGACCCGCCGTCCTCGGTGCCGTTGTGGATGCGGGAGATGCGGGGCATCTACTCGCTTTGCGCGCCGTGTCAGCGCCCGCTGTGCCTGACGCCCGCGGGGCGGGCGTTCCATACGCCGGAGGCGCGGCGGTTCTGGCAGCGACACCCGCGCATACGCCTGCGGTCCGAGCGTGACCTGATGTTCCAGGGGCAGCCCGCCGTCGCGGTGACCCTGGAGAGCGTGACCGACCGTGCGCGGCTGGAGTGCATCCTGTCGCGCGCGAACTTTGCCGTGCTGAGTTTGGAGGAGACGGGCGCCGGCAGCGCAGCGGAGCGGCAGCCGTCCCTGGTCGTGTAGAGCGTGTAGAGAGATTACTAGAAGGAGAAAGTGTTCATGAATCATCTTCGTGCTGCGCGGGTTCTGCGGCCCGCGCGCCGGGCGTTCACGCTCATCGAGTTGCTCGTAGTTATTGCGATTATCGCTATTCTAGCGGCTATTCTCTTCCCAGTCTTCGCACAGGCTCGGGAGAAGGCGCGGCAGACGAGTTGCCTCAACAACATGAAGCAGCTGGGTATGGGGATTATCCAGTACGTGCAGGACTACGATGAGACCTTCCCCATCGACATCGCGCACAACTCTACGGACGGTTGGGACGCCGGCACCTACAACATCTCCGTGCCCGCCGGGTGGGACACGGGTTCCGGCGTCTACTGGTACCAGAGCGACCGCGCCGTGTGGGTCAACTCCGTTCAGCCCTATGTGAAGAACTACGGCGTACTGGCCTGCCCCTCCGCCGTCATTGAGGAGCTGTACGGCTTTGCCATTCCGCCGGTCCCTGGCTTCGGCCAGCCCGCGGACGTTACCTACCTTATGAACGGCCAGCTCAACACCGCGCCCGAGTCGCTGGTCAAGCTGCCGGCGTCCATTCCGCTCCTGTACGAAGGATCGGGCAACGTGGGCTTCCGGGGCTACTACTACTCGCGGTCGCAGCTGTACTGCCCCAACCCGAACCAGCCCTGCACCTACGTACCGGTGAGCGTCGATAATTCGTGCGTCGGCGCGAACGGGGACTTCTCGCGTACTCTGACCTGGTCCGGCACGGACGCGACGCCCGGCCACATGTGGCTTCACAACCAGGGCACGAACTTCGTTTATACCGACGGCCACGCGAAGTGGACACGCATGGGGGCGAAGGTCGCACCGGCGTTCACCGACAGCCTCTACACGGACCCGTACGTCCAGTACAACAGCAAGGGTGTCCCCCAGTCGGACCCGACCCGGGGCACGATGTGGTACAGCGCGTACAGTGACGGGTGCCACTTCCTGATGTTCGGCCCGGACCGCGAGCAGTAGAAGAAGGAGAGTAGAGAGTCTATGAATCAGCCACTGAGATCGTCACGCCGCGCTGTCGTCGCCCTGCGCGCCTTCGCCGTATGCGGCCTGCTCCTCGCTGGGGGCCTCGCGCTCACGTCCTGCTCCAAGCCCGAGGCGGAATCCGCCGACGCCACGAGCGCCGTCCCGCCCGGTGAGCCGGGCAGCGCCGCCGCCGCGGGTCCGAACGCGCGGATGGCCGATAAGGCTATGGTCGGAGGAGGCGGCGCGCCTGCGTCGCAGACCGCGGCTCCGCGCATGCGCGAGCGGCCGACCCGGTAGCTCTCCCCGCCCAAAGTCCCCTCTGGCGACCGCTTCGCTTCTCCCTAACCGGGAAGCGAAGCGGTCGCTTTTCGTCTGCCGAACCATCCTAACGCTCTGCCGGCACAATGTCACACACCCCTCCCGCGTTTCACCGCAGACGCGGGGCCACACAGGAGGATTCGACATGCCGCAGCCCCCTCTTCCCTCGGCAATCACGGCGTTGCAGAAGCCGCCGCCGCCCCGACAGCCTGACGCGCATCGCCTGTCTCGCCGACAAATGCTTGCGCTCTCCGGACTGGCCCTCAGCGGGCTGGCGTTCGCCGGGTGTTCTGGGGGAAGCCTGGTCAAGCGACCGGAGGAGGGCGGCGATTTTAGCCGCATGGAACGGCTGGTGGTCAACCCTCTGCGCGACCTGCTCACCGACGAGCGCGGGGTCGAGACCGGGTTCCTCGGGTATCTCAGCACGAGCGCGGGCGCTCTCGCGGCGTTCTGGGGCACCCAGCGCATGGCCGAGTTCATCGGGTCGGAGTGCTACAAGTGGACGTTCGGCCCCGGCTCTTCCCATACCGCCGAGTGCTACAACGAGCAGGCGATCATCGGCGACTGGAGCAACGTCAACTGCTGGGCCAACCACAAATACCGCTACTGCCAGAACATGTCACTGGACGACTTCGACGCGAAGACGTTCTTCTCGACCACGGTGACGGTCGGCGGCACCCTCGCCATTACCGTGACCAATAACACGCCCTCCTACGACACCGCCGTGTCGATCTCGGGGGATGCAGGGGGCAGCATCCGCACGTCCTCGTCGGTAGAAGCGTCTTCGTCCTACAGCGCCATCGTCAAGCACTACGATGACGAGGTGCAGCAGCACGTCCGCGTGCGCAACATCACGTACGCGGCTCCGGAGGAGCTGCCGAGCGGCCAGACCGAGGCGAACGAGACGCTGACGTTCACCGCCGCCGGGCAGACCCGGACCATCACCCTGCGCATCGTCCAGAAGTGCCGGGACAGCCGGGGCCGGGAGGTACCATGCCGCTGAAACGTTCCCGCCTTCTTGCCCCGAAGGCAACTGTAATCGCTCTCACCGCCTGCGCCACCGCCATCGGCCCCGCCGCGCCCTGCCGCGCGGATGTGCCCGACTGGAGGGCGTCCGTGGGCGCCTTCCTGCCGGTGGACGTCCCTTCCGGCACGCGGGATGGCGCCGGGGTCACGCTCGCCGTGTCGCGCACCGTCTGGCGGGAGGCTCCGAGCGCGCCGGATGCCGTGCGGGCCAGCCTGCGGTATACCGAGTACACGCTGAAGGGCGACCAGCGCATCCGCCTGTTCCACCCCATGCTGGAGTACGAGCGCCAACTGAGCGGGTCGAGACGCCGTGACGGCAGCAGGAGCGGCGGGCTATACGGCGGGGTGGGCGCGGGCCTGGTGTTCGGCGACAATTCGGCCGGCGGGTCCACCACGCACCTCGCCTACACCGCGTTCCTCGACTACGACTGGCAGCCGATCCTCCTGGAGGCGCGACTTCTGCGCGGCAGCCACACCGGAGAACACGGAGTCGCCCTCAGCCTGGGCGCGCACTGGTAGGCGGCGGGAAGACGGAGCAGGAACATGGAAGCCTTCGGGGTGATGCTCTGGGCGATCGCCGCGCTGCTGGTCGCGGTCCCCCTGGTCCTCGCGGCGGTGTTCGTACGCCGCCGCCCCACCTCCGGCAACGACGACAGTGGCGGCACCGGCGTCTGGGAGCGGTACTATCTCGCCGCTTCCTGGGCTTCGTACCCGCTGGCGGCCCCCATGTTCCTGCTCACGCTCCTGCCCGCCAACCCGGACCTGCCCGCGGCGCTGGTCATTCTCGGACTGCTGCGGATGATGCTCGGCGTGCTGCTCGCCCCGGTGGGCGCGCTGCTGATGCTCCTCGCCATCTGCGCACCCGCTCACTCCGCGCGCCGCAACTATGTTCCCTGGCTCGCCGTGTCCGCCGCGGCGAACCTCCTCCCCATCCTGCTCGTCACCCTCAAGAGGTAGCAGACATGCCATACCCACGCAACTATGACGCCGCTGTGGTCGCGCTCCTGCTCGCTCTGCTTTTGCCGCCGCTCGGCGGATGCGGCGGCGGCGGTTCCTCCCCCGAACGCAATGAACGCCCCGCAGTCGAGCGATTCGCGGATGAAGGGCGCGAGCACATCGACCCGTCGGAGATGCCGACCTACCGGACCGCCCCACCGACCTCCGGCCCGCACTACCCGGAGCCGACGTTGCCCGGCTTCTACCGGGAAGAGACGCCGCGCCCCGGAAATCTGGTACACGCCCTGGAGCACGGGAATATCGTCATCTACTACGACCCGGTGCGCGTCTCCGCGGCGGACCAGGAGCGCATCCGGGCACTGTGCGAGCAGTACTTCGGCCTTTTCGACGGCGTGGCGTGCTCGTCTGCGTCTCCCGAGCTACGACGCGGAGCACGTTGCCGCCTTTCTGGACGAGTTCCGGGGCCGCGGCCCGGAACGCCCGGTACGGTAAAGCGCTGCCCTATCCGCCGGTGACGACGACGTTCTGGGGGCGGCCCGCTTCGAAGGCATCGATGTTGTCGGCGGTGGTTTCGAGGATACGGCGCACGGCCTCGCGCGTGTTGTAGGCGACGTGCGGGGTGAGAATCAGGTTGGGCCGCTCCCGCAGGAGCGGCTCTCCGATCTCCGCCAGTCGGTCCTCGTGCTCCAGCACATCGAGACCCGCGCCGCACAGGTGCCCGGAGTCGAGCGCAGCCAGCGCGGCCTCGGTGTCCACCAGGCCACCGCGCCCCGTGTTGATGAGCAGGGCGCCCCGCTTCATCTTCGCCAGCCGCTCCGCATTGATGAGGTGGCGCGTAGAGTCCGTCAGCGGCGCGTGCAGCGTCACCACATCCGCCTGCGCCAGCAGCTCCTCCAACGGGACGTAGGTAAAGTCCAGCAGTTCGGCGTACACCCGGTTGGGAGCCGGATCGGAGGCCAGAATGCGCATATGGAAACCGCGCGCGATGCGCGCTACATGGAGCCCGATGCGCCCCATGCCGATGATGCCGATGGTCTTGTCCTTCAGGTCCCAGCCCTGCGTCCCCTCCGGCGCGAAGTCTGCCGCGCGGCCCCGCAGGTAGGAGAGGTGCAGGTTGCGCGCGAGCGCCAGAATCAGCGCGAACGTGTACTCGGCGACGGTGTTTTCGCCGTACGACGGGACGTTGCAGACGGTAACGCCCTCCTGCCCGGCGGCGCTGACGGCCACATGGTCAAAGCCAGTAGAGCGCGTTGCTACGAGGCGGAGCCGGGGCAGCGCCGAGACGACGCGCGGCGTAACCCGGTCGTGAACGAAGACGCACAACACCTCACAGTCGGCGTTCTCCGGCAGCGCAGCCCATTCGGGGGTAATTGTGCCGTCGAAGAAGCGCAGGGCATGGTGGGAAAGGCGCGCGCGGAAGAACTCCTTCTCCTCGGCAGTGGCGTTGGCGATGGTTATCTGCATCAGGCAGTCTCGTCTCCTTCTTCAGCGGACCCGGGCAATAGGAAAGGCGTCTCCGAAGTCCCGCAGCAGCGGGCAGGAGGGGGTCTGCCGGTTCTCCGTGAGCGCGGGCACACGCGCCCGCAGATAGGCTAACATCTCCTCGGCGGTCACTACACCGTCCCGGCCCGCACCGCCGATGTCCAGGTCCGCCTTCCCCTCCCCGACCGCTTCGCGCAGCGCCAGGGTGAACGCCCCCTGCTTCGCGCTGTCGAGTTCGTAAGAGAGTTCATTGCCGCGGCTGGAGCAGAAGACCAGTACCCCGGCGCGCTTGGCGAGCAGTTCCGCCATACGCTCAGTGTCCGCCCGCTGGCCCGCCCCCAGGGCGTTGCCGGAGTGGCAGGCGTCCAGGAACAGCAGGACGCGCCGCGCCTTCAGCCCCGCCAGCGTGGTCTGGAGCGCGGTCCAGGGAAGACCAGTCTGGCGGACGCTTGCCGGAGTGAGCGGGTCGATCTCGTGCGTAGCGAAGAAGTACTCGCCTTCGGACGCCTCGATACCGTGCCCGGACAGGAACACCGCCACGGTGTCCTTTTCAGATGCCGCCTCCAGAAGCTGGAACAGAGCCGCGCGAACGTTCGCCGTGGTAGCCTGGTCGTCGTACAGAGTGGTGGCCTCGACCTTATCATACAGCCGCGCGCCGCCTGCCTTCCAGAGCGCCGCGAACGCTTCGGCGTCGTCGTGGGCGTACTTCAGGTCGAACTTCGGGTTCTTGTAGCGGCTTACCCCAACCGCAAGCACGCGCAGGGTTCCGCCGAGGCCGCCCTGCGCCGCCCCGCCCGCCGCCCCGCCGCGCACGAGCACGATCTGCTCGCGCCCGGCGACGCCCTTCTCGCCGTAGGCAACGGCGGTCACGGTGACCGGAGCGCTGCCGGGCGGCACAGCCACCTTCGCCTCGAACGTCTGCTCGACGGTGTGCCCCACGGGGATGGGCTTGGAACCAAGCTGAATTGGCTTTGAGCCCAGTTGTATGGGCTTGCTCCCCAGTTGGATCGGCTTCGAGCCAAGCTGGATGGGTTTCGAGCCAAGCTGAATCGGCTTGCTGCCCAGTTGGATTGGCTTGGCGGCGATGGGCCGACCGTCCGCCAGCACCTCGATACGCGCGACGTTTTTCGGCGCGCTCACCGCGAGACGCACCGTCACCGGGTTCCCGGGCACCGGGTCACCGTCCTGCGGGGTTTCAAAGGTGACCAGGGGGGGCGGACCCGCCGCGCGATTCATGTCGGCCAGGGTAGAGGTCGTGGATGCCGGGACTGTGGCAGACCCGGTGCCGGTGCCGGAACCCTGGGAGGGCGGAGCGGGTTGCTTCCCCGTTAGCGCCGCGCGCACGAGCGCCGGGCGGCGCAGGGCCGCCTCGTAGGCCTCCACCGGGAACAGGTCCGCGCCCCCCCGCCACGCGATGCGCCGCCCGGCGCCGGGTGACCCGTCGTAGAAGCCCTGAGGCGTCACGGCAACGTAGTCGGCGGTGGGGCGGGCGTCGCCGGTCGTGTCCGGCACCAGGGCAAGCGTTGCCACCAGAGCGCTGTCCGCGGCGCGGTGCGCGCGGACGGCGTTGTCCCGACCCGCACTCAGCAGGAGGCCATCCGCCACCGCGACAGCGGTCGCCCCGCCGGGGTGCGTCCCCTCCAGCACTTTCGGCGTCCCGGCGGCGTTGCGAGTATCCCACAGACGCAGGGCGCCGTCCCGCCCGGCGCTGACAACGGTGCGGTTATCGCTCAGGAATGCTATCCCGGCGACGCCGGAATCGGCATCTTCGGGGCGGGCGGGCGCCTGGAGAGCGCGCTGGAGCGCACCGGTCTGCCCGTGGTACAACCGCACCTCCTCACCGATGGGAGCGAGGTCGTTGTCCGGCTTGCGCAGGGCAGCACCGGCGGCGACCGACCGGCCGTCCGGCGCGTACGCCACCGCTGCCACCGGGAACGGGACCGCGGCATTGACCACCACGGCGCCGGTCGCGGCGTCGTGCAGGCGGAACCCTCCGGGGGCGAGGTAGCCCGTGCCGACCGCCACGTACTTGCCGTCCGGCGAGACCGCCAGCGCGTTCACCGGCCCGACCATGTTGTCGCCGTTGAACGACTTGCCGAAGGTTCCGGCCTGCGGGTCGCACGACGCGAGGAAGCCCCGGGTCGGCGGGTCGCCACCGCCTACGTAGAGCGTCTTGCCATCCGGCGCGAACGCCACCGCGTTCACCTCGCCGGGCGCGTCCGCCACCACCTTCAGCGACTTGCCCGTGGCGGCGTCCCACAGGCGCACCGTCTTATCGGCGCCGCCGCTCGCGAGGGTCTTGCCGTCGGGCGAGAAGTTCACGGCATTCGCCGGGCCGGCGTGGCCGGACATCACACGCAGCACCTCGCCGGTCTCGCGGCTCCACAGGCGCACGACGCCGTCCGCGCCCGCCGTTGCGAACACCTGCGCCGCAGGCGAGGCGGCGACGGCGAGGATCTGCTGCCCCCCGCCCAGTGTGCGCAGCAGGGTGCCGGCAGTCCGGTCGTTCAGGCGCACGGCCCGGTCGCTGCCGGCGCTGGCGATGGTGCGGCCGTCCGGTGAGAAGGCGAGGGCATACACATGCCGGGTCGCCCCGGGCAGTTTCGGTCCCTCCTTCGGGGCGGTTGCGTCCTTCACATCCCACAGGAGGGCGAAGGGACGAAGGCGCGGGGCGTTGGCGCCCTCAGGAAGCACCATCGCGCCACCGGTCGCCACGGTCGCGCCGTCCGGGGAGAAGGCCACGGCGGACGTGCCGTCGCCGGGCCGGTTCATGTGGAGCATCCCGAGCCGGTTGCCGGTCGCGACGTCCCAGACCACGGCGTCGCCGTCCGCGCTGGCGTCCGCAAGCCGCGCGCCGTCCGGCGAGAACACCAGCCCCTCGACCGGCATAGCGTGCCCCCGGACGCGCCGCTGAAGCTGGCCGTCCTCCGTCTCATACAGCGTCACGGAGCCGTCGTCCGCACCCGCCGCCAGCAACTTGCCTCCCGGGGCGAAGGCGAGCGCCCCCACGGGCTTGTCCTGCCCGGGCGGCAGTGCAATCCCGGCCACCAGTTCCGGGGTCGCGTCGGCCGCGTCGGCGCCGCCGGACGCCTTCCACAGAAGGACCACACCCTTTTCGTCGGAGGCCGCCACCAGAGGCGTCCGGTCGTCCAGCAGTGTCACCGCCACGGCGCGGAAGGTCTTCCCCGCCGCCTCGGGCGGGGGCGGGAGCGCGCCGAGCCGCGCGCCGCCGCGCACCGCCCACCCGCGCACGCTGCCGTCCAGACTCACCGACAGCAGCGCATCTCCATCGGATGAGAGCGCCAGGCCCCGCACGGGCGCCGCGTGCCCCGTGAGCGTGGCGCGCAGTTCGCCGGTTCGGACGTCCCATAGCTTCACCGTGCGGTCGTCGCCTGCGCTGACAAGGGTGCCGCCGTTCTTCGTGAATGCGATCGCGCGGACCGTCCCCGTGTGCCCGATGTTCAGCACCAACTCCGGCCGGTCGTTCGCAGAGGGTGGCGGAGGCGGAGGCGGCGATGGGGCCTGTGCATGAGCAAGTGTGAGCGCGGTGAGGAGGGCGATCGCGGCAAGGCAGGCCCGGAGATGCCGTGGACTGAAGTCCCGGCTTCCGTTATTCAAGCCCGCCTCCGCGGGCTGCTGTGGACGGGGGCGGTTAGCGCTGTGCGATACCTGCGTACATTTACCGGAGCCCGCGGAGGCGGGCTTGAATAACGGAAGCCGGGACTTCAGTCCACGGCACCAACGGCAACGGCAACAACCCGACGGGCCACGGAGGCTGTTCGGCACGACTAACATAAGTCCTCCCAGGTGCATTCCGACGCGGCCTGACGGGCCGCTCCCCACGCATCCTCGCCCAGCGCAGCGCGCAGACGCTCCAGTTCCGATGTCGCCAGGTCCGCGAAGGGCGACTGCAGCGCGCGGAACTGCGCCTCCGCATGGTGGTACAGTTGGGCGGCACGGACCGCGTCCCCGTCCTTCTCCGCGAGTTCGCCGAGGTTGTAGAGCAGGGTCGCTATCCCCTGCTTGTCCCCGAGCACACGCAATAGCCCCAGCGCGACTTCGTAGTGCTCCCGCGCCGCTGCCAGATCCTCCCGCAGATAGGCGACCGCTCCCAGCGAAAGTAGCGTCTTCGCTTCACCGCGCAGGTCGCCCGCGGCACGCCGCGGCTCCAGGCTCTCCTCGTACAACCGGGCGGCCCGCTCCTGGTCACCCGCGAGTGATGCCAGCCGGGCGAGGTTATAGATTGCGTGCGCCCGGCCGGCGTGATCACCCGCGGCCCGCGCGGCCAGGGCGGCGTTCAGGTGCGCCTCAGCGTCCGCGAACTGCTCGGCGTCCATCGCAATCAGGCCCAGCAGGTTCTCCGCGTCCGCCGCCTCGCCGCCCGTGTCTCCCCCGTCGGCGAACAGGTCCCGCGCCGCCTCGGCGTGGGCGCAGGCAGCCTCCAGGTCGCCCCGGTCGTGCTGGAGACTGGCGCACCGCAGCAGCAGCCGGGCGCGCACCAGGGGGGCGGCGTCCCCGGCACCCTCCGCGACCTTCAGGGCCGCCTCCAGGGTGCGCGAAAGCTCGTCCCAGAAGCCCAGATCGTGCAGCGGTTGGGCGAGCGCCAGCGCCAGGCGCGTACACAGGTCCCTATCGCCGCTCTGCTCCGCCCAGGCGAAGGCGGCGCGCAGGTTCTCCATCTCGGCGGCAAGGACAACCAGCGCCGCCGCCTCGTCCGCCGTACGCAGATGCTTCCCCTGTGCCTCGGCGAGCGCCAGGTAGTAGCGCGCGTGCCGCTCCCGTACAGCGCCGGCCACATCCGCGCCCCGCTCGTCCAGCTTCCGCTCGGCGTAGGCGCGCAGGAACTCCAGCATCCCGAAGCGCCGCGTCTGCGCGGCCGTGTCGGTCGCCGCGCGCAGGAACGAGTGCCGGCGCAGGCTGTCGACCCCCTCGAATACGTCGAACACGTCACAGACCGCCTCGGCGGCCTCCAGCGTGAACCCGCCATGAAAGACGGAGAGCTGCGCCAGCAAATCACAGTCGTCTTCGTTCAGGAGTTCGTAGGACCAGTCCACCGCCTCCAAAAGCGTGCGCTGGCGCGGCGGCAGGTGCGCCGCGGCGCGGCTCTGGAGCAGTCGGAAGCGCTCGGTGAGCCGCGCCCGCAGGTCGCGCGGCGTCATCACTCCGATACGCGCGGCGGCCATCTCAATCGCGAGCGGCACCCCCTCCAGCGCAGCCACCACCGCCGCGATATCCTCGGCGTTCTCCGGCGTCCGCTCAAAGTCCGCCTGTCGCGCCCGCGCGCGGTCCCGGAACAGCTCCTCCGCCTCGTTTTGTGGCAGCGGCTCCACCTCCTGCACCTTCTCCGCGGCCAGTTCCAGAGGGTGGCGGGTGGTGGTCAGGCAGGTGAGGTCGGGCACCGCCTTCAGGAGGCTCGCCACTGCCCGGCTCGCCGCCTCAATCTGCTCGGTGTTGTCCAGCACCAGAAGGGACGGCCCGCCCGCACCGCGCAGGCGCTCCGCCACCTGCGCGGCCACGGCCGCGCCCGGCTCTACCCCGAGGGCGCCCGCCAAACGCTCCACCAGGTCCGCTTCGGTGCGGGCGCTGTCCAGTTCCACCCACCAGGCGCCCCCCCCGAAGGCCGCGCGGCACCGCTGCGCCAGTTCCAGGGCGGAACGACTCTTGCCCATGCCCCCGAAGCCAGTGAGGGTCAGGGCGCGGGTTGCCGGGTCGCGCAGCAGCGCCTCCCAGCGTGCCAGGTCGCCCGCGCGCCCGATCAGGGGGGCCAGCGCCTCCGGCAGGTTCCCGGGCGGCTCGGCGGCGAGAGGCGGGGGGGCAGCGACCGCGGCAGCAGCGGCAGTCACCGGCGGCGCAGAAGGTTCCGCCCCCGGAGGCGGCGGCGTGAGGACATCGGTGGCGGCGCTCCCGCCGAGCACGCCCCGGACGTACTCAATCAGCGCGGGCAGATGCGCCTCCAGGGGCGGCGGCAGGGCACTGAGCCAGTGAACGGGGTTGAGGTAGTAGGCGAACGCGCCGGTGGGCAGCACGTCCTCGATGCGGAAGGGGGTCACGCTCTTGCTGTTCTCGAAGGAGAACTGCACCTCGCGCCGCACCTGCACCGATGCGTCCGCATTCTTCGAGAAGACCAGCACCGTCACGGCGCATTCGGTCAGCCCGCGGACGATGGACTCGCTCCAGTCGTCGCCGGGCGTGATGTCGCGCGGGGCGATCCAGCAGCCGATGCCCTGCGCCTCCAGGGCCGCGCGCACAGCGTTGGCGGCCTCTTTGTCTTTGGACGAGTGACTGACGAAGACCTGTCGCGGCATGGTGCAGCGTTCCCCCGTCCCAGGTTCGCGCCGCGTCATCCGCAGTCCTGCACGCCTTACCGGGTACACATCCGGCGAGGCTTTCC
>Ga0182793_1001024_pt1 | contig 18491 bp, 13 predicted proteins | sample Passage237A_FD_130498 | JGI IMG/M metagenome (GOLD analysis project Ga0182793, IMG submission 130498) | Cellulose adapted compost microbial communities from Newby Island Compost Facility, Milpitas, CA, USA - Passage2 37A (version 2) (version 2) ... | reverse complement strand
ACCTACCTCAGCAGCCGCATGGCGCGCGAGGCCGAGTCGCAAAGCGCGGACGTGTACCAGAAGGTCTACGCCGCGCCGCGTCCGGAACTGTTCTTCAAGGCCGCCGGCTGGCGTACCGTCGGCCATGGCCAGCCGATCCGGGTGCGCGGCGACAGCCACTGGAACGTGCCCGAGCCGGAACTGGTGCTGCTGCTCGACGCCGACGGCGCGATCCGCGGCTACAGCGTGGGCAACGACGTGTCCTCGCGCAGCATCGAGGGCGAGAACCCGCTGTACCTGCCGCAGGCCAAGGTCTACGACGGTTCCTGCGCGATCGGCCCGGCGCTCCGCCTGTGCCCGGCCGCGGCCATGACCGACCTGGCGATCGGCCTGCGGATCCTGCGCGGTGGCCAGCCGGCCTTCTCCGGCCAGACCCGGACCTCGCAGATCAAGCGCGGCCTGGACGAGCTGGCCGGCTACCTGTTCCGCGAACTGTCCTTCCCGTTCGGCGCCTTCCTGTTCACCGGCACCGGCATCGTGCCGGACGAATCCTTCACCCTGCAGTCCGGCGACGTGGTACGCATCGAGATCGACGGCCTGGTCCTGGAGAACCCCGTGCAATGAGCAAGTCCAACCTGCAACCCATCCTGCTCGACGGCCGCTGGGTCGCGGCCAACGCGCCCACCGGCAGCTTCCGTGCTTTCGACCCCTCGCAGAAGCTTGAGATCGACAGCCACGACTTCCCCGTCTCCGGCTGGGAAGACCTCGACGCCATGCTCGAAGCCGGCAAGCGCGCCGCGGCCGAACTGGCGCGCCTGCCCGGCGAGCGCATCGCCCAGTTCCTGGAGGCTTTCGCCGCCGGGATCGAGGCGCGCGCCGAGGCGCTGATCGAGTCCGCGCACCGTGAGACCGGCCTGCCGGTGGAGCCGCGCCTGCGCAAGGCCGAGCTGCCGCGCACCACCGGCCAGCTGCGCCAGGCCGCGCAGGCCGCGCGCGACGGCAGCTGGGCGCGGTCGACCATCGACACCGCCAACAACCTGCGCTCCATGCATGCCCCGCTCGGCGGCCCGGTGGTGGTGTTCGGCCCCAACAACTTCCCGTTCGCGTTCAATGGCGTCTCCGGTGGCGACTTCGCCGCGGCCATTGCCGCGGGCAACCCGGTGATCGCCAAGGCGCATCCGGCGCATCCGCATACCTCGCTGCTGCTGGCCCAGGCCGCGGCCGAGGCGGTGCAGGCCAGCGGCCTGCCGCCGGGCACGGTGCAGATGTTCTTCCACACCTCCAACGAGCTGGGCCTGCGCCTGGTCACCGACCCGCGCACCGCGGCCATTGCCTTCACCGGCAGCCGCCCGGCGGGCATGGCGATCAAGGCCGCGGCCGATGCGGCCGGCAAGCCGGCCTACCTGGAGATGTCCTCGGTCAATCCGGTGTTCGTGCTGGCCGGGGCACTGCGCGAGCGCGGGCCGACCATCGCCGCCGAGCTGGCCGCCTCCTGTGCCATGGGTGCGGGCCAGTTCTGCACCCGCCCCGGAGTGACCGTGCTGCCGCCGGGCGAGCACACCGAGGCCTTCGTCCAGGAGATGCGCCGCCTCACCACCGCCACCAGCCCGGGCGTGCTGCTGACCCCGCGCGCGCCGCAGGCGGTGGCCGAAGCCGTGGCTGCGCTGCGCGCGGCCGGTGCCGAGCTGCTGGTCGGCGGCGGGGTCGCCGCCGATGCGCCCGGCTATGCCTTCCAGCCAACCCTGCTGCGGGTTTCCGCCGGGCGCTTCCTCCAGGTGCCGCATGAGCTGCAGAACGAGGCCTTCGGCCAGGTCTGCCTGCTGGTGCTGGCCGAGTCCGAGGAGCAGATGCTGCAGGTGGCGCACGCGCTGGAGGGCAACCTCACCGGCACCATCTACAGCGATACCCGCGGCAGCGACGATGCCCAGTACGACCGCATCGCGCCGGTGCTGCGCACCCGGGTCGGCCGCCTGATCAACGACCGCATGCCTACCGGCGTGGCCGTGTCGCCGGCGCAGAACCACGGCGGCCCGTATCCGGCCACCGGGCATCCGGCGTTCACCGCGGTCGGTATCCCGGCCTCGCTGCTGCGCTTCACCGCCCTGCACAGCTACGACAACGTGCGCCAGCACCGGCTGCCACCGGCGCTGCGCGATGCCAATCCCACCGGAAGCCTGTGGCGCCTGGTGGACGGCAAGTGGACCACCGCCGACGCATGAGGTGAGCCATGCAGGCCGATGCCCTCGACGCGATCCTCGGTGACGGAACCGCCCTGGCGGAAACCCGTACCTCCGGCGAGGGTCCGCCCGGGCGCCTGCCGATCGACGACGCCACCCTGCGCCAGGCGCCCAGTGGCCACCTGTTCGGCATGACCCAGAATGCCGGCATGGGCTGGCCCGTCAGCGGGATCGGCCGCGATCCCTGGCTGATCCTCAGCACCCAGGGCGGGTTGCGCGCCGAGGACGGGCGGCCGCTGGCCCTGGGCCTGCATACCGGCCACTGGGAGATCGACCGCCTGGTGCGGGTTGCAGCCGAGACCTTCGCGGCCAATGGCGGGCTGCCGTTCTCGCTGATGTGCTCCGATCCCTGCGATGGCCGCAGCCAGGGCACGACCGGCATGTTCGACAGCCTGCCGTACCGCAACGACGCGGCGATGACCATGCGCCGCCTGGTGCGCTCGCTGCCCACGCGCCGCGGCGTGCTGGGCATCGCCACCTGCGACAAGGGCCTGCCGGCGATGATGCTGGCCCTGGCCGGCTGCGGCGGCCTGCCCGGGGTGATCGTGCCTGGCGGCGTGACCCTGCCGGCGCGCGGTGCCGAGGACACGGCCAAGGTGCAGACCATCGGCGCGCGCTATGCCCATGGGCTGATCGACCTGGAGCATGCCGCGGCGATGGGCTGCCGCGCCTGCGGCTCGCCGGGCGGCGGCTGCCAGTTCCTCGGTACCGCGGCGACCTCGCAGGTGATTGCCGAGGCCCTGGGTATTGCCCTGCCGCACAGTGCGCTCGCTCCGTCCGGCGAACCGGTATGGCTGGACATGGCGCGGCGTTCGGCGCTGGCCCTGATGCAGCTGGCCCGGGCCGGCACGCCGCTGTCGGCCATCCTCACCCGCAAGGCGGTTGAGAACGCGCTGGTCGTGCATGCCGCCTTCGGCGGTTCCACCAACCTGCTGCTGCACGTGCCGGCGATCGCGCGTGCCGCCGGCCTGGCCGCGCCCACGGTGGCCGACTGGACCGCGGCCAACCGCGCCACCCCGCGCCTGGTCGACGCCCTGCCCAACGGCCCGCGCCACCATCCCACGGTGCAGGTGTTCATGGCCGGCGGCGTGCCCGAGGTGATGCTGCACCTGCGCGACATGGGCCTGCTGCACCTGGACGCGCCCACCGTCAGCGGCCGCACCGTCGGCGAGAACCTGCAATGGTGGGAGCACAGCCAGGCACGCCGGATCGCACGCCAGCGCCTGCGCGAGCTGGATGGCATTGATCCCGATAACGTGATCATGGGCCCGGATGCAGCCCGCGCCGCCGGCCTCACCTCGGCCCTGGTGTTCCCGGTCGGCAACCTCGCCCCGGATGGCTCGGTGATCAAGGCCACCTCGATCGATCCTTCGGTGGTGGATGCGGACAACGTCTATCGCCACACCGGCAGGGCGCGGGTGTTCGCCAGCGAGCACGAGGCCATCGCCGCGATCAAGGCTAGGGGCGAGAGCGCGGTGGTGGCCGGCGACATCGTGGTGCTGGCCGGCTGCGGACCGGCGGGCACCGGCATGGAGGAGACCTACCAGCTCACCTCCGCGCTCAAGTACCTGCCCTGGGGCAAGCATGTGCCGGTGCTTACCGATGCGCGCTTCTCCGGCGTTTCCACCGGCGCCTGCATCGGCCACGTCGGGCCGGAGGCGCTGGCCGGCGGACCGATCGGGCGCCTGCGCGACGGTGACCTGGTGCGGATCGTGATCGACCGCAACAGCCTGCAGGGCAGCATCGACTTCATTGGCACCGACCAGGCAAGCCCGCTGTCGCCGGAGGAGGGCGCCAAGGTGCTGGCCTCTCGCCCGGTGCATCCGGGCATCGCGCCGCATCCGGAGCTGCCGGCCGACACCCGGCTGTGGGCGGCGCTGCAGGAGGCCAGCGGCGGTACCTGGGGCGGTTGCGTGTACGACGTGGACGCCATCATCCGCATCCTGGCGGCCGGGCGCGAGGCGCTGGCGGCCAGGGCACGGGAACCTGGCTGACGGCAGCCAGGGCCAGGCAGTCCGGCACCCCCACGCCGGCGGAATCACCAAGACAGCCGCCGGCCCGGGCCGGGGGCATGAAATCCCGCATTGGGGGTACACCGGATGCTCACCTTCCTCATCATCGCCGGCGCCATCGCCTTGCAGATCCTGCTGACCGCGCGTCGGCTCAGTCCCTTCCTTTCCCTGCTGGTGGTGTCCATCCCCATGGGCCTGGCCCTGGGCATCGCGCCGGAGGACCTGGTCAAGACCATCGATGCCGGCGTGGGCAGCACCCTGGCCGGGCTGGCCCTGGTGATCGTGCTCGGCGCGATCCTGGGCAAGGTTCTGGAGGAAAGCGGGGCGGCGGAAAAGATCGCCAACACCCTGATCGGCGCCTTCGGCGAGCGCAACATCCAGTGGGCGCTGCTGCTGACCGGATTCCTGGTCGGCATCCCGCTGTACTTCAATGCCGGCTTCATCATCCTGGTGCCGCTGGTGTTCTCGCTGGCGCGGCGCACCGGGCTGCCGATCCTGCTGCTGGCCATTCCCACCGTGGCCTCGCTCAGCACCACCCACTGCTTCCTGCCGCCGCATCCGGGGCCGGTGGTGCTGGTGAATGCCTTTGGCGCGGACATGGGCCGCACCCTGCTTTACGGCATCGTGATGGCGATCCCTGCGGTGGTGGTCGCCGGTCCCTGGCTGTCGCGGCGCCTGCGGTCGATCAACCCGCCCTTGCCGGACCTGTTCAATGGCCCTGAACCGGAGGCACGGGGGCCCTTGCCCGGCGCGCTGTGCTCATTCCTGGTCGCGCTGTCGCCGGTGCTGCTGATCAGCCTCTCGGTGCTGGCCGAAACCCTGCTGCCGCAGGGCCTAGCGCGCACCGCCCTGCTGTTCCTGGGCAATCCCACCGTGGCCCTGCTGCTGTCGGTGCTGCTGGCGTTCTGGTTCCTGGGCCATCGCCGCGGGGTGGGCCTGGAGGTCCAGGGGCGCTGGCTCAACGCCGCCATCGGCGGGATCGCGGTGATCCTGCTGATCATCACCGCCGGCGGCGTGTTCAAGCAGGTGCTGGTGGACAGCGGGGTGGGCGCGACCATTGCCGCCCTTGCCGGACAGTGGCAGATGCCGCCGCTGCTGTTTGCCTGGCTGGCCACCGCGTTGCTGCGGGTGATGATCGGTTCCTCCACCGTGGCGGTGATCACCGCAGCCGGCGTGGTCGGTCCGCTGGTGCAAAGCAGCAGTGCATCCCCGGAACTGATGGTGCTGGCGGTGGGCGCCGGCTCGGTGTTCGGCTCCCACGTCAACGACTCGGCCTTCTGGATGTTCAAGGAGTTCTTCGGCCTGTCCATGGCCCAGACCTTCCGTTCCTGGACGGTGATGGAGTCCACCATCGCCGTGGTCGGCCTGGCCGGGGTGCTGCTGCTGGACCGGCTGCAGCAGGCGCTGGCCTAGATCAGCAGCCGGGTCTGGAAGGCCTGGCCGGGATCGGGCAGCTCGGCCCGGGTCCAGAAGCGTTCCAGCGCCGGGCGCACGATGTCCAGCGAAGTCGACGCGCCGCGCCGCGGGCCGAAGCGGGCCAGGTTGGCGGCCTGCAGCTGCAGGATGTGCGCGTCCTGGTCGTTGACCTTCTTCAGCAGCGGCCACGCCAGCAGGCGGATCGCCCAGCGCGGCGCGTAGCGGCCTTCCACGTGCAGGCCGACGAAGACATCGGTGTGGCCGGCATCGCGCGGGCTGAAGTGCAGGTCGAACAGGATCCGGCTGCCATTGGCGTAGCGGTATTCCAGGCGGGTGCTGCCAGGCGCGGCGAAATGCGCCCGTTCCAGCGTGCGCTCGGATTCGAACAGGCGGTAGAGCAGGCCGGACTGGCGCGGGATGCCGAGGTAGTCCACGGTGAAGCCCGCGGCCGTGGCCTGGAAGCAGGCCTGCGCCGGTTCCCGCCGGCCGGCCGCGCGGACCAGGCCGGGATGGATGAAGTGGGTATGCAGCGGATCGAGGAAGTTCTCCATGGCATCGAGCACATGCGCCTTCCAGGTGGTCTGCCACTGGAAGCGGCGGCTGCGCGGATCGGTATCGCGGACCATGGCTGGGGGCGCGGTCTCGCCTTCCTCGCCCGGACGCAGCCACAGCAAGCCGTCGTGCTCGATCACCGGGAAGCTGCGCACCTTCACCCCCGGTAGCGGGGTCTGTCCCGGCAGGCCCGGTACCCTGCGCAGGGCGCCACCGCGGTCGAAGCTCCAGCCGTGGTAGGGGCAGCTGAGCTGGCCATCGACCACGCAGCCGGCCGACAGCGGCGCATGCCGGTGCGGGCAGCGGTCCTCCAGCGCGATCCAGCCGTCGCCGCCGCGGGCCAGGGCGATATGGGTGTCGAGCAGGGTGATGGCCAGTGGCCGCTTGCCGACCTCCGAAGCGCGGGCCACCGCATACCAGTGGCGGTACAGGCCAGGATGCCAGTTCAAAGTCCAAACCTCCGCAGCAGGGGCGCGCCCACCCTGCAGGTGGCGGCCGAGAGCAGGTCCAGGGCGCGCCGGGTGCGCGCCGGCAGGTGGCGGGCATAGACCGCGCTGTATTCGATGGCGGGCTGGCCACCGCGCAGGCGCTTGAAATGCGCCGCACCGGCGCTGAAGTTGATCTCCATTCCCTGCTCCAGCGCGTGCCGGTACACGCAGGCGGTGGCCAGGCGGTACAGGCCCAGCTCCCGCGGCAGGGCGGTGTTGTAGCCGACGATGGGCGAGGTGGTCACCCGACCGTGGCCAAACAGGCCGACGATGCTCTGCAGCCGGCCGTCCCCATCGCGGTAGCCGTGGAAGTGCAGCAGGCCGGCACGGTGCCAGGCACGCAGGAAGCCGGCGCCATAGACCGGGTTGTGGCGCGAGTACTTGCCCAAGTAGAGCATGTGGTAGAGCGCGGCGATGCGCGGGTAGTCGGCCTCGCCGATCCCGTCGTCGGCGCAGTAGTGCAGCGGCGTACGCTGCAGCAGGCGCAGGTCGCGCTCCAGGTTCTGGTGGCGCCGCCGCAGCTCCGGAAGGTCCGCGTAGAGGTAGACCTGGCGGCTGGCGACCAGGCGGCAGCCGGCGGCCTGCAGGGCGGCCATCCACTCCGGGGTATGCACCGGGTTGAGCGAGCGGAACCACAGCGAATGCCGCGGCCAGCGCTGCACCGCCTGTTCGATCAGGCGCGCCGGCTCCCAGCCGGGCAGGGCCGGGTAGACGTTGGTGGACAGCAGCCAGTTGTTGATGGCCACGTTGCGGTCCAGGCCACTCCAGTCCAGCACCCTGCCCAGCGGCGCCAGCGCCGGTTCACCCAGCGGTGCCAGCAGGCGCGGCAGGTAGCGGGCGGCTTCCTCCCCGGCGCAGTCGGCATAGGTGGTGCGTGGCGAGCCCACCCAGGCGCGGCCGCGGCCGCCGTCGTGGACGCTCACCGGCAAGGGCCCGGCAGGCGCTTCCAGGCTGTCCACCCGCAGGTCCAGGTTGGGCACCAGCGTGGCCACCGGCGGGCCCTGGTGGATGGACAGGAAGGCGCGGGCCCGTGCGGCGAACAGCGCCGCGTCCTCACGGCTGGCAGGCTTCATGCGCCGGTTCCCGCCAGGGCTTCGCCGTCCCATTCGATGTCGCGGGTGGAGGCCTCGCGCAGGCCCACGCCCTGGCGCGCGGCCAGCAGGGCATAGGAGCCGATATCGGCCACCGCACCGGCCAGCGGCAGGCGGTCTCCGGGCTGCGCCAGCACATCGCTGGCCCGTGCCCAGTCCTGCCGCCAGGCGCGCAGCCGGCCGCCGCGCAGCGCTGCCGGCAGGCCCGCGCCCAGCATCACCGCGGCCAGCATGCGCGGACGCGACAGGTCCGGGGCGCAGGCCAATGCCTCGCCCGCCAGCGCCGCCGGCAGTGGCGCATCGGCGCCAAACAGGTGCAGGCCGCTGGTGGCGCGCGGGTTGCACTCCAGGGCGCGGGCCTGGCCGTCCGCGCCCACGATCCAGTCGAAGGAGATCTGCCCGCTGTAGCCGGTGCCCTGGACCAGGGCGGCAACGGCCTGGCGGATGTCCTCGCGCTGCACCGGCTCGAAGTAGAAGCTGGCGCTGCGTCCCAGGCGGTGGCGCGGGGCATAGCAGGCCAGGCCAAGCAGCTGGCCGCGCCAGGCCACCGCGTAGGAACAGAGTTCGCTGCCGTGCAGCAGCTCCTGCACCACCCAGGGGCCAAGCGCCGGCAGCTCCGGCGCGTCGGCGGGAATGCCCTGCGGATACAGGCGCACGTGCACGCCAAAGCGCGAGAACTCAGGCTTGAGCACCACCGCCCGACCGACCGCCCAGGCGCGGGCCTGGGCCAGGCCGGGCACCCGCGCGCTGTCGGGCACGGGCATGCCATGGCGACGAGCCAGCCCGACCAGGCCCCACTTGCTGTGCAGGGCCGACATCAGCGCGAAGTCTTCCACCGCCACCTGGACCGAACCCGGCAGGCGCGGGCGGTAGGCCGACAGGTACAGCGCCTCCTCGTTGCTGGGCAGCACCAGGTCGATGCGCTGGCTGGCGATGATGGCCGTCAGGTCGCGGACGAAGCCCTGCGGATCGAAGCGCGGCGGGGCGATGCGATGGCAGGCCCGGACCGCGCCCGAGCTGGCCGCCAGCCGGCAGGGAATGCTGTCGGCCACGTGCACCTGCCACCCCTGGGCGGCAAAGCGCCGGGCGTGGTCCAGGGCCACGGGCGAACGCCCGCCCAGCACCAGCACGCGCCGGCTCATGCCCGGGTCTCGTGGCGCGGGCGCCAGCGGCCGCAGTGGGCCGGCACGATGCGTACTTCCGGTGCGGCCAGGTGCAGGCGGTGCAAGCGGGCCAGGGTCTGCCGGTACTGCGCGGTATCCCCGAGCCAGGCGGTGACCAGCGCCGGTGGCGGGGTGTTGTCGATGATGGACTGGCTGGACCAGCTGGCATCGGCCACCAGCAGCACCGGGCCACGGCTGTCCTGGAACAGCAGCCCGTGGTGGCCGGCGGCATGGCCGGGCAGGGGCACGGCCAGCAGGCTGCCGTCGCCGAACAGGTCGCGGGCCTGGCCAAACTCGTGGAAAGGTGCGGGCAGCGCGAGCGCCGCGCGGGTCTCCATGCGTTCGATCCGTCCGGCCACCGGCGCCAGCAGTGCCGGCAGCTGGCCAAGGCGCAGGTTGCCGATGCGGCCACGACGCGCCTGTTCGTCCAGTGCCTGGCCGGCGCAGAGCACGCGTGCGTGCGGGAAATCCGCCAGCCCGCCCACATGGTCGCCATGCAGGTGGGAAAGCACGATCCAGGCGATGTCGGCCGGTGCGATGCCATCGGCGCGCAGCTGCGCGGCCAGGTTGTCCTGCGGGCGCAGGTACACCGGCGTCACCACCCGGTACAGGCGCTCGGGCAGGGCGGCGGTGGCGCTGATGAAGTGTTCCGAGTAGCCGGTGTCGAACAGGATCCAGCCCTGTCGCGGATGGCGCAGCAGGGCGACCAGGGCCGGGAACTGGCACGGCTGCAGCGAGCCGCCCCTACGCGTGGCCAGTTCCGGGTGGGTGCAGTAGCCGGCCTCGTACAGGCGCCACTCAAGCGGCTGCATGCTGCCTCCACCATCGTGCGAAGCGGGCCAGGCCCTGCTCGATGGAAACCTGCGGCGCATAGTCCAGTTCGCGCCGGGCGCGGGAGATGTCCAGGGTCTGCGAATAGCCGATCACACCCAGGCCATAACGGGTCAGGCGCGGCTCCGGCCGCCCCGCGCGGCGGCGGGCCAGGAACTCGGACAGCCCGGCCAGGGCCAGCAGCGGCGCGCGCGGCACCGGTACCAGGCGCACATCCAGCTCCAGCGCCGCGAACAGCATCCGCATCAGCGCTTCCACCCGCAGCGGGCTGCCATTGGTGATGTTGTAGGCGCGGCCGCTGGCCTGCAGCGGCGCATCCACGCAATGCACCAGCAGCGCGGCCAGGTTGTCCACGTGGGTGATGTCGATCAGGGCGCGGCCGCCGGCCACCAGCGGGAAGCGGCCGTACGCGGCCACCGCCAGCAGCCGGGGCAGGATGGCGCGGTCGCCCTCGCCGAACACCGCACGCGGGCGCAGCACCAGGCATTCCATGGCCTCGGCGTGATCGCGTACCACGCATTCCGATTCCCATTTGCTGCGTGCATAGCCGGTGATCCAGCGCCGCGGCGGGGTGAAGTCCTCGCCCACGTCGTACTGGTCGGCGAAGCGGAAATAGATGCTGGGCGAGCCGAGGTGGATGAAGCGGCGCACGCCCTGGCGCCGGGCCGCCTGCAGCAGGCGCGAGGTGGCCAGCACGTTGGCGCGCTGGAAGGCCGCGTCGGTGGCCCAGGGCGAGGACAGGGCCGCGCAGTGGATCACGGTGTCGCAGCCTTCGACCAGCGCTTCCAGGGGATCGGCGGCCAGGTCGGCCGGGAACTGTCCGGCCAGCGCGCCGGTGGCGGCGGCCAGGCGCACGCGGTCGCGGCCGTTGGCGCGCACCCGGTGGCCGGCTGCCGTCAGGTGGCGCACGGCATGGGCGCCAATGAAGCCCGAGGCACCGGTGACCAGGATCGTGGCCATCAGTAGCGCAGCACCGCGCCGGCGAAGGACAGGCCGGCACCGGAGCCGACCATGGCGAACAGGTCGCCCCGCCGGAGCTGGCCGCCGTCGATGGCGTGGTGCAGGGCCAGCGGGATGGAGGCCGACATCTGGTTGCCATGGGTCTGCAGGACCCGCACCAGCGAATCTTCGCGCAGGCCCAGGGCGCGCTGCAGATGGGCCAGGGCCTTGGCACTGGCCTGGTGCGGCACCAGCCGCTGCATCTGCTCCACCCCGACCCCGGCGCGGACGAACAGCGCCTGCATGAAGCCTGGGAGCTTCTGCGCGGCCAGACGGTAGGTCTGACGCCCGGACATCTCGAAGCGGGTCGCGGCCAGGTAGGCCTCCAGACCGCCGTCGACGCGCATGCGGGTGCCGCCGCCGCGCACCTGGCAGTAGCCGGTGCCCTCGCTGAAGGTCTGCATGTGGCTGGCCAGCAGGCAGGAATCCTGTTCCGGCCTGGCGGCCTCGACGATCACTGCCGCGCCGCCATCGCCGAACAGGGCGGCGGTATCGGTGTCGTCCCAGTTGAGCCCGGCCGAGGGAACCTCGCCCGCCACCAGCAGCACCCGCCGGTAGCGGCCCACCGCGATGGCCGTGGCCACCAGGTCCAGGGCGACCAGGAAACCCAGGCAGGTGGCATTGACGTCGAAGGCCGGGGTGTCGGCGTCCTCCAGGCCCAGCCGGCGCTGGACCAGGGCGGCGGTGCAGGGGATGGACTGCTCGCCCACCCCGGCCACGCTGACCACCGCGTCCAGGTCGCGCGGCTGCAGGCCGGCGCGGTCCAGGGCCATGCGCGCGGCCTCGGCGGCCAGCAGCGAGGCCGGCTCGTCCGGGCCGGCGAAATGGCGGTAGTCGATGCCGACGTGGCGGCGGGTCCAGCCCTCGGGCTTGCCCCAGCGCTGGTCGAAGTGCTCGGAGCCGACCCGCCGCGAAGGCAGGTACTGGCCGGTGCTGACGATGCGCAGGGGCAGGGGGCGAGCGACGGTGCTGGGCATGGGGAAGCCTGGGGATCGGGACGTGCGGGAGCCTGTCCGGCCCCGCGGACGCCGGCAAGGCCGGCCTGCGCGGGGTGCTTCCACTGCACCGGGAGGTATCGCCAGATGATACTTTGGCCAGGTTGAAAGTCGCAGGGTGTCCACGATGTCGGCTTCCAAGCTCATCCTCGAGGCGGTCCGCGCCCAGCTGCGCGCCCGCGGCATGACCTACCGCGACCTGGCCGCCCGCCTGGGCCTGAGCGAGCCGACGATCAAGCGCGACCTCAGCCGCGGCAATTTCAGCCTGGCCCGCCTGGACCGGATCTGCGAGGTGCTGGGCATCGGCCTGGAGGAGCTGCTGCACGCCGGCGATTCCGGGCCGGCGCTGCTGACCGAGCTCAGCGCCAGCCAGGAGCAGGCCCTGATCAGCGACAGCCGCCTGCTGCTGACCACCTACCTGATCCTCAACGACTGGAAGTTCGCCCAGATCCTGGCCGCCTTCCGCATCGAGGAGAACGAGCTGGTCTCGCTGCTGCTGCGCCTGGACGGGCTGCAGATCATCGACTACCGGCCGCCGCACCGGATCCGCAAACTGACCGCGCGCAACTTCGCCTGGCGCCGCGACGGGCCGGTGCACGGCTTCTTCCTGCAGAAGATCCTGCCGGAGTTCTTCGCCGGCCGCTTCGACGCGGCCGAGGACGGCTTCCACTTCATCGCCGGCACCCTGTCCGACGGCTCCATGCGCTACATCGCTGCGGAAATGCACAAGCTGGCGCGCGAGTTCGACACCCTGGCCCGGCGCGATGCGCAACTGCCGCTGGAGGCGCGCCACGGCTGCAGCGCGGTGCTGGCCCTGCGCAAATGGGAGTATTCGGAGTTCACCCGGATCCGGCGCTGAGCGGGTGACGCTTGCGTCGTGCGTGGGCCGGACCCAGGCTGGTCCCCCCGGGCAGCGGCCGGGTTCGACGTGGAGGCAGGATCATGAACATCTGGGCGATAGGAGTCGCCGCCGTTTCCAGTTTCCTGGTGGGCGGGCTGTGGTACTCGCCGGTGCTGTTCGGCCGGGTCTGGAACCGGGAGAACGGCGGCCAGCCCCCAGCCGGTCATCCGGCGCGGGTATTCGGCATCAGCCTGCTTTTTTCCCTGCTGGCGGCGGCGTGTTTCGCGCTGCTGCTTGGACCGGCACCGTCACCGGCCCAGGGCCTCAGGCTCGGCGCCCTGGCGGGCCTGGGCCTGGTGGCCGCCAGCTTCGGCATCAATTACCAGTTTGCCCAGCGCAGCTTCCTGCTCTGGCTGATCGATGCTGGCTACCACGCCGTCCAGTTCCTGGTGTTCGGCCTGGTGCTGGGACTGTGGCCCTGAGCGGGGCCGCACCCGGCCGGGACGCTCCGGCTGGCGGTCAGCCACCGGCGGGCACCGCCAGCACCGCCTCCAGCGCCGGCTTGGGTTGCCGCGCGCGGTCGAACAGCAGGGGATAGTTGGTGCGCCCAGGGATCGGATAGCCGTTCTTCCAGGACATGTCATCGGCCACGCCCCAGACCGAGACCCGCGCCAGGCGCTCGCGCTTGCGCAGGAACAGGGCGAACAGCTCCGCGTAGCGGTCGGCCAGCTGCCGCTGCACCGCCTCCGGCAGGCCTTCGCGGTAGGGGTCGAGGAAACGCTTGAACTCCGGCAGCTGGAACTGGGGATGGGCCATGCCCTGGCCGATGATCTGGCCTTCCCTGGTCAGCGGCAGCACGTCCACGTCCAGCTCGGTGACCATCACCTTGACTCCGGCGGCGTGGTAGGCGTCGATTGCCGCCTCGATGTCGGCCAGCGAAGGATAGTTCAGGCCCCAGTGGCCCTGGATGCCGATGCCGTCGATGCGGATGCCATGGGCCTGCAACATCTTCACCATGCGCACGATGCCGGCGACCTTCTCCGGCCGCCAGGCGTTGAAATCGTTGTAGTACAGCTCGGCATCCGGTGCGGCCTCGGAGGCGAAGCGGAAGGCGTCGCGCAGCAGCGCATCGCCATCGCCGCCGTAGGCGCGGACCCAGCTGGTGTCGCGGTACTGGCCGTCCTCGCCAATCTGCTCGTTGACCACGTCCCAGGCTTGGACCTTGCCGGCGTAGCGCCCGGCCACGGTGTGGATGTACTGGCGCATGCGCTCGCGCATCGTGGCCGTGCCTGCCGGCTGTCCCTGCGCATCCTGGAAGAACCAGGCCGGGGTCTGGTTGTGCCAGACCAGGGTATGGCCAGCGATGAACATGCCATGCCGGCGGCCGAACTCGACGAAGGCGTCGGCGCGGGCGAAGTCCCACCTGCCCGGCTCCGGGTGCAGCACCTCGGCCTTCATCGAGTTCTCCAGGGTGATGGCATTGAAGTGCGCCACCGCCAGCGCCTGCTGTGCCGCATCCTCGCCGCTGACGATGGCGTCATTGACCGCGGTGCCCAGCAGGAAGGCCTCGCGGTAGGCCTCCTTGAGCGTTGCCGGGGCGGCCAGGGCACTGGCGCAGGACAGGGCCAGCGCGGCAAACAGGGCGATGCGGGGACGGCTCATGCTCGGGCTCCGGGTCGGGCAGGGTGGCGCGCTCCGGCTACAGCCTGTAGGCGCGCCGGGGCAGGTGGTAGGCCAGGTCCGCGGCCAGGGCGGCCGCCTCGTCCTCGTCCAGCCGGTGTTCGGCCACCAGCCGGGCGAGGAAGGCGCAGTCGATGCGGCGGGCCACATCGTGGCGGGCGGGGATGGACAGGAAGGCGCGGGTGTCGTCGTTGAAGCCGACGGTGTTGTAGAAGCCGGCGGCGCTGAGGGTCTGCTCGCGGAAGCGCCACATGCCCTCGGGCGAATCGTGGAACCACCAGGCCGGGCCCAGGTACAGGCAGGGATAGTGCCCGGCCATCGGCGCCAGCTCGCGTGAATAGGTGCTCTCGTCCAGGGTGAACAGGACCAGGCTGAAGCCGGGCTCGTTGCCAAAGCGGTCCAGCAGCGGCTTGAGCGCGTGCACGTAGTCGGTGGCCAGGGGCAGGTCGGCGCCGACGTTGCGGCCGTGGCGGGCGAACAGGCCCGGGTTGTGGTTGCGGTGGCAGCCCGGGTGCAGCTGCATCACCAGGCCATCGTCCAGGCTCATGGCCGCCATCTCGGTCAGCACCTGGCCCCGGAACAGCGCCGCTTCCTGGCGCGAAAAGCCGCCCTTGAGGATCTTCGCGAACAGACGCTCGGCCTCGGCCCGCGGCAGGTCGGCGGTCAGCGCGCTCTCGTGGCCGTGGTCGGTGGAGGTGGCACCCATGGACTTGAAGAAGGCACGGCGCTGGCGATGCGCGCGCAGGTAGCCGTCCCAGGTGTACACGTCCTCGCCGCTGATCTCGCCAAGACGCTGCAGCGCGCCGGCAAATGCCTCGTGCTCGGGATCGACCACTTCGTCGGGGCGGTAGGCGGTGATGACCCGGCCGCCCCAGCCACTGTCGCGGATGGCCTGGTGGTGGGCCAGCGCATCCAGCGGGCCTTCGGTGGTGGCCAGCACCTCGATGCCGAAGCGCTCGAACAGAGCGCGGGGACGGAAGGCCTCGTCCTGCAGCGCGGCGGTGATGGTGTCGTAGTAGTGGTCGGCGGTACCGGCGTCCAGGCGCAGGCGCAGGCCGAACACCTCGTGGAACACGTGGTTGAGCCACAGCGAGGAGGGCGTGCCGCGGAACAGGTGGAAGTTGCGCGCGAACAGGCGCCAGGCCTGGCGCGGATCGACCGCGGCGCGGCTGCCGTCGGCGCGCGGGATGCCCAGCTCGTCAAGGTCGATGCCCTGGCTGTAGAGCATGCGGAACACGTAGTGGTCCGGCACCAGCAGCAGCTCGGTGGCATTGGCAAAGGGTGCATTGGCGGCAAACCACGCCGGGTCGGTATGGCCGTGGGGGCTGACGATGGGCAGCCCGGCGACCTGGGCGTACAGGCGCCGGGCAATGGCGCGCTGCGCGGGCTCGGGGCTGAACAGGCGGTCGGGGTGCAGGTGCAGGGGCTGGCCGGTGGCGCTCATGTAGGCATGTTCTGGAAGCGGGACGTCATGGAGAGGGCACGCTCAGCGGCGCACGCTTTCCTCCGGACCCAGGGTGGTGGGGATGGGGCGGCGGGCCAGCTCGATGCGCTGGAACACCAGGGCCGGATCGACCAGCCACAGTTTCACCGTGTTGGCGCCGGCGCGCACGCGGTGGCGGGACCGGGCCACGTGCACGTTGTCGATCACCGCCGCTTCCCAGGCGCCGAAGTCCCGGTCACCGGGGCTGGGATCCAGGCGGATGTCGACCCGCTGCGGCGGCTCGTCGTTGACCGAGACCGCGTAGCGCAGGCCGCCGCGGTTGCGCACGTCCAGGGTCGGCGAGACCAGCACGCGCAGCTCGACCTCGCCGTCCTCGTGCATCACCACCGGGTATTCCAGGCGCGCGCCGTCGCCGCCGGGCACCAGCGGTTCGCCGGTGGCCGGCCAGGCGGCGACCGCCGACAGGGTGCGGCCCAGGTTGGGGATCACCTGCCACCGCCCGCCGGGCGGCGGCACCGCGCGCGCGTAGTGCTCTGCCTCGATCGCCACCACGCCGTCGCCCTCGACGAAGCCGCGCGCGCCGCGATGCTGCGGCGGCTTGTGCACCGGCACGGTTACGTAGACTTCGGTCCAGTCCTGGCCACGGATGTAGACCACGCCCTCGTGGCGGCCTTCCGGCAGGGCATCCCAGTCGATTTCCAGCTTGAGCGGCTGCTCGTCGGCCACCTCGCCGGAAGCCGGGGAAACCTTCAGCCACGGCGCGCGGCTGGTGGCGGTGAAGGCGATCGGCCCCTGGCCGCGGTTGAACACCACCACCTCGCGGGTCGGCGCGGCGACCGGATCCAGCTCCGGCAGGCGCGGGGCCTTGAGCAGGGCGGGGTAGGCCAGCGGGTCGCCTTCCACCGCCACCCCGGTCACGCCCTTTTCCGGCGCGTCGACGCTGGCCAGCGCCGGCAGGATGTTGCGCGGCGGCGACTGCCAGTGGCTGTAGCCGATCCGCGGCTGGCTCATCATGTGGATCCACTTGCCGCCGGCGATCTCCTGCTCGTACACGCGCTGCAGCTCGGCGTCGCGGGCGAACAGCTTGCGTGCCTGTTCGGCCCAGGCATTGGCCGAAGCGCGGCCCTGGGCGGCGTAGAGCCGGTTGCGCGCCACCGCCACGTGCAGCTGGTTGAGGTTGGCGCTGGCCAGCACCGGGTATTCGACCAGCTGGTACCAGGCGTCGCGATGGCTGGCCGGGATCTTCGGCGCCAGTGCCTGCACCTGCGCCACCAGCGCATCCCATTCGGACAGCACGCGCCCGGCCTCGCGGTCGTGGACCAGGCTCCAGGTGGCGGCGTCGATCAGTTCCGGCTTGCGCCGCGCGTTGAGCCGGGTATAGCGGGTGAGGATGTCACCGATGGCCTGCGCATGCGCCGGGCCGAACTGCTCGGCCGCCCAGCGCGCCGGGTAGGTCCTGATCCATTCCAGGTCGGCCGCGTCCGGATCCCAGGCCTGGTCGAGGAAGGCGCTGATCGGCAGTTCCTGCGGCTTGATGTCGCCGACGTTGACCACCCACAGCCGCTCCACGCCGTGGGCCCAGGCCAGGCGCATCTGTTCCCATGCGCGTTCGACCTGGGTGGTGTTGAGCCACTTGTAGTTGCGCGGGCCGCCGACGTAGTCGAAGTGGTAGTACACGCCGTAGCCGCCGGGGCGCTTGTCGGCCGGGTCGGGCAGGCGGCGGATGTTGCCCCAGTTGTCGTCGGCGAACAGCAGGGTGACGTCGTCGGGCACGCGCATGCCCTTGTCGTAGTAGTCCTGCACTTCCTTGTACAGCGCCCACACCTGCGGCACCTGCTCCACCGGCTTGCCGGTGGCCTCGCCGATGATCCGGCGCTGGTCGGCCACGATCTGCTCCAGCAGCGCGGTGGCGGTCTCCTCGCTCATCGGCTCGTCGCCGTCGCCGCGCATGCCCAGGGTGACGACCGCCTCGCGTCCCTGCAGGCGCTCCACGCCGCCGCGCCAGAACTCCTGCAGCACCTGCGCGTTGCGCCGGTAGTCCCACGGGCCCTTGCCGTAGCGCGACCACTCGTCGTGGGCGCGCATCATCGGCTCGTGGTGGCTGGTGCCGATCACCACGCCGTAGGCGTCGGCGACTTCCGCATTCTTTGGATCGTCGTCGTAGAACGCGCGCGGCAGCCACATCGCCGGCCACAGGAAGTTGGCCTTGTGGCGCATGACCAGCTGGAACACGCGCTCGTAGAACTGGTGGTTGGTGCCGCCGAAGGTCGCCTTGCTCCAGCCGCCCAGGGCCGGGTCCTCGTCGTTGATGAAGATGCCGCGGTAGCGCACCTTGGGCGCGTCGACGAAGCGGCCCGGCGCGACGTGCAGGCTGGCGCGCCTGGGCGGCGGCACGTCGGCCCACCAGGTCCAGGGCGAGACGCCGATCCGGCGCGACAGCTCGTACAGGCCGTAGGCGGTGCCGCGGCGGTCGGCGCCGGCCACCAGCAGGGCGCGCTCGATGCCCGGCTCCGGCCGCTCCACCACCTGCAGCAGGTAGGCCTCCCACACGCCGCTTACGCCACCGGTATCAATCCGGTGTTCGCGGACGATGCGATCGACCCGCGGGCTGCGGCCCAGGGGGCCGGCGATGATCGCCAGCTTCGGCGTGGCGGCCTCCGCCGCCGGCCGCCCCGCGACCGCCGCCAGGTCGCCGCGCAGCGCCTCGGCGGCCCGCTTCACTGCCTCGAAGTCGCCCTCGTCCACCAGCACCGGTAGCGGGGT
>Ga0182793_1001021_pt1 | contig 18560 bp, 18 predicted proteins | sample Passage237A_FD_130498 | JGI IMG/M metagenome (GOLD analysis project Ga0182793, IMG submission 130498) | Cellulose adapted compost microbial communities from Newby Island Compost Facility, Milpitas, CA, USA - Passage2 37A (version 2) (version 2) ... | reverse complement strand
TTCTCATCGTCGACCAATATTTTTTGCAACTCCGGTAACTTTACCCGACTGTATCAGAAAAAATATCAGTCGCCGATGAGTCCTAATTTAAAGAGATCTGACACAGTTTATGAAATACTTCCGATTGCGGAGTTGTTGGACAAGAGCCTCTCCGCCGGAACGGATTTCAGTTCTCCCGATTTGCGGAAAAGTGATTTAGAGGGTTTCGACATTGGGGAGTTTGTGTAATCAAACTCCCTTTTTTAATAATTGTTTTAATTTTTAGATTGTTTACGAAGTCCAACTACTGCATTTATAATATCTTGTTGCGCATCTTTGTTACTCCATTCTTTCCAAAATTTTATCGTCGCGCTGTCAGGTTTAATTGTCGGTTCTGAAATTAGAACCCTTGTCGGTAATAACGAAGCATCTCCAACTATCAATGCTTCACCTATATCCAAAATTGGAAGCACTTCTGTCAAACCTGTAAGGTTGTCGGGTAAAAGTCTTTTAATTACAGCCTGGTCTTCTGCATTAGCGAGCCGTAATGAAATAAAGTTGTTGCATTGACTTAAAACAGTTCGGTTTACTTCGGCCGGTCTTTGACTAATTACAGTTAAGCTTACTCCATATTTCCTGCCTTCTTTCGCAATCCTTTCAAAACTTTTCAAACCAAGTTCGGAAGCACCGTCCTGATTGGTTCTTTCAGGGATATATAAATGAGCTTCATCACACATCAAACAAATTGGATGTTGATTTTCTTTTGCAGTCCACTGCTGGACGGTAAAAACAATTCTTGCAACCAATCCAATTACTAAGGGTAAAACATCGGACGGCACTTCGGAGAAATCTATAATTTTTATACCTGATTTTTTACCATTAAGTTCCGAACCGTGCATCAACGCATTGCAAAAATCGTTTAACCAATCTAATTGCAGTTCATCTTCGGATATTTGAAATAAAAAACCTAAGCGTTTATCCTCTTTCTTTGCTTCAAGACGCTGAATAAAACGAGATAGCTTGCCGTTAAAATCTCCATTCTTACCTGCTGCCGTTGAACCTGCAACACGTTCTGTGTCTAATCGTTTAAGTTCATCCAAAACAGCATCCAACTTATAAGGTATTGGACTGTCAATTGTTAAGCTGTCGGTAAACACTGTATCTCCAATTGAAGTAAGGTAATTCTTCTTTTCTGTATATACAGTTCTTGAAAAAACCATTGCCTGATTTGGTGCATTACTATCACTACGGTCAAGTAACATTGCCAACATCTCTTCATACGTCAGTAACCAATACGGTAACATCAAAACACCGTTTGCAAGATTGCCCTTTTTGCCCAAGTCCGAAGGATTGGCAATTCTGAAATGTTGTATTCCGTCAGCTTTAAAGTTTGCTCCGCTGTATTCTCCGTGTATGTCAAACAAAATGGAATTGGCCATCGGCAATTTGGCTATCTGTTCAATGATTTTGGCTACACACCAAGACTTACCCGAACCTGTACTACCAACGATTACAGCATGTCTTTGAAAAAGTTTATCTCCGTCCAAAAATGCTTCTGCATTTTCATCTATGGAATATTTTCCGATTGAAAGCGGAATTTCATAATTCTCTTTTGTGGAAATTGTTTGCATAAACTTAGTAATATTATCTCCCTCTATCGGATAACATTTAGCTTCTATTTCTGGAACTGTATCAAGTGTTCTTTTGAAAACGTTTTCTTTCTCTCCGTGTTTATTCAATAAAGTTCCAATCAAATTTACTTTCAAAATGTTTTCTGTGAAAAGGAAATTGTTTAATCCCAAATCGTCTCCTGCTGGTTGTTCTTCATCAGAAGCCTTCCGAGTTATACGGTTGATAATTCCGATTAAATGTTGCCCTGCTTTTGAACTTTGAATTGCAACCAAGTGATTGACTTGAAGTTTTCTCAACTTTTCAAGTTCATCAACTTTTATGATTAGTGTTGCTGTATCAACACTAAAAACTGTTCCGATAGAAGAATTATCTTCAAAAGTGAATATTGCCATAGTTTCTTATTGTATTCGTTTGAGGTATTCAAACAAGTTCCAATAGCTCACATTTTCGATTATATGTTCTCCCTGACTTGATGAATATATTTTGGTATGTGTTCCGTTATTTTCTTCCATTAAGATGTAATTTTTGCAACCTCCGTAAATGATTGTTTCCTTTGTTTTGGGTGTTAATTCTTTCGTGATTACAACTATTGGCTTTGTCTTAATTTGCTGAATAAGTTTTGGCTGTACGTGAACATCATTAAATCCGTATCCAATACACAAATAACCATTTGCATTTTGAATTTCATTATCTGCTTGTGCGAATATGGTTCTGTATGGTTCATTATGCGTTTCGGCATATTTACTAAGTCCTGGCGTTACAATTAATGGCTTGTAATCTTGTGGAATATCTTTACGTAAAGGTAAATACACTTTTTCTTTATTCGATGTTTCAAACCAATCTAAAGAACCGTGAACTTTCCAAATGTTTACTTGTCCGCTGTATCCCCTTATGCTTGCCAAAGCATTTGTATGAATATTATCAGAAAAATGTCCGATGTAATTTTGAGCATATCCTGTACAAATAAATGCTTCTGCGGTACTTGCACTATATTCTGCAATACGGTCATAATTCGTCGTTACTATGGATAGTTTTCTATTAGTTGTTGAAAGCAAATGTTTCATCAGGACGACCAATGGCACTTCTTTTCCATTTAGAACAAAGTGTTCGTATGCTTTTAAATCTGCTTCAGCAATCAATTCCCAAGTAGCTTTAATTACGGCTTTTAAAACATTATCGTTAAGCTGTATTCCTAACAAAGCCTTTTCCAAATCTTGGTGTTCATCAAGACTTTTCTTAAATGCTTCAAATTGAGCTCTGCCTACATCATCATAAAAAGACAAAGTGTTTTTCAAATGCTCTCCAAGTGTCCACATTGACGGCAAACCAAAAGGAACGGAAGCACCACTACCCAAAATGAGCAATGGAACTTTATTTGTCCAATCTTGAAGTTGTTTTAATAATGCATCAAAGTCCATTTACAAGTTTCATTATAGCGTTATTTCATACTTTTCTATCAAAAATTCATCAACTTCTTCTTTAGTTGCTCCATTTGATAGAAAGTATCTGTCTTGTTCGTTCAACTCACAAATGCCAAAATTCTTTACATAGTTTTTGGCATACGATAAAAAGCCTCCTGAATATGGTTTACTTGTATTTGCCATATAATATTCAAATACTTTTGATTCCAAAATACGTTTCAGTATTTTAAGTTCTTCGGGCGATTCATTAAAAATTGCGTATCCGCAATAAACCAACATTTCCTTTTGGTCGGTAAAAACGAAGTATGGATTCTTTGCCATATAAGGAAAAAGTAGTTTATAGCCTTTGTCAGACAATGCTTGAGTCCGTCCAAAGGCGTACCAAGCACCATAATCTCCATTACCGTTGTCTCGTGACAGCAAGGTTTCCTTATTAGCTAACAGGTATTTATAGGCTTTTGGGAAATTTGCTTTTAAATATTTCTCGTTCATTAGTGAAAGCGGACTTATTCCATTTGCATATGGATAAATCAGTTTTTCTTTCACAGATTCAATCTCGTGTTCGTATTTGAGAATATTCGGTTTGATTATATCTCTGCAAATAGCTTTTTCTATTTCATATTTTTTTCCGTCTTGTTCGAGTATAAAATATTTTTCTGTTTCGGAAACAGGCCGGAAAATATAGGTATCGTTGCTTAGAGTAGCTATACCATTCCTTATCTTATATTTTTCTCCTAATGGAACGCCTACATTTTCTATTCGTTTGATGTTTTCAATGATTTTCTTGTCATTGAGTAACCAGCCTCTTTGAAAATTCAACTCATTGTATGGTATTTTATGGAAAGATTTAAGTTCGTTTTTGGTCAAAGTAGAGCCGCTCTCCTTTTTGAATGAAACAAAGGATGATTGCTTCTTAGAGATTAGACAAATACAAGTATATGCAGATTTCTTTCCAAACAATTTTTCGTGTCCGAAATCAATAATACTCAAATGGTATTTCTTTTCTTGGAAATACTTTCGTAATTGTCTTGCATTTACACTTTTGTAGAATGAATTTACTGTTATATAACCCAAAACGCCATTTTCATTTAGTTGTGTTAATCCTATTTCAAAAAATGGAATATATAAATCAGGATTGCCTGATTTTGTAACAGTCCAATTGGATAAAAGCATTTTAGATGCTTTGTCGATGTTTTTTGCTCTTACATAAGGTGGATTTCCGACAATTATATCAAACCCGTTATTTTCTTTTATTTTTGGTTTGTTTTTAAGCCAATCGAATGAAAGGGCATTACCACAATGCAAATTAAATTTAAACTCTTTTCTATCTTCATCATTTGCCAAAGCTAAAAGTGAAAGCAGGATTTCTGTTCTTCTGATGCTACTTTTACTAATATCTAAACCAAATATATTTTCACTGAATATCTGATAATAAGTCTTGTTGGTTTCCAATTTTAATTTTTTGGAAACAGTATATAAAAATGCTCCGCAACCACAAGAAATATCTGCAACTAAAGCATCTTGATGTGGTTTTTCAATCTTTGAAAACGAATTTTCTACGATAAAATTTTTGATATAGTTTGGCGTATAAACAGCACCGTTAATGACTTGTTCTTTTTTAGGAATAGCCAACTCAAACGCTTCAATCAGGTCATCAAAAGTAAACTTAATATCTAATTGAGCGTATTGGCTCAAAGGCGAATTATCTGAAATAATCAGTGATTTTATTAAGGTATTATTTCTGACTTTTAGAGCATTTGCTTTAATAAAAGCAGAAACAATAATCTTGTTTAGAGAAGTTTCATCTTCGCTGAACTGATTAATGATATTTTTAAATTCTTTCTGCATTTTATCAATTTAAAATTTGAATTCGGTCAATGTTTCTACCTCTGTCGCTAAAGAATGCTTTTTCTTCATCAGTTAATCTATATAGTTGATAACATAATTCATCTAATGTATTCCAGTGCGTTGAAAGTAATCTTGAAATACTTCTTTGCTGTGTTGGAGAAGAAACTATGTAGCTATTCTGTAACTCGTCAATTCGCTTAGCAATCCTTGCCAAGCCAGATTTCAATTCTGTGTTTTGTCTGAAATTTTCAACAGGAAAAGGAACGGGTTCAAGAAATTGCTTATTAAATTTGAAATAGCCATTCGATTGAGGATTGGCAATCGACCTTGCTAAAGCAGAAAACACAGTTGAGTTGATAACTGCTGATAAAGCATATAAACTATTTTCGTCTTTTTCGGGAGTGTCTATGAAAAATACATTCGCATTGTCACAATAAGTTCTGTCCGACAATGTAACGGTAGCGAAAGTATCTAAAGCCGTCATTGGTACTAATACTTTAGGGTAAGTAGCTCCGTGATTTTGTACCCTTGTAAATAAGTGCCAAGAATTATCAGTATATTTTTCAGGGAACTTCTTTGGTAATGTCTCAACTGTGGCTTCAATAACAGCCTTGTTTCTTCGTAAATATTCAGAAGCAAGAGGAAATCGTTCTTCAAAATCAGAGAATTTAATTTCTGATACAATTCCGTCTGCAACATCATAAGGAAAGATAACAAACACATCTGCAGTATCTTTTCTATACGGATAGAAGTTCTCATTACAAATGAGCGGTCTGCAAGCATCCAATTCAATCTCAAAATCTTCTTCAATGTGGGATTTTCCTCTGATGATTCCATTTTCAACAGAAATAGGTCTTATGTGATAAGCTCTATCCCAAAGTACTTGAACGCCAACACGAACTTTTGCATAATCCCCTAAACAACCGTTCTCTAATAATTGTGTTTTGATTTCAATAAGTTGATTATCGTCAAAACTCCAAGGATTAGCCGTTACGGCTGTCGATGGTAAGATAGAATATTGTTCGGGTGCAACATCTGGTGTTTCTGTTTCTCTTAATTGCGAAGCGAGTGTTTCTGTATTCCCGTCAAATAATCTAAAACTAAAATTATCTGGAGATGATTTATCTAAAAGAAGTAAAGCAACATAGGTAATACGGTCTTTGAATATAGTAGTTGTTTTAAAATCAATTACTGATGAAAGATAATTTGATGTTGTAATTATTTCTCGTATCTTCTTGCCGTATTCTGTTTTGAAAAATCTTTTTTGGACAATATATCCAAGTCGTCCTGACGGATTTAATAATTCTATACCTCTTTCAATAAAAGGAATAGCCAAATCAACTTTTCCGTTTTTTGCAGACAGGAATTTTCCTTTGATGTACAAATGCATATAAGGTAAATCTACGTTGTAGTGTTTTACCTCTACATAAGGCGGATTGCCGATTATGAAATCAAAACCACCTTTCTTATCAAATATTTCACTAAAACCGTGTTCGCCTTTCCAATCAAAAATGTTTGTATTTAAATATTCCTCTTCGTTGGTTTCAAGTGAGGGGAATATTTCAAGAATATCAGACTCAACCAATGAGTTACCACAACGAATGTTATTGCCTATTCCGTTTAATATTTTGTTCCCGAAAAGTCCAATTTCATTATATGATTCAAGATAATCAGAAGTGTCAACTATTTTTAATGATAAAGACATCTTAGCAACCTCAACCGCTTCGGGGTCAATATCAACTCCGAAAATACAATTATCAATAATTGCTTTTCTACCCAATATATTAACGATTACATCATCGTTTGTGGATACAAAGTACTTCTGAAAATCGGGATGATTGGAAGTGAAAAATAATTCACGGAAAATTTCTTCTATATAGTCATAAACCTCAATAGCAAAAACACCGCTTCCACAAGCTATATCTAAAATCTTTTTATCGAAAATGTTTTCAATTCCTTCTTCCAAAAGTTTTTGCTTAGGAATAGTTCTTCGGATAATTTCCTGAACAATGTATTGTGGTGTACTAACAGCACCTTTGGTCTTCAAATATTCACTTTTGATTTCGTCTTTTACCTCATTGTCTCCAATCAGTAGTTTTTTAGAGAGAAAAATTTCGTAAATATCACTAAGTACTTTTGTAGGTATTACATCAAAGCGGTATGGAGACGGATAATAAAGATTTTGTAATAGCTGGTCAAAAACTTCATTAGAAATTTCGATTTCGTGAATTGCATTTATACGGTCAAACAACGGTCCGTCATAATGTTCAAAGAAATCAAAATAGGAAGAATTTTTAAATTCATTCCAAAAACCTCCTTCTTTGAAGGATAGCAACAATCCTTCTTCTTCAATTTTCCGTGCTTCACATACCCGAATGAATAAAATTCTATTGATGATGATTTGAACAATATAACTAAGATTTGCTGAATTATTTCCGATATAATCAGTGTTTCTATTAAGAATATCGGTTGCTAAAGCTAATCGAAAATCCGAAAGCTGTTGAGCAAATTTAAAGTCAGGAGTTGTTTTTTCGACATAACGATTTCCTTGAAAGGAAGAAGAATAAATCTCGTCAAGTTTTCCTTTATAAATATTCTCTTTAAGAAGATGTGTCTCTAAAGCATCAAATTTTTCAATATAATCGTCAAGAGTAAAATACAACCTTCCCAAATTGGCGTTTTGTCCTCTTTCAGGGGTATATGTACAATCGTAGATTGCAAATTCTTCAAAATTTGAAATGAAAGCACAAGGAGCTAAAATCGACCAACCGTAAGATTTTATCTGGAAAGCTGCTTCTGCATCTTCAAGAATTTTTACACTAATATCTTTGGCATCAAGAAATGTTAGTTTCTGTCTCGCAACTTTGAAAGTATAATCAGGTCGTGTGTTTTGTGAACCAATTTCTTTCAGTTTTTCTTTCTCTGATTTTGATAATACTTTCTCTTGAAGAATTTGGGATGTATCCCGAACATCCCAACCGAAAATTGCTAATATTTCGTTAAGCCAAGTTCTGATTGTTTCTTCCGAAGTCAAATCAAGTTTGCCCTGTTCCTTGAACTTATTGTATTCAGCAATGAGTTCAGCTAATTTTTGCTTACGTTGTTCTGAACTCATTTTCTTTTCTTTTTTGTTTGATATTTGATTTCTTCTTCTGCCGCAATTAAAATGTCTTTGGCATATTTCTCATCAACAAGTTGATATGCAACTTGTCTGCTCATAAATGCTACAACAAGTTCCTTTTCGTCCACATTGAAGGTCTTGGCAATTATTGGAAGCATTTGCCTGTTTACAGGTCGCTCTCCTCGTTCTAACTTACTCAATGTACTTTGGTCTATATCGAGCAATGCGGCAAGCTTCCGTAAAGGCATTTCTGCCTGTTCTCTAAGTTGTCTGATATGGTCTCCTAAGTTGTCTATTTGCATCTTGAAATTTATTTCTTGACATTATTGTCAAATGTAATCTAATATTTTGTTCTGTCCAAATTTGATTAGAAACTTATAGTCGGCAAATCACTACAATTCTAACTTCCCACGCATAATGCCATCTACTGCCAATTAATTCCACTGATTTCCAGTTTCTCATAACGCTTCGATTTCCATAAGACTTTTGTTGCGAAAGCCCGCACGAGGTGGGAATTAGTAACAATTTAATTCAGTTAAATCATGGTAAAACAAAGCAAAAAAGTGTTGCTGACAGGCGTTGCGCTCCTGTCGGCATTCGGTGTGTTCGCACAGGGCAACGGCTCGGCAGGCATCCAAGAAGCTACGCAGATGGTAACGAGCTATTTCGACCCTGCGACCCAATTAATTTATGCGATTGGGGCTGTGGTCGGGTTAATCGGTGGCGTAAAGGTGTACAACAAATTTAGTAGCGGTGACCCCGATACAAGCAAGACTGCGGCGTCGTGGTTTGGGGCTTGTATCTTTCTCATCGTAGCGGCGACCATTCTCCGCTCATTCTTCCTTTAAGTTGGCGTATTATGAGCAATTACAATATCAATAAAGGTATCGGCAGAACGGTCGAGTTCAAAGGGCTGAAAGCACAGTACCTGTTCATCTTCGCAGGTGGTCTGCTCGGCGTGCTTATCCTCGTCATGGTCATGTACATGGCAGGGGTAAACTCCTACGTATGCCTGCTTGTCGGTGCAGGCGGTGCATCGCTCATCGTTTGGCAAACATTCGCACTAAACGGCAAATACGGCGAACACGGATTGATGAAAGTCGGGGCAAAGAAAAGGCATCCGAAATACATCATCTGTCGCAGAGCCGTACACCGCTATTTAAAATTCACTTCTAAATCCAATGCCCTATGAGAAACAAAGGAAAAGCCACGACGCTCGAAAGCAAGTTTCCATTACTGGCGGTGGAACACAACTGCATCATTTCAAAGGATGCGGACATCACGGCTTGCTTTCGGGTACACCTGCCGGAACTGTTCACGGTGGCATCGGCAGAGTACGATGCCATCCATTCGGCTTGGCATAAGGCTATCAAGACCTTGCCGGACTACACCATTGTTCACAAACAGGACTGGTACATCAAGGAAAGTTATGCGCCGGATATTGCACAGGACGGGTTGAGTTTCCTTGCAAAGTCCTATCAGCAACATTTCAACGAACGTCCTTTTTTAAACCATTACTGCTATCTCTTTTTGACCAAGACGACCAAAGAGCGTATGCGGATGCAGAGCAACTTTAGTTCGCTCTGCAAGGGTGTCCTTATCCCGAAAGAAATAAGGGATAAAGAAATCGTCCGAAAGTTCATGGAAGCGGTGGCGCAGTTTGAGCGCATCGTCAACGATAGCGGTTTTGTGAAACTGGAACGCCTGACCGAGGATGACATCATCGGCACTGGTGACCAACAGGGATTGCTCGAACAGTACCTTACCCTGTCGAGGGAAGCCGGAACGCCCATGCAGGACATCGCTTTGGGAAGCGAGGACGTGCGTATCGGCAACAAAAGGCTGTGCCTGCACACCCTGTCCGATACGGACGATTTGCCCAACACGGTATCGGCAAATACGAGGTATGAAAAGCTATCCACGGACAGGAGCGATTGCCTGTTGTCCTTTGCCTCTCCGGTAGGCTTGCTCCTTAGCTGTAACCATATCTATAACCAATACCTGTTTTTGGACAACAGCGATGAGAACCTGCGCAAGTTTGAAAAGTCAGCCCGTAATATGCACTCACTGGCACGGTACAGCCGTGCCAATCAGATTAACAAAGAGTGGATTGAAAGGTATCTGAACGAAGCACACAGCTTCGGGCTATCCTCTATCCGTGCACACTTCAATGTGATGGCGTGGTCGGATGACCCGAACGAACTCAAACAGCTAAAGAACGATACGGGCAGTGCGCTCGCTTTGATGGAATGCAGACCGAGGCATAACACGGTAGATGTTGCCACACTGTATTGGGCAGGGATACCAGGCAATGCAGGCGACTTTCCGGCAGAGGAAAGTTTCTATACGTTCATCGAACCTGCACTGTGTTTCTTCACCGAAGAAACCAATTACCAAAGTTCGCCATCACCTTTCGGTATCAAGATGGCGGACAGGCTGACAGGCAAACCCATCCATTTGGATATTTCCGACCTACCCATGAAAAAAGGCATTATCACGAACCGCAACAAATTTATTTTGGGGCCGTCGGGTTCGGGTAAGTCTTTTTTCACCAATCACATGGTGAGGCAGTATTATGAGCAAGGTTCTCATGTACTATTGGTCGATACGGGCAACTCTTATCAAGGGCTGTGCGAACTGATTAAGGGAAAGACAAAAGGAAAAGACGGTGTATATTTTACCTACACCGAAGACAACCCGATAGCATTCAATCCATTTTATACGGATGACGGGGTATTTGATATTGAGAAAAGGGAAAGTATAAAGACTTTGATACTGACTTTGTGGAAGCGTGAAGATGAACCGCCGACCCGTTCAGAGGAAGTGGCGTTGTCCAACGCCGTGAGCGGTTATATCGACCGTATCAAGCAAAGCAATGAATACCCCTCTTTCAATGGATTTTACGAGCACGTAAAAGGTGACTACAAAAAAGTACTGGAAGACAAACAGGTAAGGGAAAAAGACTTTGACGTTGCAAATTTTCTGAACGTGCTTGAACCCTATTACAAGGGCGGAGAGTACGACTATCTGCTGAACTCCGACAAGCAACTCGACCTGCTTTCCAAACGCTTTATCGTGTTTGAAATTGATGCGATTAAAGACCACAAAATCCTCTTTCCCATAGTGACCATCATCATTATGGAGGTCTTCATAAATAAGATGCGCAGGCTCAAAGGTGTGCGTAAACTGATACTGATTGAGGAAGCGTGGAAAGCCATCGCCAAAGAGGGAATGGCGGAGTACATCAAGTACCTTTTTAAGACCGTCCGCAAATTTTTTGGTGAAGCTATCGTGGTCACGCAGGAAGTGGACGACATCATCCAGTCACCCGTGGTCAAGGAAAGTATCATTAACAATTCCGACTGTAAAATCCTCTTAGACCAACGCAAGTACATGAACAAATTCGATGCGATACAGGAAATGTTGGGGCTTACAGAAAAGGAAAAATCCCAAATCCTTTCCATCAATCAGAACAATGACCCGTCAAGGCTTTACAAAGAGGTATGGATTGGGCTTGGCGGTACGCACTCCGCCGTGTATGCCACAGAGGTTTCGCTCGAAGAATATTTGGCATACACCACCGAGGAAACCGAAAAAATGGAAGTCATGCAACTGGCATCCGAACTGGACGGCAATGTGGAACTGGCGATAAAACGCATTGCCCAACAAAGGCGTGAGAACGCAAATAATTATTAATCATTTAAAAAAATCAGAGACAATGAAGAAAACAATGTTACTGGTGTGTACGGCATTTATGCTTGCCGTTGCACCGTCCGCAAAAGCACAATGGGTGGTAGTTGACCCCTCAAATTTGGCATCGGGTATCATCAACTCCGCCAATGAAATCGTGCAGACCTCATCCACCGTGTCCAACGTGGTTAAGAATTTCAACGAGGTAAAGAAAGTGTATGAACAGGGCAAGGAATACTACGACAAATTGAAAGCTGTAAACAACTTGGTTAAAGATGCCCGAAAAGTGCAACAAACGGTACTACTCGTAGGCGATGTGTCTGAAATGTACGTGCAGAATTTCGGCAAAATGATGAACGACCCGAATTTCAGTCCGCAGGAACTGACTGCAATCGCCAACGGTTATTCCACGCTCCTAAACGAGAGTACCGAACTACTCAAAGAACTGAAACAGATTGTTACCTCGACCTCGCTTTCGCTGAACGATAAAGAGCGTATGGACATCATCGACAGGGTTTACAGAGAGGTTAAGGATTACCACAGCCTTGTCCGCTATTACACCAATAAAAATATCTCCGTAAGCATTTTGAGGGCTAAAAAACAGAACAACACCAAAAGGGTGCTTGAACTGTACGGTAATGCTGAACAAAAATACTGGTAAGCTATGGAATGGAACAATCTTCACGAACTCCTGCGCTCGCTTTACGATGAGATGCTCCCATTGTCCGCCGATATGGCGACAGTGGCTAAGGGCATCGCCGGATTGGGCGCACTGTTCTACGTAGCACTGAAAGTGTGGCAGGCATTGAGCCGTGCAGAACCGATAGACGTGTTTCCGCTCCTGCGACCTTTCGCCATCGGGCTTTGCATTATGTTTTTCCCGACCATCGTATTGGGAACTATCAATGCGGTAATGTCTCCGGTAGTAAAAGGCACAAACGCCATGCTCGAAAACCAAGTGCTTGACCTCAACAAATTGCAGGCACAAAAAGACCAGTTGGAACGGGAGGCGATGCTCCGCAATCCCGAAACCGCTTACCTCGTAAGCGATGAGGAATTTGATAAGAAACTGGACGAATTGGGATGGTCGCCGTCCGATTTGGTTGCCATATCCGGTATGTACATGGAGCGTGGAATGTACGATTTAAAGAAAAGCATCCGTGACTGGTTTCGGGAACTACTGGAAGTCCTTTTCCAAGCATCCGCTTTGGTCATAGACACCATACGGACATTCTTTCTTATCGTGCTGTCCATACTCGGGCCGATAGCCTTTGCGATAAGTGTATGGGATGGTTTTCAATCCACACTTACGCAATGGCTGACCCGATATATCAGCGTGTACCTGTGGTTGCCTATCGCCGATATGTTCAGCTCCATGCTCGCCAAGATACAATCCCTCATCATCGAACGGGATATTGATATGCTTGCCGACCCGACCTACATCCCCGACACATCCAACACCGTGTATATCATCTTTATGATAATTGGCATAGTGGGTTACTTCACCGTTCCCACGGTGGCAGGTTGGGTAATACAGGCAGGGGGCGCAGGAAACTTCATGCGCAACGTAAACTCTACGGCATCGAAAACCGGAAACATTGCCGGAGCAGGAACGGGTGCAGTTGCAGGCAATATCGGTGGCAGGTTAATGAACAAATAAAAATCAGAAAACAATGGAATTTAAAACATTAAGAAATATCGAAAACAGCTTTAGGCAAATACGGCTGTACGCCATTGTATTTGCGGTACTCTGCACCAGCGTAGTAGGTTATGCCGTATGGCAGTCCTACCAGTTTGCAGAGGCGCAACGTCAAAAAGTGTATGTACTGGACAACGGTAAATCCTTAATGCTGGCACTGTCACAGGATGCAAGCATCAACAGACCTGTTGAAGCAAGGGAACACGTTAAGCGTTTCCATGAACTGTTCTTTACGCTCGCACCCGATAAGAACGCCATCGAAAGCAACATGAAAAGGGCTTTCAATCTTGCCGACAAATCGGCGTTCGATTATTACAAAGACCTTTCGGAAAAAGGCTACTACAACCGTATCATTTCGGGCAATGTACAACAGCGTATCGAGGTGGACAGCGTGGTCTGCAATTTCGATACCTATCCTTATGCCGTTAGGACGTATGCAAAACAGTTTATCATCCGGTCAAGCAACGTCACACGGCGAAACCTTGTGACTTCCTGCTATCTCGTAAACTCTGTTCGCTCGGACAACAACCCACAGGGTTTCAATATCGAAAAGTTTGCCGTGTTGGAAAACAGGGATGTAGAAATCATAAACCGCTAAAATCAAGATTATGGAAGCAATATCAGATTTGAACACATTCGCCAAAATCCTTACCGCCAAAGGATATGACGGCTATTTCCATACGCAGGGTGCGTATGCCGGAAAACTAAAAAACAGTATAAGTGAATACCTCGGAAACTGCCGAAATGGTAAGGAGGGCGTACCAAAGTCGCAGTTATTATTGACGGGCTTTTTGCAATGGGCAGGCGATGACAAGCCCTATGTAGAATGCTGTATGTGGGTGAAGTACCTAAACGGCAAATTCTTCCTCCATAAAATGGAGGTTGCAAGAAAAGACCAATTCGGGCAATTACTGAAACAAACGGAACTGAACGACCTGTCCGTGGTGACCGCTCCCAAAGCAAAGGAGGCAATCGCTATGGTGAGCGATGCACCGGAGCAAAAGGCGGTTCACAGGCAGAAACGGTTCAGTCTCTAAAACGGATTGGGGCATGAAAAATCTAAGAACGACAATCAATAATTGGTTTGACAAACTCGATGGACAATGGCGAGCGATGCCCGTCAAAAAACAGCACCACTATACACTACTGCTCTTTTCGGGCTATGCGCTGTTGTCCGTCATCGTACTGTTGAAAGTGTGCTACGATGTAGCGCTTTCCGATAATGCCATGACCATTGAGCATATCGAAAACCCGATTAGGCAAAACAATTCCTCGGTTTCTCCGCAGGACAGTATTAAAACAATTTTAAAAGGTAAAAATCATGAAAGAAAGTAATAATGACAAAATCCGTTTTCTGTTCGGAAAAAAAGAAATGGAAAACGAAATGGATAAACCGGACGGTGATACGCAGAACGATGCCGATAGGGTGAAAAAACCTATCATTTTTGCACTTATGGGCGTGGTGTTCTTCGGCTGTATGTATTTAATCTTCAAACCATCTTCCGACAAGCAAAAGATTGAGAATATTGGTCTGAACGATGCCGTACCACAGGCGACCGATACAGGGCTTCAATCCGATAAGCAAAAGGCTTATGAACAGGAAATACTCGAACAGAAAATGCAGGAAAAGCGCAATGCGCTCCTGTCACTATCCGATTATTGGAGCGAGGACAGTACCGCTGATCCGGAAGCGGAGCTACCGGATGAGGATTACGAAGACGGCTACGCTTACGGCGGTGGTACACGTAGGAACAGCAACCCTGCCCTTAACAGTTACCGCAGTGCGCAAAATACGTTGACCTCGTTCTACGACAACAACGATTACGAAACGCAGGAACTCCGCAGGCAGGTTAAGGAACTGAAAGAACAACTGGCAGAAAAGGACGTACCGCCTGTAACGACCGTGGAAGACCAATTGGCTTTGATGGAAAAGTCATACGAGATGGCATCCCGTTACCTGCCGCAGGCTCCGGCACAGCCGAACAATACGGACACAACAGCTTCGCCAAAAAGTACCTCCCCAAAAGAGCATATCGTGGCATTCACCCCCGTAAGGAAAAATGCGGTTTCCGCATTGTACCGTGAACCGACCGACAGTGCTTTTTTGGCAAACTGGAACGAAACCCGAAACCGTGGCTTTTATACGGCAGGCGTTTCACAGCAGGTCATACAGCCTAAAAACAGCATCAAAGCGGTGGTACAGGAAACACAGGTCGTGACGGGCGAAAGCGGTGTGCGGTTGCGTTTGTTGGAAACGGCAAAAACGCCTGTCCGCTCCATTCCGGCAGGAACGGTACTGACGGCAAATGCCAAGTTCCAAAGTGGCAGGTTGCAGTTAAAGGTAACATCCATCGAATTTGAGGGCAACATTATTCCGGTCGATATAACCGTGTATGATGTGGACGGACAGCAAGGGCTATATGTTCCATATTCTCCCGAAATGAATGCCCTGTCGGAGATTGCCTCCAACATGAGCCACACCTCCGGCACGTCCATCATGATGACACGCTCGGCAGGGCAACAGGTGGCAGGCGACCTTTCCCGTGGTTTGGTGCAGGGTGTATCGGGGTACTTCTCCAAGAAAGTGAGGACACCGAAAGTAACCGTCAAAGCCGGTCATCAGCTATTCCTCGTTTCAAAAAATTAATGTTTAACTAAAATCAAAAAGAAAATGAAATGTTCATGTTTCCAAAAAACAAACACACATGGACATTCCATATCTCCATTAAAAAATAAATAATAACGATATGAACGCAATATTTAAAAGCCTTTTGGCAATGGTCTGTTTAACGGTCTTTATCACTGGTGCGAATGCACAGCAAGTGGCATCCGGTACAACAAAATTGAGCATGGGCAAGGTTGACCCTTACGAAATGCAGGTGACGTACAGCAAGACCTCGCACCTCATATTCCCGTCCGCAATCCGCTACGTGGATTTGGGCAGTGAGTACCTTATCGCAGGCAAAGCCGAGGATGCGGAAAACGTACTGCGCATTAAGGCAAGCGTAAGGGATTTTGACGAGGAAACCAATTTTTCGGTCATCACGGACGATGGTCGGTTTTACAATTTCAACGTCTTTTACAGCCCTTATCCTGCAACGCTGAATTATGATTTGCTGACCATGCAAAAGGCATCGGACAGGGAAAACGGCAACGATGTTCTGTTTGAGGAATTGGGGGGCAATTCGCCGTCACTGGCAGGGTTGCTCATGGAAACGATTTACAAAAAGAACAAAAGGATTGTAAAGCATATCGGGGCGAAAAGCTACGGCATACAATTCCTGCTAAAAGGTATCTACGTCCATAACGGAAAATTCTATTTCCATACGGAACTGCGCAACAAAAGCAATGTTCCGTTCAACATTGACTTTGTGAATTTCAAGGTCGTGGACAAGAAAGTCGCCAAGCGTACCGTGGTGCAGGAAAAGGCAATGAACCCATTGCGTATGTACAAAACGCTCGGTGAAATAACGGGCAATACGACTGACCAAAACGTGTTCCTGCTCGACCAGTTTACCATAACGGATGACAAGGTACTCGTGATTGAAATTTTTGAAAAGAACGGAGGCAGACAACAGGTATTGCAGGTGGAAAATTCAGACCTCGTACACGCCAAGCTGATAAGCGATATGCACCTAAAGATTAATTAACCCAAAAAGAACGAACAATGATAAGATACATTTTTGCCGTGGTGCTTGCCATGCTAAGCATGACGGCGGTACAGGCACAGCGAATGCTCCCCAAACAAAAGGGATTGGAAATAAACACAGGTATGCTGTCCAAAGAAATAAGCGACAATTACTATCTGAATTTGACATTGACCGTGAACGGAAATAACGGCAATTACTGGATATGGGGTGCAGAGTACACCCATCAATTTTCCGGTTACAGGGATGTACAGATACCGCTCGAAACCTATACAGGCGAGGTGGGTTACAGTCTTCAGCTATTGGGGGATGCAAGAAAGACCGTTACGCTGAATGCAGGGCTAACCGCCGTGGCAGGTTACGAAACCATCAACCGGAGCGAAGCCATACTATCGGATGGCTCGACCATCCTCGACAAAGACAATTTCGTCTATGGTACGGGCGGACGGCTTACGCTCGAAACGTACCTCTCCGACCGTTTTGTCCTGCTCCTGCAAGGGCGGACAAAAGTATTATGGGATACGGATTTAAAACAGTTTCGTCCATCGGCAGGGATTGGACTAAGGTTTAACTTTTAAAATTGATTTACGATGAAAATATTAATCAGAAAGTACGGGCTACATTTGCAGGCAATGTTCATGCTCTTGGCGATGTTGGTCTGCGCCGTGGTGCTGACCTCGTGTGAAAAAGACGACCTCGATATACAACAAAATTACCCGTTTGAGGTACAGGTAATGCCTGTTCCAAAGGATGTGTCAAATGGTCAAACCGTAGAAATAAGGGTAACGATACAGCGAAGCGGAAATTTCAGTGATGCAAGTTACTACATCCGCTATTTCCAGTTTGACGGACAGGGAGCATTGCGCTATTACAGTGAACCGCCGTATATGCCCAATGACGTGTACCTCTTGCCACAGACACAATTTAGGTTGTATTACACCTCGCAATCCACCGTATCACAGGCGTTTGATATTTGGATTTCGGACAACTTCGGGAACGAAAAGCAAATAAGTTTCCAGTTTAACAGCCGTGATTAAAGACAGAAAAAACCTGCACGTTGGGCAGGTTTTTTTCATTTTTAAGCCTGCCATTCGGTGCTTTTTCGTAAATTCAAAGTGTCGAATTATAATAGCTATCGTTATGGGTGCATCACTGGTTTTAGGCATAATAGCACTGGTTTTGGGATTAGGTCTCCGTTACTGGATTAACCGCAGGAAGTTTTACAGGCGTAGCCCGACCGGAGCGGAAGGCTTTTCATCCTATGAAAAGTCGGTTATTATTAAAACTTCTGAACGTTTGGGCAAATGGATAGCTTATGCTTTGATTATATTCGGTGTGCTGTTCTTGTGGAGTTATTCGAGACAGAAAAAGGCAAAAGAAAAAGCATCCCAAAACACGGATGTATTTTCCGCTGATCTTGACCCCTGTATTCCGGTCGAAGTTGACCCCACCCCGCAGGGGTTATTTCTCCTTACTGCAAAGAGCTGTTGGCTGTTGATCTAAAGTTACAATGCGTTTTCTTT
>Ga0182793_1001013_pt1 | contig 18608 bp, 15 predicted proteins | sample Passage237A_FD_130498 | JGI IMG/M metagenome (GOLD analysis project Ga0182793, IMG submission 130498) | Cellulose adapted compost microbial communities from Newby Island Compost Facility, Milpitas, CA, USA - Passage2 37A (version 2) (version 2) ... | reverse complement strand
CGGACGCGGGTTGAGCTGGACCCGCACGGTGCGCAGGGCCGGATAGCGGACCAGCTCGGTGCACACCTGCGGCCAGACCCCGGTATCGGTGCCCACCCGGTCGATGACCAGGGTGGTCTGGGTCAGCCAGTAGGCGCGGGTGATGCCGGGTGCCCGCGAGAGCACGCGGGCCACGTCGGCGCGGTACTGGGCCAGGGTGGCCGGATCCGGATCGGCCAGGATCCCCGGTTCCAGCTCCGGTTCGGCGCTGACGGCAGGGGCGGCTTCGGCCGCATCCGGCGCGGGCGAGGCCAGCGCGACCACGGCCTCCTGCTGCGGATCGCCGCCGCCAACGCGCTCGGGCAGGGCCACGCCCAGCAGCAGGCCCAGGGTGATCGAGGCCAGCACCGCGATCAGCGAGTGGCGCTTGGCCTGGGCCTTGGCCGCGCCGGTGATCGCCTCCACCGTGGCCGCGGGCATGAACGGCTTGAGCAGCGGCCAGAGCTTGCGCCGGTCCACGATCTCGATCTGGTGGCGCTGGGCGGCGGCGAAGGCGCTGCGATCGGCGCGGCCCTCGGTCAGCAGCATGCCGGCGCAGGCATCGGCCAGCTCCATCTCCGCAGCCAGCTCTTCCACGTGCGTGGCCTGGAGGTGGTAGGCGGTGCCGTGCTTGCAGGACAGCAGCCAGCGGATGCTGCCATCGGTCATCAACATGCGCGCGCCGCCATCGCCGGGATTCTCGTCGCTGATCTCGCGTTCGGCATCGCGCAGGCCGCGATGCTGCATCGCCTGGCCGACCAGGGTGGAGAATTCGCGCCAGCGCAGCCCGGCCAGGGCGCGCAGGCCGGCATTGGTTTCAGTTTCGTGGCGGCGGACCAGCCACAGGTAGGACAAGGCCACGACGGCGGCGACGAGCGCCAACGCCAGCCCGAAGATCCAGGAAGACATGCAGGCCCTGCTTGTGGGGGGACTCGGAAAGGGCGCGATCTTACCGCCAGCGTTCCGTGTGTGGGGAAACTTTTACCGGCCGCGGCCGAACGCCGGGCAAAAAAAGACCCGCCAGTCCAGAAGCCGTGAGGGGAGGGGAGCAAACGGCTGGGTATGGACCGGCGGGTCGGCTACGATTCTGCCGCAGTTGGTTGTGCTGTGCAACAACTTCTGCAAAAAACTTTCATGCGCCGCCGGGCGGGGATTCCGGGCGGGCATGATCCTGTGACTGGCGCCGCAGTTCCGCGGTCAGGGCGTCGATCCGGGCGCCCAGGGCGTCCAGGTCGGCGCGGGTGGGCACCTCCATCTGCTGCAGCACATGCTGCACCCTCTGCTCGAAGGAGCGGCCCAGGCTGTCCCAGGCCTGGCCGGCCCGGGACTGGGCGCGGTCGAAGGCGGCATCCACCGACTGGCGCATGCCTTCCAGGCCGGCGGCCAGGGAGCCGCGGCCTTCCTCGCCCTCGCCGACACTGCGGCCTTCCTCGGCCAGCTGCTCGAACAGGCGGCTGCCCTCGGCCTGGGCGCGGGCCAGGGCGCCGATCCCGGCCAGCCAGACCTGGTGGGCAGAATCCCCCAGCTCGCGGGCCATGCGCCCCAGTTGCGCCTGAACCTGGCCGGCGCCCGGGCGGGCGTCGTCATTGCGGTATTCGCGGGTCATGTGCCGGTCCTCTGGATGGAGACCGGGCCAGTATCGGCAGCGGGATGGAAAGAGGGCGTGAGCCGCCCCGGCCGGTTCAGCCCAGCTTGTCCTGCAGTACCCGGCGGATCTCGCCCTCGACCATGCCGCCGAGGGCCGACAGCAGGAAGCCGAGTTCGGCCACCACCCGCACCTGGCCCGGCTGCATTTCCACCCGGCCGTTGACCCCGGCGCCGGACAGGCGGATGGCATCGCCTTCCCAGGCGGTGTCCAGGCCGTGGCGCTCGCGCAGCTTGGCGGCGATTTCATCCATGGCCTGGCGGGTCTGCTCGGGGTTGCGGCTGTGGCGGTGGATGACTTCGATCTGGGACAAACCGGTGCTCCTGGCGCGTGCTTTTGCAGGGCGCGGCCGTGGCCGCGCGCGGGTGCCGCCGGCGTGTTTCCGCGCTGGCGCCCGCAGGGATGGCGCTGCTAGTCTGCCACGCATGTCCGAGCTGCGTCTCCATTTCAGCAACCAGCAACAGCCCGATGTGCCGCTGGATCCGGGCGTGCACCGCCTGGTCCGCCAGGCCAATGGCCGCCTCGGCCTGGGCGAGGGCGTGCAGGGCGCGCTGCTGGTGCAGTTCTGCATGGACCGGCGCGGGCTGTGGCTGCAGGTGGCCAATGGCGTGCGCGGGATCCACGTCAATGGCCGTCCGGTGCAGCGCATGGCCATGCTGCGCGCTGGCGATGCGGTGTATGCCGACGGGGTGGAGCTGGTGGTGCAGGCCCCGCGCGAGGCCGCCAATGCCGACCTGGCCGGCGGCGACCATGCCGACGACCCGCGGGTGCTGCTGCGCGGTGTGGGCGGCCAGCACCACGGGCGCAGCTTCACCCTGGACCAGCCGCGCCTGGTGGGTTCGGCGCGCGAGGCCGACATCCGCATCGACGATCCGGCCTTCCCCGCGCGCCAGGCACGCCTGGAACGGCATGGCGAATGCGTGCTGCTCAAGGACCTGGGCTCGCCCGAGGGTTGTGTGGTCAATGGCCTGCGTGCCCGCGACGCGGTGCTGCGGGCGGGTGACCAGGTGGTGTTCGAGGGTCGCCACCGCTTCGTGGTCGAGTTTCCCGGCGGGGTCCTGCCGGCCGAAGCACCACCGGCAGCAGAGCCGGAACCGGTGGCCCCGGTGCCAGCGCCGGCACGGCGCGGGGTGCGCCTGCCCTGGCTGCTGCTGGCGGCCTTGCTGCTGGGCGCCGCGCTCAGCGCGCTGCTGCTGTTCGGCGCGCGCTGAACAGACGCGCCCACAGCCGCCAGCCCAGCAGCAGGGCGAGGATGGCCGCGTACAGCGCCGGCTCGCGCAGGTCGGATTTGACCAGCCACCAGAAGTGCAGCACCGCCAGCACGCCGATGGCATAGACCAGCCGGTGCAGTTGGCCCCAGCGCCGGCCCAGGCGTCGCATCCAGCCGCGGGTGGAGGTGATGGCCAGCGGCACCAGCAGCAGCCAGGCGGCGAAACCGACGGTAATGTAGGGGCGCCTGGCGATGTCCTCGAACAGCTGGTGCCAGTAGCTGCCCAGGTCCAGCACCAGGTAGGCGGCCAGGTGCAGGCTGGCATAGAAGAATGCGTACAGCCCGAGCATGCGCCGGAACTGCAGCAGCAACGGCTGGCCGGCCAGCCGCCGCAGTGGGGTGATGGCCAGGGCCAGAAGCAGCATGCGCAGCGCCCACAGGCCGGTGAAGTGTTCGATCGCCGCGACCGGGTCGGCGCCCAGGGCGGCGCTGCCGGTACGCCAGACCTCGGCCACCTGCCAGCCCAGCCACAGCGCAGGGCACAGCGCGGCCAGGTGGGCGCTGGCACGCAGCCAGCCGGGCAGCGCCGGCGGGCGCGGCCGTGCCGGGGCGGCGCTCAATACCACTTGCGCAGGTCCATGCCCGAATACAGCGCGGCCACCTGCCCGGCGTAGCCGTTGAAGGGCAGGGTGGGGATGCGCTCGGCGAACAGCCGGCTCCGGCTGCCGGCGATGCGGCGCTCGGTCTTCTGGCTCCAGCGCGGATGGTCCACGTCCGGGTTGACGTTGGAGAAGAAGCCGTATTCGGACGGCTGCAACGCATTCCACGAGGCGTGCGGCATGCGCTCGGTGAAGCGGATGGCCACGATGGACTTGATCGACTTGAAGCCGTACTTCCACGGCACCACCAGGCGCAGCGGCGCGCCGTTCTGCTGCGGCAACGGTTTGCCGTACAGGCCGGTGGCCAGCAGGGACAGCGGGTGCATGGCCTCGTCGATGCGCAGGCCCTCGCGGTAGGGCCAGGCGATGGAGCGGAAGCGGATGCCGGGCATCTGCCGCGGGTCGGCCAGGCTGGTGAAGGCCACGTACCTGGCCCTGGAGGTCGGCTCGAAGCGCCGCAGCACCTCGCCCAGCGGCACGCCCAGCCAGGGAATGACCATCGACCAGCCTTCCACGCAGCGCAGGCGGTAGACCCGCTCCTGCGGCGCCAGGCCCTTGAGCAGGTCCTCCAGGCCGATCCTGCCCGGACGCGCGCATTCGCCATCCACCACCACCGTCCACGGCGAGGTGCGCAGTGTCCGCGCCGCCTTCGACGGATCGTCCTTGTTCGTGCCGAACTCGTAGAAGTTGTTGTAGCCGGTGACGTCCTCGTAGCGGGTCAGCGGCTCGCTGGTGCGGAAGCCGGCGCGCAGCTCGGCCGGCGTGGCGGCACGGGCCGCCGGCGGTGGCGGTTCGGCCCCGGCACAGGCCGACAGCCCGGCCAGGGCGGGCGTCGCGGCCAGCGCGGCCAGCAGCCGGCGACGGTCGCGGTAGACCTCCTCCGGGGTGATCTGGCTGGCGGGGATGGCTGGCGGGCGGAACGGACGCAGCATGCGCATCTGCAGCTCCCGGGCTCGGCCCCGGCGGGGAACACAGGGTTCTTGTACGTCTCCGCCAGGGCCGGGTCCAGTGCCGCGCGCGGGCGGTTCATCCGGGCTTCGGTTGCGCCCGCAACCGAAGCGCTGCGGCATACTAGGGACCCTTTCACTGCAGGTGTTCCATGTCCCGCGCCTACAACTTCAGTGCCGGTCCCGCCACGCTGCCGGAAGCGGTCCTGCGCCAGGCGCAGGCCGAGCTGCTGGACTGGAACGGGGTGGGCGCCTCGATCGTGGAGATCAGCCACCGCAGCGCCGAGTTCATGGGCGTGGCGGCCGAGGCCGAGGCCGGCATGCGCACCCTGCTGTCGATCCCCGACGACTACGCGGTGCTGTTCCTGGCCGGTGGCGCCACCACCCAGCAGGCGCTGCTGGCGCTGAACTTCGCCAGCCCGGGCCAGACCGTGGACTACGTGGTCACCGGCCACTGGAGCAAGACCGCGATCAAGCAGGTCAGGCCCTACGTCAACGTGCACGTGGCCGCCAGCAGCGAGGATGCCGATGGCGGCTTCCGCAGCATCCCGCCGCGCGGGCAATGGCGGCTGAGCGAGGACGCGGCCTACGTCCACATCACCGCCAACGAGACCATCCACGGCGTGGAGTTCCGCGAGGCGCCGCAGGTGGACAACGCGCCGCTGTTCGCCGACTTCAGCTCTTCCATCGCCTCCGAGCCGATCGACGTCTCCCGCTACGGCCTGATCTACGCCGGTGCGCAGAAGAACCTGGGTCCGGTGGGGGTGTCGGTGGTGATCGTGCGCCGCGAGCTGCTCGAGCGCGCCGGCCAGCCGCGCGCGGACATCTTCACCTATGCCTCGCACGCGGCGCGCGACTCGATGCTCAACACCCCGCCGACCTGGAACTGGTACCTGCTCGGGCTGACCGTGAAGTGGATGCTGGAACAGGGCGGGGTGGAGGAGTTCGCCCGCCGCAACGCGGCCAAGTCCGCGCTGGTGTACGGTGCCATCGACAACTCCGGCGGCTTCTACCGCAATGAGGTGGCGCCGCAGGTGCGTTCGCGGATGAACATCCCGTTCTTCCTGCCCGACGAGACCCTGACCGCGCGCTTCGTGGCCGAGTCCAGGGCCGCCGGCCTGCTGGCGCTGAAGGGCCACAAGGCGGTGGGCGGGCTGCGGGCCTCGCTGTACAACGCCCTGCCGGTGGAAGCGGCACAGGCCCTGGTCGACTTCATGCGTGACTTCCAGCAGCGCAATGGCTGAGTCGCGTTCCGGTACACCCAAAGGCGCTGGCCGCGCGGCTTCCCGCCGCGCGCCGGCGGCCCCAGCACGGAAATCCCCCATGGCAGCATCCAGGAAGTCCACCGGCGCGCCGGTCAAACCGCGCGCCCCGCGCAAGCCCGCCGCCACCAGGAGCGCCAAGGGCGCCAAGGTCGAGGCCGCCCAGGCCCAGGCCCCGGTGCTGGCCGACGTGCGTGCCCAGATCGACAGCATCGACCGCCAGATCCAGGAGCTGATCGCGCAGCGTGCGCGCTTCGCCCTGCAGGTGGGCAAGGCCAAGGGCAAGCTTGCCCAGGCGGTGGACTACTACCGCCCCGAACGCGAGGCCCAGGTGCTGCGCATGGTGGTGGACCGCAACCAGGGCCCGCTGCCGGACAGCGTGCTGGTGCACGTGTTCCGCGAGATCATGTCCGCCTGCCTGGCCCAGCAGGAACCGCTGAAGATCGGCTACCTGGGCCCGGAGGGCACCTTCAGCCAGCAGGCCGTGCTCAAGCACTTCGGCCGCTCGGCCCATGGCCTGCCGCTGGGCAGCATCGAGGAGGTGTTCCAGGAGGTGGGCGCGGGCAATGCCGACTTCGGCGTGGTTCCGGTGGAGAACTCCGGGCAGGGCACCATCCAGGTCACCCTGGACATGTTCCTGACCTCGCCGCTGAAGATCTGCGGCGAGGTGGAGCTGACCGTGCACCAGTACCTGCTCTCGCGCAGCGGCCGGATCGAGGACATCGAGCGCGTCTACGCCCATCCGCAGGCCTTCGCCCAGACCGCCGGCTGGTTGCGCGCCAACCTGCCCAAGGCCGAGAAGATCCCGGTGTCGAGCAATGCCGAGGGCGCTCGCCGCGCGCGCGGCGCCGACGACGCGGCGGCCATCGCCGGCGAGGGCGCGGCGCACGTGTATGGCCTGAAGAAGGTCATCATGCGCCCGATCCAGGACGACAAGGACAACACCACCCGCTTCCTGGTGATCGGCCGCAAGATCTTCCCGCCCTCGGGCCATGACCGCACCTCGATCCTGGTGTTCATCCACGACAAGCCCGGCGCGCTGTTCGACGTACTCAGCCCGTTCGCGCGCCACGGCATCAGCATGAACCGGATCGAGTCGCGGCCCTCGCACCAGGCCAAGTGGGAATACGCCTTCTTCATCGACCTGGCCGGCCACATCGAGGACGAATCGATGAAGCAGGCCCTGGCCGAGCTGGAGCAGCACGTGGCCAAGGTCAAGGTGCTCGGCTCCTATCCGGTGGCCGTGCCCTGAGCATCGCCACCGCCCCGTCTTCGCAAACCCGCACGCAGGAAAACCACGGAGTAGAGATGTCGCAGTCCTCCCAGCATTGGGTCGCCACCGCCGGTCAGCCGCTGCGCGGCACCCTGGACATTCCCGGGGACAAGTCGGTCTCGCACCGCTCGGTGATGTTCGCCGCGCTGGCCGACGGCGTCTCCACCATCGATGGCTTCCTGGAGGGCGAGGATACCCGTGCCACCGCGGCGATCTTCGAGCGCCTGGGCGTGCGCATCGAAACCCCCTCGCCCTCGCGCCGGGTCGTGCATGGCGTGGGCGTGGATGGTCTCAGGCCCGCCGACGGCCCGCTGGACTGCGGCAACGCCGGCACCGGCATGCGCCTGCTGGCCGGCCTGCTGGCGGCCCAGCCCTTCGACAGCGTGCTGGTGGGCGACGAGTCGCTCTCGCGCCGGCCGATGCGCCGGGTCACCGTGCCGCTGGCGCAGATGGGCGCCAGGATCGACCCCCGCGAGGACGGTACCCCGCCGCTGCGCATCCACGGCGGCCAGGACCTGCAGGGGATCGACTACACCCTGCCGGTGGCCAGTGCCCAGGTGAAGTCGGCGGTGCTGCTGGCCGGCCTGTACGCCCGGGGCGTGACCTCGGTGACCGAGCCGCACCCGACCCGCGACTACACCGAGCGCATGCTCTCGGCCTTCGGCGTGGACATCGAGTTCTCGCCCGGCTTCGCCCGCCTGCGTGGCGGCCAGCGCCTGCGCGCCACCGACATCGCGGTGCCGGCGGACTTTTCCTCGGCGGCCTTCTACCTGGTGGCCGCCAGCATCGTGCCCGGCTCGGAGCTGCGCCTGCGCCAGGTGGGCCTGAATCCGCGCCGCACCGGCCTGCTCCAGGCCCTGCGCCTGATGGGCGCGGACATCACCGAGGAAAACCCCTCGGTGCACGGGGGCGAGCCGGTGGCCGACCTGGTGGTGCGGCACGCGCCGCTGCGCGGCATCGAGGTGCCCGAGGCGCTGGTGCCGGACATGATCGACGAGTTCCCGGCGCTGTTCGTGGCCGCGGCCTGCGCCGAAGGCCCGACCGTGGTGCGCGGCGCGGCCGAATTGCGGGTCAAGGAATCCGACCGCCTGGCGGCCATGTCCAATGGCCTGCGCAGCCTGGGCCTGCAGGTCGAGGAGACCCCGGACGGGGCCACCATCCACCCGGGCCGGCTGGGCCCGGGCACGATCGAGAGCCAGGGTGACCATCGCATCGCCATGGCCTTTGCCGTGGCCGGCCAGCGTTCCAGCGGCGAAGTCGTGCTGCGCGACGTGGCTACCGTGGCCACCTCTTTCCCGGGCTTTGACGACCTGGCCCGCAGCTGCGGGTTCGGCCTGCGCTGAGTGCCGGCTGCACCGGGCGGCTGCGGCCGCCCGGCCTGCGCCACCTACTCGGTCTTGAAGTCGAACGGCACCTGGATGCTGCCGGGCACCGGCTGGCCGCTGGCATCGCGCGCCGGTTCGAAACGCCAGCGCGACACGGCTTCCAGGGCGGCGCGATCCAGCTCGAAGGAGCCGCTGCGCTGGCTCACCTCCACCGCCGCCGGGCGGCCTTCGGCATCCACCTGCACGGACACGACCACGGTCCCGGTCTCGCCGCGGCGCAGGGCCGCCGGCGGGTAGCGCGGGGCGGCCTGGCCGGGCAGGCGCTGCGGCGGCTGCACCGCCACGCCGGGCGCGGCGGGGGGCGGTTGCGGCGCGGGCGCGGCTGCCGTGTCCTCCTCGATGCTGGCCGGCAGCGGCGCCGGTTCGGCCGGGGCGGGGGGCTCGGCCGGGACGGCCTCGACCAGCTGCGCCGACTCTTCGGGAGCGGGCAGCGGCGCGCGGGCTCCGGCCGGAGCCGGAGCGGGCAGGGGGGCTGCCGGGGCCTGCATGGCCACCGGCTGCACGCGGGCGTCCTCCGGCGCGGGTTCGCGGACCCGCAGCCAGACCACGACGAACAGCAGCAGGCCGGCCAGGAAGGCGGCGCCGACGATGGGCCAGCGCCAGCTGGCCAGGAACTGGAGCGGGCTGCTGGCGGTACTGCGGGGGCGGCGGGCCATGCGGGGACTGCGGCTGGGACTGCCCCGGATTCTGGCACAACGGAAATGAACCGCCGTGCCGGGCGGTGGCGGCCACAATTGGCGATAATGGCGGCCCGAACCGCAATTCCCGCCCGTCATGCTCGATCCCTCGCTGCTCCGCAACCAGACCGCCGCCCTGGCCGAACGCCTGTCCACCCGCGGCTTTGTCCTGGATTCCGCCACGCTGGAGGCGCTGGAGTCCGAGCGCAAGGCGATCCAGATCCGCACCCAGGAACTGCAGAACCTGCGCAACACCCGTTCCAAGGCCATCGGCCAGGCCAAGGCCAGGGGCGAGGATGTGTCGGCGCTGATGGCCGAGGTCGCCGGTTTCGGCGACGAGCTCAAGGCCTCCGAGGCGCGCCTGGAGGAGATCCGCGGCCAGATCGAGGCCATCGCCCAGGGCATCCCCAACCTGCCGGCCGAGGACGTGCCGGTGGGCCCGGACGAATCGGCCAACGTGGAGCTGCACCGCTGGGGCACGCCGCGCCAGTTCGCCTTCCCGGTCAAGGACCACGTGGAGCTGGGCGCGCGCAACGGCTGGCTGGACGGGGACACCGCGGCCAAGCTGTCGGGCGCGCGCTTCACTGTGCTGCGCGGCCAGCTGGCGCGCCTGCACCGTGCCCTGGCCCAGTTCATGCTGGACCTGCACACCGGCGAGCACGGCTACGAGGAAACCAACGTCCCGCTGATCGTCAACGCCGATTCGCTGCGTGGCACCGGCCAGCTGCCCAAGTTCGAGGAGGACCTGTTCTCCACCGAGCTGGGCGAGCACCGCCGCTACCTGATCCCGACCTCGGAAGTCCCGCTGACCAACATCGTGCGCGAGGAGATCCTGGAGGCCGAGCAGCTGCCGCTGCGCATGACCGCCCATTCGCTGTGCTTCCGCTCGGAGGCCGGCAGCGGTGGCCGCGATACCCGTGGCATGATCCGCCAGCACCAGTTCGAGAAGGTGGAGCTGGTCTCGGTGGTCAAGCCGGAGGACAGCGATGCCGAGCACCAGCGCATGACCCGCTGCGCCGAGGTGGTGCTGGAGAAGCTGGGCCTGCCGTACCGCCGGGTGCTGCTGTGCACCGGCGACATGGGCTTCTCGGCCCGCCGCACCTTCGACCTGGAGGTGTGGCTGCCCTCGCAGGACACCTACCGCGAGATTTCCTCGTGCTCGACCTGCGGTGATTTCCAGGCCCGGCGGATGCAGGCGCGCTGGCGCAACCCGGCCACCGGCAAGCCGGAGCTGGTGCACACGCTCAATGGTTCGGGCGTGGCCGTGGGCCGTGCGCTGATCGCGGTGATGGAGAACTACCAGAACGAGGACGGTTCGATCACCGTGCCCGAGGTGCTGCGTCCCTACATGGGCGGGGCCGAGCGCATCGCCTGAGTCCTTGCCTGGCGGCGCCGGGGCCGGCAGGAACATTGCAGGACCCCGCCGCTTGCCTGGCGGGGTTTTTGCTGTCCGTGGCGGGGGCCGACCCCGCAGCCTTCCATGGCCGCCCCCGCGGCCGCCGGTCCAGCCGGAGACGGCGTTCCCGTCAGCCGTAGCCAGGCCGGGTATCGGCGTGGCTCAATCCAGGAACTGCAACCGGGCAAGCTCGGCGTAAAGGCCGTCCTGGGCCAGCAGTTGTTCGTGGGTGCCTTCGGCCACCACCTTGCCCTGGTCCATGACCACGATGCGGTCGGCCTTGAGCACGGTGGCCAGGCGGTGGGCGACGACCACGGTGGTGCGGCCGCGCATCAGGTTCTCCAGCGCGTGCTGGACCGCGCGCTCGCTCTGTGCGTCCAGGGCGCTGGTGGCCTCGTCCAGCAACAGCACCGGGGCATCCTTGAGCAGGGCGCGGGCGATGGCGATGCGTTGCTGCTGGCCGCCGGACAGGCGCGCGCCGCGCTCGCCCAGCTCGCTGGCATAGCCCTCGGGCAGGGCGGAGATGAAGCCATCGGCCTCGGCGGCGCGGGCGGCGGCGTGCACTTCCTCGTCGCTGGCATCCAGGCGGCCGTAGCGGATGTTGTCCAGCGCGCTGCTGGCAAACAGCACCGGCTGCTGCGGCACCAGCGCCAGCTGCTGGCGCAACCGCGCCGGTTCGGTCTGGCGCAGGTCGATGCCGTCGATGCGCACGCAGCCGGCATCGGGATCATGGAAGCGCAGCAGCAGCGACAGCACCGTGCTCTTGCCGGCGCCGGAGGGGCCGACCAGGGCCACGGTCTCGCCCGGACGCACGTGCAGGTTGAAGCCGTCCAGGGCCGGGCTGTCGCCGCGGCCGGGGTAGTGGAACACCACCTGCTCGAAGCGGATTTCGCCGCGCAGCGGCTGCGGCAGCGGCTGCGGCCGGGCGGGCGCGCTCACCCGCGGCTGTTCGTCCAGCAGTTCGGAGATCCGGCCCATGCCGCCGGCGGCGCGCTGCAGTTCGTTCCAGACCTCGGCCAGGGCGCCGACCGAGCCGCCGCCGATCAGGGCATAGAGCACGAACTGGCCCAGGGTGCCCGGGCTCATGCTGCCGGCCACCACCTCGTGCGCGCCCAGCCACAGCACCAGGACGATGGCCCCGAACACCAGGACGATGGCCGCGGCCGTGACCAGGGCCTGGGCGGTGATGCGGCGGCGGGCGGTGGCCACGCTGGTGGCCAGGGCGGCGGCGAAGCGGGCGCGCTCGTAGGCCTCGCGCGCATAGGCCTGGACCGTGCGCACCGCGCCCAGGGTCTCGGCGGCCAGGGCATTGGCGTCGGCCACCCGGTCCTGGCTGGCGCGCGAGGCCTTCTGCAGGCGCCGGGCGCCCAGCACGATCGGCAGCACCGACAGCGGGATGCCGAGCAGGGAGTAGGCGGCCAGGTGCGGGCTGGTGACGAACAGCATGACCAGGCTGCCGACCACGGTGACCATGCTGCGCAGGGCCACCGACATGGTGGTGCCGATCACGCTGCGCAGCAGCTCGCTGTCGGCCGACAGGCGCGAGACCAGTTCACCGCTGCGGCTGCGGTCGTGGAAGGCCGGGTCCAGGGTGATCAGGTGGGTGTAGAGGCGGTCACGCAGGTCGGCCACCACCTTCTCGCCCAGCAGCGACACGAAGAAGAAGCGCGCCGCGGTGGCCAGGGCCAGGCATACCGCCACCGCGAACAGCAGGCCGAAGGCCAGGTTGATCTGGCTGCCGCCGGCAAAGCCGCGGTCGATCATGTAGCGCACCGCCACCGGCAGGCTCAGGGTCGCGGCCGAGGACAGGGCCAGGGCCACCAGCCAGGCGGCGAACAGGCCGCCATGGCGGGCCAGGAAGGGACGCAGGGTGCGCAGGCTGCGCAGCTGGCGCAGGCGGCCCTGGCGCGGCCCGGCGGCGCTCATGCCGCACCCCCGGCGCAGGGATCGGCGAAGCGCACCCGGTCGCGGGTGGCGTCGCGCAGGCGCAGGCGCAGTGGCTGGCACTGCTCGGCCGGCAGGCGCAGGTACAGGCGCGCGCCGTCGGCATCGAATGTCTCGCCGGTCTTTTCCGCGGCAAAAGCCGGCAGTGCGGCGTGGACCGTGCCCAGGTCCTCGAAGGCGCAGGCCAGCTCCAGTTCGGCCATGGCCACCAGGGGCTGGCGCTGGGCGGTGCGCAGGCATTCGGCCGCGGCCCCGCCATAGGCGCGCACCAGGCCGCCGGCGCCAAGCTTGATCCCGCCAAACCAGCGGGTCACCAGCACCGCGACCCGGTCATAGCCCTGGCCGTCGATGGCCGCCAGGATCGGGCGGCCGGCGGTGCCGGCCGGTTCGCCGTCATCGCTGGAGCGGTAGTCCTGGCCGATGCGGTAGGCCCAGCAGTTGTGGGTGGCATCGGGGTCGCAGGCGCGGGCGAAGAAGGCCAGCGCCGCGTCGGGCGTGTCCACCGGCATGGCCTGGGCGAGGAAGCGGCTGTGCTTGACCTCGAGCAGGTGCGAGGCCGGCGCGGCGAGGGTATCGGTCATTGCCGCGATTCTACCGCGCCGACCCGCAGGCTCAGGGCGGGGCCGGCTCGCGCAGGTGCTGCAGGTCCTCCGGCAGCGGATGCTGCGGATGGGCCTGGAGGAAGCGCGCCAGGCTGGCGCGGGCGCCTGCTTCGTCGCCTTCGCGCAGCAGCTGGCGGATGCTGTCCAGCCAGTGCAGCGCCCCGGTATCGGCGTCCGCGGTGGCGGCCTCCGGCGGCGCGGCGGCGTGGCGCGCGGCCATGGGCGCGGCCAGGGCCCGCTGGCGTTCAGCCTGCTCGCGGGCCTGGGCCTGCGCCTTGCGGGCGAGCGCTTGCGTCTCCACCGGGGCGGCTCCGGCAATGGCCTCGGGCACAGGGGCTGCCATGGGCGGTGGGGGCGGCGGCGGGGGCAGGGGAGAGGGCGGCGCAGCAGGCGCCGGTGCCGGCACTGCTTCGAGGCCGTCGCTGGCCGCCGCCGGCGTTGCATCGGCGGCCACCGCCGCGGGCGCGGTGGAAGCGGTGCGCGCCGGGCGCCGGGCCGGTGCCGGGCTGGCCGCCGTGGGCGCCGGCGCCGGAGCGGGTGCCTGGATGTCGCCCGGATTGGCGTCTGCCGGTTCGGGCAGGGCGATCCGGGCGGGAGGCGGCGTGGCGGCATCGCTCGCCGGCGCGGGCAGCTGCGGCCGTGGCGGCTCGCGCAGCTGCCAGGCCACGCCGATGGCCAGGGTCACCGACGCGGCCAGGCCCAGGGCGGCGGACCAGCGCCGGCGCGGGCGCGGGCGCTGTGCCGCGGCCGGGAGCGGGGTGGCTGCGGGCGCCGGCGCTGGCGCGGCCGCCGCGCGCGCGGCGGCAAGGATGGCCGCGTCCACCTGCGCGGAGGGGCCATCGCCGCGCAGCAGCCCGGCCAGTTCGCGCTCTTCGGGGCTCAGGGGATCGTTGGGGTTCATCGTTCCAGCCTCGACCGCAGCTTGTCCAGCGCATAGCGCAGCCGTGATTTCACGGTTTCCCGGCCCACGCCGGTGAGGGCGCCGATCTCCTCCAGGCTCAGCTCGCCGTGCAGGCGCAGCAGCACCGCCTGGCGCTGCTCCTGCGGCAGTTCGGCCAGGGCCTGACGCAGGCGCTCGCGGACCTGGTCGCGGTCGGCCAGGCCCTCCGGGTTCTCGGGGTCGACCAGCTCCAGGGTACGGCGCTCGGCATCCTCCGGCGCGGCCGGCCGGTGGCGGCTGGCGCGCCAGTGGTCGTTGAGCCGGTTGTGGGCGATGCGGTACAGCCAGGTGGAGAAGGCGGCCTCCGGGCGCCAGCTGGCGCGCGCGCCGATCACCCGCTGCCACACGTCCTGGAACAGCTCCTCGGCCAGCGCCCGCTGCCGCACCTGGCCCAGCAGGAAGGCGAACAGGCGCTGCCGGTGGCGGGCATACAGTTGCTCGAAGGCCGCCACGTCACCGCCGGCCCAGGCCTGCATCAGGGCCTCGTCGCTGCTGGCGGGTTCCATGGGCTGGTCCATGCCTGCAAGCCTAAGCGCAGGCGCGGCGCAGGCATAGCGGGGCGGGGCGAATGCGTTCAGGGCCAGGTCCATGCATGGAACAACGCCCGGGCGCACGCGACGGGGTTGCGCCAGTCCGCCGATGCTGGCGTTATGCTGGGGAAATCGCATGGGCGCGGGGTACGCCTTTGTCCGGGAGAAGATGAGCCAGTCCAGCATGGCCGAGGGGGCGGCGCCGGTAGCGGGCAGGGATGACCTGTCTCCGCTGCGCCGTGCCATCCCGGTGTTGCGCCGGCTGCTGCCGCCCGGCGCGGTGGTGGCCGCCGGCTGGCGCGATCCGCTGCTGGGCAGCCAGCGGGTGGTGGAGCCGGCCGGGGTGCCCGGACCGGGCCTGCACCTGGACCTGCTGCTGCTCCAGGCCGGTCCGCTGGAACACGTGCCCGGCCAGGTCTGCCGCTGCTGGCAGGGGCGCAGCGGGCAGTCGCGCCTGGGCCTGGTGGTGCGGCTGCCGGCCACCGATGCCCAGGACCTGGACGAGGCCCGCCTGGAGGCCGCCCAGGCGGTGCTGGAATCGGCGCTGGAGGAGGCGCGGGCGCAGGCTTGGGTGAGCGCCCTGGAGCGTTCGCGCAGGCTGCAGCAGGCGCTGTTCGACATTGCCGAGCTGGCCGATGCGGAAGTGGAGATGGGGCAGATGCTGCACCGCCTGCACGCGATCATCGGCACCCTGATGTACGCGCCCAACTGCTTCATCGTCGAATACGACGACGTCGCCGACACCGTCCGTTTCCTCTACTTCGCCGACCAGGCCGATCCCTACGTGGCCGACCCGGAGCGGGCCTGGACCGAAGCGGAGATGCCCAACAGCATCACCTTCGCCCTGCTGCGCCACGGCCGCCCGCTGCGCGGGCCGGCCAGCCTGGTGCGGCAGCGGCTGGGCCTGAGCTACAGCCCCGACCAGGGCCCGGACAGCCTGGACTGGCTGGGCGTGCCGATGCGCCGGGGTGGCCGGGTGTGCGGTGCGATCGTGGTCCAGAGCTATGACCGCGCCGACTGCTACAGCGACGAGGACCGCGCCCTGCTGGGCTACGTGGCCCAGCACGTGCTGACCACCCTGGACCGGCGCCAGGCCCAGGCCGAGCTGGAACGGCGGGTGGCCGAGCGCACCCTGGAGCTGGAGCGCGCCAACCGCGAACTGCAGGAGGAGGTGCTCGAGCGCGAGCGCGCCGAGAAGCTGCAGCACGCGCTGTTCCGGATCGCCGAGATGGCGATGAGCTCGGAGACCGTGGAGCAGTACTACGCCAAGGTCCACGCCGCGGTCGACGACCTGATCTACGCCCGCAACTTCTACATCGCCCTGCGCCAGCCGGGGGACATGATCGAGTTCGTGTATTCGGTGGACGAGCATGGCGGGCCACGCCCGCCGCGGCGCTTCGGCAACGGCCTGACCGAGTACGTGATGAGCCGCGGCGAGGCGCTGCTGGCCCGGCGCGAGGACATTGAACGGCTCACCGCCGAAGGCAAGGTCACCGAGCACGGCAAGCCGTCCAGCTGCTGGCTGGGCGTGCCGCTGTACCGCGACGGCGAAGTGGTGGGCGTGATCGCGGTGCAGAGCTACGATCCGGCCATCGGCTTCACCGTGCACGACCAGCGCCTGCTGGCCTTCGTCGCCCACAACATCGGCAATGGCCTGGCCCGGCAGGAGGCGCAGGAGCGGCTCAAGGCCGCCCACGCCGAGCTGGAGCGGCGCGTGGCCGAGCGCACCGCGGCGCTGGAGGAGGCCAACCGCCAGCTGCTGGCGCAGATCGGCGAGCGCCTGCGCGCCGAGCAGCGCCTGACCCACCAGGCCCTGCACGACGCATTGACCGGCCTGCCCAACCGCTCCTACCTGCTGGACCGGATGGCCACGGCCATCGAGCGCGCCCGCGATGGCGGCGGCGAACCCTTCGCCGTGCTGTTCCTGGACCTGGACCGCTTCAAGCTGGTCAATGACAGCATCGGCCATGCCGCCGGCGACGAACTGCTGGTGGAGGTGGCGCGGCGGATCGTGGCCACCATCGACCCCGGCGACATGGTCGCGCGCCTGGGCGGCGACGAGTTCGCCATCCTGGTCAACCGCGAGCACCGCCGCGGCCACGCCGAGCCGACCTGCGAGCTGGCCCAGCGCCTGCTGGTGGCCCTGGGCCAGCCGCTGTGGGTGGGCGGGCGCGAGCTGTTCCCTTCGGCCAGCATGGGCATCGCGGTCTGGCATCCGCGCTACCGCAGCGGCGAGGAGATGCTGCGCGACGCCGACGCGGCCATGTACCGGGCCAAGCACCAGGGCCGCGGTCGCTACGCGATCTTCGACGAGGACATGCGCGAGCAGGCCACCCGCACCCTGGACCTGGAGGCGGACCTGCGCCGGGCGATCAACCGCCGCGAGTTCCTGCCCTACTACCAGCCGATCCTGCGCCTGGAGGACGGGGTGGTGGTCGGCCACGAGGCGCTGCTGCGCTGGCGCCACGAGCGCCGCGGGCTGCTGGCCCCGGCCGCGTTCATCGGCCTGGGCGAGGAGAGCGGGCTGATCGAGGAAGTGGACTGGCTGCTGTACAACCAGGTGATCGAGGAACTGGCCCGCGGCGGCCAGGGCTACATCTCGGTCAATGTCTCGCCGCGGCATTTCCGTTCGGCCGACTTCGCCGACCGCCTGCTCGGACAGATGGAGGCCGCAGGTGCCGACCCGTCGCAGCTGCGGGTGGAAATCACCGAGGTGGCGCTGCTGGAGGATGCGCCGCGCACCCTGCGCCTGCTCAACACCCTGCGCGAGCACGGGGTACTGGTGCAGCTGGACGACTTCGGCACCGGCTTCTCGGCCCTGTCCTACCTGCACCGCTTCCCGATCTCGGGGCTGAAGATCGACCGCAGCTTCGTCGCCGGCCTGGCCGGGGAGGGCGGCCGCCACGAGAGCCTGGCCCTGGTCCGCGCCATCCTGGCCCTGGCCGGAACCCTGGGCATCGAGACCGTGGGCGAGGGCATCGAGACCGCGGAACAGCGCCGGATCCTGATGGAGCTGGGCTGCGCCCACGGCCAGGGCTACCTGCTGGGGCGTCCGGCGGCGCGGCGCCGCGCCTGAGCCGCGCCCGGCAGGGCCTGGAAGCAGCCCCGGTTCGGCCGCCATTGGGCCGCAGGGTCTAGAATGGGCGGATGCAACATGACGCCGTGACCCGCCCCACGCCCCCCGTTTCGGCCGGCCCCTGGCCGCGCCATCCCACCCGCCAGGTCATGATCGGCGGGGTCGCCGTCGGCGGCGGCGCACCGGTGGTGGTGCAGTCCATGACCAATACCGATACCGCCGACGTGGCGGCCTCGGTGAAGCAGGTGGCCGAACTGTGGCGGGCCGGCTCGGAGCTGGTGCGGCTGACGGTCAACACCCCGGAGGCGGCCGCGGCGATCCCGAGGATCCGCGAGAAGCTGCTGATGATGGGCATCGACGTGCCCCTGATTGGCGACTTCCACTACAACGGCCACCAGCTGCTGGCCGGAGAGCCGGCCTGTGCGCAGGCCCTGGCCAAGTACCGGATCAACCCCGGCAACGTCGGCTTCGGCAGGAAGAAGGACAGCCAGTTCGCGGCGATCATCGAGAAGGCCATCGAGTACGGCAAGCCGGTGCGCATCGGCGCCAACTGGGGCTCGCTGGACCAGGCCCTGGCCGCGCGGCTGATGGACGAGAACAGCCGCCGCGAGCAGCCCTGGGACGCCGGCCGGGTGCTGCGCGAGGCCCTGATCCGCTCGGCGGTGGATTCGGCCGCACGCGCGGTGGAACTGGGCCTGCCGGCCGAACGCATCCTGCTCAGCTGCAAGGTCAGCGGCGTGCAGGAGCTGATCGCGGTCTACCGCGACCTGGCCTCGCGCTGCGACTACGCCCTGCACCTGGGCCTGACCGAGGCCGGGATCGGCAGCAAGGGCATCGTCGCCTCCACCGCCGCGCTGGCGGTGCTGCTGCAGGAAGGCATCGGCGACACCATCCGCATTTCGCTGACCCCCGAGCCGGGCCAGTCGCGCACCGCCGAGGTGGTGGTGGCGCAGGAGCTGCTGCAGACCACCGGCCAGCGCGCCTTCACCCCGATGGTCACCGCCTGCCCGGGCTGCGGCCGCACCACCAGCACCTTCTTCCAGG
>Ga0182793_1001012_pt1 | contig 18609 bp, 21 predicted proteins | sample Passage237A_FD_130498 | JGI IMG/M metagenome (GOLD analysis project Ga0182793, IMG submission 130498) | Cellulose adapted compost microbial communities from Newby Island Compost Facility, Milpitas, CA, USA - Passage2 37A (version 2) (version 2) ... | reverse complement strand
GGCTTCCGGCTGCGATGGCGCCGCCGTGGCCCTGATCGAGCGCTCGCTGCGCGAGGCCGAGGCGCTGCTGGGACGCACCCCGGCGCTGCTGCTGCATGGTGGCGGCGCGCCGGCGCTGCAGCCCTGGTTGCCGCAGGCGCGCCCGCACCCGGCCCTGGTGCTGGAAGGCCTGGCGCTGTGGGCGCAGGCCGAGGGCGGCGTCTAGAATCGGAACCCACACCCTGTCGCCCCCGCACCCATGCTCGTACGCGCCTTGATCGTGGTCCTGCTGACGATGAACCTGGGCGTGGCCCTGTGGTGGCTGTTCAAGCCGGCACCGGCGGCCTACCAGGTGCCGGTGTCCGACGCCGGCGGGGTGGAGCTGCAGGTGCTGCCGGCCGAACCGGTGGCGGAGCCTGGCGCGCCGGCCCCGGTCCCTGCCGCCGACTGCACGCCCGCCGAAGGCGCCGACGCCGCGCCGTGCCCGCAGCCATGAAGGGCGGCCTCCCTGGGCGCATGCGCTAGAATCGGGCGCCAGTTCGCCGCTTTAGCTCAGCTGGTAGAGCAACCGCCTTGTAAGCGGTAGGTCATCCGTTCGAATCGGATAAGCGGCACCACGCCCCGCATGCCGCCACGTCCGGCACCGCAGGGTGCTGCGGCGCGGCGCGAGTTGCGCGCAGGCGCTGGCTAGACTCCGGGCACCCTCATTGACCCTGGAGTTTGGCGCCCATGGCCCGAACGTATCCCCCTGTTTCCCTGATTGGCGTGCCCACCGACGTCGGCGCCGGCCACCGTGGCGCCTCGCTGGGCCCGGACGCGCTGCGCATCGCCGGCATCGGCGATGCCCTGGCTGCGCGCGGCGTGGACGTGCACGACTGCGGCAACCTCTCCGGTCCGCCCAATCCCTGGCAGCCGCCGGTGGCCGGCTACCGCCACCTGGAGCAGGTGGTGGCCTGGAACCGCGCGCTGCTGGAAGCCAGCGCCGCCGAGCTGGCCCGCGGGCGGATGCCGGTGATGCTGGGCGGCGACCACTGCCTGGCGATCGGCTCGATCACCGCGGTGGCCCGCCACTGCCACCAGCGCGGGCTCAAGCTGCGGGTGCTGTGGCTGGACGCGCATGCGGACTTCAACACCAGCCAGGTCACGCCCTCGGGCAATGTCCATGGGATGCCGGTGGCCTGCCTGTGTGGCATGGGTCCGGAGGCGCTGACCCGGCTGGATGGCTGCGGCCCGGTGCTGCAGCCTTCGCAGGTGCGGCAGATCGGGATCCGCTCGGTGGACCCGGAGGAGAAGCGCCTGGTCAAGCAGTACGGCCTGGACATCTACGACATGCGCTACATCGACGAGATCGGCATGAAGCGGGGGATGGAGCAGGCGCTGGACGGGGTCGATGAGCGCACCCACCTGCACGTGAGTTTCGACGTGGACTTCCTTGATCCGGGCATCGCCCCGGGGGTGGGCACCACCGTGCCGGGCGGGGTGAACTACCGCGAGGCGCAGCTGGTGATGGAGATGATCGCCGACACCGGGCGCATGGGTTCGCTGGACATCGTCGAGCTCAACCCGGTGCTGGACCACCGCAACCAGACCGCGGAGCTGGCGGTGGACCTGGTGGAGAGCCTGTTCGGCAAGTCCACCTTGATGCGCGACTGAACCACGGCTGCGTGAGGGGCGCGTCGATTCACGTGGGTTGCACGGGCTTGCGGCGATGGTGGCCGCACCCCGCCGGCCGCGGCCGCGGAACCCAACGTCACGAGGAGTGCCCCATGAAGCGCATTACCGCCCTGTTGCTGGTCAGCCTGTTCTCCCTCTCCATGCTCAGCGCCTGCAACACCATGGCCGGCGCCGGCAAGGACATCCAGAAGGCCGGCGAGAAGATGGAAGACAAGGCCCAGGACTGCAAGGACGGCAAGTGCTGACCGCGCAGCCACCGCAGCACCTGGACGAGGGGCCGGGCAACCGGCCCCTTTCCTTTTGCGCCAGGTGCAGGCCCGTGCGTGAAACGCCTTGCACGCCGATGAATGCCTAACACCGGCTTGACGGCCGCTGGACCCGGGTCGAATGCGGCCCGCCTCATCCTGATCCTGCGTGGCGAGACGCCGTGCCATCCCAGAAACAAGGAGCAAGCGATGAACCGAGACATCATTGGCGGCAACTGGAAGCAGCTCAAGGGCCAGATGCAGGCCAAGTGGGGCGACCTCACCAACGACGACTTCGACGTGGCCGAGGGCAATGCCACCTACCTGGCCGGCAAGCTCCAGGAGCGCTATGGCTGGGCCAAGGACCGCGCCGAGCGCGAAGTGGCCGATTTCGAGCGCAGCCTGGACGAGCGCTTCCGCCACTAGGGCGGGCCGCGCAGCCTGTTGCGTTGGCGCCTGCCTACCGCCCGGGCGGATCGGGCACGAAGCTGCCGGGGAATGCGCGCGGCCGGTGTCCCTGGTCGGCCACCGTGGGCGGTACCGGGATGCCGCGTGCGGCCAGCGCCCCGGGCGTGTCATAGCGCAGTTCGGTCAGCTGCAGCGGCCGGTCCTGGCGCTGGAAACGGGTGTGGTAGGCCGGCGCGCCCTCGCGCCGGCCGTGGCCCGTACCCAGCTGCTGGGCGACGGCCGGCGCGGGCGCGCGGGCCCCGGGCACGCTGGCCTCGGCGGCCACGCCGCGGCTGCGGCGGGCCTGGGGGCCTTCGTCGGCGATGGCCGCGACCGCGGGCGGGCGGCGTTCGCCGAACACGGCGATGCCGATCACGCCGATATCGGCTGGACGGCCGGTACGGGCCGCATAGCTGCGCCCCGGTTCGCTGAACTCGAACGCGGCCACCTCCTGCAGCGACTTGCGCCAGCCGGCCACCTCCAGGGTCTGCCAGGGGCCGAGCACGTAGCCGGCCTGGTCCGGGGCCGCGGTGCGGCCGTCGATGGCGTTGATCCCGTCCACCGACAACACCACCAGCAACCGCTGCGGGCTGGTGTTGCGCAGGCGCACGGCATAGGCCTGGCCGGGCTGGGCGGCCAGCCAGTACTGGCCGGCGTGGCGGTAGCGGGGCAGGGGCTGGCCGCTGCTGCGGTCGATCACTTCCAGCTCCACCGGGGCCAGGGCGCGGTGGGCGCCGGCGCTGGCGGCCAGGGCCAGCAGCGGCGGCAGGGACAGCAGGGCCAGGGCGCGCAGCAGGGCGCGGGCGGGGCGGGCAAGCGGCATGGCGGCGTCTCCGTGCGGGGATGGCCGGGTGAACGGCCCAGGGCCACGGATGGGGCTGGCGTCCGGGGCCGCGCGGTCATCGGGGGTAGAATCCCCGGGGTCTCCCCGCAGCAAAGCCCATGACTGTTCGCGTCCTTACCGGCATCACCACCACTGGCACCCCGCACCTGGGCAACTACGCCGGCGCCATCCGCCCGGCCATTGCCGCCAGCCGCGCCCCGGGGGTGGAGAGCTTCTTCTTCCTGGCCGACTACCACGCCCTGATCAAGGCCGACGACCCGGTGCGGGTGGCCCGTTCGCGCCTGGAGATCGCCGCCACCTGGCTGGCCTGCGGCCTGGATCCGGACAAGGTGGTGTTCTACCGCCAGTCCGACATTCCCGAGATCCCGCAGCTGACCTGGCTGCTGACCTGCGTCACCGCCAAGGGCCTGCTCAACCGCGCCCACGCCTACAAGGCGGCGGTGGACAAGAACACCGAGGCCGGCGAGGACCCGGATGCGGGGGTGACCGCCGGCCTGTACATGTACCCGGTGCTGATGGCCGCCGACATCCTGGCCTTTGGCGCGCACAAGGTGCCGGTGGGCCGCGACCAGATCCAGCACATCGAGATGGCCCGCGACATCGGCCAGCGCTTCAACCACCTCTACGGCGATGCCTGGCGCCAGGTCACCGGCCAGTCCGGCGATCCGCTGGTGCTGCCGGAGGTGCAGATCGACGAGAACGTGGCCACCCTGCCGGGCCTGGACGGGCGCAAGATGTCCAAGAGCTACGACAACACCATCCCGCTGTTCGCCCCGCCGGCGGAAATGAAGAAGCTGGTGATGTCCATCGTCACCGACTCGCGCGCGCCGGGCGAACCCAAGGACACCGAGGGTTCGGCCCTGTTCCAGCTCTACCAGGCCTTCGCCACCCCGGCGCAGACCGAGGAGATGCGCCATGCCTTCGCCGAGGGCATCGGCTGGGGCGATGCCAAGCAGCGCCTGTTCGCCCTGATCGACAGCACCGTGGCGCCGATGCGCGAGCAGTACGCGCAGCTGATCGCGCGTCCGGCGCAGCTGGAGGAAATCCTGCTGCAAGGCGCGCGCAAGGCCCGCGAGCTGACCGTGCCGCTGCTGGATGGCCTGCAGCGGGCGGTGGGCCTGGGGGCGTTCTCCGCCCCGGCGGTGGGTCCGGCCAAGGCCAGGGCCGGGGCCGCGCGCCTGCCGCAGATCAAGCAGTACCGCGAGGCCGACGGCCGCTTCCATTTCAAGCTGGTCGACGCCGACGGGCGCCTGCTGCTGCAGGGCGACGGCCATGAATCGCCGCGCGAGGCCGGGCAGCTGATCGCCCGGCTCAAGCGCGAGGGCATCGACGCCCTGCATGCGCTGGAAAACCGCGCCGTCGGCCTGGCCGGGGAGCGGGTGGGCATGCTGGGCGAGGGCGTGGCCGGGGTGGACGAGCTGGTCTCGGCCCTGCGCGAACTGGCGGAGGCGGAAAGCTGATGGCCTGGCTGACCCTGATCCTGTTCCTGCCCTGGTTCATGGTCCTGGGCGGCCTGTACTGGTTCTTCCCGCGCCAGCCGCGCCCGGGCGCGCGCAAGGTCTTCGACGCGGCGGTGCTGCTGGCCTCGCTGCTGCTGGCCATCGGCGGCATGCTCTGGGGCCACGCCCAGGGCGCCGGCTATGCCCACGCCGGACCGATCTGGCGCCAGGTGCTGGCTGTGCTCTACGCCTACGGCAGCTTCCTGGCGGTGCTGGCCATCGCCATCCCGCTGCGCATGCGCCTGCTGCCGCGCTGGGCCGCAGGCGCGCGCTGAAGCCTGCCTGCCGCGCTTACTGCGGCAGTTCCAGGTCGTCGAGCACGGCGCGCAGGAAGCGCGCGGCCTCGCCGCCGGTGGCGGCGCGGTGGTCGAAGGTCAGCGACAGCGGCAGGCGGCGGTGGACCTCGATCCCGCCCATCACCGCGACCACGTCGTGGCTGAGCCTGCCGGCGCCGACGATGGCCACGCACGGCGGCACCACCACCGGGGTGGCGTAGCGCCCGGCGAACATGCCGAAATTGGACAGGGAGATGGTGTAGCCGGTCAGTTCGCTGGCCGGGATGCTGCGGTCGGCCACCTGCGCGCGCAGGCGCTCGATCCCGGCGCGGATGCCGCGCGCGTCGAGCATGTCGGCGTTGCGCAGGGCCGGCACGAACAGGCCGTCCTCGGTGTCCACGGCGATGCCCACGTCCACGTGCGGATGGCGGGTGACGGCCAGCGCCTGGCCGTCGAACCAGGCATTGAGCGCCGGCACCGCCTTGCATCCGGCCACGATCGCGCGGACCAGGCGCGCGGTGATGTCCTGCTTGCCGATCCAGGCATGCAGGTCGGCGTCGTCCACCAGGGTGGTGGGTACCACCTTGCTGTGCGCGTCGGCCATCACCCGGGCCATGTTGCGGCGCACGCCCTTGAGCTGTTCGGGCTGGCCGCTGGCCAGGCCGGCTTCGGCGCCCGGCGGGCGGGTGCGCATGGGCCGGCCGCTGGCGGAAACCGCGGTGCGCTGCGGGGGCGCGGCCGCAGCCGGCCGGCCCGCCGCGTCGCCCGCCGGCTCGGCGGCGGCGGAGGGGAGCAGGCAGGAGGGATCGGCGGCGGCCTGCTTCACGTCGGCCAGGCTCACCGTGCCATCCGGGCCGGTGGCGCGGACGCGGGCCAGGTCCACGCCCAGCTTGCGCGCCAGGGCGCGCACGGCCGGCATGGCCTTGACCCCGCCCACCGCGACCGCGCGTTCGGACAGTACCGCATCGGAGCTCTGCATCGCTCCGACCACGGTGCCGGCGTCACCCTCGCCCGCATCGGCCATGGCCGTGCCGGTCGCGGTCTCGGCGGCCTCGGCGGTCCTGGCCGGGGCGCCATGGTGGTGGCCGGTGTCCTGGCCTTCGGCGCGCTGCGGGCGCGAGGGATCGGGTTCGAACACCGCCAGCACCGCGCCAGTGGCGATCACGTCGCCGGCCTTGCCGGCCAGGCGCACCACCTTGCCCGATACCGGCGAGGGGACTTCCACCACCGCCTTGGCGGTTTCCATCGACACCAGCGGCTCGTCCAGGCCGATGCTGTCGCCTTCCTTGACGAACCATTCGACGATGGTGGCGTCGGGAAGGCCTTCGCCCAGGTCGGGCAGGTGGAAGCTCTTGTGGCTCATGCAGCAGTCCTGTGTGGCAGGGCCGGTCGCGGCGGCCGCGACCGGCGGGTCTGGTGGGAGTGCGCCACGCCCGCGGGCGCGGCGCTGGCGGCCTCAGCCGTGGGCGAGCGCGCGCCGCGCCGCGGCGACGATCCGCTCCACGCTGGGCAGGTACTTCATCTCCAGCCGGAACAGCGGGATGTGGGTGTCATAGCCGGTGACGCGCTCGACCGGGGCGACCAGGTCGTACATCGACTCCTCGGCCAGGCGGGCGGCGATCTCGGCGCCGAAGCCGGCGGTGCGCGGGGCTTCCTGCACGATCACGCAGCGGCCGGTACGCGAGACCGATTCGGCGATGGTGGCGAAGTCCAGCGGGCGCAGGGTGGCCACGTCGATCACCTCGGCGCTGATGCCCTCGGCGGCCAGCGCATCGGCGGCCTCCAGGGCCTCCTTCACCTGGGCACCCCAGGCGACCAGGGTGACGTCGGTGCCGTCGCGCAGGACGAAGCACACGTCCAGCGGCAGCGCCTCGCCGTCGTCGGCCACCAGCTCCTTGTACTGGCGGTAGATGCGCTTGGGCTCGCAGTAGATCACCGGGTCCGGCTCGCGGATCGCGGCCAGCAGCAGGCCGTAGGCGCGCTGTGGCGAGGACGGCATGACCACGCGCAGGCCGGGCACGTTGGTGAACATGGCCTCGTTGGCCTCGCTGTGGTGCTCGGGGGCGCGGATGCCGCCACCCCAGGGCACGCGCAGCACCAGCGGGCAGTGCAGGCGGCCGCGGGTGCGGTTGCGCAGGCGCGCGGCGTGGCAGATCAGGTGGTCCAGCATCGGGTAGACGAAGCCGTCGAACTGGGCCTCTGCCACCGGCTTCATGCCCTGCGCGGCCAGGCCCACCGCCAGGCCGGCGATGGTGGTCTCGTCCAGCGGGGTGTCGAGCACGCGGCTGGCGCCAAAGCGCTGCTGCAGGCCGGCGGTGGCGCGGAACACGCCGCCGTTCACGCCCACGTCCTCGCCCAGCACCAGCACCGAGGGGTCGTGTTCCAGCTCCCAGGCCAGGGCCTGGGTGATGGCCTCGATCAGGCAGATCGGCGCTGCGGTCATGGCAGGTCCTCCGCTTTCGTGGGCGGGGCCGGCCTGGACGCCGGCGGCGGCGCTGGCGGCCAGGCTGCTTTCGCGGTCTTCGCGGTGGCGCATGTCATCCATGGCGGGCCTCCAGGGCAAGGGCCGCGGCGCGCTGCGCGAGCAGCTCCGGCGGCGGGTCGGCGTAGAGGTGGTCGAACATCGCTTCCACCGGCTGCACCGGGGTGGACAGGTAGGCATCGACTTCCACGGCGATAAGCCGCTCGCATTCGGCCTTCCAGGCTTCCTCCTCCTCCTCGCTCCACGCGCCCTGGGCGGTGAGCCAGGTGCGCAGGCGCGCGATCGGCTCGCGCTGCCAGGCGGCCTGGACCTCGGCCGCGTCGCGGTAGCGGCGGGCATCGTCGGCGGTGGTGTGGTCGGACAGGCGGTAGGTCATGAATTCCAGCACGGTGCCGCCCTGGCCGCTGCGCGCGCGCTGCATGGCCTGCTCCATGGCATCGAGCACCGCGACCAGGTCGTTGCCGTCCACCTGCAGGCAGTGCAGGCCGCCGGCGATGCCCTTCTGGGCCAGGGTCTGGGCCCCGGTCTGGGCGCTGCGCGGCACCGAGATCGCCCAACCGTTGTTGATCACCGCCAGCACCAGCGGCAGCTGGTAGGCGCCGGCGGAGTTGAGCGCGGCGTAGAAGTCGGCCTTGGAGCTGCCGCCGTCGCCGCAGGTGGCCAGCGCCACCTGCGGCTGGCCGCGCAGCTTGAACGCCAGCGCGGCGCCGGCCGCGTGCAGGCACTGGGTGGAGATGGGCACGCAGATCGGGAAGTCGGCGGCGGCGTCGCTGTCGCGGTCGAAGTCGTTGCCGCGCTCGTCGCCGCCCCAGTACAGCAGGATCTCGCGCGGACGCACGCCGCGCTCGAACATCGTGCCGATCTCGCGGTAGCTGGGCGCGAACACGTCGCCGCGGCGCATGCACGCGCCAATCCCGACCTGGGTGGCCTCGTGGCCCAGGGCCGAGGGGTAGGTGCCCAGCTTGCCGGTGCGTTGCAGGGCCACGGCCTTGGCGTCGAAGGCGCGCACGAACAGCATGCGCCGGAACAGCCCGGCCAGGCGCGCCGGGTCGCGCAGGTGCTCGGGGAATTCGGCCACGGCCACGCCATCGGGGCCGAGGTACTGCAGGTACTGGATCTGGAAGCTCGCTGCCAGGGTCATCGCGGGGTTCACCATGCGCGTAGGCTGCAGACTGGAAAGTTGCACATGGTACGGACTAGTCGGTGAAAACCTTCCGTGCAGCGCAACAAGGCTTGCAAAGCATGGACTTGTAACCGAAGGCGATGGTTCCCGCATCCCCCTGACAGCGCTGGTCACGCGGGATGGCGTGGCTGCGTTAACCTTTGCAGCCCCGTGCATACGGCCCCCGCGAACCTGCCGATGACCCTCGACAAGAACCAGCGTCCGCTCGAACCGGGCATCCATACCGACCTGCACGGGCGCATGACCTATTCCGGCTATCTGCGCCTGGACAAGCTGCTGGACGCGCAACAGCCGCTGTCCAGCCCGCCGCACCACGACGAGATGCTGTTCATCATCCAGCACCAGGTCTCGGAGCTGTGGCTGAAGCTGCTGATGCACGAGCTGCAGGCCGCGCGCGTGTTCCTGCGCGGCGACCATGTCTGGCAGTGCCGCAAGGTGCTGGCGCGCAGCAAGGAGGTGCTGCGCCAGCTGACCGCGCAATGGGCGGTGCTGGAGACCATGACCCCGTCCGAGTACATGGGCTTCCGCCACCTGCTGGGTCCGTCCTCGGGCTTCCAGTCGCTGCAGTACCGCGCCATCGAGTTCCTGCTGGGTAACAAGAACGCGGAGATGGTCAAGGTCTTCGCCCACGACCCGCAGGGCCAGGCCGACCTGGTCCGGGAGCTGGAGGCACCCAGCCTGTACGAGGAGTTCCTGCGCTACCTGGCCCGCTTCGGCCACCCGATCCCGGAGCAGTACCTGGGCCAGGGCCGGGACTGGAGCGTGGCCCACGTGGCCGACCCGGCCCTGCTGCCGGTGTTCGAGCGCATCTACGAGGACACCGACCGCTACTGGCGCGAATATTCGCTGTGCGAGGACCTGGTGGACCTGGAGACCCAGGTCCAGGTCTGGCGCTTCCGGCACATGCGCACGGTCATGCGCATCATCGGTTTCAAGCGCGGCACCGGCGGCTCCAGCGGAGTGGGCTTCCTGCAGGAGGCCCTGCAGCTGACCTTCTTCCCCGAACTGTTCACGGTGCGCACCAGCATCGGCCCGGCCTGAGCCGGCCTGCCGGCGTACGCCCGCGGCGCCCGGGGTATGCCGGGAGGCTGCCCGGCCCGGTCCCGGGCGGGCGCCGCGCAGGGCCCTGGTTTCACGGGCAACCCGCTGATAAAAAAAGGAAAATGTGCCGGGCAAGGGCGCCGGCTTTGCCGCTTTTGCATTGACGCACGGCGGTGGGTCGGTGATTCTCGCGCACTTGCGGGCGCGCGGCGCGTGCCCGCGCACCCTCCGAAGTCCATGCAAGGAAGTCCATGAGCGCCGACGCCGTCGAGCCCCAGAACGCGGCCCCGCCGCAGTCCCCGTCCCTGCCCGAGTTCGCCCAGACCCTGGGTCATCCGCGTCCGCTGTGGATGCTGTTCATGACCGAGTTCTGGGAACGCTTCGCCTTCTACGGCATGCGCTGGGCACTGGTCCTGTACATCGTGGCCCAGTTCCACGGCGGCGACGCCTCCGGCCAGGGCCCGGCCAGCGAGCTGTACGGCGCCTACCTGGCCCTGGTCTACGGCGCGGCCATCTTCGGCGGCTACGTGGCCGACAAGCTGATCGGCTACCAGCGTTCGATCCTGGTCGGCGCCTTCTTCATGGCCCTGGGCCTGTTCCTGATCATGATCCCCAGCGAGGCCTGGCTGAAGCTGGGCCTGGCCACGGTGATCGTCGGCAACGGCCTGTTCAAGCCGATCATCTCCACCCTGGTGGGCAAGGTCTACGCCCCGGGCGACCAGCGCCGTGACTCGGGCTTCACCATCTTCTACATGGGCATCAACCTGGGCGCGATGCTGGCGCCGTGGCTGACCGGCCTGCTGGCCGAGCGCATGTTCGGCGGCACCCCGGACCTGCCGGCCTACAAGGTGGTGTTCATCGCCTCGGGCATCGGCATGGTGATCAGCCTGCTGTGGTTCTGGGTCGGCCGCGCCCAGCTCAAGGGCATCGGCGCCGCGCCGCAGGAAGCCCAGGGCCTGGGCCGCGTGGCCATGGTCATCGCCGGCTGCGTGGTGGCCGTGCCGGTGGTGTTCTTCCTGCTGACCATCCCGGCCAGCGTGCTGAACTGGATCCTGCTGGCGCTGTTCATCGGCCCGGCGATCATGCTGCTGGTCGAGGGCATCCGCCTGGGCAAGGTCCAGCGCGACATGGTCATCGCCATGCTGATCATCTTCGGCTTCAACGTGCTGTTCTGGATGTTCTTCGAACAGGCCGGCAGCTCGTTCAACTTCCTGGCCCAGAACATCGTTGAGCGCCGCTTCGGCGACTGGGTGTTCCCGGTGGGCTGGTTCCAGTCGGTCAACTCCATCGCCATCATCACCCTGGCCCCGGTGCTGGCCTGGCTGTGGGTGAAGATGGGCCCGGCCAACCCCTCGATCCCGCGCAAGTTCGGCCTGGGCCTGATCTTCAACGGCCTGGCCTTCCTGCTGCTGATGTTCGCCCTGTCCAGCCTGGTCGATCCGCAGACCCTGAAGATCCCGTTCTGGACCCTGTTCATGGTCTACGTGATCCAGTCGGTGGGCGAGCTGTGCCTGTCCCCGATCGGCCTGTCCATGACCACCAAGCTGGCCCCGGCCAAGCTGACCGGCCTGGCCATGGGCGGCTGGTTCCTGTCGATCTCCATCGGCAACAACCTGTCGGGCATCTTCGCCTCGGCGGTCAGCGGCGAAGGCGGCATGACCACCGAGTCGGCGCTGGCCGGCTACACCTTCGGCTTCTGGGCCCTGCTGGGCGCCGGCGTGCTGCTGTTCCTGGTCGCGCCGCTGATCCAGAAGCTGATGCACGGGGTGAAGTAAGCATGGCAGGGGCGGGCCGGCAGCTGCTCCTGGGGGCCCTGGCCCTGGGCCTGGCCGCCTGCGGCGGCCAGGAGCGCAGCGACTCCGGTCCGCCGCAGCCACTGGATACCCGCCCGCAGCCGCTGCCGGTGGCCGACCCGACCCAGCCGGTGGCCTCGGGCAATACCCGCGCCGCGGCCGAGATCGCCGCCCTGGCCGCGCTGCGCGCGGATTTCGATCCGCAGCGCGAAGCCGAGGCCGACCTGGCCACCGCCCAGGTCGAGGCCCGGCGTGGCAACCGCCGCATCATCCTGGAGCTGGGCGAGGGCGGCTGCGGGCCCTGCCAGGCCCTGGCCGCGGCCATCGAGGGCCAGGCCGAGCTGCGCCGCCTGCGCGATGCCGGCTTCGTCTGGGTGCGGGTGGACCGCAGCGGCCCGGCCAATGCCGGCCTGCTCCAGCGCCTGCCCGGCGGGGTGGACGCGCCGGCCCCGCAGCTGCTGCTGCTCGACGAGCAGGGCCAGGTATTGCAGGCACAGGCCGGCGCGGACCTGGTGCCCGAAGGCAGGCCCGACCACAAGCGCATCCGCGCCCTGCTGGAACAGTGGGCGCCGGCCACCCCGCCGCCGGCTCCCTGATCCCCTTTTCCCCCCTGGAAGTCCCGCTTCCCGAACCCCGGCCACCCCTGGCCGGGGCCGGGATCACACGCCTTCGCGCAGTGCCGCCAGGCCCGGGCCGGAGAGCTTCTGCATCAACCGGTCCAGCATGGCCCGCTCCTCGGCGTCCAACGGCGCGATCAGGCGCTGCTCGGCGGCCAGGGCCATCGGCGCGATCTCGTCGAACACCGTGTAGCCGACCTCGGACAGGGACAGGACCGAGCGGCGGCGGTCGTCGCTGTGGATCTCGCGCTTGATCAGGCTGCGCTCGAGCAGGCGGGCGACCGCGCGGCTGACGGCGACCTTGTCCATCGCGGTGCGCTCGGCCACTTCGTTGGCCGACAGGTCCGGGTAGCGGCCAAGCACGGCCATCACCCGCCACTCGGTGATCGCCAGGCCAAAACGCTTCTGGTACATGTCGGCGATGGTCTGGCTGACGCGGTTGGACAGCACGCTCAGGCGATAGGGCAGGAAGTTCTCAAGATAGAGCTGGGCATGCTCGGAATCCGGTGACCCGGACGCCTGGGCAGCGGGACTGGCGAATGCGTTCATTACGGCAGGACACCTTGCATTTGGTTTCGGTCGTAACTATAAAGGATCCTGATTGGACCCCGATTCCCCTTCGGGGTGTTCAGGAAGCCATCATGCGCGAGCAACCGCAAGTACTTTCGTCCAATTCCACTGCGGCCGGGGCTGTGGCAGGCCTGCTGCCGGACAATCCCATGGGCATCGACGGCTTCGAGTTCGTCGAATTCGCCGCCCCGGCGGGGCAGGGCGCGGCCCTGGCCGACTATTTCCGCAAGCTGGGTTTCGTCCAGGTGGCCCGCCACCGCTGGCGCCCGATCAGCACCTGGCGCCAGGGTGACTGCACCTTCCTGCTCAACGAGGACCCGGATTCCTTCGCCGCGCGCTTTGCCGCCGAGCACGGGCCCTGCGCCTGCGGCTTCGCCATCCGCTTCAAGAAGCTGGCCGAATGGGTGCGGGTGCAGGCGCTGCAGAACGGCGCCGAGGAATTCGACCCGGCCGACGAGCTGAGCAAGGCGGTGGCCGCGCCGGTGATCAAGGGCATCGGCGGCTGCATGCTCTACCTGGTGGACCGCTACGACGACCGCGGCACCATCCACGACCCGGACTACGAATACCTGCCCGGGGTCGAGCTGATGCCCAGGGGCTTCGGCCTGACCTTCATCGACCACCTGACCCACAACCTCTACCCGGGGAACATGGGCAAGTGGGCCGACTACTACGAGCGGCTGTTCAACTTCCGCGAGATCCGCTACTTCGACATCAAGGGCGCCAAGACCGGCCTGCTGTCCAAGGCCATGACCGCGCCCGACGGCATGGTCCGGATCCCGCTCAACGAGTCCTCCGATCCCAAGTCGCAGATCAACGAGTACCTGGAGGCCTACCACGGCGAAGGCATCCAGCACATCGCCTGCTTCACCGAGGACATCTATGAAACGGTCGAGCGCATGCGCGAGGCCGGGGTGGAATTCCTGGACACGCCCGACACCTACTTCGAGGTGATCGACCAGCGCATCCCCAACCATGGCGAGGACGTGCCGCGCCTGCAGAAGAACCGGATCCTGATCGACGCCGACCCGGAGACCGGCACCCGCAAGCTGCTGCAGATCTTCACCCAGAACGCGGTGGGACCGATCTTCTTCGAGATCATCCAGCGCAAGGGCAACGAAGGTTTCGGCGAGGGCAACTTCCAGGCCCTGTTCGAGAGCATCGAGCGCGACCAGATGCGCCGCGGGGTCCTCTGACCACCAGCTCCGCAGCTCCCCTCTCCTCCGGGAGAGGGGACAACGACGAGGCGAACGAGGATGAAGGCTGTGGATGAACCGCACTACCTGACCGGCTTCGGCAACGAGTTCGCCAGCGAGGCCATTCCCGGCACCCTGCCGGTGGGGCAGAACTCGCCGCAGCGGGTGGCCCGTGGCCTGTACGCCGAGCAGATCTCCGGCACCGCCTTCACCGCGCCGCGGGCGCAGAACCGGCGCAGCTGGCTGTACCGGATCCGCCCGGCGCTGGCCCACGGCCCGTTCACCCAGTTGCCGCACCCGCGTTTCCACAACGACTTCGGCACCGGCCCGGTCACCCCCGAGCAGCTGCGCTGGGACCCGCTGCCGCTGCCGGACCATCCGCGCGACTTCATCGACGGCCTGTACACCATGGGCGGCAACGGCTCGCCCGCGCTCCAGGAAGGCGTGGCCATCCACCTGTACGCGGCCGACAGCGACATGAACGGCCGCTACTTCTACGACGCCGACGGCGAGCTGCTGCTGGTGCCGCAACTGGGCCGCCTGCGCCTGCACACCGAACTGGGCATCATCGAGGTCGAGCCGCAGCAGGTGGCCCTGGTCCCGCGCGGCATCCGCTTCCGGGTGGAGCTGCCCGACGGGCCTTCGCGTGGCTACGTGCTGGAGAACTTCGGCGCGCCGCTGCGCCTGCCCGAGCTGGGCCCGATCGGCGCCAACGGCCTGGCCAACCCGCGCGATTTCCAGGCCCCGGTAGCCGCCTACGAGGATGTCGATGGCGCCTTCGAGCTTGTGGCCAAGTTCCAGGGCCACCTGTGGCGGGCCGACATCGACCACAGCCCGCTGGACGTGGTGGCCTGGCACGGCAACCACGTGCCCTGGCGCTACGACCTGCGCCGTTTCAACGTGATCGGCTCGATCAGCTACGACCATCCCGATCCGTCGATCTTCACCGTGCTCACCTCGCCCAGCGACACCCCGGGCACGGCCAACGTGGACTTCGCCATCTTCCCGCCGCGCTGGCTGGTGGCCCAGCACACCTTCCGCCCGCCCTGGTTCCACCGCAACGTGGCCAGCGAGTTCATGGGCCTGGTGCATGGCGCCTACGACGCCAAGGCCGAAGGCTTCGTCCCCGGCGGCTGTTCGCTGCACAACTGCATGAGCGGCCACGGCCCGGATGCGGCCACCTTCGAGAAGGCCTCCAGCGCCGACCTGTCGCAGCCGGACGTGATCACAGGCACCATGGCCTTCATGTTCGAGACCCGGGCGGTGATCCGCCCCAGCGCCCAGGCCCTGCGTACCCTGCACCGCCAGGCCGGCTACCTGGAGTGCTGGCGCGGGCTGGAGCGGCGCTTCACCCCGCCGGCCTGAGCCGCGCCGCCTTTCGCCCGGCCTTGACGGGGGCTTTGCCAGCCTGCGCCCAGGCGATCCGGGAGGGGCGCAATGGCTTCCAAAGGCGTGGATGCGGCCTTGCTGGCGCTGGCCCTGGTGCTGGCCGCCTGCCAGGGGCCGGCGGTGGATGCGGGCCCTGCGGAGGAGGGCGCGGGCGCAGCCGTGGGGTCCGTGGCCGCCGCTTCCGCGGACGCGGAACAGGCCAGGCCGGTCATGCCGCGGCTGGCGGCGGCCCTGCCGGTGCCGTTTGGCAGCAGCGCCGCGCAGCTGCGCCGGGCCTGGACCGGCAGCCTGCTGGCGGTGGCCGAGCCGGAGAGCGAGGACGCCTGCTACTACCTGCTGGCCCAGCCCTCGCCGCGCGAGGGTTTCGGGCGGGCCTTCATGTTCGAGGGCGGGCGCCTGGTGCGCATGGACGTGGACGATCCCCGGATCGAGGCGCCCGGCGGCGCCCGGGTCGGCCTCCCGGCCGCGGAACTGGCCGCGCTGTATGGCCAGGCGCTGGAGCAACGTCCGCACAAGTACGTGGAGCAGGCCCGCTACCTGCGCCTGGCACCGCAGGGCCAGGACGGGGTGCTGGTGCTGGAGACCGATTCGCAGGGGCGCATCAGCCAGTGGCGGATCGGCGTGCCACCGCAGGTGGACTACGTGGAAGGCTGCAGCTGAGCGGCCGGCGCGTGGCCGCGCCTGCCCGTAGAATCGCCGCCATCCACATGGCCGGGAGAGGACGATGATCGAGGCACTGGGCGCATTGGCGCTGGGCCTGCTGCTGCTGGCGCTGGCCGGCGATTCGGCGGTCAAGGGCGTGTCCGGGCTGGCCCAGCGCCTGGGCCTGCCGCCGTTTGCCGCCGGCCTGCTGCTGCTGGCCTTTGGCACCTCGCTGCCGGAGCTGGCGGTCAACCTGCGCGCGATCTGGCTGGACCAGTCGCACCTGGCCCTGGGCAATGCGGTGGGCAGCAGCCTGGCCAACCTCGGCCTGACCCTGGGCGTGGCCGCGCTGGCCCTGCCGCTGCTGCAGCGCGCCGGCTGGCACGTGCCGCTGCTGGCGCTGCTTGCCCTGGCCTGCCTGGCGTTGATGGGCTTTGGCCTGGACGGCCAGGTGCAGCGCTGGGAGGGCGGGCTGCTGCTGGCCGGCTTCCTCGCCGCGGTGGCCTGGTTGCTGCGCCGGGGCCGGCGCGAGGGCGAGGCGGTGCGCAGCGCGGTGGCCGCCTTCGCCGCCACCCGCACCGACCTGGTGTTGAACCTGCTGCGCCTGGCCATCGCCAGCGCCCTGCTGTACTACGGCGCGCGCTGGGTGGTGCAGGCCGGCCTGGGCCTGGGCCAGGCCTGGGGCCTGAGTCCGCTGCTGGTGGGCCTGCTGCCGGTGGCCATCGGCACCACCCTGCCGGAAGTGGCGGCGGCGGTGATGGCCGCCCGTCGTGGCCAGGGCGACATGGTCGCCGGCCACGTGCTGGGCTCGAGTCTGTTCAACCTGCTGGCCATCATCGGCGGCATGGCCGTGTTCCGGCCGCTGGCGCTGCCGGCCTCGTTCGTGCGCCTGGAGCTGCCGGCGATGGTGGTGCTGGCCCTGGTCCTGTACCCGATGCTGCGCAGCGAGCGCAGCGTCAGCCGCGGCGAGGGCGCGGTGCTGGTGGCCGCCTTCGCCGCCTGGGTGGCACTGGAACTGCTGCTGCTCTGAACCGGCCCGGCTCGCTCAGGCGTCTTCGCCGGGCTCGCGGCCTGTGCCCACCGTTTCGCTGCCCGGCTGCGCCGGCCGCTCGGCCATGTGCAGGGACAGCGCGGCCTTGGCCATCAGGTGCGCGCCGATCGGCGCGGTGATGAACAGGAAGGCGGTGATCAGCAGCTCGCGCGGTTGCGGGTCGGTCTCGCCCAGCCAGTGGTAGCCGATCGAGGCGGCCAGCACGCAGCCCACGCCCAAGGTGCTGGCCTTGGTCGGGGCGTGCAGGCGTTTGAAGAAGTCCGACAGCTTCACCAGGCCAAGCGAGCCGACCAGGATGAAGAAGCTGCCGGTGGCCAGCAGCGCGACCAGGACGATGGCGATGACCCAGCTCATTCGACGATGTCCCTGCGCAGCACGTACTTGCTCAGCACCACGGTACTCACGAAGCCGAGCATGGCGATCACCAGCGCGGCCTCGAAGTAGATGGCCGTGTCCAGGTGCATGCCCAGCAGGATCAGCTGGGCGATGGCAGCCACCGACAGGGTGTCCAGGGCCAGGATCCGGTCCGGCACGCTGGGTCCGCGCAGCAGCCGGTACAGCGCCATCAGCATGGCGATGGCGGTGGCGTACATCGTGCCGGTGATGGCCCAGCCGACCAGGGCCTGCGGGGTCACGGGAAGATCTCCATCAGCGGGGCCTCGTAGCGGGTCTTGATCTCCTGGATCACCGTTTCCGGGTCCTTGAGGTTGAGCACGTGCACCAGCAGGTAGCGGCGGTCCTCCGACAGCGAGGCCGAGACCGTGCCCGGGGTCAGGGTGATCATGCTGGTCAGGGCGGCGATGCCGTGGATGTTGCCGATGTCCAGCGGCACCCAGATGAAGCCGGGGGTGATCTCCTCCTCGCGGCCCAGTACCTGGCGGGCCACGGTGATGTTGGAGCGGACCACGTCCAGGAGCAGCACCAGCAGCATGCGCGGGATGCCGCTGATCCGGCCGATACGGGCGAATTCCCGGTCCAGGCGCGCGGCGAAGGGCGGGATCGCCAGGGCCAGGAGCAGGCCCATCAGGGCGTGGCCGGCGCTGACCTGGTCGTTCATGAGCAGCCAGAACACGAATACCGTCGCCGCCAGCGGCAACGAGGGAACGATCCGGCGCAACAGCGGCTTCTTCCTCGCGTTCATGGCGTCCTCGAGCGCGGCGCGGTGGCGCGCACCTGTTCGACATAGGCCTCCGGCGCCAGCAGCTGGGTGCCGGTGGCGCGGGTGTACGCCAGCAGCGGCGCGGCGGCCAGGACCATGGCCAGGCCATAGCCCAGCAGGAGGACGGTGGCGGCCGTCTCCAGCGGACGGCTGGGCGCCGGCGGCACCTGGGCGGCCGGCACGTACTGCGCGCGCTGCGCCTCGGATGCGTCCGGCCACGGCTCCTGGCGCCAGAACAGGCGGGTGCCGGCCCGGGCCAGGCCGACCAGCATCATGAAGCTGCTGCCCAGCACCAGCAGCCAGACCCAGAACGTATGCGGACCGGCGGGCACCTGCTCGAGGATGGCCAGCTTGCCGATGAAGCCCGACAGCGGCGGCAGCCCGGCCAGCGAGATGGCCGCCACCAGGTACAGCGCGCCGGGCACGCGCGCATCGGGCAGGGCGGCGACCAGGTCCTTGCGGTCGCTGGCCGCGCCGCGGCGGCGCCGCACCAGGTCGGCCAGCAGGAACATCGCCGCGCCGG
>Ga0182793_1001007_pt1 | contig 18652 bp, 15 predicted proteins | sample Passage237A_FD_130498 | JGI IMG/M metagenome (GOLD analysis project Ga0182793, IMG submission 130498) | Cellulose adapted compost microbial communities from Newby Island Compost Facility, Milpitas, CA, USA - Passage2 37A (version 2) (version 2) ... | reverse complement strand
TTTTCGTTTCTTGATCGCGTATTCAGCTTCTGCAAAGGTTAATTGGCTCATCTTTTTCGCCTCGACTTTTTAGATGAGCTCATTTTATCATTTGTCGGGAATTTTTCAGAGGTTCCATAGATAAATTTTTTCAGGAACATGATGTGGTATCAAAATTGGCTGCCGGCAATTCTGCGCGCAAATCAGCAATAAATTCGTTGTTGACCAGATTGACTATCAATGGCCGTATGCGTATCCAAGTATCCGCCTGATCAAGATCCGCTTCCTGCGCGTAGTGAATAACCCTGAGTTGACGCAAGCGTCTGAAAAGCTGGCGACGCTCAAGTTGTTGTTCTGGCAGGTTACGGCGCAGCAGATTTTTGCTCGCCAGCGCCACAGTTTCCAGTGACAGAGTGACACAACCCTGTTCGTCGATCATGCCCTCACGCACCGCCTTGTCATATTCCGCACGCAGCACCAGTATGAGCGCAATTTCGTTTTGATTAAGGCGAGTGCGCATACCACCATTAAAAGGCTCATCCGTCTCATCTTCCAGGCCGGGAACCCGAGCACCCGGCGGGATCAGACGCACAAACTGAAAATGGCGATCATGCTGCAATCGAATGCCCAGCAGATTCAGAAACTCATCCACCAATGACTCAATGCGCACGAAACAATCGTAAAATTCCGCTTCTACCAGGCTGTCCTCTCGACAGAGAACACCATAGTCCAGAAAACGCTGAAGCAGGTTCCGCCAGTCGTCCAGATTCAGATTGTGCTTGTGGAGTTGATCCTCAAGATGATTGGTCAGACTAATCATGGGTCCCCTTGATCAATTCGATGGTAAATTCATCGCGCCGGGAAAAGAAACGGTCTTCCACTACAGCAGGTGCATCAAGCAGCGATTGCTCGGCCTGAATAATGCGAAAGCGGTAATCGGATGAAAGCTTGTGGCTTGCCCCCACTTCGATCGCCCGCGCCAGACTCAAAAGCTCAGGCACACTGGTGGCTGTCAGCTGTCGGCTATTGATACGCCCCGTGCTGGCCAGTGAACGATAGACAAAGTCACGTACTTCCTTGTTTTGCAGACTGAATGCCTGATCAAGCATTTGCTGGATATAGAGTTGTTTTCTGGCTTCTTCATCCAGTGGCTTGTCTTCATCCAGCGAAGTTTTCACGAACCTGCGCTCGCGAGGTGCCCGCAGCTGAATCTGTCCAGGGTCCAGATAACCCAGGCTCACGCGTTCCAGCCGCACAGCCTTATCGGCGAAGAGCCTGTCCTGTTCTTCCTGTGTCTGTCCTGCCAGCAGACGGCAGAGTTCAACCAGTTCATCGCCGCCCTGGGCATGCATGTAATTCAGTTGACGAATAATAATATCGGCACGTTGGGTAAAGGTATTGAGCGCCCTGCGCAAGGCCGGAAGCATCACCTCACAAGCATTCTTTAAACGCGCCTCAATGGTATGCAGCAAATTTTCCAGCAGCGACTGACCGGGCACAACTCGCTGTGGCAAAAGCTTGCGCAGCCGCAATTCCATTACGGCACGCCAATCCATTTCCGCTGTGGTACTGTCGCCCTGTCCGTATTTACGCTTGCGACGAATTCTGCTGATGATGTCGCTGATCTGATCACGGTATTTTTCCACGCTGTCAGCAGAGAGCCTCACTTCCAGATCAGGCTTGAATACTTTTTCCATAAAGTCAAAGAACTGATCACTTGCCTGCTCGATCAACTGGCGGGCCTCCACCTCACGCACCAGCTGACGCTTGCGCTCCTCAAGCTCGGCAATGACATCGGTAAAGTCACTGATAATACGTTCGGAATATTCGTAGGCATCAAGCAGATCATGTACTTCGGCCTTGTCGAGAAAAGCCTGCAGGCTGTTGCGGGTATTGCGGGTATTGCGATTGCGGGTGCGAAAACGATTGGCATCGCTGTCAGCAAAGGGTTGGGTAAAAAGTCGTCCCACGCGGCTGAATCCGTAGGTGCTCTGCAGGCTGGCCTCATCAACCTGCTTCTCCAGCCAGCCATGTTCCAGCAGACGATTGACTATAAAATTGGCCAGTTCACGCTGGGTCTTGAAGCGGCCCTCGCCTTCATCATCATCCTTGTCGCCATCGATTACAGGTGTGCGTGCTATGGCTTCCTTGAAAATATCAATCAGCTGTTCACGATTCAGTGCATGGCCATAATCGCGCAAATCTGTATAGAGACGCTGATACAAGAGACGCAGGCATTCAACAACAAGCTCTCGATACTTGCCTGTCAGCGGTTTGAAAAAGTATTGGCGCTCATGAAGAAAAAACATGGATCAGATGCAGTGCTGGGCAAAGATCTGCGCGTCTTCATCTGTCCAGGCATCATCGGCTTTGAGCAGCATCAGATCACACCAGTTTTCGCTGCCCGTCTCCAACTGATTCAGATAGGCCTGCAACTGCTCCGGGGATACCTGCTGATCCGCGGGGATAATATCCCCTGACAGGTTTTCAAGCGATATTTTCAACTGTTCCTGATTGAGCGGAGACCTGTCAGGCTCTGGCAGACTGGGCAGATCGCTCAAAAATGCTGGCTCAATGCTCAGAGAATGACTTTCTGACGTTGCAGCCACACCCGGTTCAGAAGTTTTGATTAGCAGAAGACCGACGATGAGTATCAGAAGACTGATCAGAGTACCAGTCACCAGCAGCCAGTGACTGCGCAAAAAAGATTTACTGCTCATGAATTAATTTATCCAATCTGCCAGTTGTTCGGCATAGTAAGTCAAAATCAGATCCGCACCGGCGCGTTTGAAGGCCAGAAGCGATTCCAGTGCAATTGCCTTTTCATCAATCACGCCAGCTGCTGCTGCGGCTTTGATCATGGCGTATTCACCACTCACCTGATAAACCGCCAAAGGCCGTGTAGTGTGTGCACGAATAGCGGCGAGAATATCCAGATAGGCAATGCCCGGTTTGACCATAAGAATATCGGCACCTTCGACTTCGTCTTTCAAAGATTCAGCCAGTGCCTCACGGGCATTTGCCGGATCCATCTGATAACTGGCGCGCGTGCCTTTGAAGCTGCTGTCCACCGCATCGCGAAAGGGACCGTAAAATGCCGAGGCAAATTTGGTGGAATAGGACATGATGGGGATATGGGGAAAACCCGCTTCATCCAGAGCGGAGCGAATAGCCGTGATCATACCGTCCTGCATTCCCGATGGCGCTATCATATCCACACCGGACTGAGCGGCAACAACCGCCTGTCGTTGCAGATTTTCCAGAGTCGCATCATTGTCCACGTCTGCATGGCCGGCACACTCGTGAACTACACCGCAGTGTCCATGAGTGGTGTATTCGCAAAAGCAGTTGTCACTGATTACCAGCATTTGCGGCTGGGCTGCCTTGGCAATGCGAATCATACGCGCCATTAACCCCTGGGGGTTCCAGGTATCGCTGCCACATTCATCCTTGTGTGTGGAAACACCAAAAAGAATGACGGCCTTGACACCCTTATTCCACAGGTTCTGAACCTTTTGTGCCAACTGGGCTTCGGGATAGCGATAAACACCGGGCATACTGGCCACAGCTACCGGCTGGTCTATACCCTCTTCCACAAAGATGGGGAGTATCACATCGTCCATGCTCAGGCGATATTCGCGCACCAGATCGCGTATCACACCTGTGCGACGCAGACGGCGAAAACGAAAATCCGGTGCTGGCAGCTTGTTGATCATTACCCGTTTACCTCAGAAATATTTCAGCCGGCCTTGAGTGCGCCTTCGTGGCTCCACTCGCAGCGTACACGCATATTGCCCGAGCCAGGCTTGTGACCGGAGCCGCTTGCCTCCCAGATAAAGGTGTGGATACCGAACAATTCCGTTTCCAGATGCACGGTGGCGGAAACCCAATACATTCTGCTCAGCAGAGACTCGAACTGGGCTATCCACTGATCCCACTCGTATTCAACCGCCTTGTAGGATGCGCCGAAATGCATCACCTCGGTTTGATAATTGGCCGTGGGCGAATCCAGCTGCGGAATGGAAAACATTTCCTGCGAAAGAAAGGGCCATTCATCGGCGTGGGGCAAAGACAACATGGCTTCGCGATTGACACGGATACGCTCTGAGTCCCGCAGAGAGCTGAGACTGTCTTTGATACAACCGTACACAATTGACTCTTGATCCATATTGTCTCCGAAAATAGATTCCAGACTAGCTAGAAGGGCCACCACCAACTGCGTTGCAATCGCTTTTCACAGCGAGGTAGCTGGCTTGCATACTGATCAGCCCGAATGGCTACCTGCCGCGCAGTTGTCTGAAGCCCGGCCTTGTTTTTATAGGTTCCACGATTAAAGCCTCCATGTCCTTCGTGATAGGCGAGATAAAGGCTATAGACATCGCTCAGGGCAATATTACTCCGCCTTTGACTTTGATGGTTGTACCAACCCACAAAATCCACCGCATCTCTGAACCTGTCACGTCTTCCCCAGGAATTTCCCGTACTGCGCTGATACTCCGTCCAGGTTTCAGTTTTCACCTGCGCAAAGCCGAAGGCACTGCTCTTGCGCGGGCCGGGGATAAAACCCAATATTTTGGTACGCGGCGGACGCGCGTTATGCACAAAACTGGATTCCTGATAAAGAATCGAGAGCATCACCGGAATACTGGATCCCCACTGCTTTTCAGCCCGTTTGGCATAGGTGTACCAACCCGGTTTGTCATCAAAGATATCGCAGATATTGCTCTTGCTGGCGGGAGGCGTATTAGCACAGCCTACCAACAAGGCAGCCCAGAGTAGACACAACCAGCGTAACATCAGCCGTCCACCCCATGATCTTTCAGGAGTTGCAAAAAAGCCGCCTCGTCTATCACGGCAACACCCAGAGATTCCGCCTTGGCCAGCTTGGAACCGGCACCCGGCCCTGCCACCACATAGTCTGTCTTGACCGAAACACTGCCCGCCACCTTGGCGCCCAGCGCCAGAAGTTTTTCCTTGGCGTGATCACGCGACATGGATTCCAGTGTACCTGTCAGTACATAGGTCAGGTTGGCCAGAGGCAATTCCGCCTGATTGATCTGTTCATGTTCAGGCCAATGCACACCCGCTGCACGCAAGGCGCTGATGGCTTCAATATTGTGAGGCTGCTGAAAAAACTCGGCGACAAAGTGGGCACCTACAGGCCCCACATCGCGCACCCCCTGCAATTCCTCTTCAGAGGCAGCAGCAAGTGCGTCCAGATTGCCAAAGTGTTGCGCCAGGTTGCGCGCTGTGGCCTCACCCACTTCACGAATACCCAGCGCATAAATAAAACGTGCCAATGTAGTGGATTTGCTGGCTTCAAGCGCGGCCAGCAGATTATCTGCCGACTTTTCGCCCATGCGCTCCAGAGCGGCCAGCTGATCCCGCGTCAGATGGTACAAATCTGCCACTGCGTGTATGCAACCATTGTCCACCAGCTGCTCAACCAGCTTATCTCCCAGGCCTTCGATATCCATGGCCCGGCGAGACGCAAAGTGCTTGATGGCTTCTTTCCGCTGAGCAGCACAAATCAAACCGCCACTACAGCGCGCTACTGCCTCCCCGGGAATGGTTTCCACTGGTGATTCGCAAACCGGACACTGTGTCGGGAAAATAATGTCGCGCGCATCTGCCGGCCTGCGGTTTTCCACCAGAGCAACTATCTGTGGAATCACATCGCCAGCACGACGCACTATCACACTATCGCCTATCTTGATTCCCAGTCGCTGGATTTCATCGCGATTGTGCAAGGTGGCGTTGGAGACAGTGACACCGCCGACAAAAACCGGTTGCAGCCGCGCCACTGGCGTCACCGCACCTGTGCGCCCTACCTGAAACTCCACATCCAGCAGGCGGGTAATTTCTTCCTGCGCAGGAAACTTAAAGGCTATGGCCCAGCGCGGCGCGCGCGAAACAAATCCCAGCTGCTCCTGCAACTGGCGATCATCCACTTTGAAGACTATGCCATCTATGTCGTAAGCCAGAGAATCACGACGCGACTGTATCTCGCGATAAAACGCCAGACACTCTTCGATGTTACGGGCCGCGCGGGTTTCGCTATTGATCTTCAAGCCCCAGTTTTTGAGCACTTCAAGTACACCCAGATGGGTGGACGGCAAATCACCGCCCTGAACCAGACCTACAGAATAGGCACACATTTCCAGAGGGCGACTGGCGGTAATACGGGAATCCAGCTGCCGCAGTGCACCTGCCGCTGCGTTGCGCGGATTGACAAAAAGTTTTTCGCCTTCCGCACGCGCCTTTTCGTTGAGGGCTTCAAAACCCGCCTTGGGCATATAGACTTCGCCACGCACCTCCAGCACTGACGGATAATCATTGCCCTTGAGACGCAAGGGAATGGTCTTGATAGTGCGCAGGTTCTGGGTGATATCTTCACCCTTGGAGCCATCGCCCCGTGTCGCTCCGCGCACCAGCACACCATCTTTATACAGCAGGCTCACCGCCAAACCATCCAGCTTGACTTCACAGGCAAAACGAATGTCGTCAGTAGTTTTCAGTCGCTCCTGAATACGACGGTAAAAGGCAATAAAATCCTCATCGTCAAAGGCATTGTCCAGCGACAACATGGGCACTTCGTGCACCACACTGCCGAAGGCGCTCAAAGGCGTTGAGCCAACACGCTGTGTGGGAGAATCTTCGGTAAGCAGTTGTGGGTATTCGGACTCGAGCTGACGCAACTCCTGCATCAGTCGATCATATTCGGCGTCGGGAACTTGCGGATCATCAAGGGTGTGATAGGCGTAGTTGTATTCGTGAAGCAAGGCACGCAAGGTGGCAGCGCGTCTGGCAGCCACCTCGGATACAGCGGGACTGGAGAAAAGATCACTCATGCCAAGCGTCAAACTCTTTAAGGAATAGAGACTTAATCACAAAGTCTGTTGATCAGTGCACCAGACGCCGACGCTCGAACTCGCGAATTCGCTCGCGACAATGCTCAAGGGTCTGACGAGTCATGACGCTGCGGTTTTCATCTTTCAGCTCGCCGTTAAGCGCTTCGGCAATGCGTTTTGCCGTATCCAGCATCAACTCAAAGGATTGCAGCGAATCCGCTTTTAGCGGCAACGTCATGAACAGGCTGACACCGGGCGTAGTGAATTCGTCCATGATATCCAGATCAAAAGTACCCGGCTTAACCATGTTAGCCATGCTGAACAGGAGTTCGCCCTCGCCTTTGCCATTGCTGTGACGATGGAAAATATCCATGTCGCCAAAGCGCATGCCGCAATCCAGCACTACCCTGAGCAGTTCATCGCCACGGAAGTGTTCGCCGCGAGTCATCACATTCACAATCAGAACTTCTTCCGGCTCAGGTGCAGGACGAGCAGCGGAGCTGGTGCTGGCCTGACGAGCAGGGGAAGGCGCTGGTTGAGGAGTTACTTCTTCCTCATCCTCGTAGTCATCATCATCGTAATCCTGCTCGGGGTAATCGCCCTCGTAATCATCTTCGTTGTATTCTTCGTCATAGTCATCGTCGAGATCATCTTCTTCGCCGGAATCAGCGCGAGTGTAGTTCTCGGCATGATACTGATCATCCTGATCTTCATCGTCTTCGCTGTAGTCATCTTCGTGATACTGAGTGTCCTGATCAGACAGAAGATCAGAAGAAAAGGTCGGCTCTATGCGCTCTTCATCATCCATAGGCTTGCGTTCAAGACCTGCCTGTATCTTGGAGAGAGAGCGGTTGAGCGCCGCCTGTGCAGCCTGAATACCCTGCTCCAGTGGCGCAGACTTGCGGCTCGCCGGTTCATCCACCGACTCCATCAGCATGGGAACCGATTCGTCGAGATTGAGCGAGGCCTGTTGCGGCTGCGAATTCCCGGTTCTGGATTTTTCAGTAGCCTTGGCCTTGGAAGGCTTGTTCGGCGGCGGAGGCGTGTAGCGGGTTTCCCGATTAGTGACGACACGAGCGCCGCCATTGGGCAACTCACTGGTAAAGAAATCATCTTTTTCGTTTTCACCGTCGCGATTCTTGCTTTTATAAACATTGCGCGACACACGAATCTTGTCGCGCCGTGCAAGGCGCATGCGGCGAATACCATCAGCGAGTATCACCAGAATCAGGATGACGATAATAACCGTTAGCCAATCTTTCATAGGGGTATTCCGTTGCTGTTCAAATTACACAGCCGCCAACTCGGCTGCTTCGTCAACGTCTACAGTTACCAAACGCGAAACACCGGGTTCATGCATGGTAACACCCATTAGCTGATGAGCCATTTCCATGGCGATTTTGTTGTGCGTGATATAAATAAACTGCACATGTTCGGACATCTCTTCCACCATACGTGCATAGCGGCCCACGTTGGCATCGTCGAGCGGCGCATCCACTTCGTCGAGCATACAGAAAGGCGCCGGATTCAAACGGAAGATAGAGAACACCAGTGCAATGGCTGTCAGTGCCTTTTCGCCACCGGACAGCAGATGAATGGTGCTGTTTCGCTTTCCTGGCGGACGCGCCATGATGGCGATGCCTGTATCGAGCAAATCCTCGCCCGTGAGTTCCAGATAAGCGTGACCACCGCCAAACACTTTGGGGAAAAGTTCCTGCAGGCTCTTGTTTACCTGATCGAAGGTTTCCTTGAAGCGGGTGCGGGTTTCGCGGTCAATACGCTTGATGGCATTTTCCAGGGTTTCCAGTGCTTCGCGCAAATCATTATCCTGAGCGTCGAGATAATTCTTACGCTCTGATTCTGTCTTGTATTCGTCAATCGCCGCCAGGTTGATGGGGCCGAGACGACTGATGCGCTGGGCAATGGCTTCAAGCTCTTCCTCAATGGGTTTGATCTGGGCTTCCTCCGGCAGTTCCGCCAGCAGAGTCTCCAGATCCAACTCATCTTCGTTCAGCTGCTGCGCAATGCTGTCGCGCTGCACATCAAAGGTTTGCGCGGCGAGTCGTTCCTGCTCCAGATGACTGCGCACCGCCTGCACTTCCTGCTCGGCGCGATTGCGCGATTGCTCGGCATTGCGCAGCTCCTGTTCCACTGTTTCCAGTGCGCGCCGAGCTTCTGTCAGATTGCTTTCGACTGCCAGTCGCTTGGACAGAGCCGCTTCCAGCTCCAGTTTGTATTCCTCGACCGGATCGCGGTTGTCGCTCAGAGCCAGTTGCAACTGCTCGCGACGCTCCTGCAGACGGGAGCTCTGCTCGCGCAGACGACTGATTCCCTGGCGCATGGCATCCAACTGGGTTTTAACGGATTGCGCGCGCATGGCCAGTTCATGGGCCTTGTCCTTATCGTGACGGGCACGCTGCCGCGCCTGGTCCAGTGCCACTCTGATGGCATCCCGGCGCTCCAGCAAGCGTTCACGCTCATCTGTGTCCTGTTCCATCATGGCAATAGCTTCGCTCAAAATCATGCGCGCTTCCGAGAGGTGTTCGGCTTCCTGCTCCATTTGCTCGCGCGCTTCGCGAATTTCATTGTCTGTGCGTTCGCGGCGCATCAGCAGTTGCTCTACTTTTACCTGACGCGCACTCAACTGCGAACGTATTTCACTGTGGCGACGATTCAGCTCTTCGAGTTCGCGACGCAGCAATTCGCGCGCCTGCTCCAGCTGCTTGATGGCTTCACGGCCTTCATCCAGCCTGGCCACCAGAGTTTCAATTTCCTGTTCACGGGAAGTGATTGCAGCAGTCAGTTCTTCCAGCTCCTGACGGCGGGCAATAACACCGGAACTGGCATCGTTATCTCTGGCCACACGCAACCAGTGAGCCGACAACCAGATACCATCGCGAGTGATAACAGATTCGCCCGACTGCAAGTTGCCACGCAAGGCCAGAGCAGAAGACAGATCTTCCGCCAGATAAATGCCACTGAGCAAACCGGCGATATCCCAGTCGGCGCTGACTTTGCTTGCCAGTGTCGGCGCTTTGTTGGCACTGCTGCCGGATGCGCGTGCACGGGTGTCGAGCAGAATCAGTTCACCCTGGGTCAGGTCGCCAAGCAGACTGGTCAGACCTTCAAAGCCATCAACACAGACCGCCTGCAATTGATTGCCCAGCACTGTCTCCAGCGCCTTGTCCCAGCCGTCCTGCACGCGAATGGATTCAGCAGCGCGCGGCTTTTGATGCAGAGACTGACGTTCCAGCCATTGGCTGACTGCCTTGCTTTTTTCGCCCAGCGCCGCCTGTTGCAATGCCTCCAGGGAAGCGTGGCGGCCGCGCATGGTTTGCAGCTGGCTGCGCAGTGCATCCAGTTCGTTGTTGAGACGATGATTTTCGTTGCGCTGGTGATCGAGTTTTTCTACAGAGCTATCCAGTTGCTGGCGTTTTTCTTCCAGCGTCAAATCCAGTTCGGCCAGTTGTTCGTTGAACTGCGCTATCTCTTCATCGGCGGAATCATCGTGCAGGGTGAGCTTTTCCTCTTTGAGCTTTTCCACTCTCTGTAACAAACGCTGCTGCACTTGTTCAAGGTGCTGTATGCGGCTCTGTTGTACTTCGGCTTTTTGACGCGGCTCGGCAGCCCGCTGGTTAAAGCTATCCCACTCCTGCTGCCATCGCTGCATCGCCTCTTCCGATTCAATCAGCGCTTCGCTGGAATTTTCTTCGGCGCTTTTGATCAGTTCCAGCTCTGGCGTCAACTCGAGCAGCTCTGCTTCCCAGGTCTCGACTTTCTGTGTATCTGAAAGAAGATTTTCTTCCGCTTCGCGGCTGTCGCGCAGGGTTTGATCCAGATCGCTTTGCAACTGGCGGGCACGTTCCTGGGCATGCTGAATGCTCTGCTCCAGGCGTGCAATTTCCGAACCTATGGCGTAATAACGGCCCTGCACCTCGTTGAACTTGTCGCCCAGCTCTGTGTACTGGCTGCGGTATTTTTCAATCTGTGTGTCCTTGTTCACCTGATCGGTGATAAAGGACTCCATGCGCAATTCCAGATCGCGAATAACCTCGCGCTTGGCCTTGGCCTGAATATCCAGCTGGCGATATTTAAGCGCTTGCAACTGAGCCTTGAGCAAACGCTCTTCTTTTTTGTATTCGGTGTATTTTTCTGCAGCCTGGGCTTGACGCTGCAAGCGCTGCAACTGACGTTCAAGCTCCTCGCGAATGTCCGTGAGTCGCTCCAGGTTTTCAAGGGTGCGGCGCATACGGCTTTCGGTATCGCGGCGGCGTTCCTTGTATTTGGAAATCCCGGCCGCTTCTTCGATATAGACACGCAGGTCTTCCGGCTTGGCTTCAATCAGGCGCGAGATCATGCCCTGTTCGATAATGGCGTAACTGCGCGGCCCAAGACCTGTACCCAGGAAAATGTCGGTGATATCGCGGCGGCGGCACTTGGTACCGTTCAGGTAGTAATGGTTCTGAGCGTCGCGGGTTACCTTGCGTTTAATGGAGATTTCGGTGAAGGCGGCATACTCACCCAGAAGGGTGCCGTCGCTGTTGTCGAACACCAGCTCGATCGACGCCTGGCCCACCGGCTTGCGCCCGCTGGAGCCGTTGAAGATAACGTCGGTCATGTTTTCGCCGCGCAGGTTCTTGGCGGAGGACTCCCCCATCACCCAACGCACGGCATCGATAATGTTGGACTTGCCGCAGCCGTTGGGGCCTACCACTGCGCAAAGATTGCTCGGAAAGTTGACCGTGGTGGGGTCAACAAAGGATTTGAAACCTGCCAGCTTGATGCACTTGAGCCGCATAGATCCGTAACACTCTTATAAGACGATTTCGGGCCGACCTGAGCACGCTGTGAAAACCCTGCGAAATATGGCCGGAAAACTACGTAAAAGGCTGGATTCTACACGCTTGCGGCGGGCTTGGCACCCGCCGGAGAGCCACAAAAGAGCCGCTGGGCAGCATTTTTTAAGTTCTGCCCACCGCAGCGGCCTGTCGCCTAAAAAGTCTCCATTTTTCAAGGGGTTATTCGGCGATTATTTGATCAATGACCAACTGAATAGTGTCTGGTGGCGAGCGGGGATCAAGCGGCCCCAGAGTCCCCTGCCAGTCACCCGCCTGGGCCGAGGCGCCGCCGGAAAGTGACAGGCGCGCGACCAGCTCTATCTGCTCCGCATGAGCCAGGGTTGCGCCCGGTGACATGGCCATAGCCTGAGTCAACACCACTTCTGTCGGCAGGTCCGCCAGGGTCAGGCGAGTGATAGCCAGGGGCATGAGCGAACCCTGCCAGTGGCGGGCGTAAACAAAAACCGGTAGCTCCGGACTCAGACCTTCAGGCAAATTCCCGAGCCTCACCTGCAGACGTATGCGGATTTCCTCCGGCTTGGCTGGCGAAGTGTCGCTCATGCCCGCTTCCTGTCTGGCTCTGGCGATACCCACCTGCAACGACTGACCGCCGGCTGAATCCGGCCCAAGAAGTGCCAGCGCCTTTTCCCAGTAGCCAACCGCCGCCGGATAATCCTTCTGCTGAAACGACCATATGCCCATAAGCCCCAGAGCGGTGGTGTTATCCGGGTCCTGACGCAGGCTGGCGGCGGCCAGCTGATGCACCTGCTCACTCGCCTGATGCTGATCCCGCAGGAAAAGCGCCTGCGCCAATTCCGCCATCACCTGTGAGGCCTGAGGGTCCAGTTCCAGTAGCCGCTGATAGGCCTCAACCGCCCCGGGGATTTCGCCCAGCTCCATGCGAGTGCGCGCCAGCAGGAACCAGTATTGGCCATGCTCGGGACGCCGGGCCAGGCGCGCTTCGAGCGCTGCCGCCAGCTTGACTCCCGCGCTCTGGTCTGCTTTGCCATGCAGCGCATTCATGTAATCCTGGGTCTGCTTGGCTTCAATCAGCTGTCGCAGCTCAAAATCCGAACTACTGCCCTGACGATGGTAGAAGGCTGCCGCCAACAACAGGCACAACACGCAAAACACCAGCAAAAAGCTTTTGGCCCAAGGCGTCGAACGGGCTGCTAACGTCTCGCGACTGGCCTCGTCTTCCAGCAGGCTGCGCTCCTGCTCCAGTTTGAGCTGGGCAAACTGGGCTTCGCCTATACGACCTTCCAGCAACGCCTGCTGGAGATCTTCCAAATGCTCCTGAAAAAGACGGACATTGGTGGCCAGCCGCACTTGCCGCGCTGCCTCCTGTGCATTCTGCTGATAGCGATAACGCAGCAGTGGCCAGAGGAAAAATCCGGCCGCCAGAAGCGCCAGAACCACAAATGCCAGGTAATTCATAAGGCCCCCTTGGTAGCGCCGGAGGTGACATCTGTGTCTGATGGTGTTGAGGCCGCTACCTCATTGATCAGGAGTGCGAGCCGGCGCTGCTCTTCCTCGCTCAGCTGTTGATGTTCAGCTGCAACAGCGGACTGCTGGCGACGGCGTCTGACGAGAACCAGCAGAAAAATTATCCCGCCGATAAACAGCACCAGAGGGCCAAACCACAGGAAATAGGTTACCGGCAAAACCCGCGGGCGGTAGAGGATATATTCGCCATAACGCTCCACCATGAAATCGATGATTTCCTTGTCGGAGCGGCCGTCGACGATCATGTGATGCAACTCGCGGCGCAAATCCAGGGCAATGGGCGAATCGGAACCGGACAGATTTTGATTCTGACACTTGGGGCAACGCATCTCATTGATAAAGGTCTGATAACGCAGACGCTGCACATCCGTTTCAAATTCGTGGGTATCAATAGCCGCCCCAACCCGGGTTGTGAGCAACAACAAGAGCAACAACCAGCACAAACGCATAAAACCCACCTCGCCCGTCGGGGTAACAGATGCGGCAGTATATCAAGCCATGTCCATCAGGGAAGCTGGAAACCGACAGGCCAGATGCACACAAATTGACCTTGCCGCTTTTTTGAACACACAGGATTGCAAAAAAGTTGGCAAAAAGTGATTGACCTAAAGCCGCTTATCGTTAGAATACGCACCACTCGAAGGGCGGTTAGCTCAGTTGGTAGAGCAATGCCCTTACAAGGCATGGGTCACAAGTTCGAGTCTTGTACCGCCCACCACTTTTGCTCACAAGGTAAAAAGTGTTTCTTCTGCGGACCGGTAGTTCAGTTGGTTAGAATGCCGGCCTGTCACGCCGGAGGTCGCGGGTTCGAGCCCCGTCCGGTCCGCCACTTAATGCACACACGTCTTTGTGCGTGTGTATAAAAAAGCCCCTACCGGGGCTTTTTTATTGTCCAGAATTTTTGTTTTTATCTCGAAAACTGATCAGCAATAACCCACGCCTGTTCCGCCCAGACCACAGTAACCGCCAGGATTTTTTGCGAGGTATTGCTGATGGTAATCCTCAGCGTAGTAAAAATCCGAAGCCGCTATAATTTCAGTGGTAATTTTGCCAAAACCCGCCGCGCTCAGCGCAGCCTGATAGCTTTCACGACTGGCTTCAGCTGCCGCCTGTTGCGCTTCCGAAAAAGTATAAATACCCGAACGATACTGAGTGCCGCGGTCGTTACCCTGGCGCATCCCTTGAGTAGGATTGTGCGATTCCCAGAAGCAGGCCAGAAGATCGGCATAACTCACCTGTCGCGGATCAAATATCACCAGCACAACCTCATTGTGGCCAGTCAATCCGGTGCAAACTTCCTCATAGGTTGGATTGGGTGTGTAACCTGCGGAGTAGCCGACTGCTGTTGAAAAAACGCCGGGCTTTTGCCAGAAGCGTCTTTCCGCGCCCCAGAAACAACCCAGTCCAAAGAGCGCCTGCTCCATGCCCTGGGGAAAAGGTGGCTGTATCGGCGTCCTGTTTACATAGTGAAGATTGTGCACTCGCATGGGCTCCGCCCTGCCGGGCAGAGCCTGATCCGGTGAGGGAAGCTGGTATTTGTCGAAAAACATCATCTCACCTCAAATCAGTTGAGTTAAGCGAATCAGAACCAGCGATGATTGCTCAGCCTGTCCCACCAGGTGAGCAACAAGCGATCCACGGCACCTTGAGCCGCCAGCCCCAAACGCTCTGGCAAAGTTTTCTTGAAGGTATAACTGACTTCGTAGATATCCGCTGCATCTATTTGTTTCAGCAAATATTCATCGCTGGTGCAGAGTTCATCAACCAGATTCACTTCCAGCGCACGGCGGCCATACCAAACCTCACCTGTCGCCACCTTGGAAATATCCACCTGGGGTCTGTGCTCAGAGACAAACTCCTTGAAGAGCACATGAGTGTCTTCCAGCTCTTCGATAAATTTTTCCCGCCCCTTGGGAGTGTTTTCACCAAACATGGTGACTGTGCGCTTGTATTCACCTGCGGTGAACATTTCAAAGTCCACATCGTTCTTTTTCAGCAGGCGGTGGAAATTGGGCAACTGTGCCAGCACGCCGATGGAGCCCAGAATCGCAAAAGGTGCAGCAACAATTTTATTGGCCACACAGGCCATCATGTAACCACCACTGGCGGCCACCTTGTCAACGCACACGGTGAGTGGAATTTTTCTGCCAGTGATACGGGCAAGCTGACTGGAAGCCAGACCATAGCTGTGCACCATGCCGCCGCCACTTTCGAGGCGAACCACCACTTCGTCCCCCTCTTTGGCCTGACTCAACACCACGCTGATCTCCTCGCGCAGATTGTCACAGGCAGAAGCTTTAATATCGCCAACAAAGTCGAGCACAAAGACGCGGTTCTTGTTTTTCCCAGAAGACTCCACCGCCTCCGCACCGTCCTTCTGTTTCTTGGCGGCGCGTTTCTTCTCGGCCGCTTCCTGCTTGCGCTTTTTCTTCTCTTCTTTTTCCAGTGCTTTCAGCTCGTCCGGTTCGAGCATGGCATCGCGCAAGAGATCGCGCATCTCTTCGAATCGCTCGTTGAGATAAGTAATCTCTATTTGGCCTTTGTCAGACTTTCTGCCGCGACCGCCCGCAGAGAGCAGCAGAATAATGATCGCTGCCAGAGCGACAACCAAAGTGACTGTTTTAGCGAGAAACAAACCATATTCAGATAGGAATTCCAAAATACAACCTCAGTTATTCAATATAAAAAAGGCGGCACAGGGCCGCATTTGCGTGAAAACAATGTTGCCATCCGTCTACTTCCAGACGCTTATCGCCTCTTCCGCCTCACGATTCAAGGGGCGAGCCAACAATCCGGTGGAAGACAGGCTGATTTCGTAAAGTGCGCGATCCGCCATAGGCAGGAAAGTTGCACTACCGTAAACCGCGTCCATCACTGGCATCCAGCGCGGATAGCGATTGATCCAGCGCCAGACATCCACACCGTAAAGACTTTCATTGAGCGCATAGACAGTACGCGGCCCTGTGTGTTCCTGCTCCAGGTCGTAGTAACGACCACTGAGACGCTCCAGACGGTAGGCGGGGCGCAGACCAAATGTCGACAGGTACCCCTTAACCTTGAAAATGCGCGCATCCAGTTGCCATTGATCGCCGCGCAGATTGAACTTTTCTTCGTTACCCTTGCTGTCCACAAGAGTCGCAGTAAATTGCTGATCGCCATTTTTCACCAGACTGATGGTGGCCACTACCTGCTCGTACTGAATCTGCTTGTAGCGGTAGATATCAAAGGCCATAAGACCGATAACCAGTCCTACTGCCAGCAGGCACAGGCCGAACATGCCGCGAAACCAGCCTGCGATCCAGGAACCGCGCAACAGAACCCGCGCAGCTTTGTAGGCAACAAAGGCGCCGATCAACAGAATGACTAGAGCAATCAGGGAATAAAGCATGGTGTCCTTTTACCTCGGGTATCTTGTTCGGCTGGAGTGTCGCCTTCTTATGTTATGAAATTTCAGACCCGCCCCCCGACTGCTGGCGCACAAAGTCTGCGATCATCTGGCCCGATAGAGTAGCGATTGGCGGTATCTGAGGCAACTTGTCTACCGGGAACCAGTCGGCTTCAAGGATTTCCTCGCCATCCACACAGACTTCGCCCGAGTGATACTCCGCGCGAAAGCCCAGCATCAGCTGGCCGGGAAAGGGCCAGGGCTGACTGCCGAAGTAGCTCAGGTGCTGGATACGGACGCCCACTTCTTCGTGGACTTCGCGATGTACCGTGTCCTCGGGAGTCTCTCCCACTTCCACAAAACCCGCCAGACAGGAGAAAACCGGCTGACTCGAGCGCGCGTGACGCGCCAGCAGGCAGCTGTCGCCGCGGGTCACCAGTGTGATCACACAGGGCGACAATCTGGGATAGAAGCGCAGTTCACAGTGATGGCAGATCTTGGCTCTCTCAGTGGTCAGGTCCTCTGTTGGTCGACCGCAACGGCCGCAAAAACGATGGTCACTGTGCCATAGCGCAACCTGCAGCGCCCGACCCGCCAAGGCAAACAGCGGTTCCTCGATCAGACCCAGCTGGCTGCGCAAGCCTTGCCAGACATAGCGATTGCCAGCTTTGTCCTCGATGATTTCTTTCAGGGAAAAATCGCCGGCAGTTTCCGCCGCCAGAACTTCATAACCGGCATATCGCCCCAAATGGTGCTGCTGAACCAGTGCAAGGCCGAGCAGCGTCATTTCTTCTGTGGTCAAGGGCCGCCAGGGAGCCTCAAAGGGACAGAGGAGCAGCTTCCCGCTGAGCGGAATCCACAGGGGCCGCTCGACTTCCGGGGGCAGGGACATCAGCTCACCTTGTAACCCAGGGCTTCGAGACTTTCCTCGGCAATCTGCAGCACGCTGGTATCGGCGTTCTTATCTATCTTGATGCTGTCGAGATAGTACTCGAGGCTGATTACCGCATCGGCGAAGGTTTCCAGCAGGTGCTGAACGGCTGCCTGCTGTTCACCCTGCAGCAGCATTTCCTCGATAAATCTCAGACTGGCGGCAACCACCTTGGCGGCTCTGGGCAAGCCCAGTACCAGCATGCCGCCGCGCACACTGTCGAGAGTGCCGACAATATTACGAATATGTCCGGTGTCGTAATTGGATTCAGCAAAGGCGCTGAGTGCCCGCTTGACCAACGCCAGACCGGATTCAGCTTCTTCGATTACCAGTGATTCCGCTTCAGCAATCTGATTGTTGGCCATCACATCATCGCGCGACAGAGCGTTGATCTGGGCCAGTTTCTCATCGGAGAGATTCATCTTGCCAAGACCTGCTACAGCGCTCTCCACATAGAGCAGCGTATCGGCCACTTCAAGCAATGCCTCCGGCGCTACTGGCTCACCGGACGACAACCAGTTGCGGATCTTTTCGATTTCCTGCTTGAGACTGTTGCTGGGTGAAACCAGTCCCACCACGGAAAGAATTTCAGAGACTTTCTTGAGCGTTTCCAGCAGCTCGGGTGTTTCACCCAAAAGCTCGGTGCCACCCTGGGCTGCCCGCTCGAGCATGTTTTTGGTGCTGTGCAATTCGTCGCTCAGCACCATTGCCATTGAGGCCAGGGTATTGGCGCTTGGTCCCTTGAGGAACTCCATCTCCCGCAGCAGATCGGCTTCGGTGTAACCCAGTTGTGGCATGGCAAAGGCGTTCAAGGCCGCCTGGGCTTTTTCATCAGAGGTGCGCGACAGGGCCAGCAGATAAAGCAGCTCCTTGATCAGCGCCTTGTCCGGAGCCCGATCAACAATCTTGCCATCCGCGAACTCAACCCGTTTGATCTCCCTGTCCAGAGCGCTGAACAGCAGTTTGCGGCTCTTGGTCAATTCCATGGATTTTTCTGCGAGAGTCGCAAAACAAATACTGGCCAACCACCAGAGGCCGGCGAGACGGCTGGAACCTGTGGCCGATTCCAGTCGATCCAGTGCCCGGCACATCATGCCCAGCGAGGGGCGCACTTGTACGCCCTGCAACACCTTGAGCAGTCCAGTCTGATACATATGGCGCA
>Ga0182793_1001004_pt1 | contig 18734 bp, 19 predicted proteins | sample Passage237A_FD_130498 | JGI IMG/M metagenome (GOLD analysis project Ga0182793, IMG submission 130498) | Cellulose adapted compost microbial communities from Newby Island Compost Facility, Milpitas, CA, USA - Passage2 37A (version 2) (version 2) ... | reverse complement strand
GTCGAGGTGACGCCGCACCATCTGACGCTGGACGAGACCGCCTCCCGGCGGCTGGGCACCTATGCCCAGATGAACCCGCCGGTGCGCGACCGGGCGCATCGCGAGGGCATCTGGCAGGGCGTGGCCAACGGCGTCGCCGACATACTGGGCTCGGACCACGCCCCGCACACGCGCGAGGAGAAGGACCACGCCTATCCGGCCAGCCATTCCGGCATGACCGGCGTGCAGACGCTGGTGCCGATCATGCTGGACCACGTCAATGCCGGACGGCTGAGCCTGCAGCGCTTCGTGGACATGACCAGCCACGGACCCAACCGGCTGTTCGGCATCGCGGGCAAGGGCCGGATCGCGGTGGGCTACGACGCGGACCTGACCATCGTCGACCTCAAGCGCCGCGAGACCATCACCAATGGCTGGATCAGGAGCCGGGTGGGGTGGACGCCCTATGACGGGGTGACGGTCACCGGCTGGCCGGTGGGCACCGTGGTGCGCGGGCGCACGGTGATGTGGCAGGGCGAGCTGGTGACGCCGGGGCAGGGCCAGCCGATGCGGTTCCTGGAAGCGCTTCCGGCGGCGTGAAGGCGCCCCGACCCCTCTCCCTCGTGGGGGAGAGCGGACGATGGGCGGCCTCAATCCCCGGCCACGAAAGCCGACCATTCGCCGGTTTCGCTGATGAACACCCGCCAGTGATACCAGGCGCCGATCTGCTGCAATTGGCCGAGCTGCTCGGCGTTCAGCAGGCGGTAGGCGTCCACCGTCTGCTCGGGGGTGAGGGCGTTGGGATCGAGCTCGGCCAGATAGGGCCAGACATAGTAGGTCTCCCCGTCGCGGCCCGGGTGCCAGGCGAAGGGCTGGTCGAAGAGGTCGAGCAGCAGGCCGAGAATCTGCCGGCCCTCCGCGTCCTCGGAGACCTGCCGGAGATAGGCCACCCCGTCCTCCGGATCGCCGTAGCTGACGGTGGGCGGAAAGTCCTGTGCTTCCATGATCGGGCGCAGCGCCTCGATGTCGCCGCTGCGGGCGGCTTCGATCAGCGCCTGGCGGGTGGCGCGGACGGGCTCGGGCAGCACGGAGAGATCGGCGCTGATCTCGGGCACCGGCCAGACATAATCGTCCTGGGCCGCGGCAGGGGCGAGCGCGAGGAAAGCGGCGGCGGCGGCGAAAGCGGCTAAGCGGTGCATGGCGGTCCTCCTCCAGCCATTGAGGCGGATCGGGCGGCGCCTGGCAAGGCGGGCCTACTGCAAAATCCGCTCGAGATTGTATTCGCCGTTGCGGATGCGGTCGGGCAGTTGCGCCACCAGCTCGGCGGTGGCCTCGTCGCCATGCAGGCGCACGAAGGTGGCGAGGGCGGCGAACAGCGAGGCATGGGCCAGGGCGGCGGCTTCCAGCCCGTCTTCCTCGGCGCTGTTCCATGCCTCGGCCAGATATTCGAGCGCCAGCTGGCGCTCCGCCTGGCCGCGGTCGAAGGGCCCCATGCCGGAGACCGGCGAAAAGAGAGACTTGGTGGTGCTCATGGTCCGGGCTTAACACGCGCGCCGCGCCGCCGCGCGGGGGAAGTAACCCGAAGGTTAACGACGCGTAGGCAATTGCGCGGAGGTGGGGCCGCCCCTATTCGGCGAAGCGCGTATGAATTTCCCGCGCCAGCCGCTGGGCCTCCAGCAGCAGCCGGGTCAGCGCCTCGCGCGAGGCGGGCGTGCATTGGCGGTGGAAGCGCGAAAAGGCGGTGTAGCCGCCGTTGAAGGCGCCGGCCAGGCGCTGCCGCCGGTCCTCGTCGGGCTCGTCCAGCGCGATCAGCTCGGCCATCTGCGCCCGCCAGTCCTCGTTGCCGGCGCGGCAGAGGGGCTGCAGGAAATAGAGGCTGCCCATGATCTCGGCCAGCCGCTCCATCTGCCGCTGATAGGGCGGGTCGATGGCGAAGGCGGGGGCTGAGAGGGCGAGGACGAGCAGGAGCGGGCGCAGGAAACGAAGCATCGTCATCGGGGCTCCGCCTCCTTCCGGCCTCCCCCGTCCCGGGGGGAGCATTCACAGCGGACAAGGTTTGGCGTCGTGGATGGTCCGACACCCCCACCCCCGACCCCTCCCCTCAAGGGGGAGGGGAGTAGAAAGCCGCCATTGCGCCGCGTCTGCGGGTTCGGCGGGAAAGGATAGGGGCGGGCGGGACGGTGAGGTAGGGCCAGGTGGTGCATTTGCCGCCTTTTACCAGCTTTGCCCCAGCACGGCGAAGCATTCTCTGATCACGTCGTCGAGCCGGGAGGTGGTGCGCAGCGCCGGCAGCATGCCGGGATCGACCCATTTGTGGTCGCCGATCTCGTCGGAGGGCGCGATGCGGCCGGTGAAATCGGTGGTGGCGAAGACCGCCAGGCGATAGGCGCCGTCGCGGCCGAGCGACTGCACCAGCGCCAGCCGCGGATTGCGGATGACCACCCCCAGCTCCTCCTGCACCTCGCGGATGGCGCATTGCTCGACCGTCTCGCCGGGATCCATGCGGCCGCCCGGAAAGGTCCACAGATGCTGATAGGGGGCGTAGGCGCGCTTGATGAGCAGCACCCTGCCGTCGCGGACGAGGGCGACGCTGGCGGCGTTGGGAAGATCGGTCATGGCCGGAAGCCGGTTTGCGATTCGTGCATTTGACGACTAGTTCTACCCTGAAAACGCCGCCGGCCCAGCGTCATTCGCGGATGGCGCCGGAAGACGGCACCGGCCCGGAGACTGCCCATGTGCGGACGCTATGCCCTGATCCTGTCGCCCCGCCAGTCGCTGGCCGCGCTGTTCAAGCTGCTGAACGGGATCGAGGTGCTGCCCCGCTACAATATCGCGCCCACCCAGCCGATCGTCGTGATCCGGCAGGTCGAGGGAAGGCGCCAGGCGCATTTCGCCCGCTGGGGGCTGGTGCCCGGCTGGGTGAAGGACCCGCGCGACTTTCCGCTGCTGGTCAATGCGCGGGCCGAATCCATGGCCGACAAGCCGGCCTTCCGCGATCCGCTGAAGCATGGCCGCTGCATCGTGCCGGCCAGCGGCTACTACGAATGGCATGCCGGCCCCGGCGGGCGGAAGCAGCCCTATTACATCACCCGCGCCGACGGGCAGCCGCTGGCGCTGGCGGGGCTGCACGCGAGCTGGATGGGTCCCGATGGCGAGGAGATCGACAGCGCCGCCACCATCACCGTGCCGGCCAATGCGCAGCTTTCGCCAATCCATGACCGCATGCCGGCCATCCTGACGACCGAGGCGGCGCAGGACGCCTGGCTCGACGTGCGCAATGTGCGGGCGCGGGAGGCCGCGCAGCTGGCGCTGCCGCTGGAGGACGGGCTGCTGAGGTTCCATCCGGTCTCGACGCGGGTGAACGCCGCGCGCGACGACGATCCGGGGCTGATCGAGGAAGTGACGCTGGCGGAGGAGCCGGCGGCGCCCAAAAAGAGCGGGAAGGCGTCGGGGGACGGCGGGCAGATGGATCTGTTCTAGGGTCTGCGGGGCGAGGGTTATGGCCGGGATCGCCAACAGGGGTTACCGCTGGCGCGGGAATGACGCCGAGGCCTGGCTCGGTTCCCCTACCCTCGCAGGGACAGACGCTTCTCCCTGCGGGGAGAATGGTCCGGCGCCGTGCCTAGCCGCCGATCTCGAAATAGCCGAGCGCGTCGCCGATGGCTTCCTCCTCGTAGCCGAGATGGGAGAGCAGCACCTTTTCAAGGGCACGGAAGACCGCGACGGCGGTGTCGAAATTCTCCCGCTCCGGTGCGTCGGCCAGGGCGATCAGCGCGTCGATGAGGCGTTCGAGCAACTGGTGCACCACCACATGCTCGGCCGCGAGCCGTTCGGCGATGGCCCTGAAGGCCGGGCCCTGCTCGGCCAGGGACGGGAAGATCATCCGGTCCTCGATCGAGTGGTGGCCGTGCACGAACTGGCAATACTGCCCGCACAGCGTGCCGAAGCGGCGATAGTTGGAGACCATGACGAGATCGGCGGTCTCGGCCCGCACCTGTTCGGGGCTGGCCTTGCCCGCGGCGGCGCGCTCGATGAGCCGGCCGAGCACGGCCATGTTCTCGCGCAGATGATCGTGGATCAGCCTGAGATGCCGGCCGGGCAGGCGCTGCGCCTCGGTCACGCCCTCGAGCCGGGGAATGGGCGGGCGCGTGGCGTCGTCGAGAAACTGGATGTCCTTGAGCATGGCCGACAGATGGGGCGGGGACGGGCCCGGCGCAAGCAGGCACAGCGGAGGAACCGGCCACCTCAGCCCAGCATCTTGCCGGGATTGAGGATGCCCCGCGGATCGAGGGCGGCCTTGATGGCGCGCATCATCTCCAGCGCCACCGGGTCCTTCACCTGCTTGAGCAGCTCCACCTTGAGCTGGCCGATGCCGTGCTCGGCCGATACCGAGCCGCCCAGCTTCAGCACCACCGCATAGATCGCCGCGTGCACGGCCTCGTCATACTGCGCCATGAAGTCCTTGGGGTCGGCGCCGGCCGGCTGGCTGAAATTGAAGTGGATGTTGCCGTCGCCCATATGGCCGAAGGGCACGGGGCGGATGCCGGGCACCAGCCGTTCCGCCGCCGCCGAGCCCTCGGCGATCAGCGCGGGAATGGCGGCCACCGGCACCGAGACGTCATGCTTGATCGAGGCGCCCTCGCGGCTCTGGCATTCGCTCATCTGCTCGCGGAAGGCCCACATGCGGGTGCGGTCTGCAAGGGATTCGGCCAGCACCGCATCGGCGACGAGGCTTTCCTCGAAGGCCGCCTCCAGCGCCGCCTGCAGGCTACCCGGCTCGGTGCCGGCCATGCGGGACATCTCGATCAGCGCGTACCAGGGCGAGGGGCCGGCGGTGGGATCGGCATCGAGCATGCCGTGCCGGAGCTGGATGTCGAGCCCGATATGGGGGATGAGCTCGAAGGCGTTGAGGCGGCCGCCGGCGCGCTGGCGCATGAGCTGGAACAGATCGAGCGCCGCCTCGGGCGAGGCGATGCTGACCAGGGCGGTCTCGTAGTCCTCGGGCAGGGGATGGAGCTTCAAGGTCGCGGCGGTGATGATGCCCAGCGTGCCTTCCGCCCCGACCATCAGGTCCTTGAGGTCGTAGCCGGTATTGTCCTTCTTGAGGGCGTTGAGGCCGTTGTAGAGCCGGCCGTCGGCCAGCACCGCCTCGACGCCCATGGTCAGCTCGCGCGCATTGCCGTAGGCGAGCACGTTGACCCCGCCGGCATTGGAGGAGAGCACGCCCCCGATGCGCGCGGAGCCCTGGGAGGCGAGCCACAGCGGGAACATGGCGCCCGCCGCCTCGGCCGCCCGGTGGACGTTCTCGAGGATGACGCCGGCCTCCGCCGTCATCACCCCGGCGGCGACGTCGATGGAGCGTATCCGGTCGAGCCGGGCGAGGCTGAGGATGACCTCGTCGCCGGTGAGGGGCACCTGGGCGCCGACCAGCCCGGTATTGCCGCCCTGGGGGACGATGCCGACCCGGTTCGCGTGCGCCCAGCGCATCACGGCCTGCACGGCCGCGACATCGGGCGGGACGGCCACGGCGGCGGCGCTCCGGTGGAAGCGCCGGCGCGGCTCGTTGAGGAAGGGGCCCATGCGGCCGGCATCCGCGATCACGGCGTCGCTCCCCACGATCCCGGCAAGGGCGGCGGCGATCTCGGCGGCGGAAAGGGACATGGAAAACCCCGCGGAACTGGAATGGCGAGCGGAGCGGCAACCTTGCCCGCCCCGGTCACCATGTGCCACAACCGGGCAAACGACTCCAGACAAGGGAAGAGCAGAAATGGCCACTGGATTGATGGCAGGCAAGCGCGGGCTGATCATGGGCCTCGCCAACAACCGCTCGATCGCCTGGGGCATCGCCAAGCAGTTGCATGCCCAAGGCGCCCAGATGGCCTTTTCCTACCAGGGCGAGGCGCTGAAGCGCCGCGTCGAGCCGCTGGCGGCCGAAGTGGGCTCGGATTTCCTGGTGGAATGCGACGTGACCGACGAGGCGGCGATGGACGAAACCTTCCGCCAGATCAAGGACAAGTGGGGCAGCCTCGATTTCGTCGTCCATGCCATCGGCTTCTCCAACAAGGACGAGCTCGAGGGCCGCTATATCGAGACCAGCCGCGACAACTTCGCGCTGACCATGGACATCTCGGTCTATTCCTTCACCGCCGTGGCCAGGCGGGCCGAGGCGCTGATGAATCCGGGCGGCGCGCTGCTGACGCTGACCTATTACGGCGCGGTGAAATATGTGCCCAACTACAACGTCATGGGCGTGGCCAAGGCGGCGCTTGAGGCTTCGGTGCGCTACCTCGCCGTCGACCTCGGCAAAAAGGGCATCCGCGTCAACGCCATCTCGGCGGGCGCCATCAAGACGCTGGCGGCCTCGGGCATTTCCGGCCTCAGGGATATGCTGCACTGGCAGGAAGCCAATTCCGCCCTGCGCAAGAATGTCGATATCGACGATGTGGGTGGCGCTGCCACATACCTGCTTTCCGATCTGGCGGGTGGTGTCACCGGGGAAATCCACTACGTTGATGCCGGCTTCAACGTTGTCGGCATGAAGCTGCTCGACGAAGCGCCGGAAGCGGGCGAATAGCCGCCCGTTTCTCCCTCTCTCCCGAAGGACGCGCCGCCCGGCGCGGAAACAGCCATGACCGCCCTTGTCTGGCCGGAAATCTACTTCATCCGGCATGGCGAAACCCCCTGGAACGCGGAGCGCCGCTATCAGGGCCGCAAGGACATTCCGCTCAACGACAAGGGCCGGGGCCAGGCCAACCAGAACGGCCGGACCCTGGCCGCCCTGTTCGCGGCGCGGGGCCTCGACCCCGCGGGCTTCGAGTGGCACGCCTCCCCGCTGGGCCGCACGCGCGAGACCATGGAGCGCGTGCGCATGGGCTTCGACCGGCACCTGCCCGAGGTGAAATACGACGTGCGGCTGATGGAGATCAGCTTCGGCGTGCTGGAGGGCTCCCTGTTCGAGGAGCTGCCGGCCAACATGGCGCTGGCGCCGGGCAAGCGCGACGAGACCTATTGGGACTACCGCCCCGAGAACGGGGAGAACTATCGCGACGTCGAGGCGCGGCTCAGCGAGTTCGCCGCCGTGCTCGGCGGACCCTCGGTCATCGTCGCCCATGGCGGCATCGCGCGCACCCTGCGCGTGCTGATCGAGCGGGCCCCGATCATCGAGGTGATCAACTGGGCCCCGCCGCAGGACACCATCATGCACTTCACCCCCGGAAGGATGGAGCTGATCCGGGCCGACGACGTGTGAGGTTGCCCCTGGCGCCGCTTCGGCATATGTTATTGGCATATGCCGAAGGGATCTGCTGTGAACCATATCAAGGTGGACAAATCCAGGGTGAGGACGGCGAGCCTGTTCCGCAACGGCCGCAACCAGGCGGTGCGCATCCCGGTGGAGTTCGAACTGCCCGGGACGGAAGTGACCATCACCAAGGACGGCGATCGCCTGATTGTCGAGCCGAAGGCCAGGTCCAAATCCTTCCTGGATGTCATCGCCAAGTACGGCCCGGTCGATTTCCCCGATATCGACGATTCGGACCTGCTCCCGCTCGACGAGCCCCAACTGTGACGCTCAGGGTCATGCTGGACACCAACATCGTGTCCGGTCTGATGCGGCTTGGTCAGGGCAAGCTATGGAACAGGATGCACCGGTTCGGTGCCCATCACATCGGCATCAGCATCATCAGCGCGGCGGAACTTCGCTTCGGCGCCGAGGCAAAGGGGGCAATCCGGCTCAGCGAAGAGGTCGACGATTTTCTTCGCGGCATTGCCGTGCTGCCGTTCGCCGAGCCTGCGGATATGCACTATGCCCGGCTTCGCACCCATCTGAAGCGCGCGGGAACGCCGATCGGCCCCAACGACCTGTTCATCGCCGCCCATGCCCTGGCGCTCGATCTGACCCTCGTCACCGACAATATCCGCGAATTCGCCCGCGTGCCCGGGCTCAGGGTCGAGAACTGGCTCGATTGACCTGACGCCCCGGCCTGCCTAGAACAGCGCCCAACACGGGGCGCGCCATGTCTTTCAACACCTTCGGGCATCTTTTCCGTTTCACCACCTGGGGCGAGAGCCATGGGCCGGCGCTGGGCGTGGTGGTGGACGGCTGCCCGCCGGGCGTGCTGCTGACGCCCGAGATCATCCAGCGCGACCTGGACCGGCGCAAGCCGGGCCAATCGAAGTTCACCACCCAGCGCCGCGAGGCGGACGCGGTGCGGATCCTTTCCGGCGTGTTCGAGGACGAGCGCACCGACGGGCCGCGCACCACCGGCACGCCGATCTCGCTGCTGATCGAGAACACCGACCAGCGCTCCAAGGACTATTCGGAGATCCGCGACAAGTACCGCCCGGGCCATGCGGACTATACCTATGACCAGAAATACGGCATCCGCGACTATCGCGGCGGCGGCCGTACCTCCGCCCGGGAAACCGCCGCCCGGGTGGCGGCGGGCGCCGTGGCGCGCCAGGTGCTGGCCGGCGTGACCATCCGGGCGAGCCTGGTGCAGGTGGGGCCGCACAAGATCGACTACCGCAATTTCGACTGGGACCAGGTGGGGCAGAACCCCTTCTTCTGCGCCGATGCCGAGGCAGCCGCGCTCTGGGCCGACTATCTCGACGGGTTGCGCAAGGACGGCAATTCGGCCGGAGCGGTGATCGAGGTGGTGGCCGAGGGCGTGCCGGCGGGCTGGGGCGCCCCCATCTACGGCAAGCTCAGCGCCGACCTTGCCTCGGCCATGATGAGCATCAACGCCGTCAAGGCGGTGGAGATCGGCGCCGGCTTCGAGGCGGCCGCCCTGACCGGGGTGGAGAACGCCGACCAGATGCGGGCGGGGCCCGAGCGTCCCTATTTCCTCTCCAACAATGCGGGCGGGATTCTGGGGGGGGTGTCCAATGGCGACCCCATCGTCTGCCGGTTCGCGGTGAAGCCCACCTCCTCCATCCTCACCCCGCGCCAGACCGTGACCACGGCCAACGAGGATGCGGACATCGTCACCAAGGGCCGCCACGACCCCTGCGTCGGCATCCGCGCCGTGCCGGTGGGCGAGGCGATGATGGCGCTGGTGCTGGCCGACCACATGCTGCGGCATCGCGGGCAGACGGGGCGGGAAGGGCCGGTGGGGTTCCGGCGGAACTGAGGGCGGCGGTTGGACCAGCCGCGAAGCCGTTCATCCCGTGGAAGCGGGGATGGCGTCACGACGCCGTCGCGGGCACCTGTTTCCAATCGCAGGGCGATTGACCTGGCGCGCGCCATGCGCCTCCGTGCAATGCACCGCGGCAACACAGTTAAAACACATGAAGCACGTCATCTCGATAGCCGCGCTGGCGGCGGTCGCTGTTTTGCTCTCCATCCTCCCGTTCCTGTCGGGAGACCATTTCGACGGTGTTCTCGCGCTCGCGCTTCTTGCGCACGTCCTCGGCGTGGCCGGCGTCATATGCGTTCCGTCGGGAATGGCGTGGCTTTCGTACCGACACGCCAGAGGCAGGAGGTTCAGCGCGGTGCCGCTCTACCTGGTCGTCGTGCCGAGCGCCGCACTTATCGCCCAATTGGCGCTCGCCACGCCGCTCACGGAGCGAAGCCGGGCCATCGCCATACAAAACAGCGCGGACATGATTCGGGACATAGAAGCGTATCACGCCGAGCACGGGCACTATCCGGCTTCGCTCTTTGCCGTCTATCCGGACTACTCGCCAGGCATTTTCGGCGTCCCGCAGTATCACTACGAGCCGAACGGCGAAGCGTATAATCTCACCTTTGAGCAACCGCGATTTTTGCTCGATGATTTCGGCGCGCGCGAGTTCGTGATGTACAACCCGCGCGACGAGCACGCGCTGACCAGTCACGCTGTCTGGCGGCTTTCGCATCCCAAGATGCAAGGATGGTATGCCGTCCAAGACACCGGGGTGCCGCATTGGAAGTATTTTTTATTCGATTAGCCGGAGGCAAGTCCCGCCCTCCCGGTATCATTGTGGGGCCGACAGCAGGACTTGAACCCGCGACCCTCCGACTACAAAATGCACGAACCTAGTCTGACCGGCGGTGCACCATGGAGATTATTGGTTCGCGGACAAGGTCTTGCGCGACACCATAGGCGACGTACGGCGATCCTCGGCGATCATCGCGAGGTTCCGGCTGTCGCGGAAATGACCCGGTGGGAAAAGACGGCGCGATAGCGAATCGTCATGGCAGCGCCAGCTGCAGGCCCAGCAATCCCCGCTTCACCCGCAGCTCGCCGCGCGCCTCCAGATATTCCACATGCGCGGCCATCGTCATGCGCGCGGCCAGGCGCACCCGGGCGGGCTGGGCGGGATAGATGGCATCGACCACCGCGCGGAGGGTGCGGGCGCCATGCTTCACCGCCTCGATCAGCTGAACGTTGCGCATCTGCCGATGCGCCTTGAGCGCCGTGGCATGGGCGGGACCGTCGGCGATGGGGCCGCCATGGGCCGGCAGATAGCGGCGGTAGGGCAGGGCGATGAGCTTGTCCAGCGAGGCGAGGTAATCGGCCATCGAGCCGTCCGGCACCGAGACCAGGGTGGAATTCCAGCCCATGACGTGATCGCCCGAGAGCAGCGTATCGGTTCCCCCAAGGCCGAAGGCGAGGTGGTTGGCGCAATGGCCAGGCGTGGCATGCACGGTGACGGCCAGATCGCCCGCGGCGACGGTTTCCCCGTCCGCCAGGGTCCGGTCCGGCACCAGATCCCAGTCGCAGGAATTGCGGATCGGATTGATCTCGAAGCGCCGGAGCGGCCGCGACAGCCGATGCGGGCCGCCGAACCAGAGCGGCGCGTCGAGCGCCGCGGCCCAGAAGGCAGCCGAGGCGCTGTGGTCGCGATGGGTGTGGGTGAGCAGGATCGCCACGACGGGCCGCCCGCCGATGGCGGCGCGCAGGGCCGCCTCGTGGGCGTCGTCCCGCGGCCCGGGATCGACCAGCGCCAGCGTCGTCTGGCCGATGAGGAAGCTGTTGGTGCCGGTGAAGGTATAGGCCGAGGCGTTGGGGGCGGTGATCCGCACCACCCCCGGCGCGACCGCCACCGGCCGGCCGGTCTCTGGACGAAAGTCGGTGTCGAAGCGGAGGGGGGAAGGGGAGCTTGCCATTGCGCCTGGGGGAACGAGAAAGTAAGAAGCAGGAGACCGAACCGCGGGCACCGGGAGAGGCCTGGGGTTCATCCAAGCATGGAAGGTATGAAATGGCCGTGACTTTGACCACGCCCAACACGCTGCTCGGTGCATTCCAGCCCAAGGGCGACGCCGCGAGGCTGGCGACCAACCTGGCGACCGTCGTGCTGGGCTCGCTGCTCATCACCCTCGCCGCCAAGATCAACGTGCCGGTCTGGCCCGTGCCGGTGACGTTGCAGAGCTTCGCCATCGCCGCGCTGGCCGCCGCCTTCGGCCTGCGCATCGGCGTCGCCACCGTGGCGCTCTACCTGGCCGAGGGCGCCATGGGCCTGCCGGTCTTCGCCACCGGCGGCGGCCCGGCCTATCTCGTCGGGCCCACCGGCGGCTTCCTGCTCGGCTTCCTCGTCATGGCCGGCATCATCGGCTATGCCGCCGACCGGGGCGCCTCCGCGCGGCCGCTGACGCTGTTCGGCGCCATGCTGGTGGGCGAGGTGGTGCTTTTGGCGCTCGGCTTCGCCTGGCTGGTGGCCCTGGCCGGCCAGGCCCAGTGGATCGACCAGACCAACGTTCTCGCCTCGGCCTGGGCCGGCGCCGTGCAGCCCTTTCTGATCTGGGACGTGCTGAAGATGGCCCTGGCCGCGCTGACCGTCACCGGCATCTGGAGCCTGCTCGCCCCGAAGCGCTGAGCCGCGGCGGCAGCTCTTGCGAAGGGCCGGTGGCGACACCGGCCCTTTTTCACGGCCCGGCCCGGCGCGCCCACCGCCTGAGGAAGGCGGCCGTCTCCACCTCGCCCTCGTCCAGCCCCTCGACGGGCTTCAGCCGCCCCGAGCGCCGCAGCGCGCCGGCCTGCCAGCTCTCGGGCAGGGCCGGATGCACATAGCACTGCCGGCACACCGCGCGGGTATTGCCCAGCCGCGCCGCCACCTGGTCGAGCACCGCATTGATCGCGCGCACCTGTCCCGCTTTGGTGTCGGGCAGCTCGGCCGCCGCGAACAGCCCGAAGGCGCGCACGGTGGCGGCCCAGGTGCGGAAGTGCTTGGAGGTGAATTCGGGGCCGGCGAAGGCGGCGATGTAGTCGTTGACGTCGCGCGAGGAGATGGAGCAGTAGCGGCCCTCGTGCTCGTACTGGAACAGCTGTTGGCCCGGCATGTCCTGCAGGGTCTTGATGAGCCCGGCGATGCGGCGGTCGGTCAGCTGCAGGCGCCAGTGCTTGCCGGATTTGCCCCGGAAGCGGAAGCGCAGGCTGTCGCCGGCGATCTCCACATGCCGGCTGCGCAGCGTGGTGAGGCCGAAGCTCTTGTTGTCGCGGGCATAGGCGGGGTTGCCGACGCGGATCAGGCTGTTGTCGAGCAGCCAGACGACGGAGGCCACCACCCGCTCATAGCCGGGCGTCCGGCGGCGCAGGTCGGCATCCACCCGGGCGCGCAGGGCCGGCAGAGCCTCGGCGAAGGCCGGCAGCGTGTCGAACTTGGTGGCGCTGCGATGCGCGGTCCAGTCGGCATGATAGCGATATTGCTTGCGCCCGCGCTCGTCGCGCCCGGTGGCCTGGATATGGCCGCAGGCGTCCTTGCAGATCCACACATCGGTCCAGGCCGGCGGGATGGCGAGGCTGGCGATGCGCGCCGCCTCGGCCGCGTCCGGCCGGCTGCCGTCCGGCGCGACATAGGCGAAGCCGCGGCCGCGGCGCTGCCGGCGCCACCCCGCATCCATGTCGCAGGAATAGCGCAGGCTGGGCGGCGGCGCGATGTCCTCGGCGCGCATCCGGTCACGGGCGATCTGGGGCAGGGGCATGGGGTCACCGGGTCTCCGCCCGCTCAATGCAGGGCCCCGCCAACGGTTCCACGCCCGCGCCCCCAACGTCTGCGCACGAAAAACCCCGGCCTCTAGCGAGACCGGGGTTCGATTGGTCGGAGTAGCGTGATTCGAACACGCGACCCCCTGCTCCCGAAGCAGGTGCGCTACCAGGCTGCGCTATACTCCGTCAGCTTCGCGACGTCCGGGATTGCTGCGCCGGCCGGAACCGGCACCATCGCGACGTGGCGGCGTTATAGCCGTGCGCCCGCCGCTGTTCAAGCGCTTCCCGCAACCTTTTCGTCATGCCGGCATCGTGTTGCGGAGCCGCGGCAAACCGTGTAGGAACCGCGCCAGTTGGGGCGTCGCCAAGCGGTAAGGCAGCGGTTTTTGGTACCGCCATTCCCAGGTTCGAATCCTGGCGCCCCAGCCATTTCCTCCCCCGATCTCCGGCTCGCCGATCTATGCCGCTTGTCCACCCCGCCCCGCCCGTGGAGCAGGATGGGTGCGGGACGATTCGGCCGGCGGAGGGGCGTGGGCATGTATGGCAGATGCGGCTTGCTAATATAACCAGCTTGTGCATAACCAATAGGGCTCAGGGAACCAGAACGATGGCCAGACGCTCCTCATCATCGCCCGTCCAGGAGGCCGGCACGCCGAGGCGGCCGGCGGAATTGCGCAGGGTGACGATGACGGACATCGCGCGCGAGGCGGGGTGCTCGCAGGCCACGGTTTCCTTCGTGCTCAACGACGTCAAGAGCGTGCGGCTGTCGCCCGAGACCAAGCAGCGCGTGCTCGATACGGCGCGGCGGCTCGGCTATTCGGTGCAGCGGCGGCGGGTGGAACGCAAGCCGCGCGCGGCCGAGGCCCGGGCCGGGCGCATCGGCATCATCGTCGACCAGCTCGCCACCAGCCCCGAGACGGTGCAGGCGGTGGACGGGCTGACCCAGGCGGCCCGCGCCAACGGCATCAGCGTCTTCGTCGCCCAGAGCCAGAGCGATCCCGAGATCGAGGCCGAGCTGGTCTCGACCTTCCTCGAGCAGGGCGTGATCGGGCTGGTCTACATGACCATCTTCACCCGCGAGATCGAGGCGACGCCGCTGCTGTCGCGGCTGGGCATCCCGGTGCTGCTGCTCAACTGCTACACGGCCGACCAGGCCTTCCCCTCGGTGGTGCCGAGCGAGATCGCGGGCGGGCAGCGCAGCACGCGCTACCTGATCGAGAAGGGCCACCGGCGCATCGCCACGGTGACCGGGGAAATCTGGATGGAGGCGGCGCAGGACCGGCTCAAGGGCTATCGGCGGGCGCTGGCCACCGCCGACATTCCGTTCGATCCCGACCTGGTGTTCGAGGGCGACTGGTCGGCCAGCGCCGGCTACGAGGCGACGCGCAAAATCCTGGCGCTGCCCGAGGTGCCGACGGCCATCTTCTGCCAGAACGACCGCATGTCCATCGGCTGCTACGAGGCGCTGAAAGAGGCGGGCTACGACATTCCCGGCGACATGTCGGTGATCGGCTACGACGACGAGGAGATCGCCCGGCACCTGCATCCGCAGCTGACCACCTCGATCCTGCCGCACCGGGCCATGGGCCAGTGGATCGCCGAGCAGCTCATCGACGGGCTGGCGGCCAAGGGCGAGCGCTACGCCATCATCAAGCTGGAATGCCCCCTGGTCGAGCGCAGCTCGGTGGCCGCGCCGCGCGAGGCTAACGTCTTGGCGGCGCAACGGAATCGCGCCAAACCAGTTCACACTCGATCTTGATCTTCTGCAGCCGCTCGTCGGCATCGGCCCCCTCGAAGCCGTCGAGGATCTGGCCCACGGCCCAGCGGGCCATCTCGTCATGCGGCAATTGCAGCGTGGTCAGCGGCGGGTCCATGTTGGCCGCCAGGTCCTCGTCGTCGAAGCCGACGATGGACAGGTCCTCGGGCACGCGCAGGCCCAGCGCCCGGGCCGCCTCGTAGCAGCCGATGGCCATGCGGTCGTTGAAGCAGAAGATGGCGGTGGGCGGATCGGGCCGGCCGAGCAGGGCTGCGGCGCGCTCCCGCCCGGCGCGGATGGTCCAGCCGCCGAGCGTGACCAGGGATTCATCGACCGGCGCCCCCCATTTCTCCATGGCCATGCGGAAGCCCCGCTCGCGGTCGATGGCGGCTTCCACGATATGCTCGCCGGCAAGATGGGCGATGCGCCGGTGGCCGGCCTTGAGCAGGGTTTCGGCGGCGGTGAAGCCGGCCACGATGTCGCCGGGCACCACCGAGGGATGGCGCAGCTTGCGCTCGTAGCAGTTGAGCAGCACCAGCGGCAGCGCCAGGAAGCTGTCGGGCAGGCTGACCTGCCGGGTGATGAGCGTGGTGTAGATGGCCCCGATCGCCCGCTGGGACACCAGCATGTCGAGCGCGGCCTCTTCCAGCGCCGGATTGTTGCCGGTGCAGAAGGTGGCGACGGTGACGTCCTGCAGGGCGGCCTCGTCGCGCGCGCCCTCGATGAAGGGGGCGGCGAAGGGAGTGGTCGAGACCTCGTCGATGAACAGGCCGATGACCCGGTTGCGCCCGGCGGGCACGGGATGGGCCTTGCCCCGGCGGTAGCCGAGCTGCTCGGCCGCCTCCTGCACCCGGCGGCGGGTGGCGCGGGAAACCCGGGCATTGGGCACCCCGTTGAGCACCAGCGACACGGTGGCCTGCGACACGCCGGCCAAATCCGCCACGGCCTGCATGGTTGCGCGCTTTTCCACCCGATCTCCCCGCATAGAGTCACCAATCTACCCCAATCGGTTAGCGCATTGCCAACCTTTGGGCACCCCCCAAAGCGAGGGACGCGTCACGCTTGCGACACCCCCCTTGCCAAACCCGCCGTTTCGGTCCTATGGTGATAATAATATAACTAATATGCTTATGGGTGGAGATAATGACTTTGGCCGGAGCCGTCGCCATCGACGATCAGCAGGCATGTCGCAAAAGCCTGTCGCTGGACGGCGTCTGGCAGTTCCGCCACGAGGACGGGCCCTGGCGCGACGCCCATGTGCCCTCGCCCTGGCAGGCCGAGTTCCCCGACCTCGTCGACACCTTCGGCCGCGCCGTCTACCGGCGCAGCTTCGCGCTGCCCGCCGGCTGGGACCGCCAGGAGCTGGCGCTGCATTTCGGGGCGGTCAGCTATTTCTGCGAGGTGCTGCTCAACGGCGAGAAGCTGGGCGAGCACGAGGGCGCCTTCCTGCCCTTCGAGTTCGTGATTCCGCCGCGGCTGCTGCGGGCGACCAACGAGATCGAGGTGCGGGGGGTGATGCCCTCGGCCGACCGCCGCGCCTTCCCCGAATTCCCCTTCGGCGAGATTCCGCACGGCAAGATCTCCTGGTACGGCCGCATCGGCGGGCTGTGGCAGTCGGTGACGCTCCTGGCGCGCGACGCCCGGCGGCTGGACGCGGTGACGATCACCGCCGGCATGGACGGCGTGGTGAAGGCCGAGCTCGGCTTCACCGCGGCGGCGGCCGGCCTGCCCGCGACGGTGGCGGTGCTCGACGCGGAGGGCGCCGTGGTGGCCGAGGCCGCGACCACGGCCGCCGCCGCGGCAAGCGTCGAGCTGAAGGTGGGGAACGCCCGGCTCTGGGGCATCGACCAGCCCAATCTCTACCGGCTCCGGGTGACGCTGGGCGAGGGGATCGACGTGGCCGAGGAGAGCTTCGGCTTCCGCACGGTCGAGACGCGCGACGGGCGCATCCTGCTCAACGGCGAGCCGATCTACATGCGCGGCGCGCTGGACCAGGACTACTACCCGGACGGCATCTATACCCCGCCCTCGCTGGAGTTCCTGGAGGACCAGGCGCGCAAGGCCAAGCATCTCGGGCTCAACACGCTGCGCTGCCACATCAAGGTGCCGGACCCGCGCTACTACGAGGTGGCCGACCGCTTCGGCCTGCTGGTGTGGACCGAGGTGCCGAACGTCGCCAGCTTCACCACCAAGTCCGGCCGGCGCATGCGCGACACCATGCAGGGCATCCTCCGGCGCGACCGCAACCATCCCTCGATCATCGCCTGGACGCTGATCAACGAGGACTGGGGCACGCGGCTGGTGGAGAACGCCGAGCACCGCCAATGGCTCAAGGACAGCTATGACTGGCTGAAGGCCGAGGACCCCACACGCCTCGTGGTCGACAATTCGGCGTGCTTTCCCAACTTCCACGTCAAGACTGACCTCAACGACTACCACTATTACCGCTCGGTGCCGGAGCGGCGGCAGGAATGGGACGACATCACCGCCCAGTTCGCCGCCGGCGCCGACTGGACCTTCTCCTCCCTGGGCGACGCCGAACGACGGGGCGACGAGCCTCTCATCGTCTCCGAGTTCGGCGTCTGGGGGCTGCCCGATCCGAGCAAGCTGCGGCGCAAGGACGGCAGCGAGCCGGACTGGTTCGAGACCGGCTCGCTCTGGGGCGACGGCGTGGCGCTGCCGCACGGCGTCGAGGAACGCTTCGGCGCGCTCGACCTGGCCCGCACCTTCGGCTCGTTCGGGACCTTCATCGAGCAGGTGCAGTGGTATCAGTTCATGAACCTGCGCTACGAGATCGAGGAGATGCGCCGCCATGCCTCGATCATGGGCTATGTGATCACCGAGCTGACGGACGTCCATTGGGAAGCCAACGGGCTGCTGGACATCGAGCGCAATCCCCGCGTCTTCCACGACGTGTTCGCGACCATCAATGCCGACATCGTCATCGTGCCGCGCCCGGCCCGCTACGCCGCCTATGAGGGCGAGGCGCTGCCGCTCGCGCTGAGCATCGGCACGGGCGGGCTCTCCGTTCCGGCAGGGGCGAGCCTGTCCTGGAGCGGGGAGGTTTCCGGATCGCTGGCCGTGCCGGCGACGGGGCCGGTGTCCACCGCCGATCTCGGCAGCCACGCCGTCACCTTCCCGGCCGGCACCGGCAACCGGATGGCGCGCCTCGACTTCGTGCTCGAGGCCGACGGCCGGGTGCTGGCGCGCAACAGCTGCGACATCGCCGTCTATGCACGGCGCGCGGCGCCGGCCGCGACCGTCGCCGCCGCCGATCCGCGGCTCGCCGCCTACGCCGAGGGCCTCGGCTACCGCGTGGTGCCGGCGGCGGACGCCGATATCGTGCTGTGCAACGCCGTGGACGGCGAGGACGTCGAGGCGATCAAGGCGGGGGCGCGCTACCTGATCCTGGCGGACGGCTCGGTGGAGACCAACCGCAACCTCCGGACCGACATGCCGCCCGGGGAATTGCCGCACCGCTCCATCGTGGCCGACGGCAGGCAGTTCCGGCCCAGCCTCGACCAGCACCTGCCCGGGATCACGCTCACCGAGCGCGACGGCACCATCTGGCGCGGCGACTGGATCGCCGGCTTCTCCTGGCTGCGGCGCGAAGGCGCCTTCGCCGCCATTCCCGGCGGGCCGATCTTCGATCTCAGCTTCTCGGACGTGGTGCCGCATCACCTGCTGACCAATTTCCGCCCCTGGGAGTTCGGCAACAACGTGCATGCCGGCATGGTCTGCGGCTGGGTGCACAAGCCGGCGGCGATCGTCGGGGAAAAGCGCGTGGGCCGCGGCGGCGTGGTGGCGACCACCTTCCGGCTGACCCGCGAGGCGCCGGGCGCCGACCCGGTGGCGGCGGCGCTGTTCGACGCGCTGGTGGCGACGACGCGGGAATTGCCGGTGGATGGGGAATGATGTGCTTTTGGCCCCGATCTTCCTCCTCCCCTTGTGGGAGAAGGTGCCCCGAAGGGGCGGATGAGGGGCCTGCGATCTGCCGCCACGCGCGGAGCGTGGGGAGAGAACCCCTCACCCTGGATTTTTGCTGAACGCAAAAATCCTGTCCCTCTCCCGCAAGGGGCGAGGGTAGGCCG
>Ga0182793_1001002_pt1 | contig 18751 bp, 19 predicted proteins | sample Passage237A_FD_130498 | JGI IMG/M metagenome (GOLD analysis project Ga0182793, IMG submission 130498) | Cellulose adapted compost microbial communities from Newby Island Compost Facility, Milpitas, CA, USA - Passage2 37A (version 2) (version 2) ... | reverse complement strand
GTCGATCACCACCGCGCCGGCGGCGGCGAACTTCGGCGCGTATTCCTTGGAGACGCTGCCGCCGGCCGAGAACAGGGCGATGTCCACGCCCTTGGGGTCGAAGCTGGCCAGGTCCTCGACCTTGACCTTGCGCCCGGCAAACTCGACTTCGCCGCCGGCCGAACGCTCGGAGGCCAGCGGCACGAGCTTCTCCACCGGGAACTGGCGCTCGGCCAGGATGTTCAACATGGTCTCGCCCACCGCGCCGGTGGCGCCCACGACTGCGACGGTAAAACGGCGTTCTGCGTTGCTCATGGTCTGCTCTTTCTGGGTTCTAGCTGGGTAAGGATGGGGTATCGCGCGGCTGGCGCGTGCAGGCCGTGTTCGGGGAACCTCCGGGTCTTGCAGCAGCGGCTCGTCGAGCCTGGGTGGAGGTTCCCTATCGTTTGCCGGCCGCGACTTTGTCCTGGCCGGCAATGGTGGTGATGCCGGTGGCGATGGCGGTGGTCCGGGTCGCGGTGACCGGATTGGGCGGACGTCCGGCGCGCGGGCCGTGGCCCAGGGCGGCGACCAGGTTGTCGATGGCCAGCTGGACCATGGCCCGGCGGGTGGCCAGCGAGGCGCTGCCGATGTGCGGGGTCAGGACCACGTTGTCCAGCGCCAGCAGCTCCGCGCGCACCGCCGGCTCGTCCTCGTAAACGTCCAGCCCTGCCGCGCCCAGGCGGCCGCTGACCAGCGCCCGGGCCAAGGCCAGCTCGTCGACGATGCCGCCACGGGCGATGTTCACCAGGGTGGCGGTAGGCTTCATCTTCGCCAGCGCGGCCGCGTCGATGAGGTGGTGGCTGGCCGGGGAATACGGCAGCACCAGGACCAGGTGGTCGGCCTGCGCCAGCAGGGTGTCCAGGTCCACGTAGGACGCCCCCACCCCGCGCTCGACCGGCTCCGCCAGGCGCGAACGGTTGTGGTAGAGCACCCGCATGCCGAAGCCGTGGTGGCCACGGCGGGCGATGGCCTGGCCGATCCGGCCCATGCCGAGGATGCCCAGGGTGCTGCCATGCACATCGGCGCCGAGCATGGTCGAGAACGACCACTGCCGCCACTGCCCGGCGCGCAGCCAGCGCTCGGACTCGCCGATCCGGCGCGCGGCCGCCATCAGCAGGGCGAAACCCAGGTCGGCGGTGGTCTCGGTGAGCACGTCCGGGGTGTTGGTGGCGATGATCCCGGCCGCATCCAGCGCGGCGATGTCCAGGTTGTTGTAGCCCACGCCGACATTGGCGATGGCGCGCAGGTGCGGCGCCCTGGCCAACTCGGCCGGGCCGATGCGCTCGTTGAGGGTGACCAGGGCGCCGTCGGCCTCGGCCAGCGCGCGCGCCACCTGCTGCGGGGTGTGCGCCGTCACCTCGGCCACGGGGTCCACGTCGAAATGCTCCGCCAGCTGTTCGACCAGGTCGTCGAACAGCGGCTGCGACACCCAGACGCGGGGACGCTGGCTGGCCATGGCCGCGTGCCTAGCTCCCCTGCCCTTCGCCCAGCGCACCGCCGCCGGCGGGAATGCGCGGGCCGACCTCGCCCACGTCCCCGCACTGGGCGCGGTGGCGCAGGGCCTGGTCCATCAGCACCAGGGCCACCATCGCCTCGGCGATGGGGGTGGCACGGATACCGACGCAGGGATCGTGGCGGCCGGTGGTGATCACCTCGACCGGATTGCCGTGCACGTCCACGGTGGGACCGGGCAGGCGCAGGCTGGAAGTGGGCTTGAGCGCGATCGAGGCCACCACCTGCTGGCCGGTGGAGATGCCGCCGAGGATGCCGCCGGCATGGTTGCTGGCAAAGCCCTCCGGCGAGATCAGGTCGCGGTGTTCGGTGCCCTTCTGCGGCACCACCCCGAAGCCGTCGCCGATCTCCACGCCCTTGACCGCGTTGATGCTCATCAGCGCCGCGGCAAGCTCGCCGTCGAGCTTGCCGTAGATCGGCTCGCCCCAGCCCGGCGGCACCCCGTCGGCGACCACGGTCACCCGCGCCCCGACCGAATCGCCGGACTTGCGCAGGGCGTCCATGTAGGCCTCCAGCTCGGGCACCTGCGCCGCGTGCGGCCAGAAGAACGGGTTGTCCTCGACCACGCTCCAGTCGAAGCCGGCCGGGGTGATGTCGCCGATCTGGGCCATGAAGCCGCGCACGGTCACGCCGTAGCGCTGCCTGAGCCACTTCTTGGCGATCACCGCCGCGGCCACCCGCATGGTGGTCTCGCGCGCCGAGCTGCGGCCGCCGCCGCGCGGGTCACGGATGCCGTACTTCTGCCAGTAGCTGTAGTCGGCATGGCCGGGGCGGAACTGCGCGGCGATGCTGGCGTAGTCCTTGCTGCGCTGGTCGGTGTTGCGGATCAGCAGCGCGATCGGGGTGCCGGTGGTGCGCCCCTCGTACACGCCCGACAGGATCTCCACCTCGTCGGCCTCGCGCCGGGCCGAGGTGTGCCGGCTCTTGCCGGTGGCGCGGCGCTGCAGGTCGTGGGCGAACTCCTCCGGGGCAATCTCCAGGCCCGGGGGACAGCCGTCGATGACGCAGCCGATGGCCGGGCCGTGCGACTCGCCAAAGGTGGTGACCGACAGGAGCTTGCCGAAGGTGTTGCTGCTCAAGATCGCACCGCGTGGGAAATCCGGAATACAGATGCACAAGCATCGCATATCCGCAGGCCCTGCTGCAGCGCGTCAGGAGTACAAAAATCCGTTACCCGGGCAACGGTTTACGTGCGCCGGCGGGAGCGTCCGCCGGGCACGGGCAGGCGGCCTCAGCCGCGCGCGTTGGCCAGCTCGGTGATGCGCGCGCGGTGCGCGACCAGTTCACGGCACTCCACCGCGAAGATGCCCATCTGCCCGACCTTGAACTCGATCCAGGCCAGGTCCAGCTCCGGCAGCAGCTTGACCAGATGCTGCTCGGACTCACCCACCTCGCAGATCAGCAGGCCGTCCTCGCTCAGGTGGTCGGGGGCGTCGCGCAGGATCTTCAGCACCAGGTCCAGGCCGTCGGGACCGGCGCGCAGGCCCAGCTCCGGCTCGTAGGAGTATTCCCTGGGCAGGGCGTCGGTCTCGGCGTCGGTCACGTACGGCGGGTTGGTGACGATCAGCTCGTAACGGCGGCCGGCCAGGCCGGCGAACAGGTCGGACTTGACCAGCTCGACATTGCCCGCGTGCAGCCGTTCCCTGTTCTCCGCGGCCAGGGCCAGGGCATCGTCGCTGATGTCCACGCCGTCGACCTGCCAGTCCGGGTTGTAGTGGCCCATGGCGATGGCGATGCAGCCCGAGCCGGTGCACAGATCCAGCGCGCGGTGCACCTGGCGCCCGCCCAGCCAGGGCTCGAAGCCGGACTCGATCAGTTCGGCGATCGGCGAGCGCGGCACCAGGGCGCGGCGGTCGGACTTGAAGCTCAGCCCGGCGAACCAGGCCTCGCCGGTCAGGTAGGCGGCGGGCACGCGCTCGTCAATGCGGCGCTGGAACAGGCCCAGGATCTTCTGCTTCTCGGCCGTGGTCAGCCGCGACTGGCCGTACACCGGGCTGAGGTCGTGCGGCAGGTGCAGCGCGTGCAGCACCAGCTGGGTGGCCTCGTCCATGGCGTTGTCATAGCTGTGGCCGAAGGTCAGGCCGGCTTCGCTGAAGCGGCTGCCGCCGTAGCGGATGAAATCGATGATGGTATGCAGCTCGGTGGCCGGGTCGACGTGGGTCATGGGACAGCGCCACCGGGGCGCGCGCGGGAGAAAGGACCGGAGATTATAGGGCATCGGCCTTGGCCCTCCGCCGCGGCCCGCTATCATTGCCCTCCACACACCTTCGGACGGTCCACGCATGTTCAACCGCACCTCCGGCTACATCCTGGCCGCGGCCCTGGCCGCCGGGCTGGGACTGCTGGCCGCGCGCCACTACCTGGCCGGGCCGGCGCGCCCGGATGCCCCGCCGCTGAAAACGGTCACCCTGCTGCCGCAGCCCCGCGAACTGCCCCCTTTCCAGCTGCGCCAGTCCGACGGCACCCCGCTGGTGAAGGGCGAGCTGGCCGGGCACTGGACCCTGGTATTCCTGGGCTTCACCTTCTGCCCGGACGTGTGCCCGACCACCCTGGCCGAGCTGGCCCAGGCGCAGAAGCAGTGGCAGGCCCTGCCCGAATCCACCCGCCCGCGGGTCCTGTTCGTCTCGGTCGACCCGGAGCGCGACACCCCGCTGCGCGCCGGCGAGTACGCCCACGCCTTCCATCCCGACACTCTGGCCGCCACCGCCGACGTGCCGGCGCTGGAGAAGTTCGCCACCTCGCTGGGTTTCGTGTTCATGAAGGTGCCGGGCAAGCACTTCGAGCAGAACCCGCAGGATTACAGCGTCGACCACTCGGCCAACCTGGCCGTGCTCGACCCGCAGGGCAACCTGGCCGGGATCATCCGCCCGCCGCTGCAGCCGCTGGCCATCGCCGAGGACCTGGCCGCACTGACCGCCACGGAGCGCGCGCCTTGAACCTGCTGACCACCCTGAGCTGGGCCCTGCCCCACCGCCTGCTGTCCTCGCTGGCGCGGCAGCTGGCCTATTCGCAGAACCCGGCGATCAAGCAACGCTTCATCGACACCGTGGTGCGCCGCTTCGACGTGAACCTGGAGGAGGCGGCCGAGCCGGACCCGAGCGCCTACCCGAGCTTCAATGCCTTCTTCACCCGCGCGCTCAAGCCGGGCGCGCGGGTGCCGGACCCGGACCCGCGGGCGCTGCTGATGCCGGCCGACGGCCGCATCAGCCAGCTGGGCGCGATCGAGGACGACGGCCGCATCTTCCAGGCCAAGGGCCGCTCGTTCACCGCCGCCGAGCTGCTCGGCGACGCCGAGGCCGCGCGCGTGTTCGCCGGCGGCCGCTTCGCCACCGTCTATCTCTCCCCGCGCGACTACCACCGGGTGCACATGCCCTGGACCGGCACCCTGCGCGAAACCGTGCACGTGCCCGGGCGCCTGTTCAGCGTCGGCCCGGCCGCGGTGGCCGGGGTGGCGCGCCTGTTCGCGCGCAACGAGCGCCTGGTCTGCCATTTCGACACCAGCTTCGGGCCGATGGCCTGCGTGATGGTCGGGGCGATGCTGGTCTCGGGCGTGGAGACGGTCTGGAGCGGGGTGGAAATCCCCGTCTACGGCGATGACATCACCCGCAAGGACTGGCGCGGCCACGGCATCGTGCTGGAGCGCTTCACCGAGATGGCGCGCTTCAACTACGGCTCCACCGTGATCGTGCTGCTGCCGCCGGGGGCGGCGGAACTGGCCCCCGGCCTGGCCGCGGAGTCGCCGGTGCGGCTGGGCCAGGCCCTGGCCCACCTGCGCCGTTGAGCCGGGCCGCCGCGCTCAGCGGCGGCAGCCTTCCAGCTTCAGCTGCTGGCCCTGGCGCAGGGCGTAGGCCGGGGCCTTGAGGCCGTTGGCGCGCGCCAGGGTCTTGAGGTCGCAGCGGTTGCGCTCGGCAATCTTGCCCAGGGTGTCGCCGCGGGCCACGCGGTAGGTGCGCGCGGCCGGCCGGGGCTCGGCCCGGGGGGCCGGCGCGGCGGCGGCCTGCTCCTGCAGCGGGGTCACGTCGCCCACCGCCACCCGCCCGGCCGGGGCGTCGCGGGTGATCGCGGCATTGAGGTCGGCACTGACCAGGGCCTGGGCCAGGTCGGCGCGCGGGCCGCTGGCGCAGTAGCGCTGGTACAGGGTGGAAATGCGCTGGGTGACATTGAGCACGGTGCCGGCCGGGATCCACTCGTCGGCGGCATAGCGCGGATTGAGGTTGCGCAGCAGGCGCATGTAGCCGTCGCGGGTGGTGTCGTTGCCCAGGCAGATGGTCAGCGCATAGATGCTGGCCGGCCGCGCCAGGCGGATGGTGGTCGGGTGGAAATCGTGCCTGGGGAAATTGACCCCGAACTGGCGCGGGTGCAGGAAGATCCAGGCCGCGGCGATCACCATGGGCACGTAATCGCGGGTCTCGGGCGGGAACTGCTCGTACACCGAGGCGTTCCAGAAACCGCTGCCGCCGCTCTGGCGGTGCACGCGCAGGGCCCGGCCCTCGCCGCCGTTGTAGCCGGCCAGGGCCAGCTCGACGTCGTTGTTGAGCTGGCGCAGGCGCTCGTTGAGGTAGGCGGCGCTGGCCTCGGCCGCGGCGCGGGCGTCATAGCGGGTGTCGAAGCCGGTGCCGTCCGGGCCCAGGCCGAAGCGGCGGCCGGTGGCGGGCATGAACTGCAGCGGCCCGGCGGCGCCGGCGCGCGAGGTGGCATGGACCCGGCCGTTGGACTCCTTGGCCAGGATGCCGAACAGCAGCGCCTCGGGCAGGCCGGCACGCTCGAACTCCGGCCACATCAGGTGGCGCATGCCCTGGTAGTTCTCGTAGCTGGTCATCAGCGCCGGGCGCATGTCGGTCAGCCAGCGGCGGATGCCGGCCTGGATGGCCGGGTTGTAGCGGACCATGCGGTCGAAGGCGTGGCGGCTGTCATCGCCCAGCAGGCGCGCGGCGCGCACCGCTTCGGGCACGTCGGCGGCCAGCGCCGGGTCGGCGTCGAGCAGGTCGTCGTCATCGCCCGGTTCGTCGTCCGGCCGCCCGGCCTGGTCGACCTCGGCCTTCAGCAGCCGCTTCCAGGTGGCCAGGATGTCGCCCATCGGGCAGCCGCGCTGGCGGGGGCAGGCCTCGACCACGTCCTCCATGTCCTCCAGCGCCGCATTGCTCTCCTCCACCGCGCGGGGATCGCCCTGTCCGGCCAGGACCAGGGCCTGGCGATAGCGCTCCTCGGCGGTCCCCATGCGCTGGACCAGGGCATCGGCGGCCGCCCGGTCCTTGGCCGAAACACGCTGGGCATGGGCCTGGGGCACCAGGCAGGACAGCAACAGCACGGCCAGCAGCGGCCGCAGGTTCAGGTTCAAGGGCATCAGCGACGGGTTGTACGAAGCGACCGGCAGGGTAGCCGCGTGCCACCCGGCGCGGCAACCCGCGCCGCCCCGGCTAGAATCCCCGATGGCGGCCGCCACGGCCGTTCCCCATGACTTTTTCGAGGTACGCGATGGATCCGATCCTGCTGGGCAAGGGCCTTACCGACGACGCCCCGGTCCACCTGCTGCCCGGCTTCGGCAACCGCCACGGCCTGGTGGCCGGGGCCACCGGCACCGGCAAGACCGTGACCCTGATGACCCTGGCCGAAGGTTTCTCGCGGATCGGGGTGCCGGTGTTCATGGCCGACGTCAAGGGCGACGTGGCCGGGCTGGCGGTGGCCGGGGAAGGCGGTGAGAAGCTGGCCGCGCGCGCGGCCGAGATCGGCGTGGCCGGCTACGCCCCCGAGGCCAGCCCGGTGGTGTTCTGGGACCTGTACGGCAAGCTTGGCCACCCGGTGCGGGCCACGGTCAGCGAGATGGGCCCGACCCTGCTGGGCCGGATCCTGGAACTCAACGACACCCAGTCCGGGGTGCTGGACATCGTGTTCAAGCTGGCCGACGACCGCGGCCTGCTCCTGCTGGACCTGGACGACCTGCGCGCCCTGCTCAACCTTGTGGCCGAGGAGCGCAAGGCCATCTCTGCCGACTACGGCCTGGTCAGCCCGCAGTCGCTGGCGGCCATCCAGCGCGCCCTGCTGCGCCTGTCCCAGGACGGCGGCGAGCAGTTCTTCGGCGAACCGGCCCTGGAACTGGCCGACATCATGCGGGTCAACCACGACGGCCGCGGGGTGATCGGCATCCTCGCCGCCGACCGCCTGGTGCTCAAGCCGCGGCTGTACGCCACCTTCCTGCTGTGGCTGCTGAGCGAGCTGTTCGAGACCCTGCCCGAGGTCGGCGACCTGGACAAGCCGCGGCTGGTGTTCATCTTCGACGAGGCCCACCTGCTGTTCGACGACGCCCCGGCGGCACTGAAACAGCGCATCGAGCAGGTGGTGCGCCTGATCCGCTCCAAGGGCGTGGGCGTGTATTTCTGCTCGCAGTTCCCCGATGACGTGCCGGACAACATCCTCGGCCAGCTCGGCAACCGGGTGCAGCACGCCCTGCGCGCCTACACCCCGCGCGACCAGAAGGCGGTCAGGACCGCCGCCCAGACCTTCGTCCCCAACCCGCGGCTGGACGTAGCCGCGACGATCTCGCAGCTGGGCACCGGCGAGGCCCTGGTCAGCACCCTGCAGGACAAGGGCGTGCCCGCGCCGGTGCAGCAGACCCGGATCGCCCCGCCGCGCTGCCGGATGGGCGCCATCAGCGAGGCCGAGCGCGCCAGGGTGCGCGCCAGCAGCCCGGTGGGCACCCGCTATGACACCCCGGTCAACCGCGAATCGGCGGCCGAGATCCTGGCCGCGCGGGTGCAGGCGGCGGCCACCGCCAATGCCCCGGCCGCGCAGCAGGAGGGCGAAGGAGGCTTTGGCCAGAAGGTCAGCGAGTTCCTGTTCGGCACCCGGCGCCGCCAGGGGGTGGTCGAGTCGGTGGCCAAGCAGACCGCGCGCAACGTCGGCGGCTCGATCGGCCGCAGCGTGGGCAGCAGCATCGGCCAGAGCGTGGCCGGCAAGGCCGGCAAGAAGTATGGCGGGCAGATCGGCAACCAGATCGTGCGCGGCATCCTTGGCGGCATCTTCGGCCGGCGCTGAGCGGGAGGTGGCTGGAAATGTCGCGCTGGCGTCCCCCTGCCGAGAAGAGCACCGCGCTGATCACCCGCCAGGGCCATGAACGGCTCAAGGCCGAACTGGACGAGCTGTGGCGGGTGCGGCGCCCGGAAGTGGTCAAGGCCCTGGCCGAGGCCGCGGCCGAGGGCGACCGCTCGGAGAATGCCGAATACACCTACCGCAAGAAGCAGCTGGCCGAGATCGACCGCCGGGTGCGCTACCTGACAAAGCGCATCCCCGACCTGAAAGTGGTCGACCAGCCGCCCTCGGACCCGGAGGCGGTGTTCTTCGGCGCCCGGGTGGAGCTGGAGCGGGTCGATACCGGGGAGACCGTGCACTACCGTATCGTCGGCCCGGACGAGACCGACGCCGCCGCCGGCTGGATCAGCATCGACTCGCCCCTGGCCCGGGCCCTGCTGAAGAAGCGCATCGACGACGAGTTCCCGGTGGAACTGCCCGGCGGCCCGGCCCGGTTCGTGGTGGTGGATGTGGCCTACGACTGAGGCGGCGCCACCACCATACGGCACCGTAGCTTGACGTCCCCCTGCCTGAACCCTGAATTTCCGTTCAGGAACTGAAACACGATCAGGGGGAAATCGATGACATCAGCACTGGACACCGGCCTGGCCGGCTCACCCGGCCCGGCGGTGGCGCCCGAGGCCCCCGGCACCGCGGCCCGGGGCGGCGCCCGTACCGGCGTGGTCATCGATGCCTCCGTCGACGTGCCCACCGACTTCCTGGCCGACCCCGACGTGGCGGTCATCCCGATCCCGATCAGGATCGGGCGCAGCACCTACATCGACCAGCACGACCCGGAGGCCACCGCGCGCTACATGCGCGAGAACGGCCATGGCGAAGGCGTGGCCGGCCAGTCGATCCCGCTCGATGCCGGGCAGATGCGCAACTTCTTCATCGAGCGCTTCGCCCTGGACTACGACTCGGTCTACTGCCTGACCATCACCTCCACCCGCAGCCCGATCTACGAGGCCTGCAGCGAGGGCAGCCTGCTGGCCCTGACCCATATCCGCGAACTGCGCCAGAGCGCCGAGATCCGCCGCCCGTTCCAGTTCCGGGTGATCGACACCCGCAACATGTTCGCCGGCTCGGGCATCCCGGCCATGGCCCTGCGCGACATGCTCGCCGCGCAGATGCCGCCCAAGGACATCCGCGGTGAGCTGCTGCGGATCGTGGACAGCACCTACACCTACTACATCCCCGACGACCTTGGCTATGCGCGCACCCGCTCGCGCGTGCGCGGCGACCGCAGCATCAAGCTGACCAGCGTGCTGCTGGGCAGCGCCCTGTCGATCAAGCCGATCATCCGCGGCTACCAGGGCGACACCCAGCCGGTGAGCAAGTACCGCGGCCGCACCCAGGCTTGGGGCCAGCTGTTCCGCTTCGCCGCGCGCAAGGTGGCCGAGGGCCGGCTGCATACCCCGCACGTGATCGTCTCCTACGCCGGTGCCATGGACGAGCTGCACGCCACCCCGGAACTGGGCGAGCTGCGCCTGGCCTGCGACCAGGCCGGCGTGTCCCTGCACGTGCTGCAGATGAACATCACCGGCATGCTCAACATCGGCCCCGGCGGCCTGACCCTGGCCTACTCGGCCCCGCCCCACAGCGAAGCGCCCTGAGCGGGCGGCGGCCGCAGCGCTCCCGGCCGGGCGCGGACGTCCCGGCTATCCGGGACCACCCGGCGCGGCGCAGGCGGACGCCGCCGCGCCGGCCCGCCCCGCCCCGCCCCGCGCAGGGCGGGCGGCCGGGCCGGGGTGATCAGAGCACCCGCAGCGCCAGCGGCGAGGTGTCGCCGGTCTCGGCGTACTCGACCTCGCCATAGAGGTCGTGTTCGTCGCTGCCCATGATCCGCACGTCGACGAACTCGCCCGGCTGCAGGCCGGCGTCGCGGCCGTCCTGGATCTGCACGGTGCCGTCGATCTCGGGGGCATCGGCCATGGAGCGGGCGATGGCCAGTTCGCCATCGAGGAAATCCACCAGGCAGCGCTGCACCGTGCCGACCTTGGCCTCCAGGCGCGCGGCCGAGATCTCGCCCTGGCGTTCCATGAAGCGGGCCAGGCGCTCGTGCTTGACCTCTTCGGGCACCGCCCCGGGCAGCTCGTTGGCCGCCGCGCCTTCCACCGGCGAATAGGCGAAGGCGCCGACGCGATCGAGCTGGGCCTGGTCGAGGAAGTCCAGCAGCTCCTCGAACTCGGCTTCGGTTTCGCCGGGGAATCCGACAATGAAGGTCGAACGCAGGGTCAGCTCCGGGCAGATCGCGCGCCAGCGCTGGATCCGCTCCAGGGTCTTGTCCACCGCGCCGGGGCGCTTCATCAGCTTGAGGATGCGCGGGCTGGCGTGCTGGAACGGGATGTCCAGGTAAGGCAGCACCTTGCCCTCGGCCATCAGCGGGATGACCTCGTCCACGTGCGGGTAGGGATAGACGTAGTGCAGGCGGGGCCAGGCGTCCAGCTCGGACAGCCCCTCGCACAGCGCCTTCATCCGCGTGGCGTATTCCTTCCCGCGCCAGGTGCCCGGCGCGTACTTCAGGTCCACGCCATAGGCCGAGGTGTCCTGCGAGACCACCAGCAGCTCGCGCACCCCGCCCTTGACCAGGCGCTCGGCCTCGCGCAGCACCTCGTCCACCGGGCGCGAGACCAGGTCGCCGCGCATGGAGGGGATGATGCAGAAGCTGCAGCGGTGGTTGCAGCCCTCGGAAATCTTCAGGTAGGCGTAGTGGTGCGGGGTCAGCTTGAGGCCGTAGTCGGGCACCAGGTCCAGGAACGGGTCGTGCCTGGGCGGCAGCGCCTTGTGCACCGCCTCCATCACGCTGGCGTAGTCCTGCGGGCCGGAGACCGAGAGCACGTCCGGGAACTGTTCGCGGATCAGCTCGGACTTCTTGCCCAGGCAGCCGGTGACGATGACCTTGCCGTTCTCGTTCATCGCCTCGCCGATGGCGTCCAGCGATTCGGCCACGGCCGAGTCGATGAAGCCGCAGGTGTTGACCACCACCACGTCGGCCGCGTCATAGCTGGGCACGATGTCATAGCCCTCCACCCGCAGCTGGGTGAGGATGCGTTCGGAGTCAACCAAAGCTTTAGGACAGCCGAGGCTGACAAAGCCGACTTTGGGGTTCTGCAGGGACATGGGGGCTACGGCCTGGGCAGTTGGCGGGCGCCGCGTGGCGCCGGCGGGCGCGGAATTATACGCGCAGCCGCCCCGCGGCCCGGCCGCGGCGCACGGCGCTGCGGGATAATGCCGCCTCCCCCATCCCGGAGTCAGCCCGATGAGCCAATGGATCCAGCTGGACACCCCGCGCGGCCCGGTGGCCGCCTGGCAGGCCCGGCCCGCCGGCCCGGCCCGCGCAGGCCTGGTCGTGGTCCAGGAAATCTTCGGTGCCAACGCCCATATCCGCCAGGTGGCCGAGGGCTATGCCGGCCAGGGCTATGCCGTGCTGGCCCCGGCCTTCTTCGACCCGGTCCAGCGCGGGGTGGAGCTGGATTACGGCCCCGAGGGCTTCGCCCGCGGCCGCGAGCTGGCCGCGGCGGTGGGCCTGGACGCGGCCCTGGAGATCGTCGAGGCCGCCGCCGCGCGGCTGCGCGCCGATGCCGGCGTGGCCCGGGTGGGCACGGTCGGCTACTGCTGGGGCGGCACCGTGGCCATGCTCTCGGCGCTGAAGCTGGGCCTGCCCTCGGTCAGCTACTACGGCGCCCGCAACGCCGGCTTCCTCGAGGACGCCAGCCTGGTCCAGGCCCCGCGCGCGCCGGTGCTCTTCCACTTTGGCCAGGACGATGCCTCGATCCCGCCCGAGGCGGTGGAAGCCCACCGCCGTGCCCTGCCGGGCATGCAGGTGCACACCTACCCGGCCGGCCACGCCTTCAACCGCGACGTCGATCCGGGAGCCTTCGAGCCGGCCAGCGCCGCCCTGGCCCTGCAGCGCAGCCTCGACTTCCTGGCCCGGGAGCTGGCATGAGCGCCTTTGAACTGGATCCGCGCCTGGCCACCGACAGCGTGTTCATCGCCGATGGCCCGCTGTCCCAGGTGCGCCTGATCGACGACAGCCGCTTCCCCTGGCTGGTACTGGTGCCACGGGTGGCCGGGGCCAGCGAGTGGATCGACCTGGACGGTGGCCAGCAGCGCCTGCTGCTGGCCGAGATCAACCAGCTCTCCAGGCTGCTGCGCGCCGAGCCCGGCGTGGAGAAGCTCAATATCGGCGCGCTGGGCAATATCGTGCGCCAGCTGCACGTGCATCTGGTCGGCCGGCACCCCGGCGATCCGGCCTGGCCCGGCCCGGTCTGGGGCAGCGGCGCGATGCAGCGCCACGCACCGGAGCAGCTGCAGGCGCTTACCCGGCGCTGGCGGCAGCAGCTAGCATAGGCACCTGTTTCCCGATTGCCGGTCCGCCTTCCATGGGTTCCAACCTGTTCGCCGCCCTGATCCTGATCGTCCTGGGCCTGTTCTTCCTGGCCCGCAACCTGGGTTGGATCGATGCCGGCCTGGGCAGCCTGCTGGCGACCTGGTGGCCGGCGATCCTGGTCGCCGTGGGCGTGGGCATGCTGCTGCGGCGCAAGTAAGCGCAAGGGCGGCCAGGGGCCGCCCTTGCCCGTCCATCCGTGTGGCCGCGTTGCCGGTTCAGGCCGCCGGGCCGTGGCCGCTGACACTGGCCACCGCATCGTGCGGATGCAGGCTCTCCAGGTGCGCGACCGTGGCCTGGTAGTGTTCGATCCGCGGGTCGGCCGACAAGACCGAGGCCACCCGCCGCGCCGCGTCCTCGCAGAACATCAGGTTGGCGGCGTTGAGCTCGGCGAAGGCCTGCTCGTCCTCGCGCTTGACCGCGGTCTGCACCGGGGTGCCCAGCGAGGTTTCCAGGGCGTCGACCAGGGCCACCAGCGGCAGCTCGTCGAACTGCGGGCGCAGCTCCACCCGCACCCTGGCCTGGCTGCGCTGGGCATGCGGGGTGGCGGCCATGCCACGCTCGGAGGCCAGCCACTGCGCCACCTCGTCCACGCCCAGGCTAGGCGCGCCACCGAAATCGGCCAGCAGCCGCGCCGCATTGGCCTGGCGCGACAGCGCCGCCGAGCACGGGCAGGTGCTGGAGTATTCCAGCGAGAATTCCAGGGCCAGCTTCAGGTGGCCGTCCTCGAGGATGGCCTCGATCTGCACGGGGTATCGCTTCCAGCCGGCGTTGTCGCTGCGCAGGGCGCGGCGCAGCAGCAGGGCCTCGTAGCGCAGGCGCAGGCGTGCACGGGTGGCCAGCCCGGCCTGGGAATCGATGCTGCCCTGGAGGAAGCGGCGCAGCCCGGCCGGGGTGATCTCGTGCTGGGCCAGCTCCTGCTGCAGGCGCAGGTACAGGCGCGACATGTGGATGCCGCGCTCGCCGGACCGGGCCAGGTTGACCGCCAGGTCGGCCTGGGCGGCGACCTGGAGCTGGCCGCCCTGCCCGTCCGGGACCTTCACCGGCACGGCGATGCCGTCCATGCCGACCCAGTCCAGCGGGCGCGCGAGCGCCGGCGCCTGGAGCGCGACATCGGGCAGGGAGGCAGGAGCGGAAGCAGGAACGGACATGACGGTACTTGGATGGGGCAGCCCGCTTCCGCTCGGAAGCAGCCAGTGGCCTGCCGGAGGGGGAAAGAGGAATCCGGACCATTCCGGTCCGGATCAGGCCGCCATTGTAGCCCCTGGGGCCACGGCCGCCGGACGGGCGCCTGCAACGGTCTGTCGCATCCCGTTCAGGCGCGGCGGGCGCGGTTCAGCTTCCGGCCGCTGCGCGCCAGGCCTGCCACAGGATGCGTAGCGGCTTCCCCGGTTGCGGGGCCTTGCCCGCCGCCAGCGGCGCCAGCCGCTGCCGCGCCAGCGCGGCCCAGACCCGGCGCGGACGCGTGCCGGGGCCGCGCGCCGGCCAGTCCCTGAGCAGCTGCCCGGCCCACTGGCGCTGGGCCTGCCCGGCCCCGTCGGCGCTGCCGGACTGCAGCGCGCGCGGCACCGCGGCCAGGCCGGCCTCGGCCAGGCGCTGGGCCAGGACCTGGGCGACCACGCTGCGCGGGGCCGGCGCCGGGCCTTCCAGCACCGCCGCCTCCACCGCCGCCACCGCCTGGCCGAACCGTTCCAGCGCGGCAAAGGCCGCGCCGGCATCGGCAGCCGCATCGCGCGCGGCGACCAGCTCGGGCAGGGCTTCGGCCAGCTGCGCCCAGGGCGCGCGCACCGGCTCCAGCACCCGCCCCAGTGGATGCCGCGAGCGTTGCCCGGCCCAGTCGCGCAGCTCGCTGCCCCACCAGCCCAGTTTGGCGTCGGCCGGCAGCGGGTCGCCGTTGATGTTGAGGATGTCGTCGAACTCCTGCAGCAGGGCGAACCAGGCCAGGGTGCGCTGGCGCTGGGCCAGTGGCACGAAGACCTCGGCCACGGCCCATTCCGGCCAGCGCGTGCGCCACTTGTCGAGGAAACTGTCCAGGGCCTGGGATCCGCTCATGCGCCCATTGTAGGCGCTGGCGGCCGCGCTCAGTCCGCGATCCGGTACTTGTCGCGCACCATGCTCACGTACATCCCGGCGTAACGCCCGAACCAGCGGTCGCCGCCGGCATAGCGCGCCTCGCACTGGCCAAGCTGGCGCAGCCCTTCCTCAAGTCCGTTCACGTAGATGGTGTACTTCTCGCGGTAGCTGCGGCGCAGCCCTTCCAGCGCCTCGCGGATCTGCGGCTTGCCCTGCAGCTGCCAGCTCATGCCAGCCATGGCGTGGATGCCCGAGGCCGAATCACCGAAGGACATCGCGCCCTCCGCGTAGCGGCTGTACTGGTCGGTGATCGACCAGGCCCGGTGCAGGTAGTAGCGGTGGAAGTCGATCTCGGCCATGGCCTTCTCGTAGCACTGCTGGCACTCGTCGTCCTCGGCGCAGGACGAGGGCGCCTGGAAGCCGTCGTCCAGCCCCATCGGGTCATAGCTCGAGTCCTCGCCCGCCAGCGGGCCGACGTCGCGCACCAGGTCCACCGCCGAGCGCACCATGCCCACGCCCCAGCCGGCGATGCGCCCGGCCTCGCCCTCCAGTTCGCCAGCCACCACGTCGGCCACCCCGGCCACTTCGGCGCGGCTGAAGTCGCGCAGGGTGCCCATGAACAGGCTCTGCGCGCCGGCCGGCGCCTGCCAGCCCAGCGCCGCCAGCAGCAGCCCCGTCACCATCCACTTGTTCGCGTTCATGCCTGCTTCCTCCTGCGCACCAGGAACAGTCCGGCCACGGCCAGCAGGGCCAGCACGGCCACCCCGCCGGCCCACGGCCTCCAGTCCTTCCACCAGCCGCCCCCGCCGTCGTACTGCGAGGCCGGCACCACCACCGGCTTGAGCTGCGGCTTGAGCTCGTCACCCACCCACACCAGCAGCTTGTACGGCGTGCCCTCCTGCGGGCTGGACACCGACACCTGGAACTCGCCCTGGGTGCGGAAACTGAAGCTGGCCTGGCGGCCATCGCGGACCTCGCCCTGGCGCAGCGGCGGCTCCCAGGGGTATTTGCCGATCTCCAGCTTGAGGTTGGCGTCGCGGGTCAGCGGACGCAGGGTCACGGTCACCGGCACCATCATGTGCAGGTGTTCCAGATAGAAGCGGTGTGCGGTCCTGCCGGCGCTACCGCGGACCATGGCCGCGCGCCCGTGCTCGATGTCGGGCACCGGCGTGGGCTCGAGGCGGTAGGAGGTCGGCGGCTTGGCGTTCCCCTGGGCGGTCGCGGGGGACGGCGCCAGGGCCGCGGCCAGCAGGGCACAGGCGGCGAGCAGGCAGGCGCGCATGGGAGGCTCCGGTCGGTCGGCGGCGGATTGCCGTCCCCGGGGCATACGCGGGCGGCGGCAGCGGACTGCCACCCCCCGGCCGCGCCCCCGACCGGGGTGGCCGGGCCTCAGGCCCGGCGCGGCCAGGCGGCGGGTGCCAGCAGCTCGGCCGGGTCCCCGGCAACGGCGTCGGCCTGCCAGCTGCGCGGATCCTCCCCGTCCAGGCGGTAGCCCCAGGTCACGGCGATGGAGGCCATGCCGGCGGCGCGGGCGGCGCGGATGTCGCGCTCGTCATCGCCCACGTACACGCAGCGGCCCGGCTCCACCCCGAGGCTGCGCGCGGCCTCCAGCAGCGGCAGCGGATGCGGCTTGCGCTCGGCGTAGGTGTCCCCGCCCACCAGGACCGCGCAGCGCTGTTGCCAGCCCAGGACGGCCACCACGTCGCGGGCCAGGTACTCGGCCTTGTTGGTGATGATGCCCCAGCGCGCTCCGGCCGCCTCCAGCGCCTCCAGCATCGCGGCGATGCCCGGGAACAGCGCGCTGTGCCGGCCCAGCTCCTCGCGGTAGGTCTGCAGGAACTCCGGTACCAGGGCGTCGCGCCCGGCCTCGTCCAGCTCCGGGAAGCTGGCGCTGACCATGGCCCGCGCCCCACGCGAGACGTGCTGGCGCAGGAGCGCCGGGTCCACCGGCGGGCGGCCGCGGGCGGCCAGCATGCGGTTGGCGGTGGCCACCATGTCCGGGGCGCTGTCCAGCAGGGTGCCGTCCAGGTCGAACAGGGCCACGGCCGGGAACGCGGCAAGGCTGTCGCGCATCAGGCCTGGGCCCCGTCCTTGACCGCGCAGGCCAGGTAGTTGACCCGGGTGTTGCGGCTGAGGCTGGCGCGGTTGAGCAGCGGGGCGTAGCGCAGGCCACTGACGTCCTCCAGCTGCAGCCCGCTGGCGCGCAGCCAGGCCGCCAGTTCGGAGGGCTTGATGAAGTCGGCGTAGTGGTGGGTGCCGGCGGGCAGCAGCCGGGCCACGTACTCGGCGCCGACGATGGCCAGGGCGAACGCGGCCGGAGTGCGGTTGAGGGTGGACAGGAACAGGCGCCCGCCCGGGCGCAGCAGCCTCGCGCAGGCGGCGATGATCGCGCCCGGGTCGGGCACGTGTTCGAGCATCTCCATGCAGGTCACCGCATCGAAGCTGCCCGGGCGCTCGGCGGCCAGTTCCTCCACCGCCTTGACCTGGTAGTCGACCTTGACCCCCGACTCCAGGCCGTGCAGGCGCGCGACCTTGACCAGCTCGGCGGCCAGGTCTATGGCCGTGACCTGGGCCCCTGCGCGGGCCAGGGCCTCGCTCAGCAGGCCGCCGCCGCAGCCCACGTCCAGCACCCGCGCGCCATCGAGGTCCACGCGCTGGCGCACGTAGTCCAGGCGCACCGGGTTGAGCACGTGCAGGGCCTTCTGCGGGCCGTCCGGGTCCCACCAGCGGCTGGCCAGGGCGGCGAACTTGTCCAGTTCGGCCTGGTGGTAGTTGCGCCCGCCCTCGGGGTTGGTGGCGGGCACGGGAAGGGTCTGGGTCATGGGGCAGTCTCCTGCGGCCTCAGCGGCCGATCGCGGCGATCCGCTGCCGCCACTGGCGGGCATTGGCGATCACCGCGGCAGTATCGAAATCCACCAGCTCGCGCGCGTCCAACTTGCGCCGGCCGGCGATCCACACGTCACTCACCTGCTGGCGGCCGGTGGCATAGACCAGCTGCGAGAGCACGTGGTGCAGCGGCTGGGTCTCCAGCGCCGACAGGTCCACGCAGACCAGGTCGGCCTCCTTGCCCGGCTCGATCGAGCCGATGCGGTCGCCAAAGCCCAGCGCCCGGGCGCCGCCCAGGGTGGCCGCGCGCAGGGTGGTGGCCGCGTCCAGGGCGGTGGCGTCGTTGGCCACGGCCTTGGCCAGCAGCGCGGCGGTGCGCAGCTCGCCGAACATGTCCAGGTCGTTGTTGCTGGCGCAGCCGTCGGTGCCGATGGCCAGGTTCACCCCGGCGCGCTGCAGGGCGCAGGCCGGGCAGAAGCCGGAGGCCAGCTTGAGGTTGGACTCGGCGCAGTGGGCCACGTGCACCCCCCGCTCGGCGCACAGGTGGATCTCGGCCTCGGTCAGCTGGGTCATGTGCACCGCGATCAGGCGGTCGTTGACCAGGCCGAGGCGGTCCAGCCGCGCCAGCGGGCGCTGGCCGGATTCCTTCAGCGAATCGGCGATTTCCTGCGCGGTCTCGTGGGTGTGCAGGTGGACCTGCATGTCCAGCTGGTCCGAGAGCATGCGCACGCGCTCGAAGTTCGCGTCGCTGACCGTATACGGCGCGTGCGGGGCGAACGCGGTGGCGACCAGAGGATCGTCGCGCCACTGGTCGTGGACCTCGCCGGCCTTGTCGAAGTACTCGTCGTCGCTGCGCGCCCAGGC
>Ga0182793_1001000_pt1 | contig 18753 bp, 15 predicted proteins | sample Passage237A_FD_130498 | JGI IMG/M metagenome (GOLD analysis project Ga0182793, IMG submission 130498) | Cellulose adapted compost microbial communities from Newby Island Compost Facility, Milpitas, CA, USA - Passage2 37A (version 2) (version 2) ... | reverse complement strand
TACGTCGGCTACGAGGAGGGTGGTCAGCTCACCGAGGCCGTGCGCCGTCGGCCCTACTCCGTGGTGCTGCTCGACGAGGTCGAGAAGGCCCACCCGGAGATCTTCGACATCCTGCTGCAGGTGCTCGACGACGGCCGCCTCACCGACGGCCAGGGCCGCACGGTGGACTTCCGCAACGCGATCCTCGTGCTCACCTCGAACCTCGGCTCGAGCTTCCTCGTGGACCCGACCCTCGACGAGAAGGCCAAGCGCGAGGGCGTCATGCAGGCGGTGCGCGCGAGCTTCAAGCCGGAGTTCATCAACCGCCTCGACGACATCGTCATCTTCGACGCGCTCTCGCTCGAGGACCTCGGGCAGGTGGTGGACCTCCAGGTCGCGAGCCTCGCGAAGCGCCTCGCGGACCGGCGCATCACGCTCGAGGTCACGCCTGCGGCGCGCGAGTGGCTCGCGATCGAGGGCTACGACCCGGCCTTCGGTGCCCGGCCGCTGCGCCGCCTCGTGCAGAAGGAGATCGGCGACCGCCTCGCCAAGGGCATGCTCGCCGGGCAGGTCACCGACGGCTCGCGCGTCACGGTCGACCTCGACCGCGAGGCCGAGACCCCGACTCTGACCCTCACTGCCGCCGCCCCCGCCTTCTGACCCGTCGCCGCCCCCGACCCTCACCCCACCGCCGAGTTCGTGTCAATGGCGCGAGTTCGTACATCCGGATGTACGAACTCGCGCGATAGCACCGAGCTCGGCGGGGGAGAGTGCTTACTCGGGGTCGGCGTGGTCGGTCTCGGGGGACTCTGTGGCCTCTGGGTCCTCGGGGGTCGGGGCGGCGCTGAGGATGCGCGCCTCGCCGTCCTCGATGCGCGCCTGGGCGAGGGCGAGCTCGCGAGCGAGCACGGTGATGCGCGAGGTGAGCTGGCGCGTGCGGCGCAGCGAGGTCGCGATGTAGGACAGGAACGCGATCACGAGGGCGTAGAGGAGAAGGTCCGTGCCTCGACCGACGCCCACGAAGGCGGCGATCCGGGAGAGGACGCTCGGGATCGCGACGGAGACGACGGCGGCCACGACGAAGCCGAGCAAGAGCAGTCGCCGGATCGCCTGGTGCCGCGAGTCCGCCGTCGAGCGGTTGAGCAGCAGCGCGACGCCCAGGATCGCGAGGATCAGGACGACCTGGATGAGCGTGACGCCGCTCGAGACCGGCGTGCCGTCGGGGTTCATCAGGGCTCCTGCTCAGCGGAAGACGAGGTCGACGAGGATGTTCACGGAGTTGAGGCTCGACTGCCCCTTGCCGCGCGAGTAGTCCGTGTAGCGGATGTGCACGGGGTGCTCGGCCCAGGGCAGCCCGGTGCGGCCGATGTGCAGCACGATCTCGCTCGCGTGGGCCATGCCGTCCTGGCGCAGGTGGATCTTGCGCGCGGCGTCCTCGCGGATCACGCGCAGGCCGTTGTGGGCGTCGGTGAGGCGCATGCCCGTGCTCTGGCGCGTGAACCACACCGCGAGCCTGAGCACGATGCGCCGCACGAGGCCCGCCTCGATCGTGTCGTTGAGGAAGCGCGAGCCGAAGACGGCGGCCAAGTTCTCCTCGCGCGACTTGGCGAGCATGTCGAGGGCGTCGGAGACCTGGTGCTGGCCGTCGGCGTCGAAGGTCACGAGGTACTGCACGCCCGGGCGGGTCAGTGCGTACTCGATGCCCGTCTGCAGCGCGGCGCCCTGACCGAGGTTCACCGGATGACGCACGACCTTCGCGCCGGCCTCGCGAGCGATCTGGCCCGAGCCGTCGCGCGAGCCGTCGTCGACGCACACCACGTTGCCGAAGTGCTCGCGAACTCCGCGGACGACGTCACCGATCACGGCGGCCTCGTTGAACAGGGGGATGACCACCCAGGTGTCCGGGTTCGGGAGCATGTCGTCATTGTGACAGGGCAGCCCAGGAGGGGCCCTCGGGCCCGCGCGGCCCGCCACCCGCTGGAATACTGTGGGCTGGCCCGCGCGCTCGGCGCGGCCGGACGCGAGGGGTGGACGTGGCAGAGGGCGTACGCATCGCTCAGAGCGCCGACGTGGCCGCCGACGCCGTCATCGGGGAGGGCAGCTCGATCTGGCACCTCGCCCAGGTGCGCGAGGGTGTCACGCTCGGCAAGGACTGCGTCGTCGGGCGCGGCGCCTACATCGGCTCCGGGGTGCGCCTCGGCAACGCGTGCAAGGTGCAGAACTACGCCCTCGTCTACGAGCCCGCCTCGCTCGCCGACGGCGTCTTCATCGGTCCCGCGGCCGTGCTCACCAACGACACCTACCCGCGAGCCGTGAATCCCGACCTGAGCCTCAAGTCCGCGCACGACTGGCAGCCCGTGGGCGTCACGATCCACGAGGGCGCCTCGATCGGGGCACGCGCGGTGTGTGTGGCCCCCGTGACGATCGGCGCGTGGGCCACGGTCGCGGCGGGCGCCGTCGTGACCAAGGACGTGCCTGACTTCGCCCTCGTCGCCGGGGTGCCGGCCCGTCGCATCGGCTGGGTGGGTCCCGCGGGGCACCGCCTCGAGGCCGACGACGACGGACGCTGGCGCTGCCCCGTCACGGGAGAGCTGTTCGAGGCGAGCGGCCCCGAGGACGACCCCACCACGACTCTCCGGAAGGTCGACGCATGAGCGACACCCCCGCCTTCATCCCGCCTGCCAAGCCCATCGTCGGGGACGAGGAGCGCGCGGCCGTCGACGCGGTGCTGCGCTCCGGGATGATCGCCCAGGGCCCCGAGGTCGCGCGCTTCGAGGAGGAGTTCTCCGCGACGCTGCTCGACGGGCGCACCGCGGTGGCGGTGAACTCCGGCACCTCGGGCCTGCACCTCGGGCTGCTCGCGGCTGGCATCGGGCCGGGCGACGAGGTGATCGTGCCCTCCTTCACCTTCGCGGCGACGGCAAACTCGGTCGCGCTCACGGGCGCGACCCCGGTGTTCGCGGACATCGAGCTCGACTACTTCTGCCTCGACCCGCGCGCCGTGGAGGCCGCGATCACCGAGCGCACCAGGGCGATCATGCCCGTGCACCTGTATGGCCAGGCGGCCGCGATGGACGAGCTCCAGGCGATCGCCGAGAAGCACGGCCTCGCGCTCTTCGAGGACGCCGCCCAGGCGCACGGCGCGCGCTTCGGCGGGCAGCGCGTGGGCACCTTCGGCACCTTCGCGATGTTCTCGCTGTACCCCACGAAGAACATGACCTCGGGCGAGGGCGGCATGGTCGCGTGCGAGGAGGACGTGGCCCGCCGCGTGCGCCTGCTGCGCAACCAGGGCATGGAGCGCCAGTACGCCAACGAGCTCGTGGGCTTCAACGCGCGCATGACAGACGTGCATGCTGCGATCGGGCGGGTGCAGCTCACCAAGGTGAGCGACTGGACGCGCCGGCGCCGCTCGAACGCCTCCTACCTCGACCGCTACCTCGAGGGCGTCGTCACGCCTCCCGTGCGCGAGGGCAGCACGCACGTGTACCACCAGTACACGATCCGCCTCGAGGGGGCGTCGCCCGCCGAGCGCGACCGCGTCGTGACGGCGATGCGCGAAGAGCACCAGGTGGGCTCGGGCGTCTACTACCCGATCCCCAACCACCGCCTCGCGAGCCTCGAGCACTTCGCGCCCGGCCTCGAGCTCCCCGTGACCGAGCGCGCCGCCGCGGAGGTCATCTCCCTGCCCGTGCACCCCTCGCTCGAGACCCGCGACCTCGAGCGCATCGTCGAGGCCGTGAACTCCACGGTGAAGGCGGGTGCCTGATGGCGAACCTCCGCGCGGGACTCATCGGCCTGGGCGCCATGGGGCGCCACCACGCGCGCGTGCTGCGCGAGATCGACGGCGTGGACCTCGTCGCCGTGGCGGACCCGGGCGGTGACCCCTGGGGAGTGGCGCGCGGGCTCGAGGTGCTCCCGGACGTCGAGGCGCTCATCGCCGCGGGCATCGACCTGGCCGTGGTCGCGACCCCGACGATCTACCACGAGCCCATCGCCCTCGCGCTCGCTGCCGCGGGCGTGCACACCCTCGTCGAGAAGCCTGTCGCGGCGGACTCCGAGGGCGGGCGCCGCGTGGCCGAGGCCTTCGAGAAGGCTGGCCTGGTGGGCGCCGTCGGGCACATCGAGCGCTTCAACCCGGCGATCCAGGAGATCCGCCGCCGCATCGAGATCGGCCAGGTCGGGCAGGTCTACCAGATCTCGACCCGTCGCCAGGGACCCTTCCCCGCGCGCATCGCGGACGTGGGCGTGGTCAAGGACCTCGCGACCCACGACATCGACCTCACGGCGTGGGTCGCGCAGTCCACCTACGAGCACGTCTCGGCGCAGGTGGCCTACCAGTCCGGCCGCGCGCACGAGGACATGGTCCTCGCGACCGGCAAGCTCGCCAACGGCGTCATCGTGCACCACACGGTCAACTGGCTCTCGCCCATGAAGGAGCGCCTCACGGTGGTCACGGGCGAGCTCGGGACGATCATCGGCGACACCCAGACGGCCGACGTCACCTTCTTCGCCAACGGCACGGTGCGCACCGAGTGGGACTCGGTCGCGGCCTTCCGCGGCGTCTCCGAGGGCGACGTCACGCGCTACGCGATCGCCAAGCGCGAGCCGCTGCGCAGCGAGCTCGAGGCCTTCCGCGATGCGGTGCTCGGCCTCGAGAACCGCGTGGTGACCATGGCCGAGGGCCTCGCGACCCTCGAGGTGGCCGAGCACATCCTCGACTCCGCCGCGGCGAACGGCGCCCTGCGTCCCTGACCTGGTGCTGCTGACCAGGGTCTTTCCGTGACAGGCTCGGTCCCGTGAAGCACGCCGTCCTCGTCTCGCGCCTCTTCGCACCCGAGCCTGCCGCCGCGGCCTTCCGCCTCGAGGCCCTCGTGCGCGCGCTCTCGGCGCGGGGCACTGACGTCACCGTGCTCACCTCGCACGCGCGCCCCGGCAGCCCGCCCGCCGAGGACTCCGCGATGCAGAGCCGCGGCCGGGTCAGGGTGCGCCGCGCGAGCGTGCTGCGCGACTCGAGCGGCTACGTGCGCGGCTACGTGCCCTACATGTCCTTCGACGGCCCGGCCTTCTTCCGCCTGCTCTCCGTGCGCCGACCGGACGTCGTGGTGGTCGAGCCCCCGCCCACCACGGGCGTGATCGTGCGGATCGCGTGCTCCCTGCGCCGCGTGCCCTACGTCTACTACGCCGCCGACATCTGGTCCGACGCCGCGCGCTCGACCGGCAGCCCCTCGATCGTCGCCGCGATCCTCGCCCGGCTCGAGGCCTGGGCCATGCGGGGGGCCCGCGGGGTGGTCGCGGTGTCCGAGGGCGTCGAGGAGCGGGTCCGCGAGCTCGCGGGCCCCGGCGTCGAGGTCGCCGTCGTCCGCAACGGCATCGACACCTCCGTCTTCCACCCCCCCACCCCCACCGACTCCGGCGGGAGTGGGGAGAGGGGGGTGGGGGCGGGGAGGTACTTCTTGTATGCGGGGACGGCCTCGGAGTGGCAGGGGGCCGAGGTCTTCGCGCTCGCGCTCGAGAGGGTGCGGGAGCGGCACCCCGAGGTGGGGCTCGTGTACCTCGGCTCGGGCAGCGCCTGGGCGGGCCTGCACGACCTCGCCGAGCGGGCTGCGCCAGGCGCGATCCTCATGCAGCCGCCCGTGGGCCCGGCCGAGGCCGCACGCTGGCACCGCGGGGCCGTGGGCGCTCTCGTGAGCATCGTCCCGGGCCTCGGCTACGACTTCGCCCTGCCCACCAAGCTCTTCGCGGCGAGCGCGAGCGGGGTGCCCGTGATCTTCGCCGGCCCGGACGCCACGGCCGCGCAGGTCGTCGAGGACGGCGGGCTCGGGATCGCCGTCGGGCACGACCCTGACGCCGTGGCGGAGGCCATGGTCGCGCTGCTCGAGGCCCCCGAGCTGAGCGACCCGGAGCTGCTCGCCGCGCGCAGTGCCCGCCTCGCGGCCTGGACCGAGGAGCACGCGAGCATCGAGCGCGTCGGGGAGCGCGTCGCGGGCCTCGTGGCACGCTGGGCCGGGGAGGCCGAGTGAAGCTCATCTGGCGCACGCTGCGCAGGCTGCTGCCGCTCCTGCCGGGGCGCGCGCGCCAGTTCCTCACCGGCTACGTGGTCGCGAGCTCGAGCCTCGCGCTCCTCGACATCCTCGCCCTGGGCCTGCTGGCCCTCTCGCTCGCGCCGATGGTCCAGGGGGACCCCGTCGTGCTGCCCCTCGTGGGCGAGGTCGCACCGAGCGGCTACGTGGGGATCGTCGCGGCGGTCTCGCTGCTCATCATCCTCAAGGGCCTCGCGGCCGTGCTCGTGCAGTGGATGGTCACGCGGCGCTTCGCACGCTACGAGCTCGAGATCGGCGACCGCCTCTTCGACGCCTACATCCGCGCGCCGTGGACGGACCGGCTCTCGCGCAACTCCTCGCAGCTCGTGCGCCTCGCCGACGTCGGGATCGCCAACGCGACGGCGGGCTTCCTGCTGCCCGTCGCGGGTCTCCCGGCCCTCGGGGCGACCTTCCTCGCGGTGCTCGTCGTGCTCGTGGTCGCCCAGCCCGTCACGGCCGCGCTCACGCTCGTGTACCTCGGGCTCGTCGGAGCCGTGATGTACGTCGTCGTCTCGCGGCGGTCCATCACCGCGGGGCGCGTGAACCGCGACTTCTCCTTCCGCGTCGCGCGCCTCATGACCGAGATGGTCGGCGCGCTCAAGGAGATCACCCTGCGGGACAAGGCCCGCGAGGTGGCCGCCGTCGTGCACGGCGAGCGGATCCACACCACGCGCGCGCGAGCGAACCTGCAGTTCCTCTCCTCGATGCCGCGCTACGTGATCGAGACGGCGCTCGTGGGCGGCTTCCTGCTCGTGGGCGGCGTGGCCTACGCGACGGGCGGGGCGGGGGCGGCCTTCAGCGCGCTCGCCCTCTTCGGCGTCGCGGGCTTCCGCATGGTCCCGGCCGTGACGAGCTTCCAGGCCGTGATCGCGATGACCTCCTCGAACATCCCCACGGTCGAGGCTGTGATCGGGGACATCGAGGCCGCCGAGGGCTACCTCGCGAACGCCGAGACCGTCGGTCGCGCCCCGCTCGAGGGCGAGCCGCAGCGCCTCGAGCTGCGCGGGGTCGGCTTCACCTACCCAGGCTCGGTTGCGCCCGCGCTGCACGAGGTGGACCTCGACCTGCCCATGGGCTCGAGCCTCGCCCTCGTGGGTCGCTCGGGGGCCGGCAAGACCACGCTCGTGGATGTGCTGCTCGGCCTGCTCGAGCCCTCCGAGGGGACCGTCACTCTCGACGGCCGCCCGCTCGTCGAGGTGCTCGCGGCCTGGCGCTCGCGCGTGGGCTACGTCCCGCAGGACGTCTCGCTCTTCGACGCCTCCCTCGCGCAGAACGTGGCCCTGACCTGGTCCGAGGACGTCGACCTCGAGCGCGTGCGCGACTGCCTCGAGCGCGCCCAGCTCGGCGAGCTCGTCGCGGAGCGCGGGCTCGAGGCGCGCATCGGGGACCGGGGCATGGCGCTCTCGGGCGGGCAGCGCCAGCGCCTGGGAATCGCGCGGGCGCTCTACGTGGACCCGCTCGTGCTCGTGCTCGACGAGGCGACCTCGGCCCTCGACACCCAGACCGAGGCCGCCGTAGCCGCCGCGATCGCCGCCCTGCGCGGCGAGGTCACGGTGATCGCCGTCGCGCACCGCTTGTCGACCGTGCGGTCCATGGACCAGGTCTGCTTCATGGCCGAGGGCACGATCGCCGCGCGCGGCACCTTCGACGAGCTCGTGTCCGCCGTGCCGGACTTTGCCGCGCAGGCGCAGCTCGCGGGGCTCGTGGAGTAGGGCGATGCTCGACGTCGACCTCGTGGTCGCTGTGCACGACCTGCGGCGCAACTTCGTCCGCGCGGTGCGTTCGGCCTTTGACGACGACGGCGCTCGCCCGGGTGGTCCGACCTCCTCGCGCCCGCCGTCCTCGGCATCGCGGCCCAAGGTGCGGGTGACCGTCGTCGCGCACGGCATCCCCGCCTCGGAGATCGAGGCTCGCCTCCGGCTCGAGAGGCTGAGCGGCGAGCTCGCGGACGGGCGGGTGCGCGTGCTCGAGCTCGACGACGGCGTCCCGAGCCCCACGGGCCCCTTCACTCTGGGCCTGGACAGCGCGACGGCCACCTTCGTGGCTCTGCTCGGCTCGGACGACCACCTTGCCCCGGGAGCGCTCGCGGCCTGGTGGCGGCTCGCGGAGTCTCGCGGCTCGGCCGCGGTGCTCGCTCCCCTGCGCCTCGACTCGGGGCGCCTGCTGCGCAACCCCGTGCCGCGCCCCTTCGCGGGTCGCTTCTGGCCCGCTCCCCTCGACCCCGTGCGGGATCGACTCGCCCCCCGCTCGGCCCCGCTCGGGCTCGTGCGCCGCGAGGTGGTCGAACGCCTCCGCCTGCGGCTCACGCCCGGGCTGCGCACAGGGGAGGACATCGCCTTCTCGGCGCGACTGTGGTTCTCGGGGGAGCGCCTCGACCTCGATCGTCGAGCCCCGGCGTACGTCATCGGCACCGACGCTGCCCAGCGGGTCTCGACCTCGCCCAAGGCGGTCCAGGACGAGCTCGCCGCGCTGCGGCTGCTGCGCGAGGAGCCCTGGGTCGAGGCGCTCGGTCCCGCGCAGCGGCGCGCGCTCGCGGTGACGGTGCTGCGCGTGCACGTGCTCGGCGCCGTGGGCCGGCGAGCGGGCTTCGAGCTCCCTGAGGACGAGGGGGACTGGCTGTCCGCTCTTGCTCGTGACTGGGTCGAGCTCGCCCCTGCGGCCCTCGACCCCCTCTCGCGAGCGGACCGGATGGTGCTCGCATCGCTGCTCGAGAAGAAGGTGCCGCTCTCTCTCACCTCTGCCTACCGGGCGAACGCCGACCGTCCTGACGCGATCCTGCCCCAGCGGGTCCGTCACCTCCTGGACCGTGAGGGCACCCTGCGGCGCTACGTGCGGGAGCGGATGTGGTGGTGAAGGACCTCGCTGCCCAGCTCGCTCGGCGGCTCGCGCCCGAGCCGCTTCGAGCGCGCCTCTTCGGTTACGACGTGCGCGAGATCCCGCACACCCCGCCCCTGCCCGCGACACCCGTGCGCCTCTACATCGCCCCCGCGAACTTCGCCGGTCAGGGCTTCGCGTGGGCGCGCGCGGCCGAGCGGCTGCCCGGCGTCGGCGCCGTGAACATGGCCTTCGTCCGCAAGGGCGGATTCGCCTTCCCCGCCGACGACCCCGTGCCGGAGGCGGTCTACGGCCACTCCCGGCGGTGGCAGCTGCGCCGCCGCGCCTTCGTGCCGCGCTTCTCACACGTGATCATCGAGGCCGGGCGCCCGCTGCTCGGGCACCTCATGGGCGCCGACCCCTTCACGGAGGCCGCGTGGCTCGCCTCGCGCGGGGTGCGCGTCGCGATGGTCTGCCACGGCTCGGACATCCGCCTGCCCTCGCGCCACCGCGAGCTCGAGCCGCTCTCCCCGCTCACCGAGGACTGGGAGCTCACGCCCGTGCTCGAGCGCCAGGCCCTCGAGCTCGCGGCGCGCATCGACGACTTCGACGGACCCGTCTTCGTCTCGACGCCGGACCTGCTGCTCGACGTGCGCCGGGCGCGCTGGCTGCCCGTGGTGGTCGACGCCGAGCGCTGGGCGGCTGCGGGCTCGCGCAGGCCCCTCGAGCGCGAGGTGCCGGTGGTCGCGCACGCTCCCTCGAGCTCGCGCATCAAGGGCACGGAGCTGATCGAGCCGGTGCTCGAGTCCCTCGCCGCCCGCGGGCTCCTCGAGTACCGCCGCGTCGAGGGCGTCCCTGCCGAGCGCATGCCCGAGGTCTACGGCGAGGCCGACGTGGTGCTCGACCAGTTCCGCATCGGCAACTACGGCGTCGCGGCGTGCGAGGCCATGGCCGCGGGGCGCCTCGTGATCTCGCACGTGAGCGAGCTCGTGCGCGCCAAGGCCCGCGAGGCGGCCGGCAGGGATCTTCCGATCCTCGAGGCCACCCCGGACTCCCTCGAAGCCGTGCTCCTCGAGGTCCTGGCCGAGCGGGACCGCGCCCGCGCCCTCGCCGCCCAGGGCCCGGCCTTCGTGCGCACCCTGCACGACGGCGACCGCTCGGCCGAGGTCCTCGCCGAGTTCCTCGGCGTGAGCTGAGCCCTTCGGGTCGAACCGCGCGGAGCCCGCCCCTAGGGTGAGGAGCATGAGTGAGACCGAGGCCCGCGTCGCGATCTACATCGACTTCGACAACGTCGTGATCTCCCGGGCGGACCAGATGCGCGGCACCGGCCTGCCCTCGACCGTCGCGATCGACGTCCTGCTCGACTTCGCGACGCGCTACGGGCGCCTGACCATCTCGCGCGCCTACGCCGACTGGTCCGTCAAGCAGAACGCCGACTACCGCGAGCAGCTCGTCGCCCGCGCCGTGGAGCTCGTGCAGCTCTTCCCGGCCGCGCGGACCAAGAACGGTGCGGACATCCGCATGGCGATCGACGCGATCGAGGACCTCTACCTGCACCCCGACATCACGCACCTCGTGATCGCGGCGGGGGACTCGGACTTCGTCCCGCTCGCGCAGCGCGCCCGGCGGCTCGGTCGCGTGGTGCTCGGCGTCGGCGTCGCGGGAAGCGTGAGCAAGACCCTCGCCTCCGCGTGCGACGTGTACGTCGACTACGACGAGCTCATCGACGACCGCGAGGCCCTCGAGGCCGCCGCCGACCACGAGGACCCGGTCCCCGCACCCGAGACGAAGGACGACGCCGAGGCCTCCGAGTCCCCACGGCAGCTCCGCCGCCCCTTCCCCCTCATCACCGAGGCCCTGCGCGGGCTCGACGCCCAGCACCCCGACCGCGAGTGGCACTCGCTCGGCGCGGTGAAGAACCAGATCCTGCGCGTGCTGCCCACCTTCAAGGAGAAGGACTACGGGGCCTCCTCCTTCAGCGAGCTCATCGCGCGCTACGGAAGCCAGATCGAGGTCAAGGACAACCGCGCGCGACTGCGCTGAGCCGGGCCCGCCCCGAGACGGCGCGGCGTTCGCCCAGGTCCTGAGGGAGGATGGTCGCGTGGCTGACGTCCTGGTGCTGAGCTTCTCGCCCATCGCCTCGGACGCGCGCGTGCTCAAGCAGATCGCGCTGCTGCGCGAGCAGCACTCCGTGACGAGCTGCGGCTACGGCCCGGCGCCCGAAGGCGTGGTCGAGCACCTCGAGATCCCCGCGAACGCCGCGACGGTCGCGCTCAACGGGCGACTCATCACGGCACGCGCCTACCTGCCCGCCTACGCCGCGATCCCCGCCGTCACCGCTGCGCGCCGACTGCTGCGCCCGCACATGGGCCGCCACGAGCTCGTGATCGCGAACGACGTCGAGACCGTCCCGCTGGGCCTGTGGCTGCGCCCGCGCGCCGGGGTCCACGCGGACCTGCACGAGTACTCACCGCGCCTGCACGAGGAGAACCCCGCGTGGCGCCGCCGCATCGCGCCCTTCTACCGCTGGCTGTGCCGCCGCTTCGTGCTCAAGGCCGACTCGGTCACGACGGTGGGCCAGGGGCTCGCCGAGGCCTACCGCGAGGAGCTCGGCATCGAGGCCGCCGTCGTCGTCAATGCCGCGCCCTTCGCCGAGCTCGAGCCTACGCCCGTGCCCGACGACGGCCCGCTGCGCCTGGTCCACTCCGGGGCGGCCCTGCGCAACCGCCAGCTCGAGGTGCTGCTGGACGCCGTCGCCGCGACGTACACGCCGTTGAACCTCGACCTGCTCCTCATGCCCAACGACCCGCCGTACATCGAGGAACTCCGGGCCCGCGCCGTGGAGGGTGTGCGGGTGCTCGACCCCGTGCCCTACTCCCAGCTGGTCTCGACCCTCAACGGCTACGACCTGGGCGTGCACGTGCTCCCGCCGGTGAACTTCAACAACGCCAACGCCCTGCCCAACAAGGTCTTCGACTACGTCCAGGCGCGCCTGGGCCTCGTGGTGGGGCCGACGCCGGAGATGGCGGCTCTGGCCCGCGAGCACGGCGTCGGCCTCGTCGCGGAGGACTTCACGGCCGAGGCCCTCGCCGCCGTGCTCGACTCGCTCACCCCCGAGCGCGTGCGCGAGCTCAAGGCTGCTTCGCACGCCGCCGCGCGCGAGCTTTCCGCGGAGACAGCCGTGCAGGGCTGGGCCCGCGCGATCGACGCGCTCCTGGAGGCCGCCGAGTGAGCCGCCTGCTCATCCTGTCCTTCTCGCCCATCGCCTCCGACGCGCGCGTCCTCAAGCAGGTGCGCCTCTTCGCGGGCGAGCTCGAGGTCACCACCTGCGGCTACGGCCCCGCGCCCGAGGGCGTGGCCGAGCACCTGCAGATCCCCGACGAGGCCGAGCACTGGCGCAAGGACCCCACGTGGCTGCTGTCCCGGCAGTACCGCCGCGTCTACGAGACCAACGCGGCCGTGCGCGCCGCGCGGGCGCTCCTCGCGGGTCGCCGCTTCGACGCGGTCCTCGCCGACGACGTCGACGCCGTGCCGCTGGCCCTCGAGCTCGCGGAACGGGTCCACGCGGACCTGCACGAGTACGCCCCCAAGCAGAACACCGAGCTGCGCCGCTGGCGCTGGTTCGTCGCCCCGTACATGCGCTGGCTGTGCCGCCGCTTCGTGACGCGCGCGGACTCGGTCACCACGGTGGGCCAGGGCATCGCCGAGGAGTACGAGCGCGAGTTCGGCCTCCACGCCGAGGTGGTCACCAACGCGGCTCCGTACGCCGAGCTCGAGCCCTCGGGGGTGCCGGACGAGGGACCCCTGCGCCTGGTCCACGCGGGCGCGGCGCTGCGGAACCGGCACCTCGAGACGCTCGTCGAGGCGGCGGTCGCGACGCGCACCGAGGTGACGCTCGACCTCTTCCTGGTGCCGAACGACCCGGGGTACCTCGCCGAGCTCCGCGCCCTCGCGGCCGGCTCGGAGCGCGTGCGCCTGCACGAGGCCCTCCCGTACTCCGAGCTCGTGCGCACCCTCAACGGCTTCGACCTGGGCGTGCACGTGCTGCCGCCCGTGAGCTTCAACAACGCCTGGGCGCTGCCCAACAAGTTCTTCGACTTCGTGCAGGCGCGCCTCGGCGTGATCGTCGGCCCCTCGCCCGAGATGGCGCGGCTCGTGCGCGAGCACGGCATCGGTGCCGTCACGGAGGACTTCACGCCCGCGGCCCTCACCGCCGTGCTGGACTCCCTCACCCCTGAGCAGGTCGCCGCCTGGAAGCAGGCCTCCCACCAGGCCGCCCGCCCTCTCTCCTCGGACGCCCAGGTCCAGACCTGGCACCGCGCCGTCTCCGCCCTTCTCCCCTGACTCCCTGCCCCCGGAACCCGCGCAGCCCGTGAGGTGACGGGGCAGGATGGGGCCGTGGTGAGGATCAGGGCTGTGCTCGGGGACATCGTCGAGCAGGACGTCGACGCCGTCGTGAACGCGGCGAGCACCCAGATGCGCGGCGGCGGCGGGGTGGACGGCGCGATCCACCGGGCGGCCGGTCCGGGCCTGTTGCGCGAGTGCATCGAGCGCTTCCCGCACGGCCTGGCCACGGGGGACGCCGGCTGGACCTCCGCGGGAGACATGCGCGCCCGCTGGATCATCCACACCGTGGGCCCCAACTTCGCCGCCGGCAACACCGAGCGCTCGCTGCTCGTCTCCTGCTACCGCCGGAGCCTCGAGGTGGCCGACGAGCTCGGAGCCCGCAGCATCGCCTTCCCGCTCGTGAGCGCCGGCATCTACGGCTGGCCTCGCGAGGACGCGATCCGCGTGGCCGTGCGCACCATCGCCGAGACCCCGACCCTCGTCGAGGAGGCTCGCATCGTCACCCTTGACCAGGGCACCCTCGAGCGCATCCGGGGAGAGCTGGGCTCGCGCGTCCCGTGGCTCGTCCTGCGCGCCGTCCGGGTGCTCCACGAGCGGGGCTTCCACCAGCTGCGCGTGTGGCCGGGGCTCAGCCCCTCGGGGATGCACTGGCGCGTGTCGATCTCCCCCTCGGACAACCTGCACGGCCGCGAGCACCGCGAGGGCTACGTCGACAGCGAGCGCGTGCTGCGCTACACCACGGGCTCCTCGTGCAGCCTCGCGGGCGAGGAGGTCACGATCGCGAGCCCGCCCGAGGAGGTCGCGGACATCGTCCTGCGCGCCTTCCCCGGCCTCGAGCCCTCGCCGACGGACTCCGAGTACGTGATCTGGTTCGCCGAACTCCTCGAGCTCGTCGACCGAGAGGGCTCGCTCCCCATCGCCTACGCCGACGAGCACGACGACTCGCGCGGCTGGGAGCTCGGCAACACCGGGGTCTTCCACCCGCACCCGCCGCCCGTCCCCGGTCGCTGAGCCTGGCGGCGAGGCTCGCCGCTGCGGGCGGCGTGCCCTAGAGCAGCAGGGCACCGAGCAGGGCGGAGCCGACGACGACGGCCCACGGCGGGACCCGCCGCGAGAGCAGCGCAAGAAGGCCCGCGAGCGCGACGAGCCCCGCGAGCCACGAGCTCACCCCGTGGGTGATCACGGGGTCCCACAGCGCAGCGGCCAGCAGCCCGACCACCCCGGCGTTCGCCCCGAGGATCGCGAGGCGCATCCCGCGCACCTGCCGCAGCCGGGCCCAGAAGGGCAGGCTCGCGAGCACGAGCAGCGCGCCCGGCAGGAAGATCGCGAGGAGGGCGACGAGCGCCCCGAGCGCCCCCGAGGGTGGCGAGCTCGAGACCGCGCCGAGGAAGCTCGCGAAGGTGAACAGAGGGCCGGGCACCGCTTGCGCGGCGCCGTAGCCGGCGAGGAAGGTGTCCGGGGCGACGAGCCCCGTGGGGACGGTCTGCGCCTCGAGGAGCGGGAGCACGACGTGCCCGCCGCCGAAGACGAGCGCGCCCGAGCGGTAGAAGATGTCGGCGAGCCCCACCGCCCCGTTCCCGCCGCGGGCCCACAGGGGAAGGATCACGAGCAGCGCGAGGAACAGCGCCCCGCTCACGAGGGCGAGCCAGCGCGGCACGCGGACCTCGAGCGCTGTGCCCCCACCCGGCGGAGCAGGCAGCGAGCGCAGCACGAGCAGCCCGAGCAGCGCCGCCCCGAGGATGACCCCCACCTGGGCGAGCGGGCCGGGGACCAGGAGCATGACCACGAGGGCGAGCACCGCGATGGTCGCGCGGCGCAGGTCCGGGGTGAGGGTGCGTGCCATCCCCAGGACGGCGTGGGCGACGACGGCGACCGCCGCGGCCTTGAGGCCCGCGACCCAGCCCGAGCCCGAGATGTCGCCGATCGCCGAGACGCCCGCGGCGAAGGCGAGGAGCGCGAGCGCCGAGGGCAGCGTGAATCCCGCCCAGGCCGCGAGCATCCCGGGCCCGCCCGCGCGCTGCAGCCCGATCGCCATGCCCACCTTCGAGGACGCCGGTCCGGGGAGCAGCTGGTTGAGCGCGACGAGGTCGGCGTACTCGGCGTCGGACATCCACCTGCGCCGCTCGACGATCTCGGTGCGGAAGTAGCCGAGGTGCGCCACGGGTCCACCGAAGGACGTGAGCCCGAGCCGCAGGAACGTAGCAAGCACCTCGCGCGCGGATCCGGGCGTGCCCGAGGACGGAGACCGGGGAGGCCTCGCCTCTGCAGGGTCCGAGGCCGGGCCTTCCCGCTCAGGACCGCCTTGCGGCTCCTCGGCGTGCCCGGTCATCGCGGCCTGCTCGGCTCAGCGAGCGAGCAGCTCGGCGACCACGCGCTCGGCCGCGCGTCCGTCGCCGTAGGGCGTCGCGTCGGTGTCCGCCGGGCGGGGCCGCTGCACCCCGGCGCGCACCGCCTCGGCGTCCTGCGCGAGCACGTTCCAGCCGAGCTCGACCGTCTCGACCCACTCGGTCTCGGTGCGCACCGTGGTGCAGGGCACGCGCAGCAGGAAGGCCTCCTTCTGCAGGCCGCCCGAGTCGGTCACCACGCCCGCGCTCGCGGTCACGGCCGCGACGAGCTGCGGGTAGGCGAGCGGCGAGTGCAGCCGGACCGAGCCCGAGCCCCAGGCGATCCCGGCCTCGGCGGACTTCGCCACGAGCCGGGGGTGGGCGAGCAGCAGCACGGGCTTGTCGAGCGACTCGAGCGCGGAGGCGATCCAGCGCAAGCGCTCGCCGTCGTCGGTGTTCTCGGCGCGGTGCACCGTCGCGACGTAGAAGTCGCCCGGCTCGACCCCGGCCTCGGCGAGCAGAGGGCCCACGTCCCCCGCGGCGGCGTCGCGCGTCGCGAAGAGCACGTCGGTCATGACGTCGCCCACGAGCCCCGAGCGCTCGGCAAGGCCCTCGCGCGCGAGGTGCTCCATGGCCACCTCGGTGGGCGCGAGGCACAGGTCTGCGGCGTGGTCGGTGAGCACGCGGTTGTGCTCCTCGGGCATGGCGCGGTTGAAGGAGCGCAGGCCCGCCTCGAGGTGGGCGACGCGCACGTGCAGCTTCACGGCGGCGACGGCCGCCGCGAGCGTCGAGTTGGTGTCCCCGTACACGAGCACCCAGTCGGGCTGGTGCTCGTCGAGCACGCCGTCGAGCGCCCCGAGGATCGCGCCCGTCTGCACGCCGTGCGAGCCCGAGCCCACGCCGAGGTGCACGTCCGGGGCGGGGATGCCGAGGTCGGAGAAGAAGACGTCCGAGAGCATCGGGTCGTAGTGCTGGCCCGTGTGCACGATGACGTGCTCGATCCCCGCGGCCTCGGCGGCGCGCGCGATCGGGGCAAGCTTGACGAACTGGGGCCGAGCACCCACCACGGAGAGCATCTTCACGCCCGCCAGCGTAGGCGGTCCCGACGTTCCCGCGCCTGGTCGCCTAGCCTGCGCCTATGCGCATCCTCGTGGCGACCACGTGGTTCCCGAGCCCCGGGCACCCGCAGGTCGGGGCCTTCGTCGCCAGGGACGTCGCCGCGCTCGCCGCGCGCCACGACGTGCGCGTCGTCCACCTCGTCTCGCCGCGGCTCGCCGAGGCCGTCCGCTCGGTGCCGGAGCTCGGCACCCTCCCGGGCTCGCCGCAGCCGGGAGCCGCGCGAGCCTCGCTCGGGACCGAGACCACCCAGGTGCTCGACTTCCCTGGCATGGATCCCGTGGCCATCCGGGTGCGTCGCCTCGTCACGGACCTGCGCCGCCCCGACCACCTCGTGCGAGCGGGCCGCGTGGTGCTCTCCGCGGCCCATGGCGCCGACGTGCTGCATACCGCCGCCTTCTCCACGCTCGTGCCGCTCGCCGGGCGTCGGGTGCGCGTGCCGTGGGTGCACACCGAGCACTGGCACGGCGTGACCTCGACCGCGGGCGACTCCCTCGCGCTGCGCCTCGCGACCCCACCGCTGCGGCGGCTGCTGCTGCGGCCCGACGTCGTCACCGCCGTCTCCGAGCTCGCGACCAGCCCGATCCGATCGCTGCGCGGGTCCCGGCCCACCGTCGTCGTGCCCTGCGTCGTGGTCCCGCCCGCGCGCGTCCCGGAGCGCCCCGAGCTGCCCGGCGAGGGTCCGACGGCGAGGCCCCTGCGGATCGTCGCCGTCGGCGGGCTCGTCCCCGGCAAGCGGCCGCTGCTCGCCGTCGAGACCGTGGCCGCGTTGCGCGAGGCGGGACACCCGGCCGAGCTCACCTGGGTGGGCGCGGGGCCTCTGCGGCGCGAGCTTGCGACGCTCGCGGGCCGGCTCGGGGTCGAGGTCCGCTTCACCGGCGCCGTGGACTCCGCCGAGGTCTCCGCCGAGCTCGCTCAGGCTGACCTGTTCCTCCTGCCCACGGTGCGCGAGACCTTCGGCGTCGCGATCGCCGAGGCCCTCGCGCACGGGCGGCCCGTGGTCACGGGGGCGGACGGCGGCTTCCGGGAGTTCGCCCCCGAGTCCGTCGCGGCCTTCGTCGACTCCGAGGAGCCGGGGGACTGGGCGCGGGCCGTCCTCGAGGTGCTCGAGCGGACCCGGGGTCGCTCGGCGGCCGAGATCGCCGCCACGATCGGCTCCCGCTTCTCCCCCCTGCATGTGTGCGGCGGCTACGAGGGGACCTACGGCGTGGCGATCGAGCGTTCGAGAGAGCGCGCGCACGGGCCGGTCCCGGGGGTCCGGCCGATCACCGCACGGCGGACCGAGCGAGACTCGTCGCAGAGCGAGCACGAGGGCCCGCGGGTCGACGTCGTCGTCGCCGTGCACAACACCGCGCGGCCCGTCGAGCGTGCCGTGCTCTCGGTGCTCGACTCGCGCGCACCCGTGCGCGTGACCGTGGTGTGCCACCACGTGCCGCAGGCGGCGATCGCCGAGAAGCTCCGTGACCTGCCCGCGCGGGCGCGCGTGTGGGGCCACGAGGTGCGCCTCGTCGAGCACGCCGACGGCGTCCCGAGCCCGGCCGGCCCCTTCAACAAGGGCCTCGAGCTCGCGAGCGCCGAGTTCGTCGCGCTCCTCGGCTCCGACGACCGCCTCGCCCCCGGCGCGATCGACTCCTGGCTCGCGCTCGCCAAGGGTGCCGACGCCGTCATCGCGCGCGTCGCCTACGCCGCCCCCGACGGCTCCGAGCGCGCCGTCGTCCCCACCCCGCCCGCTCGCCCTGGCCGGCGCCGGGACCTCGACCCCGTGCGCGACCGCCTCGCCTACCGCTCCGCGCCCCTGGGACTCTTGCGCCGCGAGACCCTCGAACGCCTGGGCCTGCGCCACGTCGAGGGTCAGCCCGTGGGCGAGGACCTCGAGCTCTCCACGCGCCTGTGGTTCGAGGGCGAGCGCATCGCCTTCGACCGCCGCGGGCCCGCCTACCTCGTGGGTGAGGACGCGAGCGACCGCGTGACCTTCACGCCGCGTCCCCTCGACGGCGACCTCGCGTGGCTCCCGACCTTCCTCACCGCGGACTGGTTCGCGCGCCTGCCGCTCGCCTCCCGCCGCGCGATCGCCGTGAAGCTGCTGCGCATCC
>Ga0182793_1000998_pt1 | contig 18771 bp, 10 predicted proteins | sample Passage237A_FD_130498 | JGI IMG/M metagenome (GOLD analysis project Ga0182793, IMG submission 130498) | Cellulose adapted compost microbial communities from Newby Island Compost Facility, Milpitas, CA, USA - Passage2 37A (version 2) (version 2) ... | reverse complement strand
GTTGATTACGCCGACCACACGGCCAGCATTTTCACCGTTTACACCCACGCGCCCGAAGATGCCGACAGCATCAGCCACGACGCCATCCTCTCTGTGGCTGAGGGACCGGAGCGCAAAGTCTGGGTGGGCACTGAAGGCGGCTTAAATCTCTTCGATCCAATCACTGGCGAGTTCACCCAGTTCCGCCATCAGCCTGGCGACAAAACCAGCCTGGGCGCCAATGCGGTGCTGGCCATCACCCGCGATCGCGACGGGCGCTACTGGTTTGGCACTTGGTCGGGCGGCTTGAACCTTTACCAGCCCAAGACCGGCACCTTCAAACGCTTTATGCCGGATCCGACGGACCCCAATAGCATCAGCAGTGCCTATATCTGGTCGCTGCTCGGTGACAGTAAGGGGCGGCTCTGGATCGGTACCGAAGCCGGCGATCTGGATCTCTACGACCCGGCCAAAGGCACCTTCAAGCATTTCACGCCGGATCTGAAAAACCCCAGAGCGCTGAGCGGCGGCTTTATGCGCACCATTATCGAAGATCGCGACGGGGTGATCTGGATTGCGACCCTGCAGGGCCTGAACCGCTTTAACGAGGCTGAGCAGAGCTTCACCCGCTATCAACACAAACCCGGCGATCCGACCACCATTCCCCACAACAGCGTTGCGACTGTGTTTGAAGATTCCCAGGGCCGATTGTGGGTGGGTACAGAAAGTGGGCTCGCCTTATTGCTTGATCGCGATACCGGCCGCTTCCGCACCTACAGCACCGACCAGGGCCTGCCCAACGGCTCCATCATGGGCTTGCGGGAAGATGCCCAGGGCTACCTCTGGATCGCCACCCTCGCCGGCCTGAGCCGCTTTGATCCGGCCTCGGAGCGCTTTACCAACTACAACCGTCTGAACGGCTTGGCGGGCAATATCATGAACCGCCCGGCCATCTATTTTTCGCCCCAGGGCGAGATGTACGTCGGCAGTACCAAGGGCCTCACCCGCTTCCGCCCGGACGAGGTGCGCGACAACCCCCTGGTGCCACCCATGGTGTTCACCTCTTTCCGCGTTTTCAACCAGGAAGTGGCCCTGGGACCGGACTCGCTGTTGGAGAAAAACATCCAGTACACCGACCACTTGGTGCTCGACTACAAAACCTCCATGTTCTCCCTGCACTTCGCCGCGCTGAGTTACCGCAACTCCGCCGCCAACCAATACGCCTACCGACTGCAGGGCTTTGACGATCAGTGGATCAATGCCGGCTACAACCACAGCGCCACTTACACCAACCTCAACCCGGGCGACTATGTTTTCACCGTAAAAGGTTCGAATAACAACGGTGTCTGGAACGAGGCCGGTCGCTCCATCCGCATCACCGTGCTGCCGCCGCCTTGGCGCACTTGGTGGGCCTACGGCATTTATTTGCTGGCGGTGCTGGGCGTTATTTATGCCTTCGTCCAATCACAGCGCCGCAAAGTGGAATTCGAAAAGCAAAAAGTCGCTCACCTGCGCGCCATCGATAAATTGAAAGACGAATTCCTGGCCAACACCTCCCACGAGTTGCGCACGCCCTTAAACGGCATCATCGGTCTCACTGAATCGCTGATCGACGATCCCTCGGCAGAAATGTCGGAGAAGGTGCGCAATTATTTGAAGATGATCGCCGGCAGCGGTCGCCGTCTGTCGAACCTGATCAACGACATTCTGGATTTCTCCAAAATCAAAAATCACGGCATGGAGCTGCGTTTGGCGCCGACCAATTTCGCCAACGTTTGCGATGCGGTGTGCATCATGTCGCAGCCGCTGGCGGACAAAAAATCCATTCGCCTGATCAACGATTTGCCGGACGATATGCCGCCGGTTATGGCAGATGAAGACCGCCTGCAGCAGATCCTCTACAACCTGATCGGCAACGCCATCAAGTTCACTTTTACCGGTCACGTGAAAATCTTCGCCAAGTGGGACGATGAATGTGTCACGGTGTTTGTGGAAGACACGGGTATTGGTATTCCTGAGGCGGATCTCGGCTCGATTTTCGAATCCTTCACTCAGGCTCGCGGCGACGCGGCGCGGGAATTTGAAGGCACCGGCCTCGGCCTCGCAGTGGCGAAAAATCTGATCGAACTGCACGGTGGAACCATTTCCGTGCATTCGGAATTGAATAAAGGCTCGACTTTCCGTTTCACTCTGAAAAAATCTGACCAGCCGGTTGCCCATCGCCAGCGCGAGGAGGATTCCGCCGTGCGCTTAAACGCGGTGGTGGATGTGTATGGCGAAGGCGACAGCGAAGTGGTGGTGACGGAATCCCCCAACGTGGATTCCTGCAAATTCCATATTCTGGTGGTCGACGATGATCCGATTAACCGGCAGGTGCTGATCGGCCAGTTGTCGCTGCACAATTACCGCATTTCCGAAGCGTCCAACGGCCAGGAAGCGGTAGAGAAAATCAAATCCGACGGCTCCGTCGACTTGGTGTTGCTCGATGTGATGATGCCGCGCATGACCGGCTACGAAGCCGCCATGCAGATTCGCGCCATTAAACCGGTGCATGAATTGCCGATTATTTTTATCACCGCCAAACATCTCGCTTCGGATCTGGTGGCGGGTTTCGTCGCCGGCGGCAACGATTTCCTGATCAAGCCGGTTTCGAAAAACGAATTGTTGTCGCGCACCAAAACTCACCTGTTGCTGATGGATGTGACGCGCAATCTCGAAAATCTTGTCGAGGAGCGCACCAATACGTTGAAGGAAGCGCAGAAGTCTCTGGAAACGGTGGACAACATCGTCAGCCTGATTAACCAACAGAGCACCCTGGAAGGTCTCGCGCGCATTTTGTTGAAAGAATCCGCCAGCCTGCTCGGCGAAAACGCCGTCGGCGCTTTCTGGCTGCTCAATGAGCGCGGCAATGCCTATAACCTGATTTCCATTTACGGCGATGACACCGCAGCCGAGCTGCTCCCTGCCAGTATTCCAGCGAAATCCCTGATGGAGGCGGACGGCAGTCGCATGTTGGATTACGGGGTGCAGATTGTGGCGCCGGAAAATCTCAGCTTTATCTCCCGTGCCCGTGACAAAATCGACAGCGCTCTGGTTATGGCGATCAAAGCGGAAAATCAGCTCGGCGCGTTGATGGTGTTCGGCAACCGCGCCGGCGCCGGCCCGTTTACCGAGCGCGACCAGCAATTGTTTGCGCGCATTGAAACCCACGCGATTTCCGCAGTTTCCAAAGCGCGTATGCTGGAAGCCTTGCGCGAGCAGAATCAGAAGCTGGAAGAAATCAGTTACACCGATCAGCTTACCCAGCTGCACAACCGCCGCCATCTCATCAAATATCTGCAGGGCGATATCGCTCTGTGCAAACGCCGCTATCAGGTGGCGGAAGCGCAGGGGCAGTTGCCGGCAGACGCCGACTTGTTGTTCCTGCTGGTGGATATCGATCACTTCAAACCGGTCAACGACACCCACGGCCACAACGCCGGCGATATGATCCTGAAAAAATTCGCGGCGGTGATGAAAAAAGTCTTCCGCGAATCCGACCACATCATCCGTTGGGGTGGCGAAGAATTCCTGATCGTGGTGCGCTTCTTTGACCGCCGCGCCCTGCCCAACTTGGTGGAGCGTTTCCGCCGCGAGGTGGAGCAGACGGAATTCGATATCGGCAGTACCAAATTGAATATCACCTGCTCCATCGGTTTTGCCTGTTACCCGTTCTATCAGCGCAAACCGGAGGTCTATACCTGGGAACAGGTGGTAGAGATTGCCGACCACTGTCTCTATGCCGCGAAAAAGACCCGCCGCAACGCTTGGGTAGGGCTGCAAGGCAACAGCGAGCAAAGCATTGTCCCGCCTTTTGAAACGGTGGTCGCGGATATTCCGGGCGCGATTGCCGAGCAGAAGCTGCAGTTACTGTCCAGCTTCGATCCCAGCCAGCCGCTGAAATGGGAGTAAGCGGCGCTCCGCGCTGAACCTCCGGCCACAATCCTGGTCAGCAGCTCACTCGTAAAACCCGCGCTTGCTGCTTTAGGAATCAATTTAATGAGCGAAGACAATAAAAAACCGTTTCGCGGTTGGGGCATCCTTATCGCTGCCGTATTTATCGCCGGCATGGTGGCCGTGGCGCTGCTGAATTTGCCCAAAGGTATTGATATGGATCTCGACAAAATCGGCGACGGCAAACCCTCAGTGGTATTTGTATACGACGCCAACCTATCGGTCAGCGGTATGCAAACCGAGACAATCAACCGCATTCGCAGCGATTTTGAACAGGTGCATTTTCTGGTGGCAGATATTGGCCGACCGCAAGCGCAGGCTTGGTTGCAGCTGCATCAGGCGCGCCCGGCGGAATTATTTTTTATCGATGCCCAGGGCACTGTACGTCAGCGTCAACACGCCCCGTTAACGGCAGAGGACCTGGCGGCCGCCATTCGCACTTATCTCGAGGCGCCGCAGTAAATAAGCCTCAGCGAAGCAGAGCAACGATCGCCAGTGCAATTGCGCCGCCGGTAAGCACCCAGGAAATCACCAGCAGCGTGCGCAGCTTCGCCATGTCGCGCTGAATTTTTTCTGCGCCGACTTCAATACCTTGAATGGTTTCCTGCAATTTTTCCGCGAGCACGTTAATGGATTCGGCATTTTTGGTGGCGGCGCTCTGCAATTCTTCAATTTGTTGTGCAACTACCGGGTCCAGCTTGGCCGCCGCTGGTTTTTTGGTGAACGCGGGAATGGCCACAGTCGCGATTTGGGTGACGTGCGGTAACAAAGCTTTGAGGATAGGGACAATAGCGGCCATAAAGATACTCAAGGTGAATCAGTGACTTCGGAGGCTCGTCCATTTGTAGGCGGCCTGTCAACTGCGGCGAGTCACGCGACCAGTGGGCTGGTCTCCAACCACTTCGCCACCGCGTCCCCCGGTATAGGGCGCGAGACGTAATAACCCTGGGCGATGCCGCATTTGCAGTCGCGCAGAAAATTCAGCTGAGCCTCGGTTTCCACTCCTTCGGCAACAATTTCCAGATTAAGTTTTTGCGCCAGCGCGATGCTCGCTTCCACAATCGCAGAGTCGCCCCGCTCGGTTTGCAGGTCGCGAATAAAAGTCTGGTCGATTTTGAGCAGGTTGATGGGAAATTTTTTCAGATAGCTGAGCGATGAATAACCGGTGCCGAAATCGTCGATAGCGCTGCGCACGCCCAGCTCGCGCAGGGCGTTCAAGGTCACCACCGTCGCCTCCGGGTCCTGCATGATGATGTTTTCGGTGATCTCCAGCTCCAAGTGGTCGGCGGGCATATTTTCCTCCCGCAGAATTCGCTGCACCTTGGCGAGAAAATCCCGATCGCCAAATTGCAGCGCGGAGACATTCACGGAAATTCGCACCTCGCCAAAACCCTGTTGGCGCAAACTCGCGTATTGACGGCAGGCTTGGCGAATAATCCACTCACCGACGGAAATAATCAGTCCCGAGGTTTCCAGCAGGCCGACAAACTCTCCAGGCGGTACCAATCCGCGGCCGGTGTGATGCCAGCGGATCAACGCTTCTAAACCGATAATAGTGCTGCTGGCGAGATCGAGCTGCGGCTGATAAAACAGGCTGAATTCGCGCAGTTCGATGGCGCGGCGCAGCTCCGCTTCCAGCATTAATATTTCGCGGCTGCGCGCATTCATCGCCGGCGCATAAAAACAATATTGATTGGAGCCCGCTTTTTTGGCGTTGTACATGGCGGAATCGGCGTGGCGCAATAGTTCTTCAGGTTGATCTCCATCCTCCGGATAGAGCGCAATGCCGGTGCTGAAGGTCGCGTAAATTTCATTTTCTTCCGTCAGAATCGGCCGCACGAATTCTTCCTGCAATTTATTGACGACGGCGAGCACGTTCTCCGGGGTTTTGATGTCGGTGAGAATAATGGTGAATTCATCGCCGCCGTGGCGTGCAATCGTGTCGTGCGGGCGCAGGCAGCGACCCAGGCGTGTCGCAATTTCCGCGAGAAACTGATCGCCAGCGGCGTGGCCGAGGCTGTCATTGACGCGTTTGAAATTATCCAGATCGACAAACATCACCGCCACGTGATTCTGATTGCGTTTGGCCTGTTGCAACGCGGAGCGGAAGCGGTCCAGCAACAAAAAACGGTTGGGCAGGCCGGTCAAATTGTCGTGAGTGGCCTGATACTGCAATTCGGTTTCGAATTTTTTGCGTTCGGAAATATCCCGGGCAATGATCGACAGATATTTCACTCGGCCGTGGTGATTTTTATGTGCCAGCACCACCATGGAATAAGGCGCGTCGCCATCTTCGCTGGGCAGCTCCGTTTCCCCGCTCCATATGCCCTTTTCCAGCACTTCCGATAAGGTGGTTTTCAGCAGCCGGACAAAGTTGGCGGGAAAAATCTCGTCGATCTGCCGACCTTTAATATTGGCCGGATCGGCAATTTGCAGCGTTTGACATCCTGCGGAGTTCAAATACCACAATTTATTAGTGGGATGGATGATGCACACAATATCTGGCGTGGCTTCGAGAATTTCCGCCAGCCGGCGGCGGCTTTCCTCGGCCAATATTTTGCCGGTGATATCGCGGCTGGTGGAGACAAAATGGGTGATCTCGCCGGCTTCATTAAGCAGTGGTGTGGTCACCCGCTCTTCGTAAAATGCGCTGCCATCTTTACGGCGCGTTATGCGGGTGCAGCGCTGCTCGATTGTGTCTTTGATATCGCTGGCAAGCTGTTGCTGAAATGCCTCCTGAGCAAATTGGTTATCGCGATCGCGCAATTCTTCCAGGCTGTAACCGGTCAATTTTTCGAACGCGGGGTTGATGTACTCGATCACACCGTCGCGATCGCAGATGCAGATGCCATCGGAGCTTTGCGCAATCGCCAGCGACATTTTGCGCAGCATGCGCTCGGATTCCTGCCGCGCCACGCGCTCCTGCGCATCGCGCAATTCCCGCTCGATGGTGGGCAGCAGACGTTTGCTATTGCCTTTCATGACAAAGTCCTGCGCCCCGGCTTTCATCGCCGCTACCGCAGCATCTTCGCCGATGGTGCCGGAGACGAAAATAAAAGGCGTCTCCACTGCGCGCTCGCGCAACATGGAGAGTGCGCGCGTGCCGCTGAAGCCCGGCATGGAATAATCGGACAGCACTATATCCCAGTTGTCGTCCAAGGCGCGGCTCATGTCGCGCTCGGAATCCACGCGCAGCCAGTGCAACGCGTAACCCGCCTGTCGCAGTGTATCGGCGAGCAGCAATGCGTCATTTTCATCGTCTTCGACTATGAGGGCGCGCAGGGGAATGTCGGTTCTGGCAGATGTCATAAGATCACTCACTTGCGTGTCGGCGGCGCCTGATTCAGTAACAGCCAGTAGAGGCCGAGTTGTCCTGCCGCGCGCAGGAATTCGTCGAAATCCACGGGTTTGCGCACGTAGCTGTTGGCGTGCAGGCTGTAACCTTTCAGGCGATCTTCGTCTTCGTTGGAGGAGGTCAGAATCACCACCGGCTGGAATTGGGTGCGCTCGTCAGCGCGGATGCGGCGCAACACTTCCAAGCCATCGATTTTGGGCAATTTGAGATCCAGCAATACTACCGCTGGCAGCTCCTCCACGTTACGCCCGGCAAATTTTCCGGTGCCGAACATATAATCCAACGCTTCAACACCGTTGCGCGCCACCACCACTTTGTTGCCGATATGGTTGGCGGACAGAGCATCGAGGGTGAGCAGTTCGTCATCCGGATTGTCTTCCACCAATAAAATCGGTTTGCTATTCATGCCTGCCCGCCTGCGTTCAATGTGAAATAAAAAGTCGTGCCAGTGCCCACCTGGCTTTCCGCCCAAATGCGTCCGCCGTGTTTGTGAATAATGCGCTGCACGGTGGCGAGGCCAATACCGGTGCCCGGAAATTCACTGGCATCGTGCAAGCGTTGAAAAGCACCGAAGAGTTTGTCCGCGTAGGCCATATCAAAACCGGCGCCGTTGTCGCGCACAAAAAATACCGGCTCATCGCCGTCGTCCTGGCGACCGACCTCGACATATGGCGAATTTTTTTGCCCGGTGAATTTCCAGGCGTTGTTGAGCAGATTGGTAAACACTATGCCGAGCAGGCGGCGATCGCCGATGGTTTCCAAATTCGGTTGAATTTGGCACTTCACTTGCCGACTGCTGTCGGTGAGTTGCAGATCGCTGCAAATTTCCCGCGCCAAGCTGCTCAGGTCCACCGTCTCGCGATTGAGTTCCGCACGCGACACCCGCGACAGGTTAAGCAGATCGTCAATCAAATTCGCCATCTTTTGCGCTGCGCAGCGCACCCGTTGCAAACGGTCGCGACCGCGCTCGTCAAGCTTGTCGCCGTAATCTTTCAACAGTGTGCTGGAAAAACCATCCATGGCCCGCAACGGCGCGCGTAGATCGTGGGAAACGGAATAACTGAAGGCTTCCAGCTCGCGATTGATGATTTCCAACTCGGCCGAGCGATTCGCCAAATGAGCGTTAAGAGTTTGAATATGTTCGCTTTGGCTTTTGCGCTCGGTGATATCTTCCAAAATGCCGTCAAACACCAGCTCATCATTATTGTGTTTCGCGGCGATGGTCAGTGAGCCGAAAAAATCGCGGCCATCCAGTTTTCGAAAATGCAGGTCGAGAGTATGCATGCGGAAATTGCCTTTTACATACTCCTGATAAATCATCCAATCCTTGGTTTCGTGAAACAGCGATTGCAGCGACTGGCGCATAAGTTCTTCTGCGGATCTCGCTGCGAAAATCTCCACCATGGCAGGATTTACTTCGCGGAAATGCGCAATGTCATTGCCCAGAATGCGAAAAACCCCCACGGGAAGATTAGCGACCAGTTCGCTCAGACGAGTTTGCGCGAGCAAGCGCGCGGCTTCCATTTCCTTGCGCGCCGTCACGTCGCGCACAATTGCGGTAACCCAAATCTCGTCGCCAAAATTAGCCGGACTCAGACTTACTTCCACTGGAAATTCACTGCCATCGCTGCGCCTGCCGGTGAGATCGAGATTGGCGCCCATGGGGCGTGTCGAAGGATGGGCAAGAAAATGATTGCGATAGGATGTATGCGTATGCCGCGCACGTTCGGGAACGAGAATTTCGATGGGCTGGCCGATCAACTGTTCGCGGGTGTAACCAAACCAGTGTTCAGTTTGGTTATTCAACATTTGGATTCTGGCTTCTTTGTCGACAATCACTACAGCGTCCGGCGCGGAATCCAGGAGCACACGAAAACGCGCCTCGCTGAGGCGAATTTCGTCTTCCTGATATGCACGTTCAATTTCCTTTTGCGCATAACGCCAACTGAAAAATGCCAGCACTGCGATGGCGATGATTCCCGCGAGAATAAAGGCATAGCCAATGTTCTGCTGCTGCGGCAACTGGTGAGGCACAACCAGCGTGGCGAAAGCGAGCCACAGCACGACTAGCAGAGCGATGCTCGTCGGCCAGAATATCCATGAAAAATGCAGGTATTTTTTCAGTTTGATGGTGTTCGTCATTGTTATTTTCTCAACCCGCATGGGGATCCATCACACGCTAAAAATAGCACAGAGTGATTCTTGATTTGCTAAGGTGGCGCGGCAACACGATTTTTTGACGTGTGAATGCAGGCAAGAGAAAAATTAGAGGGAGAAGGGAAATTTTTCTGAATGAGAACGGCACGTCCTTATGCCGTTCTATTTGTTTTTACACAGGAAATGCTTCAGTAGCAATTTGTTTTGCTTGGCCAAAATCGGTTTTGCCGGAACCCAATTTGGGCAAGGTGTCCAATCGCAGCCATTCGGAAGGCAGTGCCAGCGGATTCAAACCCGCGTTGAGCATTTGTGATTTAAGCGTATCCGGTTGCAGATCGAAATTATGCAGCGCGATCAACTTCTCGCCCTTTTTGGCGTCTGGTACCGCGACGATAATCACTTCCTTATCCGCATCCGCCACCAGCGTGCGAATGATATTTTCCACGGCGCCGAGGCTGACCATTTCGCCGGCAATTTTAGCGAAGCGAGAATAGCGGTCGACGACAAACAGATAGCCGTCTTCGTCGATGTAACCTTTGTCGCCGGTGATATACCAGCGAGTGCCGTAGATTTCGCGAATCACGCTCGCGGTTTTTTCCGCATTTTTCAGATAACCCTGCATCACCTGCGCACCGCCGATCAAAATCATACCGGCTTCGCCAGTGGGCAATTCCGCGAAAGTTTCCGGATCCACGATCATGCAGCTGGTGCCGGGCAAAGGCATACCGACAGAACCAGATTTGTTGCCGCGTTGCACCTGAAAGGTTTGGGTTTCCATTTTGTCCGGCAAATTGACGCTGGCCACAGGAGTTGTTTCGGTCGCGCCATAACCTTCAAATAAAGGTTTGTTGAATTTCAATTGAAATGCCGTGCGTACGTCCTCGCTGAGTTTTTCCGCACCCGCCACCACTACCCGCAGACTATCCAGCATCAGTGGGTGCACTTTGTTATTGCGGCAGTACAAACGCAGGAAGGTGGAGGTGCCACACATAATCGTGGCGCGGTAGCGCGCAATGGCTTTGGCACAACCCAACGCATCGGTCGGGTCGGCGTGACAAATCATCGGACAGCCTTCCAGTAGGGGCAGAAATTGCGTGATGGTCAAACCAAAAGCGTGGAACAGCGGCAGGTTGGCAATCATGGCATCGCGCTCTTCCATATTGAGCACTTCGGCCACTTGTTTGACGTTCGCCACAATATTTTCGTGGGACAACATTACGCCTTTGGGAATGCCTTCACTGCCACTGGAAAACAGAATCGCCGCTGTGTCGTAAGAGTGTTGCCGATGAGTGCAAATGGCTTGCAGCAATACCGTGGGCAGGCATTTGACGGCGACAAACGTCAACAGTTTTTCCCACACGGGAATACTGCTGTTCAGTTGTTCCAGATCCACCACATCCAGATCTAAAAACAATTCCTGCAGACGAATGCCGCGCGCTTCCAATTTGCGCAGAAAACGGCTGGATGTATAAATCGTGCGAATTTCCGCCTGCTCTATGGCTTGTGTCAGCGCTTCGCGGCTTGCGGTGTAATTCAAATTGACGATGGTTTTGCCAGCCAGGAGAACAGCCATATTCATCAATGCACCGCCGGCACTGGTGGGCAACAATATCCCGATATTTTGTTCGTCTTTTTTCCCGCGTACACGCTGCGCCAGCATCAGACTGCCCGCCAGCGCCTGGGTACCGCTCAGCTCCCGATCCATGGTGAAATCCGCCAGCGCCAGATTGCCGCCGGTTCTTTTCGCGCTGGCGATCCAGGCGCGGCTGATGGTGGGCAGAGTTTTGATGTGTTCTTCCCAGGAGGCGATGCTTAAATCGAACACCCGGCGCTTCAACACATCCGCTGTAGTGGTTTTGGGCAATGGTGCGCCGAAGGCGACAATTAAATCGCGATTCAATAAAGAAGAATTGGCTTTCAGTCGCGGCGATGACCGGGAAAATTGGCTGCCCCACAGTCCGCGCAGATAAAACGGCACAATCACCACGGAATCATTCACCTGTTCACAGGCGCGCTCGTAGCCGCGGCGGAATTCTGCCAAATGTCCGGTACGGCTGATGGTGCCTTCGGGAAACAGACAGACCACGTCGCCGTTATTTAAGGCTTCCGCCACTTCTGTCAGGGCTTTGCGGCTGCGCGGACCGGATTCGATGGGAATACAGCCGAACAGATCGAAAAACCATTTCAGATACCAACGCTGATAAATCGCCCGCAACATCACAAAGCGCAAGGGACGAGGACAGGCCAGTTGCAGAATCGCCCAATCGATCCAGCTCACATGGTTGCCCAACAACAGCACGCCGCCTTTGGTGGGAATGTTTTTCATGCCCTGCACGGCGACTTTATAGCGGCGCGATAGCAAATAACCCAGAAGAAAGCGCATCAAGCTCTGCGGCAGCTGGGTCACAACATAGATGCAACCGATGACCGCCACTACCGCAATCAGCATCAACAGGGTTTTGCTGCTCCAACCGAAGTAGGCAAATATCGCGGTGAGGACGAGAAAGCTCAGCATCACCACGTTCTGTACCCAGTTGTTGGCGGCGAGGGTTTTACCCAACTCGTGTTCGCCGGCGTAGTACTGAATCAGAGCATTGAGGGGAACAATAAACACGCCGCCGGAAAATCCCACGAATAAAAAGATGGCGGCGAAAGCCCAACCGGAGGTGGAGCCGGGCAGCAACCACAGGCCGATGGCGATGCCCAGTGCACCCAGAGGCAGCAGTCCAGTTTCAATGTAATTGCGCGAGAATTTGCCGGCGAACATTGAGCCGAGGGCGATCCCTATTCCAGAGCAAGCCAAAATGCCTTGCACCAGAATGGTGTTGTCGTTGCCAAGGGTCTCTTTATAAAACGCGGGGAAGGCGGCGAGCATTACTTGGCCCACCGCCCAAAAAGTGGCGAGGCCGATAACCGACAGGCGAATGGTGCGACTGTGCAGCAGCGGGCGTATATCGTCTTTGAAGGTTCGGCCGGTCAGATAACGCGACCAGGAGAATTCATCGGTGACACCGGTGGGAAGCTGCTCGGGCAGGCGATACATCATGACCACTTCGACCACGCTATTGAGAATCAGCAGAAATCCAATCGGCGCGATTGCGCGTAGGACGTCGGCTTCGGATTCCAGTCCGCTCGCGTTACGGTAGCCGGTTTCGAACAGAACTGAGTAGACAAATATTCCCGCGAGAATAGCGACTATGGACAGAGCGGACACGACGCCGTTGCCCTCGCCCAGCCTCTCCTTGCCGAACATTTCCTTGATGTAGCCATATTTAGCAGGTGAATAGATGGCGGACTGGGCGGCGAGCAGGAAGGTCATGGCAAAGGCGGCCCAGAACCAGCCGAGGTAGTAAAACAAGGTAATCAACACCGTACAGGCCACGGCAGCCCAGGCGGAGATGCGCATGACTTCGGTTTTGCGGAATTTATCGGAGATGAAGCCGGCGGGGTTCAGAAGCAGAATAAACGGCAGCAGAATCAGGCTGTTCACCAGCGCGGTCAGCATGATTTGCGTAGGTCCGTCGTAGAGCTTAAAGACGGTGTTCTGAATGACGATCTTATGACCCAGATCGACAAACGCATTCAAAAATACAGCCGTAAAAAAAGGGATGGCGCCGGTGAAATGGCGTAACTTCTTCATAGCTACAATCCTTTAGAAGGCAAACGGTGCCGCGAGTTTTGATTATGGTGGTTATCTGTTACAACTTTTGGCCATTATGTCGAGGCCGGAGCCACTTGAGGTATCGCAGTGCGATACCAATAGGCTGCATTACAGATTAGAGCAGGAGAACGGAGTATGGCGCAAAGCGCGATGTTGGTGGCGGCTCTCAAACAGCAATTGAAGGCGCAAAGCAAAACCTATGCAGAGGTGGCGAAATATCTGGATTTAAGTGAAGCCTCGGTAAAACGCCTTTTCGCCAGCGGCCAGTTCACCCTGGAGCGGCTCGACAAGATTCTCGAAATGCTCGGCATGGACATCGCCGATCTGGTGGCCGCCGCGCAAAAAGATCGCCGCCAGACTGAGCGTCTTACCGTGGAACAGGAGGAGCAAATCGCTGCCGACCTGGAGTTACTGCTGGTGGCAGTCAGTGTGATTAACGGTTTCACCTTTGCGGATCTGTTGCAGCAATACCGCCTGGATCAGCACCGGCTGATTCAGAAACTTGCACAGCTCGACCGGCTGAAAATGATCGATCTGCTGCCTGGAAATCGCATCAAACTGCGTATCGCGCCCAATTTCCGCTGGCTTGCCAACGGGCCAATTCAACGGTTTTTTCTGGAAAAGGTAGAACGCGACTTTTTCAATTCGCAGTTTGATCGCGAAACGGAAAAGCTACTGGTGTTCAATGCCTTGTGCTCAGCCAGCACCAACCGGGAAATCCAGGCGCGCATGGAGCTGTTCATCCAGGACATCACCGATTTGGTGAACAAGGACAGGGTGCTGCCCATACAGGAGCGCCACGGCAATACCCTCGTCCTCGCCCTGCGCCAGTGGCAGTCAGCCTTGTTTCGCAATTACGTGCGCAGGGAAACGTGAGCTGACATGCAATTTCTTGATCTGGCGCAAACGGACATTTTTCCAAATATTTGAACTGTGTCTATATTTAATCGGGTCGGCTACAATCCGTAGCGCTGCGGATCGCCGGAGTCGGTCCCGCCAAGCGTCCTTGGCCCAGCCAGAAGCCCCCTGCCGCGCAAGCAGGGATTGGTACAGTTTGTGTTTAACAGCATCGGTAACGAAACGACTGTCACTATGTGGGGTACACCATCATGAGTCTCGACAAGAAATACCTGAAATCCAAACCTATCTGCAAAGTTAAATTCATCGCCCCGCCTGAACTCGCGAAAGAAGCCAAAAAAATCTACCTCGCCGGCGACTTCAATAATTGGGATTTTCAGGAGACTCAGCTGAAAAGACAGAAGGACGGCACTTATGCGACCACCTTGGAACTCGAAGCGGGCGCGGAATACGAATACCGGTACGTGATTGATGGCGAGCGCTGGGAAAACGACTATGCAGCGGACAAGTATGTGCCGAGCAAAATCGGTAACGTGGACAATTCTGTAGTGGTTGTTTAAAAACCTGCACTATAAAGGCAGGCGTTGCCGCCAAATAAAAAAACCAGTCGCCAGATAAAGAAAAACCCCCTTGGCTTTCACCAAGGGGGTTTTTTATTGGCTGAGGGATCAGCGATTACTTGGAATAGTCGCTGGTGCCAAGCGGCGGATAAGCGTTTTCGATCAGCATGATGAACTGCTTGTGGAACCAGCCACCAGCGTGCGGTGACAGAGCGGGGACCACGTCTACTTCTTTGTCGCCGTCACGAATACCGCCGGGTGTACACATGGTATCCAGTGTCTTACCGTCGTATTTCGGATCAGCTGCGCTGTCAACAACGGCTTTGTCGACCGCGTCGAGAGCGTTATAAGCGGCAGAACCCTGCGGATAGTCTTTTACATCAAAAGAAATACCGTCTGCTTCGCCGGGCGGCTTCATCCAGAAGAACGCGTGCAGGTGTGACTTGGCTGGAATTGGCGCAGCCTTGGGCACTTCACCTACACCCGCGTTGTTCACGTTACACCAGTGACCACGGTGGGCGCGTTTGTCGACTCGCTTGCTGCTGTCGGTGCCTTTGGTGCCTGAACCGGGTTTTGGACGGTTCGCAGAGCCCCAACCATTACGGGCGGTGTCGATGATGAAGCCAGGCTCCCAACCAGACTGTTGCGCACGGAAGCGGGCACTGAAGGCGTCGATATAGCTCAGTTCATCTACTGATTTGTTCCACTCGTACCAGTCGCTCAGAGCCATACGATCGGCTTCGGCGTTGGAGATCAGCGGTTCTTCAACTGGAGTGTAACCAGAGGTGTTAGAGGCGAAGCCTTTAACTTTCTTGAAGCCGTCAACGCCGTCGCTATTAGCACCTTTGATCAGAGCCTGGTAACCGGCAACAGCGCGCTTCAGGTTACTTTCGTTGTTCATGGCATCATCCCAACCCAACCAGCCGGCGTGGCCGATATCCAGGTAGGTGTAGACGTTGTTGCCAGTGGAGCTCTTTTCGCCAGCGGCGTACAGCTCTTCGATGGCGATCTGCAGACCGCGACCGTAAACACCGAGACCTTCAGCCAGACCAGGTGAGGTGTAGGTCAATAGGGTGTCACAGTAGGTGGTGCCGTCTGCTGTGGTCAGCTCAGGCCATACCAGAGAAGGTCCATCGGGGTTCAGCTCTGTGTTGGTGATCATGTTGGGATAGGAATCCGGCTCCAACAGGGTCACGATACGCAGGTTTGAGTACTCTGGTTTTTTGGTCAGAGTGCCGGTGATCACGCGGAGGTAATCGTTGCGATACCTGTCCATGCCGCCCAGAGTTGGGTTGGGATCTTTCGGTTTGCCGATTTCATACAGCTGGCCGTTAGAGGCGAAGGCAGCGCAGTCGCGGTCTGGCAGGTTGTAAACGATGATCACGATGGTCATCGGAGAAACCTGACCATCCAGCTGAGCGTAGTATTGCTGCTGTTTAACTGCGGCGTCCAAGTGGCCTTCAAGAGAGCGTCGGCCAGCTTCGGGATCGCCAGAGATAGTCGCGATAGAGTCCATCCAAACGGCGCTAGGTTGACGCTGGATGTACTTGATCTTGTCTTCCAGTTCTTTGTCGCCCTTAATCTGCTCCAAGGAGTAGTCCATCATGGTTTTGATGTCGGGGCTCAAATAGAAGTAGGAATCGGCGAACGGGTTGCCGGTGGTTTGCAGGCTCGCGCCGGGCTTGCCTTTAGCTTGTTCAGTCAGCGGGATGCTGCCGGTGTAGGTGGCAGGATCGATCGCGGCTACATCGGGATCAGTGCTGCCGGAACCTGAAGAGCTCGAGCTGCTAGAACTGGATGATGAGCTGGAAGAGCTGGATGAAGAAGATGAAGAAGAGCTGACCACTCCAGTTGAGGAAGAGCTGGAACTGGAACTTGAGCTGGAACTAGAGCTGCTGGAGCCAGTACCTGGTTCTGGATCTGTACCGCCGCAAGCGGACAGGATGGCTACGGAGCTTGCCAACAATGTCGTGGCAATCACCCTGTAGCTGAGACACCTCAGGTTTTTAGATAGCATGTTTTTCTCCGTTGCGGATCAATACTGAATCCGACTGATGTTGTTATGTCTAAATTTATATCGCCCAATTTTTATCTAAGGAACATAAGGCAGGTGCGCGAACTGAAAGCATGCCTAATGTTCACTGAGCATTTTACCGACTAACTTTTGCGGTTCTGCCGTTACCATCACAGATTTTGGAATAGGATCGATTCGACCATTAGATATGGCGCACGTTTTCTGCTCAACACCGAGGCATTGAGATAAGCGCCTTAGCTTTTGTTGATGTAATGCCGGCTTTTTTGTGATGCGGTATGCATTTTTATGGCGGGGCAAAAAAGCTTGGTTTGACCTGTCATCAAGGTATTCCGCAGACGCTGCGATCAGTTTTCGTTAGTGATTAACAACATCAGCGTCTATTGGTTATGCCACATTAATAAATACGTTTTTAATTTTGCGCTGGAATCCAGCGCCGACTTCTCAAGCGGCGATAGAGCAAAGGTGCGCGAGCCAATTCGTCCATTGCCAAACCAATCAAAATGCCTAACAAACCCCAGCCAAAATAAATGCCCAATACATAAGCCGTTAACAACCCGACGAACCAGTTAAAAATCACCGCGAGCAGCGCGGGATATTTTGCATGGCCGGCAGACGATAATGAAAAGCTCAATGACGTGTTGAATCCCCTACCGAGTTCTATGCCCAGGTAAGCGATCATTGCGGAGCCTGCCATCACCACAATGTCTGGATTATCGGTGAACAGACGGATAATTGGATCGATGAATAAATACAGTAAAAATGTGACCGGCAAAGTGAACGCTAAGCTGCGCACAATACTTTTTCTGATTTCGAATTCTGCTTTGTCGAATTCGCGCGCTCCTACCAAATGTGCTGTCCAAATTGCCTGGCCTTGGCCGATGGAATAGGCCCACAACATGACAACTACAATCACTTGGCGTAAATAAGTGTGGCAGGCGACGGCTTCATCGCTCACGCGTATGGCGACCATGACGATGGCCACCTGATAGATGGAATGCGACAAAAGATCGCCACTATTGGGGATTGCAATGTCCATGACCGGACGCGTCAATTTATGTAGGCGTTGCAGAATATCCCGCGCAAAAGTGAAATGAATTTTTAAGTGGGTGTGGCTGATCCAGGCGAGCAAAAATAATTGCACAATGTAGGCGATAACGGTGGCCCAGGCGACACCTTCCACGCCCATTTTGGGGAAGCCGAACCAACCCAAAACAAAAATCGCGTTGAAGACGACATTCACCGCATTGGCGATCAGCGAACAATATAAATTGACATTGGATTTGCCTTTCACGGCGACTATAGCGCTGTAACCGGAGCGCACCGCCAGCAGAAAAAATGCCGGTCCTATGATGGCTAAATAACGCTGAAAAATATCGAGCGTGTCACCACTCAATCCCATCCAAACGCCGATATTGTCGCGCAAAACAAACAAGGCCAACGCGAATACAGCGCCGCATGTAGCGGCGAGCAAAACTGTGTACATAAAAGCCAGTACGGCTTTTTCCTGGTTGCCCGCACCCAGGTTTTGCGCCGCGACCGCACCTGCACCGCCGGTGAGGGTGCGAATCAGCAGAGTGAAAATCATCATGACCTGCGTGCACACGCCCAACGCCGCCACAGCTTTGTCGGACACCAGAGACATAAAAAACACATCCATCATGCCGATGGAGGATACGGCAAGCAGTTCCACATAGAGCGGCACTGCGGTCGTCCAAACGGTAAGTCCGCGATTTTTTTCCATATTGAATGGCTTGATAAGCAGGGGAATTGGCGGCGCGATTATAGAGCTGCTTGCGGATATATTCGGGTTTATTCGTCGGCGATCAGTGGAAGTTTTTTTCTCCCATTAAAAAAGGCGGCAGAACTGTCGTTCCGCCGCCTTTTATGCGGTGATTTAACCCGGTATTACCACATCATGATCTGGCTTTTTACGTACTGTCCAGACGGTGTCAGATCGCCGTCGCTCCAGCCGCCGTTTTCGCCGTTGGTGCCGGGTTTCAGGATGGAGGCGCCTTCGAGTTTATCGCTGACGGACCAGTTTGCGTGGCTGATGTTGTTGTCGTAAAGGAAATCCATCCAAGTGTCGGATTCTGCAACGTCCATATCGCCGTCGCCGCTGGCGCTTACGGTGCCCCACTCAGTCACAAACAAGGGTATGCCGTTGCGCAAAGCG
>Ga0182793_1000996_pt1 | contig 18786 bp, 11 predicted proteins | sample Passage237A_FD_130498 | JGI IMG/M metagenome (GOLD analysis project Ga0182793, IMG submission 130498) | Cellulose adapted compost microbial communities from Newby Island Compost Facility, Milpitas, CA, USA - Passage2 37A (version 2) (version 2) ... | reverse complement strand
CCCGTGGGCGTGCCACCAAAGTGACCCTGCATGCCTATTCCATCCAGCGCTGCATTCTGATCCAGCAGATACTGAATGGTCTGCTTGTAGTGATTCTGGGGAGCTATATCCCGGCCACCAGCCGACAGGATTGAATAATCATTGATGTAGAGTTTGTGCTGCGGCAAATTGAGGCGCGCACGATTGAACCAGTCCACCATCACCTGATTGCCAAAGGCATCCATCAGATAGTGGTTGTCATAGGGTTCGTTGAGCACATCCCATTCATCCAGCAGATTGGCAGTGGCGCTGGTGATGTCATCAATATGATCCAGCACCATTTGCTTGGCCAGCGGATTGGCGCCCGCCGGATTGTTGGCCGGCAGATAGGGCTTGATGGCATTGGGCAGGTTGTTGAGGCCCGGCCACACCAGCACATGGCCGCGGGCGTAGATATCATTATCTTTCAACCACTGAAGCGCATTCAGTGTGGTGGTTTGATTAAAGGAGCTGCCCCATTCACCAATCCAGGGCGCCCACTTCAAATCGTTTTCTGTTCCACTCTGGTTAAAGAGTTCCAGTACCTTCTCGCGGTATTTTTGGCTGTCCGCGTTGTTGCCCATCAGTATTGAACTGACGATCACCGAACCGAAATGATAGTGATGACGTTTGAATTTAATATCCACCTGTGCGCCAACCACAGGATCGCCAGAAGCGTTTTTCACCTTCAGACTGAAGTCACCCTTGCGATGTTCTTCAATGCGCGCTGCTGCCGCTGCGCGCCAGGGCGCGTTGGCATCGCGGCCTACATAGGTTTCACGCGTTGACGGCAGATCTGTCAGTGCCACGCGGTTCTGATAGTTGAGCACTTCCAATCCGCCCACTTCAAACACCTGGGGCTTGGCACCTGCGCCAAATCCGATTTTCAGAATCAGCTGATCCGACGCTGCCTTGCCACTCAATTCAAAGGGAATCTCATACTCTTCCCAGTCGCCAGTGCTGTTTAGATCGCGCTGCACAAATTTTTTGTATTCCGGCCCCTGGTCTTCCACAAACAGGGTGGCAAAACCGGCTCCTGATTCATCCCGGGTTTCTATACTGCGAAACCAGACACGAATAAATATGATGTCGGAATTTTGCATGCTGCCCTGTAACGGAAATTGCAACTGACCGTTCCAGAATTCACCGGCGGGGTTGGTGACGTTCACTCGCACTGCCCGATTGAAATCAGGATGATTCACATCGACCAGTGAATGGCTCGCCACCGGGCCGTTATTGTCTCCATTCCATACATTCATGCTGCTGAGATAATTGGCGGGCAGTAGAGAGTCGCCCTGTGGCACGCCATTAGCAGCGCTGGAGGTCTGGGAGCTAGTCTGACTCGAGGTTTCACTGGAGACCTGGCTGCTCACAGAACTGGAAGACTGGCTGCTTACAGACACACTGCTGGATGAAGGAGGCTTGGGATTGCTGCCACCACTGGAACCGCCGGAACAGGCCACCAGCCAGGGCATCAACCCCAGCATGATCAGGGATAGATATCGGGGGAGTTTTTTCATTGTCATTATTCTCATGTGTAAACAAAGGTTTCACGGGCTCTTTTCAAGCGGCTTAACTATAGAAGCCAACCCCCTGATTGCCAACTATCGATTCAGCTGGTGTAGTTATTGCTTCAATTGCAAAAACTGCGCTTTGCTGGAGTCTGCGCCCCAAAAGGCTGCTAAGGTGTCACTCACTCAGGTTTGATTTTGGTTTTCAGGCACCGAAATGGCGCATCCCGTTTGCGGGCACTCCTGTTATTCACACAAAGGATTTTTACTATGGCCATTCGCGTGGCAATTCATCACAAGACCCATTACAGGTTTGACCGTCCAACCACCATTTATCCCCATGTGCTGCGCCTGCGCCCGGCGCCCCACAGCCGTACCAAAATTCACGCCTACTCGCTCAAGATCCAGCCCGAAGGGCACTTTATTAACTGGCAGCAGGACCCTTTTGGCAACTATCAGGCACGGCTGGTTTTCCCCGAAAAATCCACCCACTTGAGTTTCGAGGTGGAACTGATTGCCGAGATGACCTCCATCAACCCCTTCGACTTTTTTGTGGAGGACTACGCCCAGCACTATCCCTTTGACTATGACGAACAGCTGCGCAACGAACTGGTGCCCTACCTGGAGATACGCGAATCCGGCCCGAAGCTGATGGCACTGGTAAAGGATGTAAAGCGCCAGATGGAGGCCAAGGCCAAAACCCCTTGGCATATCAACGATTTCATGGTGTCCATCAACCAGCAGCTGCAACAGGCCATCGGCTATGGCGTGCGTCTGGAGCCGGGCATTCAAACCTGCGAGCAAACCCTGACCCTGGCCAAGGGCTCCTGCCGGGATACCGCATGGCTGCTGGTGCAGCTGATGCGCCATCTGGGCCTGGCCGCCCGCTTTGCTTCGGGTTATCTGGTACAGCTCACCGCCGACATCAAGGCGCTGGACGGCCCCAGCGGCCCGGAACAGGACTTTACCGATCTGCACGCCTGGACCGAAGTCTATATCCCCGGCGCTGGCTGGGTTGGTTTGGACCCCACCTCCGGCCTGCTGGCCACCGAAGGCCATATTCCTCTCGCCTGTACCCCCGACCCGGTTTCAGCTGCACCGGTTACCGGCGCCACCTCCAAATGCGAGGTGGAATTCAGTTACAGCAACGAGGTGTTTCGCATCCTCGAAGACCCGCGCGTTACCAAGCCCTACACAGAGGAGCAATGGCAAACCATCAATGCCCTTGGCGCCATGATTGACGACAAGCTTCAGCAGCAGGATGTGCGCCTCACCACCGGCGGCGAACCGACTTTTGTCTCCATCGACGACATGGAGTCGGCTCAATGGAACACAGAGGCACTGGGCGCCGACAAGCTGCGTCTGGCCAAGGATCTGCTGCTGCGCCTGCGCAACAGCTTTGCTCCCGGTAGTCTGCTGCACTACGGCCAGGGCAAGTGGTATCCGGGAGAGGAAATTCCCCGCTGGGCGCTGGGCTGCTTCTGGCGTACCGACGGCCAGCCCCTGTGGCGAAAAGACCAGTATCTGGCGCGGGTGGACAAGAATTATGGTTTCGACCACACCCACGCCAGGCGCTTTGCCGAAGCCCTGTGCGAGCGGCTGCAGGTGAATGCAAACCACCTGATGCCCGCCTATGAAGACACCCTCTACTACCTCTGGGCAGAACAGCAGCTGCCGCCGGAAGTGGACCCCACCAAGGCGGATCTGAAAGACAGCCTGGAGCGTCGCCGACTGGCCAGGCTGCTCACCCGTGGCCTGAATGTGGAAACCGGCTATGTGCTGCCGCTGGAGTGGTACTACCCGCAGCAGCGCTGGATCAGCGGCCGTTGGTCTCTCAAGCGCGAGCAGTTGCTGCTGATTCCCGGCGACTCCCCCTTGGGGCTGAGGTTGCCGCTGGGCGCGGTTTCCGCTCCCAAGTACGAGGACGAGCTCTACCAGCCGGAAGCTGACCCGCTGATGGAGCGCGCGCCGCTGGGAACACCCGGCCAGGGTTACGTGCACGCCCGCAGCCAGACAGCCCCCGGCCATGCCAGCAGAAAACCCCAGACCACACCCTTTCTGGAAGCCGGCTACGCCATACGCACCGCCCTCTGCATCGAACCCAGAGATGGCCGACTGCACCTGTTCCTGCCGCCGCTGACCTATCTGGAACACTATGTGGCGCTGATCGAAGCCATAGAGGACACAGCCGCCGAACTGGATATGCCGGTGGTACTGGAAGGCTATGAGCCGCCCAAGGACCCTCGCCTGCAAAAATTCCTCATCACCCCCGACCCCGGCGTGATCGAGGTCAATATTCACCCGGCCAAGAGCTGGCAGGAGCTGGTGCACAACACCCAGACACTCTACGAAGAGGCCCGCCAGTCGCGCCTGGGCACCGAAAAATTCATGCTCGACGGCCGCCATTCCGGCACCGGCGGTGGCAACCATGTCACCTTTGGCGGCCCCACCCCGGCGGATAGTCCCTTCCTGCGCCGCCCCGACCTGCTGCGCAGTCTGGTCACCTACTGGCAGCATCACCCAGGCCTCTCCTATCTGTTCTCCGGCCTGTTTATCGGCCCTACCAGCCAGTCGCCACGAGTGGACGAAGGCCGGGATGAAGCCCTCTACGAACTGGAAATTGCCTTCAGCCAGATGCCCGAAGGCCTGGTGGACCAGCCCTGGCTGGTGGACCGGCTGATGCGCAACCTGCTGGTGGACATCACCGGCAACACCCACCGCGCCGAGTTCTGCATAGACAAGCTCTACGCCGCCGGTACCGCCAGTGGTCGCCAGGGTCTGCTGGAGTTTCGCGGTTTTGAAATGCCGCCCCACGCGCGCATGTCGCTGGTGCAGATACTGCTGTTGCGCGCCCTGATCAGCCGCTTCTGGGAAAAGCCTTACCACAAGTCGTTGATCCGCTGGGGCACACTGCTGCACGACAAATTCATGCTGCCCCACTATGTGTGGGAAGACCTGCGCGACGTGGTGCGCGACCTCAACGATGCCGGTTACCCCTTCCAGTTGGAATGGCTGGCGCCCTTTGAGGAATTCCGCTTCCCCCACTATGGACGCGTGCAGCTGGACGACATAGGCATAGAACTGCGCTGGGCCATTGAACCCTGGCATGTGCTGGGTGAAGAAATCACCAGCTTTGGCACCGCCCGCTATGTGGACTCCTCGGTGGAACGGCTACAGGTCAAGGTCACCGGCCTGACGCCGGGACGCTATATCCTCGCCTGCAACGGCCGCCGGGTGGCGCTCAACCCCACTGGCAAACAGGGCGAATTTGTCGGCGGTGTACGCTACCGCGCCTGGCAACCGCCCTCGGCTCTGCACCCCACCATCGGCATTCACTCACCGCTGGTGTTCGATCTGATCGACACCTGGAACGGCAAGAGCATCGGTGGCTGCAGTTACCATGTGAGCCATCCGGGCGGGCGCAGCTACGAGCGATTCCCCGTCAATGCCAATGAGGCCGAGTCCCGCCGGGGCAACCGCTTCTTCGACTTTGGCCACACCCCCGGCCCACTGGCGCCCACACCGGCGGGCAAGATTCTGCGGGAATTCTTCCCCCATAAGCATCCACCCAGACCCATGGCGCCACCGCCGGAAGAGCCCGCCGGGGAATACCCGCATACGCTGGATATGCGGCGGTCACCGAGATAAAGAATCAAGGGATGTAAAAATGACGGCACTGACGACTGTCTGTGGCACAATGGCGCCCTGCCGCGAGGGATGGCAGGGCCAGAGCCCAATAACTACACTCTGCAAAGCGCCAACAGTCGCGTCTGAATCCCATGCTTATGAGCCATTCCGAAGCCATGCCCCTGCCTGGCGATAACATCGAGTACACCCACAGCCCCGGCGGTGTGGACGAGGCATTTGCGCCAAATGGCGAAATGCGCTCCCACTGGCGTTATCTGCTGGAAAGCCTGCAAACCCTGGGCAAAGCGGGTATCGACGAGCGCCAGCAAAAGGCCCAGCGCATACTGCGCGACGATGGCGCCACCTACAAAATCTACTCGGACCCGGACAGCAACCAGACCTGGCAGCTCAACCCCATCCCCCTGCTGATCGACAGCGAGGAGTGGAGCCAGATCGAAGGCGCTCTGGTGGAGCGGGCCGAGCTGTTCAACCTGATTCTCGAAGATGTTTACGGCCCCCGCCGCCTGATCAAGCAGCGCATCATTCCGCCCGAACTGGTGTTTTCCCACAGCGGTTTCCTGCGCCCCTGTCAGGGTGTCAGACTCAAGGGCGACCAGCAGCTGATTCTCCACGGCGTGGATCTGGTGCGCGGCCCCGACGGCGCGATGAAGGTCACCGCCGACCGCACCCAGGCACCCTCGGGCGCCGGCTATGCGCTGGAAAACCGTATCGTCATGAGCCGGGTTTTCCCCAGCCTCTTCCGCGACAGCCATGTACACCGTCTGTCGCTCTTCTTTGCGCGCCTGCGCCAGAAACTGCAGGACCTCAACCCCAACGGCGGCATCGCCCGCATAGTGGTGCTCACCCCCGGAGCCTACAACGAGGCCTACTTCGAACACGCCTATCTGGCCAACTACCTGGGCTTCAGCCTGGTACAGGGAAGCGACCTGACGGTGCGCGACGGCTATGTGTGGATGAAAGCCCTCGACGGACTCAAGCGGGTGGACGTCATCCTGAGACGCGTGGATGACATCTACTGCGATCCGGTGGAACTCAAGGGCGACTCCCAGCTGGGTGTGCCCGGCCTGCTGGAAGTGGCCCGTCTCGGGCGGGTGGCCATAGCCAACCCCCTCGGCTCCAGCCTGCTGGAAAACCCCGCATGGCTGAGTTATCTGCCGGAAATTTCCCGCTACTTCCTCGGCCGCGACCTGCAAATGTCCTCGGTGCAGACCTGGTGGTGCGGCAATACCGCCGATCTGGACTATGTGTGCGACAACCTGGACAAGCTGTTGATCAAACCCTGCTACCGCCGCCCCGGCCTCTACGAGGTTTACGGCGCCGAGCTGGACGAGAAAAAACGCCAGGCCTGGATCAACCGCATCCGCAAGAACCCGCTGCAGTATGTGGCCCAGGAATTTATCCCCTGCGCCCAGACGCCCACCTGGTACGAGGGCAGCATCCAGCCACGCGCCGCCATAGTGCGCACCTTCGCGGTGGCAAGCGAAACCTCCTACGCGGTGCTGCCCGGCGGCCTCACCCGGGTCAACCTGGAAGAGGACGAAAAAATCATCTCCAACCAGCGCGGCTCCGTGTCCAAAGACACCTGGGTGCTGGCCTCGGAACCGGAAAAACTGGTCAGTCTGCGCAGCCCGGATCATCAGCCGCAGCTGGAAGCCGCCAGCGAGCTGCCCAGCCGGGTAATCGAAAACCTCTTCTGGATGGGACGCTATGCCGAGCGCGCCGAATCCGCCCTGCGGCTGCTGCGCACCCTGTTTGTCCAGCTCAACAAGGCAGACGCCCTGCCCCCGGCCATCTACCGCTGCCTGCTGGGCGCTGTCACCCATGTGACCTATACCTATCCCGGTTTTGCCGCTGAAAACACCAGCGCTCTGGCAGACCCGGAACCGGAAATGCTCTCCATACTGCTCGACCTGCACAGAGCCGGCAGTGTGGCTCACAGCCTCACCGCTATGATCAGCGCCGCCGAACAGGTCAAGGAGCAACTGTCGAGCGACACCCAGAGAGTGATCAACGATGTAGGCGATCAGCTGCAGGCGCTCAAGCACCAGCTGCAACCCGGCGCCCTCTCCGCGCCGGAAGAAGCGCTGGACCCGCTGGTCACCAGCCTGCTGGCGCTGGCCGGACTCCTGCAGGAATCCATGCTGCGCGGCCACGGCTGGCACTTTATCCAGATGGGCCGCCGTATGGAGCGCGCCCTGCAAACCGCCAGCCTGATGCGCGCCCTGCTGGTGCCGCGTTACGAGGATTCGCAGCAGGAAGTGCTTATCGAAGCGGCGCTTCAGTGCGGTGAGGCGCTGATTCCCTATCGTCGCCTCTACCAGAGCGGCATCAATCTCTACAACGGTCTGGAGATGCTGCTGCTCAACGGCAACAATCCCCGCTCACTGCTCTATCAATTGGAACAACTGGAAGACCATTTCAGCGAATTACCCAACACCAGCGGCAGCCTGAGTGCCGAAAGCAAATTGCTGCTGGAAGCCACCACCAGTCTCAAACTTTGTCAGCTCAATCAGCTTATTGGTGGTGAAGGTGGCGTGCGCACGGATCTGGATCAATTGCTGGCGCGTATCCATTATCTGGTCAGCGCCTCGGCGCGGGAAATCAGCCAGCGCTACTTCGATCACACGCAAAGTCCGCAACTGCTGGTCAAAACCGGTGAATGGCAGGAACAACAGTGAAATACCTGATCTCTCACACCACTCGCTACGACTATGAACAGCCGGTAGGCAGCTGCTACAACCTGGCCTACATGCTGCCGCGCGATACGGCACAACAAAAGCTCAAGCAGGTGGATATACAGGTGCAACCGTCCATTGCCATGAGCAACAGGCGCAGCGATTATTTTGGCAATCAGGTTTTTCAGTTTTCAATCGAACAGGATCACACGCAGCTGTCAGTGACAGTGACTTCCGAAGTGGAAATTGACAAGGTGCAGTCGAATCGCAATCTGGATTTTGGCAACACCTGCGCCTACGCCCGCGAGCGGCTGCGCGAAAGTAGCGACGAAGCGTGCCTCAACGCGCGCGAGTTTTTGCTCGACTCGCCCATGATTCAGCAACATCCGGAACTCGCCGCCTACGCCGCGCCCAGTTTCGCCGATGACCGGCCTTTTTTGTCGGCGGTAATGGAATTGAATGAGCGCATCTACCGGGATTTTATTTACGATCCGGAATTTTCCGATGTAGCCACACCACTGAGCGAAGTGTTCAAGCACAAACGCGGCGTGTGTCAGGATTTCGCTCACTTTGCCATCGGCTGTCTGCGCAGCCTCGGTTACCCGGCGCGCTATGTCAGCGGCTATCTGGAAACCCTGCCACCACCCGGACAAGAAAAACTGATCGGCACCGATGCCACTCACGCCTGGTTTGCGGTCTATTCATCAGGTGAAGGCTGGTTTGAATTTGATCCCACCAACAACAAGATGGCGGGCGAGCAACACATTACCACTGCCTGGGGAAGGGATTATTCCGATGTAACGCCCTTGAAAGGCGTGATTTTTGGTGGTGGACAAACACACCAGCTGAGTGTGTCTGTGGATGTGCGGCGACTGACGGAATAATTATTAAAGAAGATCTCGCACCTCAGCCAACCTGAGGCCGCGATCAGCCTGACGGCATGATCGCGGCCGAGTTTTCTAGCGTTTGTCCGCATCCCAGACACGGCCGGAGGCAGTGCCGTCGTTGCGCGGATAGAAGACTTCAACCGCCATCACCTGATAGGTCGGGTCATCGCTTGCGTCGAAGTTATTCATGTTGGGAAGAATCCAGCCGGTATCCGCCCAGGCTTTTACGTGATCAGCAAAAATGATCTTGTGATCCTCGCCCAGCGGCAGAGGCTGGGTTGGTTTGCTCCAGTACTGGTAGAAAGTCGCCGTGTTATTGATAGACGGCTTTTCCTCACGGATTGAACGATAGGTGGAGTATTCAATGCCGTCACTGACAAAGGTTTTACCGTAGGTGGCATTCTGGCTGGGATCGTAAGTCCATCTTTGCAGAATGTAGTACTCCACCAGATGGGATGGATCAGTCTTGTCCATGTTTTTGTCATAGCCCCAACCGTAGAGAGCGATATAACTAGCACCGCTGTCTTCGTCGAAGCGATAGCCAATCTCACGGTTGACATCACCATAATGCCAGCCAGGGCCACCCACATAGTTGTAGCGACCACCCTGCCAGGTCACAGTGAAATTACCCTCTGCATCCATATTCAGAGCTGCAGCACCGCCGTCCTTCCAGTGAGTAAAAAAGAAATCACCGATATGACCAGTAGCATGAGGCTGGGTGATCAGCGCGGTCTCCGGAAACCTCTGTGTGTAAGCCTTGAATTTCTCAATACCCGCAGGCACCAAAGTTTCGGCACTGGTGGACTTGTTTTCAGTCACCGCCTGTTCAGAGACACATCCTGCCAGGCTGCATACAGCCAATACTGCACCGACATAAAGCTTCATACTATTTACCTCATTGGGGCTTGAATAATTCTCGTTGTAAAAATCCGACCAAGAAACAACTCACATCACTTGGGTTGGGAGACAACAAACTCCATCAATTCCCGGTCGTGATGATTCACAATTTTCGGCTCAACATCAAAAATCAAGGTTTCACCGTTTTCACGCGTATAGGCCTTCCAGGCAGGCAAGTTATCTGCATTGGGATTGCCGGTGCGCGCAAAATTGATCCAGGCTGAACTCATCTGTTCCGCCAGAATATGAGATTCCTCGGTAGAACCAGTCCAATGCTTGCCCAATTCAAGATTCTTGAATGCCAGAGGAATATCCAAACCGTGGAATGAACCCTTGGAGGCATCATCTACCGGACTTTTCCAGGTCAGCAGATAAGCGTAAACAGGCGCATTGGATGCTGCCGACCAGGCGTCAGCCACCTTAATGGTAGTTGGTCTGAACACTGTGTCTAGCGACAGCAGATCCTGAGGCGTAAAGGTTTGATAAGACTTGGCATAAAGCGCTATGTATTTATCGGTGTTGTCACCGTACACAGATTGCAGACGGGTTTTTGCCTGCTCCAGCGTGAGATCTTTTTCGCCATAAGCCGTTCTCACCAGTTCATTCAGCGTGGTGCCAATCAACAGCGGAATATTTTTAGAGAATTCGGCAAAGCCCGGAGTAAACGGCTGCTGCACCAAATTAACGCCATCGGGCACAGGTACAAAACCAGTCACTTTGAGAGAACCGGGCGTTCTCACACCTACAGTTTTGGCCAGGGCTCTGTCACCTGCGGCCACCAGCTCCTTGTAGGGCATGGTCAGCAGCTTGTTCAGATCGCCCACTTCTTCCACCAGAGCTTCACCAATCGCAGTGGATTGCTCTTTGGTCATGATGTTCACCAGCGTACCGCTCTGGATAATGGCTTTGTGGAACAAACCGTGAGCCGCAGGCATGGCCATCAGGGTACCCACTTTTCCGCCGCCACCAGACTCACCGAGGATGGTCACATTATCCGGGTCACCACCAAAGTTCTTGATGTTTTTGTTTACCCACTTGAGCGCAGCTATCGCATCCAGCATGCCTACGTTGGCGGAATCCGCATATTTTTTATCCACCGAGGACAGGTCGAGGAAACCCATGATATTCAGGCGGTGGTTTACCGATACCAGCACCACATCGCCCTTTTGCGCGAGCATCTTGCCATCGGTAATCGGATCATCGCTGGCACCAACGGCAAAACCACCGCCGTGCAACCAGAACATCACCGGGCGTTTTTTGCCGTCGTTAATGCCCTGGGTCCAGACGTTGACGGTAAACAGCTTGTGTTCATCCATGGCCTCCTCGGGCGACCAGCTGTTGACCTGCATGGCAATAGGGCCAAAACGGGTTGCATCGCGTACGCCTTTCCAGCTATCGGGAGCCTGGGGCGGCATAAAACGCTCGGCCTTGGCATAGGGAATACCCTTGAAGCTGTAAATCCCGTCGTCAACACTGCCGGAAATCACACCATGAGTGGTCTTGACCAGAGGTGCTTTGGAGGACTGGGACTGATCCACCGATGTAGTACAACCGGCTATCAATAGTCCGGCAAGGAAAGTAACCAGCAAATAGCCAGCAGCGAGACGAGAATGCATCTTCATAGAGGAATCCACTTATTGACTTATGTAGAGGAAAAAACTCACGGAGTAATGGGCAATAGCTTGATTTTTATAGGGTTATCAATCTTCTCACAGTCAGTACTTACTGCCAAAACAACTATCAAAAATTAACAATCCCTTAACATGTAACCGGTCACTCGGCCCTGCCTAAAGCTGTAACGACGCTGACCGCCCCGGGTGACCGCCCCCAACGAGTTGCTTACGACAGAAACCCTACCTTTACTCCCTCCAGGGAATTTATTCTGATTCAGTATAAGGCTCTCCGAGCAACCGCTTCGAGAAATGTTGATTTAATCGAGTTTTCGCAGAGGCGAGAGATACATTTGTCTGCATCCTAATAATACTATCCACGGCCTCGACGGTAATACGTGCATAGGACATAGGACTACACAAGTCGGCATCCAAACCAAGTTCATTCGCATTAAATTGAACATAGGTATCAGATGCTTGTGGCGTTTTTACAATAGCATCACTGCAACCGGGACTCTGGTCCTTACTTGCATAAAGCTCAACCATTCTCACTGGCACAGTGGATATCCAGGCCACTTGCAAATCATCTGTTAGCGGATCGTATTGTTTATCTTCCGGTATTGATGGCTCTACCGTAAAAAACTCCGGCAAACTCGCCGTCGCCGTAATAAACTGGCCACTACTACGACGCACTTCAAGCGCAATAGTTAACGGCTGCACCAGTTCAGCCACCTGCTCATCACTTATAAATGGAAATTAATAGAAATATTATTGTTTTCAACTTTATCCAATGGCTTTGGCTTGGGGTTATTGCAACCCGCCAAGCACAGCGAAAACACCATAACTAAAAACAACTTCAGCACTTACACTTTCCTCGATATTTAAATTGATAGAGCACCCAAGCGTGGGATGAATTATTCTTTTGATTCCATCTAATTAACGAAATGGCAAAAGACGCCGCTTGCGGCATCCAATGGGTAAAGCGGGATCAATTTCACCATGTCAGGTTTTTAGTGTTGTTTTTGTGCGGCAATTAAATTTACCGCTCTCGCGGCAAAATACCCGCTAAAGCAACCATAAGCCAGACTGACCATTAATATAAATAGTGGATTGCTCAATAAATTGCTATTTAGAGCATTCAACACAGAAACAGTGTATTTGGTAAAAAATATGGTCATTATTACTACAAATGGTAGCCAGCTGCCCGGCATAAAAAAATATTTCTGTTCAGAATGGTAAGTGATACCTTTTACTGGAAATAATTTATAACCAATGACAGTAACTATTGCCAGCCCTACTGCCCACAACCCAATTGAAATAACCTTAATACCAAAACTGGATATAACACCGGCTAAAGACAATGCAACCATTACCAAGGGTAAGAGATAAGCCAAGAACTGCTTTACGTTGCGATTTCTAGCTTGTTGTAAACCAAACACTATTAGAGCTACGAATAAAACGAATACCCATCTTGGAGTATGTGACAAGATTTGTAACATTAAATTTAGGACTCCTATTTTAAATTTATTGCTTTACTGATCTTCCCTACCGAAAGTAGACACTGTTCAAGCACACATTCCTTCATAGTCAGCCTCAAAATAATTCAGGCTTTATTAGCCCAGCGTGCCAGCCAGGCCGGACCCTCTCGTCGAGCTAGCGCTGTGGGATCATCCGCGGGGCGCAAGGAGCGTCGGACACCAAATGGGAGCGAAGAATCGCGTTGTTAGCAACGAAGTTCCATTGGCTGATAGAGTACGCCGTCTTTTTCACCCGCCGACGCAGACTCCACGAAGCCGAAGCGCTTATAGACAGGTATAGCATTCATAGATGACCTAACGGTGTAGGTGCGATTCTTTGACTGCTTTGATGCGTGCTCCCAGAGCAAGCGCGCGATGCCTTGGCCTTGGTGCGGGCCAGCCACAAAAAGATGATACAAATGGCCTGGCCGCTTAATTGAAATATAAGCCACCACCTTGCCGTCGATCTCATAAACATAGTTGCAGTAGTCATTACTTGTCAGGCGACCGACGAACTCGAGCTCACTCAGACTGCTAGCGAGCCAGGCCGGAAGTGTAGCCTTCGGGTCTCGCAAATAAAACCGTGAAAGGCCAATGACCAGGCTTCGAAGTCTCGGTGCATCACTACTATTGGCTGTCCGTATGCTCATAAATCTTCCTGCTATTAACGCCCGCCCCATTGAAGGCTACGCGTTCTCGTCTTAGCCATAATCGAACTACGCAGATGAGCGCAGCTAAATATAAAATAGCTAGAGCTGCAACCAAGCCTTGTTCCATGTCGATTTCCATTAATACCTTGCTAAGCGGCAGCCGGAACACAGTGTAGGCTGTTCGGTGTAGGGCGGGACTTTTGCGCCCCGAAAGAATTTGAGCAATTTGTTAAATGCCATACTCGCGCTCTACCTTGGTGATTCTTACCCGGAAACTTGAATACCACTCTTTTCGACCTTTTTCTTGAGCCTGCTGATGTTCAGTGTTTGATTTCCAGGCTTCAATTGATCGCAGATCGGACCAATATGAGACTGTGATGCCAACTTCTTCTCTCGCAGACTCAATACCCAAGAAGCCCGGCTGTGCTGATGCTAGCTCAACCATCTTAGCCGCCATCTCACCGTATCCGTTATCCCCGTCATTGCGAAGCGATGTAAAGATCACGGCGTAATATGGTGGCTTTGGGGTTTCGGCTATGGATGACACTTGAACTCCTTGTAGCATTTAACATTTAAATCTTGGTCCCCGAGACCGATTTCCCTGGGACGGGTATTGTTAAAAAATCCAAGCCAAACTATGCCGAAAGCCCCATCCCGTCAAGCTCTCGCGGTATCCTCCAGATTTTCCGCCAAATCACAAAACGATCCTCAGGACGCATTCCCGATTTTCAACCAACCTTAGCCTTAGCGCGAGTGCATCAGCATCCATTGGTAAATATTGATTCCGGAATTGTCTTCCACGGCAGTTGCCGGATTAAACCGGGTTGCCGGGTTATAGGTTTTCGTCCAGGAGTCGTGGCCGACACCGGCATACTCCGTCAACAAGGCCTTAACCGGATTGGCAGGGGAACATTGCACCCCAGCGGCAGAAATTCCATTGATCGCATTAACAAATTCACGCGAACGTTCAATTGAAACTGTTCCATCGGCAGTGCCATGGAATGCCCAGATAGGTAGCGAATGATTGGCCATATTGCAGGCAATGGCACTTACCTGGTCAGCGCCACAAATAGGTACTATGGCTGCCAGTTCCGCCGCGTAAAATTCATTTGGGTTGTACCTTTGTGAACGTGCAAAGGCCCAGGTTGCGCCGCCGCCCATGGACAGGCCAGTAAAATATATGCGGCTGGTATCCACTCGCAGATTGGCTTTTGCATAGTCCAGCACAGCCCGCAGGCGATCCACTCTCCACCAGCTGTCCACCTTCGGTGATTGTGGTGAAATAACTATAAAGCAGGATTCCTCGCCAGCAACGGTAAAACACATGTTGTGATTTTGTGCGATGTGTTTGGCCGGACCATGAAGTCGCAGCCTTGCGTATTCGGCGGAATCCGCAGAAGGATCATCATTTTTTGACGTTTCTCCGGCACCATGCGCAAATATTATCAACGGGTAGGTTTTGTTAGTGGTGTTGTAATCTGCCGGCAGATATTCCAGAAAGCGAATCCGGGTTGGTGTACCACTCATCACATGAGTTATGGATTTCTCCAGTTGACGGCTGCTGGGCGTGGTCGCAACCGATGAAGAACTGGACGAGCTACTGACAGAACTGTTTGAAGAGCTACTGGAAGAGCTGCTACTAACGACAGAGCTACTGCTCGCCACTGAACTGCTGCTCACTACCGAACTGCTGCTCACTACCGAACTGCTGCTCATTACTGAGCTGCTGCTTACCACTGAACTACTAGTTACCGCAGAACTGCTACTGATTGCCGAGCTACTGCTGGCTACCGAGCTGCTACTTGATCTGCTGGATGAAGACCGCGATGAGGAGCTTATTGACCGAACACTGCTTGACGAGCTGCTGACCGACGACCTGCTGCTCGACGAAATAATGCCAACTGATGACGATCCCTCGCTCGACGCCGAACTTGAACTTACCGTTATGGAAGAACTGGAAAGAGAAACACTGGAAACAGACGAGCTGGATAAGGGGGTACTGGATAGGGAAGATTCTGAACTGCTACTGGTTGAAGAAGCTCTGCTACTTATGGGCGGCTGGGAGGAGCGGTTGGCCTCCTGCCCTGCTCCACCACAGCCGTAGAGTAACGTCACCAGCCCTAATACGGCCAAATGACGAGCCAAATCGATGATTGTTATGGTTTTCATGGGGGGTGCATCCGCGCAGATAAACGTGGATGCTTATCTTTTCACAACTGGCTGCAGGGAAAATGAGCAACATCTGGAGTCGTGATAACTGTCTCATTTTCCAGCCCCCTGACGGCTGCCCTTCCCCTCGGTCAGCTCCGCCGTTCCGTCAGTGCTTTGCCGCCCTGGCAATCTCGACATCCTGCGCCACCTGGTCGCGGATTAATGCCCAGTGGAAGAGGTTGTCAGGATTGGCATCGTGGGAGCCGTGGTTGTAGTGCACCAACGGCATATCCTTATACAGCGGGCGGGATATCTGCACCACCTGATCCCAGTGTTCCAGCGCTTTTTGCAGGTGGTCTATAGCCGCCTGTTTTTGTGCTGCATCGCCATTCAGCCGGTAGCGGTGCAATGCGACCGCGCCTTTGATTTTTTCTGCCAGGTGCAGGCCGAGATGAGCCCAGATACGCACGTCAGCCACTTCGTAGGTCAGTGCGGTATTTTTGTCGGTGTTGATCGATTGCACCAGGCGCAGCGCTTCCTGATTGTCGCGCGTCAATCGATCGCTCAGCTCCACTGGCGTTACCTTTTCCACACCAAAGGAACCGCCTTGATGCAGAGTTTCCACATAGTCAGCGACAGCAACATAATCCGGGTCCAGCGTGGGTTGCTGAATCAGTCGGTCGACAGAAATATATTTGGTCACTCCATCCTGTAGCGCCAAGAAGCCTTCGCCGTAGAGAGTGAAATCCCAGGTGGAGTTGTAGAGCGATGCCAGACGCAGCTGTGTGGACGACGCCAGCGAGTAGGCGTTGAGCAGATTTTTTCCTTGCTCACCATAGCGGCGAACAAATTCGTCTTGAAACACGCTATCCGGCGTGCGCGCATCGTAAAGCAAACGGCCCCAAAGCTTGTAGAACAGCCATTGCCGTTCAAAAGCCCAGGTCCAGTCGGCGCCTTTGGTTTGTGCGGTAAAGTAATCCAACGCCGGAATATAGGTTTCCGATCCGATAAAGTAACCGCCCACATAACCGGCTTTACCATTGAGCGCTATGTGCTCGCGAATAAATCCGGGAACGCCCCAGCGCAAGGCAAAAAAGTCTTCATTGCGGATCATCCACACCACTTTGTAATTTTTTGGCATGGGTGAAAAATAGGTATCGCCCAATTCGCCGCCGTGCACTTTTACCAGCTTGGGTGTGGAGTGGCCGTGGGACCAGTTGAATTTCATTTCCACCCAAATGGGGCCATCGAATTCATCGCCCAAGGCTTCCATGGCTTCGCGTGTCACCTGCTCAACATGCTTGCTGACACCCGGATCTGATGAGGTGCCGGATGAAAATGGCACCCGGTGAATCAGTTTTACCGGGCGATTGGCGTCGCGCATACCGGCAATCAGCACATCATCCATCCACTCCTGACGCTGCAATGGCGTCATACCGGCCATGCCTTCACCGTGGGAAATACCTATGCCGTCCAGCTCAGGATATTCTTCCAAAACCTGTTTGACGCTTTCGCGCAGATAGCGTCTTACCAGCTCGGATGAATCGCCTTGTACATAGTAATGGGGATAGAAGTTGGCCTTGGCAACGTCATGGCTTTTGGCAAAGGACTCGCTGACAAAAATACTCCAGTGAACTATGTAGGTATCCAGCGCCCGCTCTTTGGCCATGCGAAGGATACTGCGATAAAGTTTTTCCCATTCAGCCTGTTCCTTGGCGGACCAGGGGCTGGCTTCGGGAAAGTTTTTGGGTTTCATCATGAAGCTGTAGGGATGGGTATTCCACAGGCTGATAACGTTAAAGCGGTTTTCAACCATCATGTCGAGAAAAGCTTCCCAGTATTTGGGGTCCCGTGCGGTTTTGTAGTGTTGATCCAATGCGGAACTGGGGCGATAGGTTTCCCAGGGCACATTGTATTTAATGCCGCGAAAGGCGAGCTGAGGTTTTTGTTCGTCTGCCTGAATGGTTTCCAGTCGCGCGCCATGACGCAACTTTTCAGCAAGAGCAAGAGCACCGTAAATCAGGCCGCGATCATCACCGCCGTAAATGCTGATCACCCTACCCTCGGGACGAATGCTGAAGGCCTCCGGTTGCAGTGCCTGTGCATGCACTCCCAGACTGATCAGATGATCGTAGTTGTTGCGACTTTGACTGAGCTTGTAACCCTCGGCTTTGAGTGCCTCGCCCAGTTTCCGCGCTGCATAGGCCGCAGGCGGGTGGGCATTATCAAAAACCAGAGTGACTTGTTGTGCGAGTGAGGGATTGGCCAGCAGGCTTGCAAAAAGCCAGCAGCACAGAAGTATTTTTTTCATTTTGTCGGCCCGAGTATTCGTTTATCTGCCAGTCAACAGCGGCTGGCATACCCTACCACTATCACCGGCTGCCAAAGCGCCTCTTGGCAATTTTTTACAAAGAAGCAATTTTTTCGCATTGCTGTACCCATAAAAAAGCCCCGAATATCAACAAGGATATTCGGGGCTTTTCCCGGCAACCTATCTCAAGGTTGTTCTATATCACCCGGCGCACCAGCGCCTATGGTTACACGGCCGTCGCTGAGTACAAAGGTAGCTACCTGAGCCTGGAATTCGGCGGTAACCTGCGGCGCATCCTCTGATGGACGCAACAGGGACACATGGTCACCCGCAGTGACTTTCACCAGATTCTGTGACACTAGTTGATCGACCCCCAGACCCAGCTGGGTTGCGCCCAGCGTCCGAACAAAGCCGTAGGTGCCGCCGAGAGGCGCCGGGGCAGTGGCATTGGGAATAACCTTGTCGCCATTTACCTGTTGCACAAGCACAGGCACATTCAACTGACGCAGTAGCTGCATGAAATTGACCGGATCGCCCGAATCCACCGTGCTTTGTGCCGCATAAAGGAAACGCTCGTAGTTGGTGGTTCCCTGTGTGACGCCAGCTGCCGCCAGTCCGCCATTGATAACCGGGCCAAAGGTATCGGAATTGACCAGAATCTGGCTGACCTGAGCACCGGGCGTTGAGGCAATCACCCCGCGAATCGGGTTGAGGTTGGAGGCCAACCCCACCTGGGCATCATTGGCCATCGCCAGCTCGTTCACCGTGACAAATACGGAGCCGAGAATACTGCCGAGGGACACGCCCACCAGATACACGCGATTCAGATCCAGGCCGGGAGTCTCCCAGCCCTTCGCCAGGCTATCCACGTTGACCAGGCTGGCGTTGAGGTTGAGCAGGTCCATTACTGT
>Ga0182793_1000993_pt1 | contig 18806 bp, 16 predicted proteins | sample Passage237A_FD_130498 | JGI IMG/M metagenome (GOLD analysis project Ga0182793, IMG submission 130498) | Cellulose adapted compost microbial communities from Newby Island Compost Facility, Milpitas, CA, USA - Passage2 37A (version 2) (version 2) ... | reverse complement strand
GGGGTCTGGTCCTCGATCGGGGTGTCCGGCCCGTCGTCGCTTTTCGGCCCCCGCCAGGGTGGCCAGAAGAAGAGGTAGAACCCCGCGCCCCCGCCGGTCTGGATAGTCAGCGCGACGGCCACCGCGACGGTGCTCTGGAAGACCGCGGCCGCGATCGCCGCCGCGATCAACTTGGTGATCAGCAGCGCGATGCCGAACTGCAGCACCTCCCGGCTGAGGTTGAGGGTGCGCATGAACAACGCCTGGACCACCGACAGGCAGGCCGACATGAACCACAGCGTGGTCGGGATGAGCACGGCGTGCGCACCCTCCCACGATTCGCCGAGCAGGTAGAAGCCGATGTTCGGCGGGATGAAGTACAACACCACGCCGAGCGCGGCGGTGGCGGCCCCGGTCAGGATCACCAGCGGGGTGAGCGTCCGCCAGATCTTGCGCGGCGTGGCCGAACTGCGCACGCTCTCCGGGATCATCACCAGTTGCACTGCGGCGCCGAAGATGCCGATCGGCGCGAACAACGCCATCGCCCCGCGCAGCGCGCCGGTCGAGGCCGGGCCCATGATCGCCGACATCACCGAGAAGATGACCAGCAGGCTGGTCTGTTCCATGGCGGCGTCGATGGTGTAGCGGACGCGGTGGCCCCAGTCGGTCTTGACGAAGGTGAGCGCGCCGCGGCGGTGCGGCAGCACCCGCAGGCTGATCGTCATCGCGATGTAGGCGATCAGCCCGAGCAGACCCCACCACGCCAACACCACGCCCGCGCTCACCCACGGCGTGCGCAGCCACGCGCAGCCCAACGCGATGAACGCGCCCACACACCAGATGCCGTCCCAGATCGCCGCGATGTGCGGCCGCCCGATGGTCATCGCGACGTAGCGGAGCATGTCCTGAGCGAGCACAAACGGCACGAACATGGCCAGCGCGATCGCCGCGAACCCGATCCACGGCGTGAACGCCAGCATCGTGATCACCAACGGCGGGGTGATCGCGAACGCCCAGAACACCGCGAGCGAACCCGTCTGCCGGATTTCGTCGGCGGGACGATTGGCCTTCTGCAACAACAGGATTCCCAGTCCGCCGCGCAGCACCGCCAGCGCGACGAACAACAGCGTCATCAGGATGGTGATCTTCCCGAAGTCGTCGGGAGTGGCCGCCACGGCGACCGCGAACACGATCACACCGTTGCTGACACTGGAGAAGACCTGGTCGAGGCCTCCCGACATCGCCCGCAGCCGGCGAGGAGCGGTCGTTTCGGTCACGAAGCGCTCACCGGACCTCGCCCTTCTCGCTCACCATCGATGACAGACAAGCGTCCAGCATAAGGGTGGCGCACCCGGGGTCCGTCAGCCCGGCGGCGTGTACCGGATCCAGTCCACCAGCATCGTCGAGGGGAACTGGGTGCTGCTGTTGGGCGGTCCGCCCTGGCTCGCGCCGCCGACCGAGACGTTGATGATGATGAACATCGGACGGTCGTTGAACGGCCACTTGGCGCCCGACGGCAGCGATGCCGGTGTGTACGTGGCGATCTCGTAGTCGTCGACGCCGGTCACGATCCGGTCGCGCTCCCACCGCAGCCACAGTTCGTGCCAATCGCCGGTCACCTCGATCGGCGCTTTGGTCGCGGTGCGGAACCCGGTGCCGTGGATACCCGATCCGGCGAGCGTGTCGGCGGCGTCGATGATGTCGAGCTCGCCGGCGGCCGGCCACCCGACCTGCATCACGTCCGTGCCCATCAGGTAGAACGACGGCCGGATGCCCTTACCGTTGGGGATCTTGATCCGGGCCCGCAGGGTGCCGTAGCACATCTCCCACTTGCCCAGCGTGTGCAGCCGCGCGCTGGTGTAGTCGTACCAGCCGTAATAGGGCACGTAGATGCGCTCTTTCAGCGCGTTGATGGTCAGGTTGCCGGTGCCGTCCAGCGACGCGTTGCGTTCGTAGTTGGTGTTGACCTCCAGGTAGCCCTGACCGAGTTGGTAGTCCCACATCGCCGGGTTGGGCTTGGTGCCCGCCGGGCCGTCGAAGTCATCGAAGAACGGCTGCGCCGACGACGGCGGCGGTTCGGCGCAGGCGGCACTCACGGGTGGCGCGCTGGTCCCGCCGACGACGGCGACCTTGTCGACGAACAGCGCGCGATCGCACAGTAGGAACAGATTGAAGTCGTTGGTGAACGCGACCTCGACGGTGTGCTCACCGGCCGGGATCGTGGTGTTCGCGGTGTACGGCGTCCAGGCCTTGAACTTCACCGAGGCGGTATACACCGGCTGGCCGTCCACCTTGATCGTCATGCTGGGATAGCCCCAGCAGTACTGGGCGCGCGCCACGACGGTGATCGATGTCGAGGCCGGGAACGTGCCGCTGACCGACACCGAGCCGTTGTTGCGCAACTGCACCGACTTGCCGCCCGATGCCTTCGCATCGGCCAACACCCGCCCGGCCGAGGCCGGCGAGATGGTCAGCGATTCGGCCTCGGCGGTGGTGTCGGCCGCCGAGGCCGCGGGGGCGAAGGTCGTCATCACCGTCACGACGGCAACCAACGCCGCGAAGGTCGACCGCAGACCGGCCACGGGAAGCTCCTTTGGGGAGGCAATCAAGATCGGCTATCAGCCTCCCCCGTCGCAACAGAAGTAACAATAGTCACATCTATCACTTTGGTAACAAACTGATAATGACGGGCGATTTGCCCTGGACGCCTGCGGGTAAGACGGACGTGTCGGCGGGACTTGTAAGTTGGCAGCAGCGATCCGTGTCCCCGAGAGTCCACACGAAAGGTCGTCACGCAGATGCGGCGGTTCTCCCTGAAGGCGGCGGCGGTGGTCGCGATGACCATCACGCTGGTGGTGTTGTCCGGCTGCGGCAAGTTCGTCAGCCACGCGACCCACGGCGGCGGCCCGTGCCAACCGGGGGCGCCGGTGTCCGACGACTTCGACGGCCCGGCCGGCGCGCCGCCGAACCCGCAGCTGTGGAGTTACGAGGTCAAGGCCAACCCGCAGGGCGCCTACACCGATTCGCCGCGCAACGCGTCGCTGGACGGCAAGGGCAACCTGGCCATCAACGCGCTGCGCGAGACGATCGTGGTGCCGCCGTTCGGGGAGATCCCCTACACCAGTGCCCGCATCCACACGCTCGGCAAGTTCGAGATGTGCTACGGCAACCTGTCGGCGCGCATCAAGATCCCCGGCGGCCAGGGCATCCACCCGACGTTCTGGCTGCTCGGCACCAACCTGGTGCAGGTGGGCTGGCCGACCGCCGGCGAGATCGACATCATCGACGCCGCCAACGGCACGATCGCCGGCGCGGGCCTGCACGCCCCGTTCGTCGACTTCGCCGACAAGGCGCCCAAGGACGTCTTCGACGGCTTCCACGTGTACTCGCTGCGCTGGGAGCCCAACAAGATCACGATGGCGATGGACGGCATCGACTACGCCACCTACACCCCCGACAAGCTGCTGCCGTTCACCAAGTGGGGCTTCAACGACCACCCGATGTTCGTCGTGCTCAACATCGCCGTCGGCGGTGCGCTGGTCGGCCCGCCCAACGACACCACCCCGTTCCCGGCCACCATGCTGGTGGACTGGATGCGCTACACCCCGCTGTAGTCGCTCGTTCCAGGCAAACGCCGCAAGGCGGCTACCATGGCCCGGTGACCGCGCCCAGCAAACGCTTCGCCGATCCCGTCAAAATGGCTAATCCGTGAAGATCCTGCACGTCCAAGAAACGCTGACGCCGCGTTACGGGGGGCCCGCGCGCGTTCTGCCCGAACTCGCCAAGGCACAGGCGGCCGTCGGCCACGAAGTCGTCATCGCGACGACGACGGCCGACCACCCGAAGGGTGTGTACCACGACCCCGGCTGGGAGACCCTGGCCGACGGCGCGACCGTGTTCTACGGGACGGTCCAGTACCTGCCGCTGCTGGTGTCGGCGAGCGTGGCGAGGTATCTGCACAACCACATCGGTGACTTCGACATCGTCAACATCCATGGGCTGTACCGGTTTCCGAATACCTACGCCACCTATCTGGCCCGGCGCCGCAACATCCCGTTCGTCCTGGTACCGCACGGCAGCCTGGACCCCTACCTGTACGCCCGAAGCACCACCAACCGGTTGCTGTTCAAGCGGATCTACGAGCGGCTGTTCGTGATGCCCAACCTGCGGGCCGCCGACGCGCTGCACTACACCGCCGAGGAGGAACGCGAGCGCACGTCGTTCCTGAACCTGAGCACCCCGTCGTTCGTGGTGCCCAACGGCATCGACTGGGAGCCGTACCGGGTGCTGCCGCCGCGCGGCGCGATGCGCGAACGGTGGGGTGTCGGCGACGCGCCGGTGGTGCTGTTCCTGGGCCGGCTGCACGTCAAGAAGGGCCTCGACCTGCTGGTGCCCGCGTTCGATGAGCTGCGCAAGCGCATCCCGGAGGCGCAGCTGGTGATCGTCGGCCCGGAGAATGACGACCATGGCAAGGACGTCCGCCGCTGGGTGGCCGAGCGCAACCTCGAGCACGCGGTGCACTTCGTGGGCCCGCTGGTGGGCAAGGACGTCCTACAGGCCTACGTGGACGCCGACGTGTTCGCGCTGTCGTCGTACACCGAGAACTTCGGTATGACGGTCGTGGAGGCGATGGCGTGCGGGCTACCCGTCGTCATCTCCGATCAGGTCAACATCCACCACGAGATCACCGCCGCGGCAGCGGGATTGGTGACCCACTGCGATGTGGGCGAGGTGACCGAGGCCCTGCACACGCTGCTGACCGACCCGCAGCAGCGCCGTGCGATGGGTGAGCGGGGGCGCAGGTTGGTGCAGGATAGATACGCTTGGCCGGCCATCGTCGGCGCCCTGACCAAGGAGTATCAGGCCGTCATCGATCGCAGCCGCACCAACCTCTAAGGGACCACCGATGCCGAAGAGCTCCTCGAAGGCGGGCAAACTCGCTCGCATCGTGGCCGTGCCGTCGTGGCGCCGGGCGCTGATGCGACACCGGGTGGCCGCCAACGTCGAGCACGTCGGGGTGCTCAAGCGGATGCCCGGCCTGCGCACCGTGATCGACGTCGGCGCCAACCGCGGCCAGTTCGCGCTGACCGCGCGGCACTGTCATCCCGACGCGCGGGTCATCTCGTTCGAGCCGCTGTCGTCGGCGGCCACCATCTACCGCGCGGTGTTCGACGGCGACAGCCGCGCGACCGTGGTGAACACCGCCCTCGGCCCGGCGCCCGGCGAGGCGGTCATCAACGTCTCGGGCCTGGACCACTCGTCGTCGCTGCTGCCGATCACCGCGACCCAGGAGGCGCTGTTCCCGGGCACCGCGCAGGTGGGCACCGAAACCGTGCGGGTGTCGCGGCTGGCCGAACACGTGACCGCGATCGAGCGCCCGGCGCTGTTGAAGATCGACGTCCAGGGGTTCGAACTGCAGGCGCTGGCCGGCTGTGAGGACCTGCTGGACTCGTTCGACTGGGTGTACGTGGAGTGCTCGTTCATGGAGCTCTACAAGGGGCAGGCGTTCGCCGACGACATCATCGCGTGGCTGCGTGAGCGCGGCTTTGCGATCAGCGGGGTGTTCGACGTGGCCTACGACGCCGACGGCAACGCCGTGCAGGGTGATTTCCTGTTCGTGCCCCGCCCGGCGGGGTGACGCGGCCCCGCATGGGCCGCTTTAAGAGCGCGATAAGAAAACCGATAGAGTCGTTCGCATGACTAGCGCTACCGAGCCGTCCGTGGAGCCGTCCGCCCAGCACGAAATCGACATCCACACCACGGCGGGCAAGCTGGCCGACCTGCGCAGGCGCTCCGAGGAGGCGCTGCACCCCGTCGGTGAGGCCGCGATCGAGAAGACCCACGCCAAGGGCAAGCTGACGGCGCGCGAACGCATCCTCGCACTGCTGGACGAGGGGTCGTTCGTCGAACTCGACGCGCTCGCGCGGCACCGCAGCACCAACTTCGGCATGGATGCCAAGCGCCCGCTCGGCGACGGCGTGGTCACCGGCTACGGCACCATCGACGGTCGCGAGGTCTGCATCTTCAGCCAGGACGCCACCGTGTTCGGCGGCAGCCTCGGCGAGGTCTACGGCGAGAAGATCGTCAAGGTGCAGGAGCTGGCCATCAAGACGGGCCGCCCGCTGATCGGCATCAACGACGGCGCCGGGGCCCGCATCCAGGAGGGTGTGGTCTCACTCGGCCTGTACAGCAACATCTTTCACAACAACATCAAGGCATCGGGCGTCATCCCGCAGATTTCGCTGATCATGGGCGCCGCCGCGGGCGGGCATGTGTACTCCCCCGCGCTGACCGACTTCATCATCATGGTCGACCAGACCAGCCAGATGTTCATCACCGGTCCGGATGTCATCAAGACGGTCACCGGTGAAGAGGTGACCATGGAGGAGCTGGGCGGCGCGCACACCCACATGGCCAAGTCCGGCACCGCGCACTACGTGGCCTCCGGCGAGCAGGACGCGTTCGACTACGTGCGCGACCTGCTATCGTACCTGCCGAGCAACAACTACTCCGACCCGCCGCGCTACCCGGCGCCGGTGCCCGAGGGCTCGATCGAGGACAACCTCACCGAGGAGGACCTCGAGCTGGACACGCTGATCCCGGACTCGCCGAATCAGCCCTACGACATGCACGAGGTCATCACCCGCATCCTCGACGACGACGAGTTCCTCGAGGTGCAGGCCGGCTACGCGCAGAACATCATCGTGGGCTTCGGCCGCGTCGAGGGCCGCCCGGTCGGCATCGTCGCCAACCAGCCCACCCAGTTCGCCGGCTGCCTGGACATCAACGCCTCCGAGAAGGCGGCGCGGTTCATCCGCACCTGCGACTGCTTCAACGTGCCGATCGTCATGCTGGTCGACGTGCCGGGCTTCCTGCCGGGCACCGACCAGGAGTACAACGGCATCATCCGCCGCGGCGCCAAGCTGCTCTACGCGTACGGCGAGGCCACCGTCGCCAAGATCACCGTCATCACCCGCAAGGCCTACGGCGGCGCGTACTGCGTGATGGGGTCCAAGGAGATGGGTGCGGACGTCAACGTGGCGTGGCCGAGCGCGCAGATCGCGGTGATGGGCGCCGCCGGCGCGGTGGGCTTCGTCTACCGCCAGGAGTTGGCGCAGGCGGCCAAGGAGGGTAAGGACGTCGAGGCGTTGCGCCTGCAGTTGCAGCAGGAGTACGAGGACACGTTGGTCAACCCGTACATCGCCGCCGAGCGCGGTTACGTCGACGCGGTGATCCCGCCGTCGCACACGCGCGGTTATGTCGCCACGGCGCTGCGGTTGTTGGAACGCAAGATCACGCAGGTGCCGCCGAAGAAGCACGGGAACATTCCACTGTGAGCGGGGCGAACAATCCAACCACGGTGAGCGGCGACGAGACGACGACCGCAGACGAATCCGCGAGCGGCGCAACCGAACACGCCCACGAGGCGCACATCCAGGTGGTCAAGGGCCGGCCGACCGACGAGGAGCTGGCCGCGCTCATCGCGGTGCTGGCGGCCGCGTCCAGCGCACCGGCCGAACCACGCGAGCAGGAAGTCAACCTCTGGGGCCATCCGGTCGACAGGCTGCGCTACAGCATCTTCAGCTGGCAGCGCGTGACGCTGCTCGAGCGCACCCATATGCGCCACCGCTGAAGCGATTTCGGCGCGCTAACCGACGCCTGGCGTAGCCTTCCGCGCCCGGATCGCCGTCGGCCGACTTCGCACACCGTTCACGCCCCGTCCAGGGCATGTTGCTGAGGATGTCCAGTTAATTTGCGGATGCGGCATTTGTTGCGTCCGGGTTACCCCACCGAAACTCGCCGGACCCATTATCTTCGCTAACGTTAAATTCTTGTATCCCAGCCAGTTCCAGCAGAAATGTCGATCACACGAATTGCAGTCGCCATGTGTTGGTTCGCGCGACGGCTATCGGCTATTGTTGCTCACCAGTGATTTGAAGTTAGCTATCTTTCGGGCTCGACAGACGCTGCGAAGAGGACCTGTATATGACGGGCAAGCACGCCAAGCGAAGCAATCACGTCAGGGCCGCGGCGGTGGCCACGGCGGCTGTGACCATGGGTGTTCTGGCCACCGGTGCTGCACTGGCGTACGAACAATCGTCGAAGTCTGCTACCCCAGATACCACGCAAAAGGCGCCCCGCCACATCGAGGTGTCGCTGTTCAACTCGTTCTCGCCGAATTCGCTACTGGCGGCGAGTGTCCCGAATTCGGGAGTGATGTCCGAGTGGCAACAGTCATTCGCGAATGCCCTGCAGAGCTTCGGGGCGACCGTCGACGATGACGGCGGCATCAAACTGACCTTGCCGTCGCCCTGGCCCGGCGTGGCGCCCATTCCGGTCAAACTCCCGACCCCCGGCGGCTCGACCTCGTGGGTCGACCCGCTGCCGGGCATCGACGCGAGCGGCTACGCGAAGTACCCGGTCACGATCTTCGGCACCATGCAGCAACTGCGCGGCGGCGGTCCGGACGGGACGCCGGACCCGGGACTGTTCTCGATGCGCACGTTCGTCGGCAACGGTGACGAGAACAACCCGAACGCCGGTCTGCTCATCGGCAACGGCTACGACGGCGCGCCCGGCCAGGACGGTGGCCGCGGCGGGCTGTTGTTCGGCAACGGCGGCAACGGCGGCGTGGGCATCGAGGGCGTCAACGACGGTGCCGGCGGTCGCGGCGGCGACGGCGGCCTGTTCTGGGGCCGCGGTGGCGACGGCGGCAAGGGCGCCGACGTCAGCGGTGACGGCGACGTCGTCGGCGGCAGGGGCGGCGACGGCGGCAACGCCGGCGGCCTGGGCTTCGGCATCGGCGGCAGGGGCGGCGATGGTGGCTCGGCCACCAGCACGAACGGCCTTGCCGTCGGCGGTGCCGCCGGTAACGGCGGCAGCGTCACCGGCGTCGGTGTCGGCGGCGAGGGCGGCAACGGCGGCGCGGCGAGCAGCGTCTTCGGCGACGCCATCGGAGGCAAGGGCGGCAACGGCGGCAGCGTCGGCGGCGACAACGGCCAGACCTCGGGCATCACCTTCGAGATGCCGGGCGACGGCGGCGACGGCGGCGACGCCACCAGCGTGTACGGCAACGCCACCGGTGGTGACGGCGGCAACGGCGGCGGCTACGGCATCGAGGGCCAGGGCGGCGACGGCGGTAACGGCGGCAACGCCACCACCGACGTCGGCGACGCCACCGGTGGCAACGGCGGCATCGGCGGCGCGGGCACCTGGAACGGTGTCGGCGGTGTCGGCGGCAACGGCGGCAACGCGACCGTGAACGTGGAGGGCAATGCCGTCGGCGGCAACGGTGGTGACGGCGCCCACGGCGGCTTCGAGGGCCGTGGCGGCGAGGGCGGCCACGGCGGTGACGCCACCTCGGCCAAGGGCACGGCCACCGGCGGCAACGGCGGCAACGGCGGCGACAGCGGCTGGGGTGAAGGCGGTCGGCGCGGCGGTGACGGCGGCGACGCGTACGTCGACGAGGGCACCGCGACGGGCGGCAACGGCGGCAACGGCGGCTTCTCGCCCACCCCCAACGGCGGCGCCGGTGGCAATGGCGGAAACGGAATCGCGACCAGGGGCTTCGGCTTCGGTGGTCTCGGCGGGCTCGGCGGCTTCGGCTCCGGCGGGCTGTTGAACGGCAAGAAGGGCCAGGACGGCACCGGCTCCGGCGAAACTCCCTGAGCGCCAGGCGGTTCCCCCCAGATACGCCAGCGCCCCCGTCGTCTTCTGATGGCAACGACGGGGGCGCTCGGCTTGTTTACGACTACGACATGCGATGCGCACTGCGGGTGCGCCGGGTCTGCTCGTCGTCGGCGGCGGCGACCCGACGACGCTCCTCCGGCGCAGGCGCCTCGGCTTCCTCCTGCTCCTTGCCCTTGGCGAAGTCGCAGAACACCAGGCCGACCACCTTGGCGTTGACGCTTTCGAGCTTCTCGCGCACCCGCCGCAGGTCCGACAGGCGCGACCGGCGGCGCGTGACGACCACCAGGCCGTCGGCCCACGATGCGGCCGCGACGGCGTCCACGCTGCCCAGCACCGACGCCGCGTCGATGACCACGTACTCGAAGCGGTTCGCCAACTCGCTCAGCAGGCGACCAAACTCCTTGGAGGCCAACAGGTCCGTCGACACCCCGGACGTCTGCGAGCCGGCGCCGATCACCGCGAGGTTGTCACTCTTGGTCGGCATCAGCACCGAGTCGACATTCGCCCGGCCCGCCAGCACGTCGACCAGCCCGGCCTCGGTCCGAATCCCGGTGATGCGGCTGAGCTCGCGATCGGCGAGGTCGGCGTCCACGGCCACCACGAGATTGCCCGCGTGAGCCAGAGAGGCCGCGAGATTGACTGCGACGGTGGTCTTCTCGAGACCGTCGCGCGCGCTGGTCACGACGACGCGACGGACCGGCGCGTCGGCGGTCTTCGCGGTGAACGAGGTACGCAGGTCGCGGAACGCCTCGGCGGCCGTGCTCTTGTCGGAATCGAAGTCGATGACCTTGTCGGCGTCCGGGGGGATGCTCGCCAGCGTGGTGGTGCCCAGCGCCACCTCGGCATCGCGCTCATCGCGGGTCCGGTTGTTGAGCCGCTCGATGGCAAGCGCCAGCAGCAGACCGACCAGCAGGCCGACGGCCGCCGCGATCGGCACGGTGATCAGCGGCTTGGGCCATACCGGATCCTCTTGCACCTGAGCCGAATTGATGACGGTGACGCGCGCCGCGGGCGAACCGCCGCCACTCGGCACGTCCAGCGTCGCTACCGCGTCGGCCAGCGAGTCGGCCACCGCGTTGGCGAGGTTCTGGGCGATCAGCGGATCGTGATCGGTCGCCGAGACGGTCATCGTGGTGATCAGCGGATCGACCTCGACCTGCACCGCCTCACGCGCCTTGTTGACCGGCATGTCCAGACCGGCCGCCGCGACCGCGGGCGCGAGGACGGCGTCGGAGTACACCAGCCGGGCGTAGGTCGCCATGCGGTCCTGCGAGGACTTCACGCCGTCCCAGGTGGAGGCCATCGAGGAGGTCCCCGACGTCACGTACACCGTCGCGTCGGCCTTGTACTCGGGGTCCTGTAGCCAGCAGAAGGCCAGCGCACCCAGTGCGGCGGCGATCGTCAATCCCAGAATGAGCGCCCACGCCCGGACAATGACGGTGAAGAACCCTCGGGCGCCCGCGGGAGGTGGCTGGTTGTTCATCGATTTTTGACCTATCGATCGGCTGCTAATTTGAGATGAGGTTCGCGGCGGTGAACCGCCGAGTGGATGCTACATGACTCTATTGCTGCGGACCGTAACCTAGCAAACGGGCGCGGCGCTTCCGGCGTGTGGCACAATCCCGGTGCGCGCCCACGCCCGGGGCAAATATTTCGAGGAAGGCAGGTGTCGTGGCCGGAAGCGCCATCGTGATGCCGAAAGTGATCACCAACCTGACACTTTTGTGCCTGCTGGCGGCCGCGTTTACCAGTACCTGGGGCGGTATCCGCTACCTGCCAGTCGGGCAAATCGGCGACGCATTTCTGGCATTGACCCTGGCCCTAATTATCGGCCTCGTTATTTTTGGCAATTTGCGTTTCCGCACCCCGGCCTGGATTTGGATTGCGCCAATTGCGGTGGTGGTGTGTCTGGCAATTCGCTGGATGGATCCGATCCCGTGGTCGGAAATCATCGTCCGCTATACCGAGCCGCCGTTCGAGCCGAACAATTTCCCCAAGGCGATCTTCTGGTTGATCGCGCTCATCGCGGTGCCCGTGGTGATCATCGGCGCCACGGCGCTCAACCCGCGCACGCCGCGCCTGGTGATGGCGGCCTTCACCGCCGGTATCTGCGTGTCGGCGCTCGTCTCGATAACCGACCTGCTCGGCATCAGCGACATCGCCGTCGAACTGGGCGTGACCAACGAGGTGGCCGCCCGTCAGTCCGGCCTGACCGTGCACTCGGTGATGCTGGGCCTCACCTGTGTGCTGGCCATCCCGTTCGCGCTCTACTTCATCTTTACCATTCGCCACAAATGGATTCCGGCGCTCGGATTGCTGGTCTTGTTCGGCGGCGTGCTGGCGTCCGGCTCACGGGGGTGCCAGGCGGCCTCGGTGCTGGTGTTGCTCCTCAGCTTCGCGCTGGCGCCGAACAAGCGGGATCGCAGCTTCAAGTTCGCTGTGGCCGCGGTCGCGGTTGCGGCGGTCGCCCTGGTGGTGTTTGCCCAGATCTTCGTCGGCGACGTACTCGATCAGTTGTTCCGGTTCGGCGAGGTGACCAACATCGCCAGCAGCGACCAGTCCCGGTCGCGCCTCGCACAGCAGGCCATCGAGGATTTCCAGAAGTATTCGATCGCCGGTTTGGGCCTCAAAGCGATTGTTCAGGCCCACAGCCTGCCGCTGCAGCTGCTTCAATCCGGCGGTCTGATTCTGTTCGTCTCGGTGGTGACCTACTGGATTTGGTGCCTGCGCGACGCTTGGGTGCTCAGCCGGCGCGGCCATACGTTGGCGCGGTATCTTTTTGTGTCGATATTCGCCTGGCTCGCACTCGGCGTTATCGAAAATCAGCTGACCGATCGACTGCTCTATTACACCGTCGGTTGTGTGGCCGCATTGTCCGCTCATTATCTCGTCCGGGGAGCAAGCGGAACACCAATACCTGAAGGTCTGCAACCCGACCCCGAATCCGCCGCGCCGGCCGGCTCCGCCGACGCCGACCGCAAACAGCTCTTGAAGGCTAGGAGGTAGCCGACGTGTCCAAACGCGCCGTCATCAGGACGCTGCTCGCCCTCGTCATCGTCGCGGGGCTGGCGGCCGCCGTCGGCGGGGTGATCTGGTGGAACCGGGATCACTCGGTCGAGCCGCCGGCAGCTGCCCCGACCACTCTGGGCCCGCTGCCCGAGCCCGCCGCGCCGGGTTCCGGCACCGGGCTGCGCCACGAGTTCCGCACCTACCCGAAGGCGGCGATTCTGGCCGACACCCTGGCGATGGGATACGTCGGCGCCGGCCGCAGCTGGGCGGAGCTGACCGCCGCGAACATGTGCTGGTCGCTGTCGGCCAAGTCGGTGGAGCTGGAGACCGGCTACACGAACCCGGGCGGCCGGCCGGACACCTCGGCGTTCACCGAGCGCGCCGACGACGTCGCCAAGGAGGACCCGGCGATCGTCGTCGTCCAGGGCGGCCTGCACGACTACCGGGCCACCCCGGAGAAGCTGCAGGAGGCCGCGCGCAACACGTTCACCACGCTCAAGGAGCAGCTGCCACCGGAGTCGATGGTGGTGGCGCTGGGCCCGCTGGTCGGTGACGCCGCGTCGCCGGAAGACGTCGCGCGGGTGTCCGGGCCGATCGCCGCGGCCGCCCAGGAGACCGGGGTGATCTTCCTGGACCCGATGGCCGAGCGGTGGCTGCCGGACATGAACTACTTCTCCCGCGACGGCCTGCTGCCCAACGACAGGGGCCAGATCGAGTACGCCAACCGGCTCACCGCCGCGCTGCGCGCGCTGGGCGCCCCGGCCGGCTGCTGATCAGCCTGCGGGTGCGCGCCGGGTCCAGATCTCGGTGAAGCCCACCACCGCGTCGGTCAGCGCGTTCTTGGCGAACGCCTCGAAAGTGGCGTAGTTGCCTGCCCACTCGGCGATCCGCTTGTCCTTCACGATGCGCCGGTTGCCGTCGGGCAGCCGGATCGTGGCCTGCTCGCCGTCGAGGATCACCTCGGACTCGTAGACGGTCACGCCGTCGTCCTTCAGCGGCGGATCGAACACCCCGCCGGCCAGGATGATCAGGTCCGGGATCTTCTCGCCGTCCAGCGGCGGCCAGATCCCGTAGCCCCACTTGTCCGTGCCGACCGACAGGTGGATGGGAAACGGGGGCCGGAAGATGGTGTCCGACACCACCAGACCCATGGCGCCGCCGGGGCTGCCCGCGCGCCGGGTGAACGTCCACTTGGCCCCGATCGCGACGACCGGCGTGCCCAGGTTGGGGGTGGTGAAGTAGCTGGCCGGGCTGTCGGGCTTGGTCGGGTCCACCGTCAGCTTGCCGTCCTTGATGTGGAACTTCGCCCCCGGGTCGGACGGAACGTCGCGGGGCGAGATCGTTGTGGGCCCACCGGCGTACGTCGACGGGGCCGGCCCGTCAGGCAGGTCGGTGAAGCTCATGCTGGCCGTCAGCGGCGGCGGGGTGGTGCGCTCGACGGGAGCCTTGGCCTTCTGGCAGGCCGTGCTGGTCAGCGTCAACACCAGCACGGCCGCCATCGCCGCGCCGATCTTCAGTCGGCGGGTTGTCGTCATAGGACTCACTCTATTGAGCGGCCCGATTTGCGCGGCTTGGTCAGCTCGGCCCGGAACTCGCTGTCGTCGAATGGCGTTGGCGCGGTGTACCAGACCTCACGGTCCCAGAACTTGAAGTCGGACAGCTCGCGCACGAACCGCGCCGGCGCGCCGGCGTAGAGCCCCTGGGCCGGCAGCTCGGTGCCGCGCGGCGCCCTGGTCAGGATCGAGCCCGCCGCCAGCACCGACTTCTCCGGCAGCACGGCGCCCTTGAGCATGATGACGCCGGTGCCGGTCATCGAGTTCTCCTCCAGGATGATCTGCCCGACGCCGGTCTCGTTCTTCTGCAGATCGATCTCGTGGCTCTGAAAGATGCTGCGCAGCCCGCCGATTCCGGAGTTGCGCCGCAGGATGATCTGCCCCCCGCAGTCGAGGTAGTGCCGGCTGGTGATGCCCGACATCTCCTCGACGATGAAGTAGCCCACGCAGTCACTGTGCAGCTGGTATTCGGGTTGGGCGGTGATGTAGTTGAAGTTGCCCAGCCGCGACCGCTCACCCAGGCGGACGTGCCGCAGATTACGGAAGGTGTTGAACAGGCCCCAGCCGGTGTTGTCGTCGAGCCAGAACGGCCCGCAGTTGAGCACGATGGTCGGCGCCAGGTCGACGTTCTCCCCGATGTGGTTGCCCAGCTTGCGCAGCGCCCAGATCTTGAACTTGCTGTGCGGCAGCAGCCAAACAATCAGTGAGAGAAGCGGATTCGGCTTGGGGCGCGAGGCGACGAACGACATGATGTCGGTGCCGTCGCCGTTGCGGTTAGCCGCCTCCTGCGCGATCGTCATATCCAGTACTCCCAACCTGCTTCAGTCCATCTCTTCTTGTCCAGGCACATCCGGCCGTCGATGACGGCTCGGCGCCGGACCCGCGCACCGATGTCGTGCGGATCCAGCGTCAAAAACTCGTCCCATTCGGTCAGCACCAGCACCACGTCGGCGCCCGCGCAGGCGTCCGCTGCGGACTCCGCGTAGTGCAGGGTGGGAAACGAGCTGCGGGCGTTCTCGGTGGCTTTCGGATCGTAAGCGGTGACGGTAGCGCCCTGCAGCTGAACCTGCCCCGCAACGTGCAGCGCCGGTGAATCGCGCACATCGTCGCTGTCGGGTTTGTAGGCCACCCCGAGCACCGCGACGCGCGCCCCGGCCAGCGCGCCGCCGCACACCTCGCGGGTCAGCTGCACCATCCGCGTGCGCCTGCCCAGGTTGATGGCGTCGACCTCGCGCAGGAACGTCAGCGCCTCGGCAGCACCCAGCTCGCCGGCGCGGGCCATGAACGCCCGGACGTCCTTGGGCAGACAACCGCCGCCGTAGCCGAGGCCGGCGTTGAGGTATGACCTGCCGATGCGCGAGTCGTAGCCAACCGCGTCGGCCACCGCCTTGACGTCGGCACCGGCCGCCGAACACACCTCGGCGACGGCGTTGATGAACGAGATCTTGGTCGCCAGAAACGCGTTCGCGGTGACCTTCACCAGTTCCGCGGTGGCCATGTCGGTCACCACCAGCGGCGTCCCGGCGGCCAGCAGCGGCGCGTAGACCTCGCGGGCCACCGCCTCCGCCGTTCCGCCGGGCTGCACCCCGACGACCAGTCGCTCGGGCCGCAGGGTGTCGGCGACGGCGGTGCCCTCGCGCAGGAATTCGGGGTTCCATGCGATCTCGACGGTGACGTCGGGCTTGGCCAGCTCGTCGGCGCGGTTGGCCAGCCGGTGCGCGGTGCCGACCGGCACCGTCGACTTGCCCAGGATGACGGCGTCGTGCGTCAGCATCGGTACCAAGGTCTCGATCACCGCATCGACGTCGCGCAGATCGGCGCCGGATTCGCTGTCCTTCTGCGGCGTGCCGACGGCGATGAAGTACACCCCGCCGTGCTCGACCGCCTCCTGATAGGACGACGTCACCCGCAGCCGGCCCGACTCAAAGTGCTTGCGGTACAACTCCGCCAGCCCGGGCTCGTAGAACGGCAGTACACCCGCCGACAGCGCGGCCAGCCGGTCCGGCTCGATCTCGACCCCCAGGACCTCATGACCCAGTTCGGCCATGCAGGCGGCGTGGGTGGCGCCGAGGTAGCCCATGCCCAGGACGGTCAGCCGCATGGCGCCTCACCCTCGGGCGCCCGCCCCGCCGTCGTGCCCCTCGGCCTAGCGCGCATCAGGCTAATGTGCAGCAAAACCACGCGTGGGTCAAGCGGTGCGGTCGGCGGGTCCCCGGCCGGATTCGCTGACGTCACACCATCACGCGCGTTCAACAGCGGCTTCTGCCGACCGCCGATGGCCGCCGGGCTGTCCGAAGGCGCTGTTTTCGGCCACGGGCCAACGGCCGCGCTACCTACCCGGGCAAACTGCCGCACCGGTGGGTAGGTTACCGGCATGACCCGGCTCGTGCTCGGCTCGGCTTCGCCCGGGCGCCGCAGCGTCCTCCGACAGGCCGGGATCGACCCGCTGGTCGTCGTGTCCGACGTCGATGAGGACGCGGTGATCGCCGACCTCGGCGCGCACCGGGCGCCCGACGAGATCACCTGCGCGCTGGCCGCCGCCAAGGCCGAACACGTCGCGGGGGCCCTCGACCCCGCGGTGGCCCGTGACGCCGTGGTGATCGGCTGCGACTCGATGCTCTTTCACGACGGCGAACTGCGCGGCAAGCCGGCCACCGAGCAGGCGGCCCGCGAGATGTGGCGGCGGATGCGCGGCACCACTGGACACCTGCACACCGGGCACTGCCTGCTGCGGGTGCGCGACAACCGGGTGGTGCACCGCGCTGTGGCGGCGACCGTCACCGCGGTGCGGTTCGGGACGCCCAGCGACGACGAGATCGACGCCTATGTCGCCAGCGGCGAACCGCTGCGGGTCGCAGGCGGTTTCACCCTCGACGGACTGGGCGGATGGTTCGTCGACGGCGTCGACGGGGATCCGTCGGCGGTCATCGGCATCGGGCTGCCCGCGATCCGCGGACTGTTACACGCGGCGGGCTTGTCCGTGCCTGCGCTGTGGGCCGCCAACCCCGTATCGGGCAAGGCCGCGGCCCGCGGGCAGTAGGCTCGGGGTGTGCCGTTGCCTCCTGATCCAGACCCCGCCCTGCAGTCATATGCCCATCCCGAACGGCTGGTCACCGCCGACTGGCTGTCCGGTCACCTGGGCGTACCCGGACTGGCGATCGTCGAGTCCGATGAGGACGTGCTGCTCTACGACACCGGCCACATCCCGGGCGCGGTGAAGATCGACTGGCACACCGACCTCAACGACCCCCACGTTCGCGACTACATCACCGGTGAGCAGTTCGCCGACCTGATGAACCGCAAGGGCATCAGCCGCGACGACACCGTCGTCATCTACGGCGACAAGAGCAACTGGTGGGCCGCCTACGCGCTGTGGGTGTTCACGCTGTTCGGCCACCCCGACGTCCGCCTCCTCAACGGCGGGCGCGACCTGTGGATCTCCGACGGCCGCGAGACCACGCTGGACGTGCCGAACAAGCAGACCACCGGCTACCCCGTCGTCGAGCGCAACGACGCGCCCATCCGCGCGTTCAAGGACGACGTGCTGGCCGCGCTCGGCAAGGCGCCGCTGATCGACGTGCGCTCCCCGCAGGAGTACACCGGCGAGCGCACCCATATGCCGGACTATCCCGAGGAGGGCGCGCTGCGCGGCGGGCACATCCCCACCGCGCGCTCCATCCCGTGGGGCAAGGCCGCCGACGACAGCGGCCGGTTCCGCAGCCGCGCCGAACTCGATGAGCTGTACGGCTTCCTGTCCCCCGACGACGAGACGATCGTGTACTGCCGGATCGGCGAGCGCTCCAGCCACACCTGGTTCGTGCTGACCCATCTGCTCGGGCTGCCCAAGGTGCGCAACTACGACGGCTCGTGGACCGAGTGGGGCAACGCCGTGCGGGTGCCGGTGGTGGCCGGCCCGGAACCCGGAGAGGCGCCCGGCGCGCGATGAGCGCGATGCCCGCCCCGCTGGCCGAGGTGGTCAACGACTTCCGCGAGGTGGCGGGGCAGGAGAAGCTGCAGCTGCTGCTCGAGTTCGCCAACGAGCTGCCGCCGCTGCCACCGGACCTCGAAGAAGCGGCGATGGAGCCGGTGCCGGAATGTCAGTCCCCGCTGTTCCTGCACGTCGACGCCGCCGACCCGCAACGGGTGCGGTTGTACTTCAGCGCGCCGGCCGAGGCGCCGACCACCCGCGGGTTCGCCGCGATCCTGGCGGCCGGACTCGACGAACAGCCGGCCGCCGACATCCTGGCCGTGCCCGACGATTTCTACACCGACCTCGGGCTGGCCGAGCTGATCAGCCCGCTGCGGCTGCGCGGCATGTCGGCAATGCTGGCGCGGATCAAGAACCGGCTGCGCTGAGCATCACCGCCACGGCTGAGCCTCTGGCGGCGGGAAATCCCGCCCGGCGGAAGGCATTTCGTGCGGCGCCGGCGAGAGGCCCTGCGCCCAAGTCAGTGCGGGCGCCGTACTGTGCCGGCGAGGCCGACATCATCGCCTGATGCGCGCTGTCACAATCGAATTCGATCGACCCGTGACTGCTGGCGGCGGTCGGTCAGCCGTTTTGATCTGGGCGCAGGG
>Ga0182793_1000987_pt1 | contig 18886 bp, 18 predicted proteins | sample Passage237A_FD_130498 | JGI IMG/M metagenome (GOLD analysis project Ga0182793, IMG submission 130498) | Cellulose adapted compost microbial communities from Newby Island Compost Facility, Milpitas, CA, USA - Passage2 37A (version 2) (version 2) ... | reverse complement strand
GTGGTGGTCAACGACTACGAGTCCAACCTGCTGCAGGAGCGCACCGGCTGGACCGACCGCGAGATCGTCTCGCGGGTGAAGGCCTACATCACCACCCAGGGCCCGCGCGGCGCCCTGGTGCACACCCCGGAGAAGACCTACGAGGTCCCGCCGGCGCACGAGCGCCGCGTGGTCGACCCGACCGGCTGCGGCGACGCCTTCCGCGCCGGCCTGATCTTCGGCATCGAGAAGGGCTATGACTGGCTGACCATCGGCCGCATGGGCAACCTGATGGGCGCGCTCAAGGTCGAGCACCCCGGCACCCAGAACCAGCGCTTCGACTTCGCCGAGTTCAACGAGCACTTCCGCCAGCAGTTCGGCTACTCGCTGGACTGAGCGGCCGCGCCGCCCGCGGCGGCGCCCGCTCCCCCTGACCGCGATCGCGCCCGGCCTCCCGGGCCAGACCTGCCGGCCCGGGCTCAGGCCGCCGGGTCCTGCGGCCCCTGCGCCGCCACCCGTTCCAGCCAGGCCGGCAGCTCGCGGCGGCGGACGCCCTGGCGCCGGGCGCGGGCCAGCTGCTCCAGCATCCAGGCGCGCCTGGCCGGGTCCTCGCCGGCCAGGGCCAGGGCCAGGTCGCGGTCCATCCAGCGCCGCACCAGCACGAACAGGACCACGTGCAGGCCCAGCGCCAGCGTGCTGACCAGGGCCACCACCAGGTAATCCGGGTTCACGGCGCGGTCCGGCGCTCAGTCCCAGCCGGGCATCTGCGCCCCGTCCAGGCCGCCGACCTCGAAGGCCGCGGTGCGGGTGCCGCCGGCCTTGACCGGGAACTCGATGGCCAGGCGCTGGCCCTTGCGCAGCTGCCGCCACAGGCCGCGGTGGTCCTCGATGAACATGGCGATGGCCTCGTCGGTGTTAGGCCGCCAGGCCGACATCGGCCGGGCCGGGCCGTCATCGAACCGCACCTTGACCTTGCAGCCGCCGTAGCAGTTGAAGTCGCCCCCTTCCAGGACCAGGTAGGCGCTGCGCTTCCACTGCGGGTGGTCGCGCAGGACCAGATGCACGGGGGCCGGGCGCGGACCGCCGGTGTCCACCGGCTCGTGGCTGAAGATCGCCGCCGAGCGCTGCTCGCCGCCCGGCGCGGCCACCCGCGCGTAGTTCCACAGCGCGGCCAGGCGGCGCTGCTCGCGCGCGGCCTCGGCGCGTGCCTTGACCTCCTCCAGGCCCGGGGCGACGGCCGCGGCGGCCTCGCTGTCCGGGTACTGGTCCAGCAGGGCCACGCCATGGACCCGGGCCAGCTCCCAGTTGGACGCGGCCACGGCTCCTTCGTACTCGCGCTGCAGCCGGGCCGCGGCTTCGGCCCGGGCCTGGGCGGCGGCGGCCTCCTGGGCCTGGCGCTGGGCCTCGCGGTCGGTGCAGCCGGCGGCCAGCAGCAGGCCGGCGGCGAGCGCGGCCGGGGCCAGGCGGTTCAGGGAAAGGCGCATGCCGGGTCCTTCAATGGAAACAGGGCCCACAGGATAGGCAGGAGCGGCCCGCGCGGACAGGTCCGCGCGGGCCGGGTGCGGCTTACTGGGCCGCCGCCTGGGCCGGGGCGGCCTTGTCCAGCAGGGCCTGGACCGAGGCGGTGGTGATCGGGTGGTAGCCCGGGCGGGCGCGCTCGAACACCTCGCGGGCGAAGGCCAGGCCGTCCGGGGTCTTCGCCAGTTCCTGGTAGATCGGCATGATCAGCTTGCGCCGGCCGACCCGGGCGATGAACTCGCCGGCGGCCGGGCGCGCCTCCAGGTAGCCGCTGCGCAGGGCCAGCGGATACCAGCGCATGGCGATCTCGCCATTGGCGGTGCCGGTGAAGTGGTAGGCCTCGTCCAGCTGCTTGAGCATTTCCGGCTTGACCGTCTCGCCCAGGCCCTCGATCAGGTGCACCCAGGCCTGGGTGGTCCACTCGCGGGTCAGCTGCGGGCTGGGCAGCTGCTGACTGCCGCGCCAGGCGATGCGCGCGGTATCGACGTTGGCGAAGGTGCGCGAGCGCGCCTCCGGGGCCACGGCCGGGATGCCCGGCTCCTTCAGCCAGGCATCCAGCTCCTGGCGGGTGACGGCATTGGGGTTCTTCGCCAGCAGGTTGGCCTCCAGGTAGGCCATGAACTGGTCGCTGTCGGCGCTCTGGAAGGCGTGGTCGTCGAACCAGCCACGCAGGAACGGATCGAACACCTCGCGGCCGAAGCGCTGCTCCAGGAACTGCAGGAACCAGGCGCCCTTGGTGTAGGCCACTTCGCTGAGCGCCTCGTCCGGGTCGCGCTGGCCCAGCGGCGGCAGCAGCAGCAGCTGGTCGTCCTTGGCCATCAGCTCCATGTCGGCCTTGACCCCGCGCTGGTCGATCTGGCGCTCCATGTCGGCCATCTCCTCCCCGTACAGGGCCTCGACGATGCGGGCCTGGACGTAGGTGGTGAAGCCCTCGTTGAGCCAGATGTCCTTCCAGCTGGCGTTGGTCACCAGGTTGCCGGACCAGCTGTGCGCCAGCTCATGGGCGATCAGCGACACCAGCGACTTGTCGCCCACGATCACGGTCGGGGTGATGAAGCTCAGGCGCGGGTTCTCCATGCCGCCGAACGGGAACGAGGGCGGCAGCACCAGCATGTCGTAGCGCTCCCAGCGATAGGCTCCGTAGAGCTTCTCGGTGGTGGCGATCATCTGTTCGGTGTCCTCGAACTCGGCCACCGCGCGCTCGACCATGGACGGCTCGGCCCATACGCCGCTGCGCGGCGAGATCGGCTTGAACACCAGGTCGCCGGCGGCGATGGCCAGCAGGTAGGACGGGATCGGCTGCGGCATCGTGAAGCTGTAGTCGCCGTCACGGGTCGCGGCCGGGTCGTTGTCGGCGCTCATCAGCACCATCACGTCCGGGCGGCTGGTCACGTGCGCGCTGTAGGTGAAGCGCACCCCCGGGGTGTCCTGCAACGGCACCCAGCTGCGGGCGTGGATGGCCTGCGACTGGCTGAACATGAAGGGCAGCTTCTTGCCCTCGGTCATCGCCGGCTCCAGCCACTGCAGGCCCGAGGCCTGCGGCGAGGTGGCGTAGGTGACGCGGATCTTCGCGTTGCGCTGCGGCGCCTCGATGGTCAGCTTGCTGCCAAACACCGGGTCGGCCTCGCCCAGGTCGAACTGCAGCGGCGCCCAGCCGCCCTGGTCCTCGCCCTCGACCTTCTCGATGGCCAGGTCACGGGTGTCCAGGACCAGGGTGGTGGCCTTGGGGTCGGCCCAGTCCAGGGTGTAGGTGGCGGTACCGGACAGCTGGCGGGCATCGAAGTCCAGCTTCAGGTCCAGGGCCAGGTCGGCGATCCGGACCAGCTCGGGCTGGGCGTAGGAACTCTCGTCCTGGCGGCGGGCCGAGACCGCCGGGACGGCGGGCTGGGCCGCCGGCTGGGCGGCGGGCTGGGACGGGGACGGGCCGGCGGATTCACCGGAACAGCCACTGGCGGCGGCGATCATGGCGGCGGAAAGGACCAGGACAGGAAGACGCATTGCGGGTCTGCAACGGGGAAAGATGTTGCAAGTGTAACCCGCCGGTCCTGCCCGGCCTGTGCAACCCCTGTCCGGCAGCCATGACGCCATGCCGGTCGCCGCCACCGGCAACCGGCCCGCCGGCTCAGAGCTTGTAGCCGGTATGGATGGCCACGATCCCAGCGCTGAGGTTGATGTAGCTGCAACGGCCCAGGCCGGCCTGCTCCATCATCGCCTTCAGTTCTTCCTGCGGCGGGTGCTTGCGGATGCTCTCGGCCAGGTACTGGTAGCTGCCGGCGTCGCCGGCGAACAGCTGGCCCAGCCTGGGCAGCACCTTGAAGGAGTGGAAGTCGTAGATCGGCTTGAACCACTCGGCGGTGACCTCGGAGAACTCCAGCACCCGGGCCTGGCCCCCGACCCGCAGCACCCGCGCGATCTCGCGCAGGGCAGCGTCCTTGTCGGTGACGTTGCGCAGGCCGAAGGCCATGGTCACCAGGTCGAAGCTGGCGTCCGGGAAGGGCAGCTTCTCGGCGTTGCACTGCACATATTCCAGCCCGGCCACCAGGCCGCGGTCGGTCAGGCGGTCACGGCCCACCGAGAGCATGCCGGCGTTGATGTCGCCCAGGACGATGGTCCCGCCCGGCCCGACCCGCGACTTGAGCAGGGCGGCGATGTCGCCGGTGCCGCCGGCCAGGTCCAGCACCCGGTCGCCCGGCTTCACCTGGCAGGTGGCCGTGTAGTAGCGCTTCCAGGCCCGGTGGATGCCCAGGCTCATCAGGTCGTTCATCAGGTCGTACTTGCGCGCGACCGAGGTGAACACCTGGCCGACCAGCTTCTGCTTCTCGCCGGCGGGCACGTCACGGAAGCCGAAATGGGTGGTGCCGCGTTCGTAGGGGGATTCGCTCATGGCGTGATTATGGCACCCCGGGCGCGGGGCCGGCCCGGGGCCAGCGCATACACCGCCTATTAATAAGGCAGCCTTACAATATGGCAGCCATGGAAACCCCCACCCCGCCCGGCTCCGGCGACGCCTTCGGTTTCCTCCTGGCCACCACCGCGCGGCTGATGCGCCAGCGCTTCGAGGCGGCCCTGGCCGCCACCGACCTGGACCTGACCCCCGGCGAGGGCCGCACCCTGGCGATGGCCGACAAACTCGGCCCGGTGCGCCAGACCGAGCTGGCCGCGGCCCTGGCGATCGAGCCGATGTCGCTGGTGGCGCACCTGGACCGGCTGGAGGCCCGCGGCATGGTCGAACGCCGCCCCGATCCGGATGACCGCCGCAGCAAGCGCGTGCACCTGACCGCCAGGGCACGCCCGGCCCTGCGCCGGATCCTGCGCGTGCTCGGCCAGGCCCGCGAGCAGGCCATGCACGACTTCAGCGAGGCCGAAAAGGCCCAGTTCCACCAGTTCATGCAGCGGCTGTGCCGCAACCTGGGCGCCAGCGGGGGCGGCCAGGCCTGAGCCGATGGACCCGCGCTACACCCCGCGCCAGTGGCTGCCGCACGAGCGGCCGACCTTCCCCGGCTCGCCGTCCACGCCCCACCACCCGCTGTTGCGGCGGCTGCAGTTCGCCGCGGTGGGCGTGCTGGTGGCCCTGGCAGGCGGCCTGGGCAATGCCCTGGTCACCGCCAACCTGCCCAATCTGCAAGGCCACTTCGGCGCCTATGCCTGGGAGATGCAGTGGCTGCCGGCGGCGTTCTTCATGACCAGCATGTCGGCCAACCTGGTGCTGGTGAAGTTCCGCCAGCAGTACGGCCTGCGCCTGTTCACCGAGATCTGCCTGGGCCTGTACGCGGCCATCGCCGCGGCCCACCTGCTGGTCAACGACCTTGGCTCGGCGATGGCGGTGCGCGCCGCCCACGGCCTGTGCGCCACCGCGCTCAACACCCTGGGCGTGTACTACATGATCCAGGCCTTCCCGCCCGAGCACCGGCGCAAGGCCCTAGCCATCGCCCTGGGCCTGACCCAGCTGCCGATCCCGCTGGCCCGGGTGTTCTCCACCGAGCTGCTGCAGCTGGGCGAGTGGCGCGGCCTGCACGTGTTCGAGCTGGGCCTGGCCATGGTCGCGCTGGCCGCGGTGCTGGCGCTCAAGCTGCCGCCGGGCGACCGCTACAAGGTGTTCGAGCGCCTGGACCTGGCCACCATCCTCACCTTCCTGCCCGGCGCCGGCGGCCTGGCCGCGGTGCTGTCCCTGGGCCCGGTGCTGTGGTGGACCGGGGCGCCCTGGCTGGGCGTGCTGCTGGCCGCCTCGCTGGCCCTGCTCACGGTGGCCGGGCTGATCGAGCACAACCGCCGCAACCCCATGCTCAACCTGCGCTGGCTGGCCAGCGGCGACCTGCTGCGCCTGACCCTGTCCATCCTGCTGATCCGCATCTGCCTGTCCGAGCACAGCCTGGGCGCGGTGGCCATGTTCCAGCAGGCGGGCCTGGACAACGCCCAGCTGCAGCTGCTGGCGGGCATGGTGGTGATCGGCTGCCTGTGCGGGATCGCCACCAGCGCCCTGACCCTGGCCCCGCCCAATTTCCCGCACCAGCTGATCGCGGCGGTGGCGCTGATCGCCACCGGTGCCTTCATGGACGCCCATGCCAGCAGCCAGACCCGGCCGGCCCAGATGTACCTGAGCCAGTTCCTGATCGGCTTCGGCAGCACCCTGTTCATCGCCCCGTCCATGCTCAGCGGGATCGGCAAGGTGCTGGCCCAGCCACGCAACTTCATCAGCTTCATCGTCCTGTTCGGCATGGCCCAGGGCCTGGGGGCGCTGCTGGGCAACGCGGTACTGGGCAGTTTCCTGGTGCTGCGCCCCCGCCTGCACGCCGCGCGCCTGGGCGAGGGCCTGGACCTGCTCGACCCGCAGGTGGCCGCGCGCCTGCACGCCTACGCCAGCCTGCACCTGCACGACATCCTCGACCCGGCCCAGCGCCAGCTGCAGGCCCTGCGCATGCTGCGCCAGGCCAGCGCCCGCGAGGCCGCGGCCCTGGCCTACAACGACCTGTTCCTGCTGGTGGTCTGGCTGGCGCTGGCCACCTTGGCCTGGCTGCTGGCCGACCTGTACCTGCGCCGGCGCCGGCAGCCGCCGGCCCCTCCCGTCCCCGCTTCCCCCGCCCCCGCACGCCCATGAACGCCCCCGCCAACCCTTCGCCTGGCGCGTCCCAGCCAGGCCCCGCACGCCGCCGCGTGACGGCCGCGCTGGGCGTGGCCGCGCTCGCCCTGGCCGGCATCGGCCTGGTGCTCTACGCCTGGCAGATCCCGCCCTTCCACAGCAGCGTCGAACGTACCGAGGACGCCCAGGTGCAAGGCCAGCTCACCCTGGTCGCGCCGCAGGTGGAGGGCTATGTCACCGAAGTTGCGGTGCAGGACTTCCAGCAGGTCCGGCGCGGCCAGCTGCTGGTGCGGATCGACGACCGCATCTACGCCCAGCGGCTGGAGCAGGCCCAGGCCCAGCTGCTGGCCGCGCGCGCCAGCCTCGCCGCCTGGGACCAGCAGCGCCGCGGCGCGGCCGCCGCCAGCGCCCAGGCCGCGGCGCAGATCCAGGCCCAGGACGCGCAGCGCGAGCGCGCCGACGCGGTCCTGCGCCGGGCCAATGAACTGGCCGCCCAGCGCCTGGTGTCCGAGCAGGACCGCGAGAGCGCCCTGGCCAGCGACCGTCAGGCCCACGCCGGCCTGGCCCAGGCCCGCGCCGCGCTGCAGGCCGCGCGCGAGGGCGAGCGCAGCATCGAGGTCTCGCGCCAGGGCCTGGAGGCGCAGGTGGCCGCGGCCGAGGCCGGGGTGCGCCTGGCCCGGATCAATCTGGACAACACCCGCATCCTGGCCCCGCGCGACGGCCGGCTGGGCCAGGTCGGCGTGCGCGAAGGCGCCTACGTGGCCACCGCCACCCAGCTGATGGCGCTGGTGCCCGGGCAGCTGTGGGTGGTGGCCAACTTCAAGGAGACCCAGATGGCGCGGATCCGGCCCGGGCAGCCGGTGCGCTTCAGCGTCGATGCGCTGGGCGATGCGGTGCTGTCCGGCCATGTGGAACGCATCGCCCCGGCCACCGGTGCGCAGTTCTCGGTGCTGCCGCCGGACAATGCCACCGGCAACTTCGTCAAGATCGCCCAGCGCATCCCGGTGCGGGTGGCGATCGACCCCGGCCAGGACGCGCTGGCCTCGCGGCTGGCCCCGGGCATGTCGGTGGTGGTGGCCATCGACACCGGCGCCGCGCCTGACAAGGGCGCGCCGGCGGGCGTACGCTGAGTTCTCCCCCGCAGCGAGGATCGGACGTGAGCATCGACTACCGCGCCCTGCTGGCCGTGGCCCTGGAAGAGGCCCGCCAGGGCCTGGCCGAGGGCGGCATCCCGATCGGCGCGGCGCTGTTTGCCGCCGACGGCAGCCTGCTTGGCCGCGGCCACAACCGCCGGGTGCAGGAGGACGACCCCTCCGTGCATGCCGAGACCGATGCCTTCCGCAAGGCCGGACGCCAGCGCTCCTACCGCGACACCGTCATGGTCACCACCCTGTCCCCGTGCTGGTACTGCAGCGGACTGGTCAAACAGTTCGGCATCGGCACCGTGGTCATGGGCGAGTCGGTGAATTTCCAGGGCGGCCACGAGTGGCTGGCCACCCAGGGGGTCAGGGTCATCGACCTGGCCGACCCCGGATGCATTGCCCTGCTGGGCGACTGGATCGCGGCCAACCCGCAGGTCTGGCACGAGGACATCGGCCAGGACGACTGCCCCGGCCACTGAACCCCGGGACCCGCCCCGGCCGGTCCCGGTGGCGGATTCTCACCTCCTGCACGGGCGGCCTCCCAGACTGGGCCGCATGAGGCCCTCACCACCGGATCTGGTCGTGCTGCGCCCGGAAGGGCTGTACTGCCCGGCCGGCGGTTTCCATATCGACCCCTGGCGACCGGTGCCGGTGGCGGTGATCACCCATGGCCACGGCGACCATGCCCGTGGCGGCATGGGCCAGTACCACTGCAGCACCGCCTCGGTGCCGATCCTGCGCTGGCGCCTGGGCGAGCAGGTGGTGCATGCGCACGATTATGGACAGGCGTTCAGGCTCGGGGATGCGAAGGTCTCGCTGCATCCGGCCGGGCACGTGCTGGGCTCGGCGCAGGTGCGGATCGAGGCCCAGGGCCAGGTCTGGGTCGCCTCCGGCGACTACAAGCGCCAGCCCGATCCCAGCTGCGCCGCGTTCGAAGTGGTGCCCTGCGACACTTTCATCACCGAAGCCACCTTCGCCCTGCCCATCTACCGCTGGCCGGAGACGCGCAAGGTGGCGGCCGGGATCCTGGACTGGCGCGAACACTGCGCCGCGCGCGGCGAGGCGGCCATCCTCTATGCCTATTCGCTGGGCAAGGCGCAGCGCCTGCTGGCCGAGATCGGCGCCCTGGATGACACGCCCGTGTGGCTGCACGGGGCGATCGCACCTGGGGTGCAGGTCTACCGCGAGGCCGGGGTGCGCATGGCGCCCACCTTGCTGGTGGGCCAGGCGCCCAAGGGCCATGACTTTGCCGGGCAACTGGTCCTGGCCCCGCCGTCGGCGGCCGGCAGCGCCTGGCTCAGGCGCTTCCGCCGCGCTCAGCACGGATTTGCCTCCGGCTGGATGCAGCTGCGCGGCAACCGCCGCCGGCGCAACGTGGACCGCGGCTTCGTGGTCTCCGACCACGCCGACTGGCCCGACCTGCTGCGCACCATCGCCCAGACCGGCGCGCGCCGGGTCATCGCCACCCACGGCAATACCGATGCCATCGTCCGCCACCTGCGCGAGCAGGGCGTGGCCGCCGAGCCGTTCCGCACCCGCTTTGGCGACGAGCAGCTGCAGGACGCGGACCCGGGCGGGGTGGCGCCGTGAAGCGCTTCGCTGCCCTGTACCGCGAGCTGGACCGCTCCACCGCCACCGGCGACAAGCGCGCCGCGCTGGTGGACTATTTCCGCGCCGCGGCACCGGCCGACGCGGCCTGGGCGCTGTACCTGCTGTGCGGCGGCAAGGTGTCCGGCGCCGGGCGCAGGATCGCCGCCAGTGGCGAGCTGCGGCGCTGGATCAGCCAGGCGTCCGGCCTGCCGGGCTGGCTGGTGGAGGACAGCTACGACCAGGTCGGCGACCTGGCCGAAACCCTGGCCCTGCTGCTGGATGATCCGGCCCAGGCCGCCGCCGACCTGCCGCTGGCGCACTGGATCGAACAGCGCCTGCTACCGCTGGCCAATGCGGAGGAGGCGCTGCGCCAGCAGGCCATCACCACCGCCTGGCGCGAGCTGGACTGCGAGCAGCGCCTGGTGTTCAACAAGCTGCTTACCGGCGCGCTGCGGGTGGGCGTGTCCCAGCGCCTGGTCCAGCAGGCCCTGGCCGAGCTGTCCGGCATCGACATCGCCCGCATCGCCCAGCGCATGCTGGGGCCGTGGACGCCGCACGCCGACACCCTGGCGCGCCTGCTCGATCCGGAGGAGCGCGCCGGGGACCGGCAGCAGCCCTATCCCTTCTTCCTGGCCTCGCCCATCGAGGGCGAGCCCGCGGCGCTGGGCCCGGTGGACGACTGGATCCTGGAGTGGAAGTGGGACGGCATCCGCGTCCAGGTCCTGCGCCGTGGTGATGGCGTGGCCCTGTGGTCGCGCGGCGAGGAGCGCCTGGACGGGCGCTTCCCCGAGATCGAGCAGGCCGCGGCGAGCCTGCCCGAGGGCACGGTGCTCGATGGCGAACTGCTGGCCTGGCGCGAGGACGAGGATGCGCCGCTGCCCTTCACCGCGCTGCAGACCCGGATCCAGCGGCGCAAGCCTGGGGCAAAGACCCTGGCGGACACCCCGGTGCGCGTGCTGGCCTACGACCTGATGGAGGACGCGGGCCAGGACATCCGCGAACTGCCCCAGGCGCAACGCCGCGAACGCCTGGCGGCGCGGCTGCAGCAGCTGGACGACCCCCGTATCGGGCTTTCGCCGCAGGTCGCCGCCGGCAGCTGGGAGCAGGCCGCCGCGCTGCGCGCCCAGGCCCGTGCCCGCGGCGTGGAAGGGCTGATGCTCAAGCGTGCCAGCGCGCCCTACCAGTCCGGGCGCCGGCGCGGCCACTGGTGGAAGTGGAAGATCGATCCGCTGAGCATCGACGCGGTGCTGATCTACGCCCAGGCCGGACATGGCCGGCGCAGCACCCTGTTCACCGACTACACCTTCGGCCTGTGGCACGAAGGCGCGCTGGTGCCGGTGGCCAAGGCCTATTCGGGCCTGGACGACGCGCAGATCCTGCAGCTGGACCGCTGGATCCGCGCCCACACCCTGGAACGCTTCGGCCCGGTGCGCGCGGTACAGCCGCAACAGGTGTTCGAACTGGGCTTCGAGGCGGTCAACCGCAGCAAGCGGCACAAATCCGGTGTTGCCGTGCGTTTTCCCCGGATCCTGCGCTGGCGCCAGGACAAGCCGGCCGCCGAAGCCGACGCCCTGGCCAGCCTGCAGGCCTTGGCACGATGAACGCAGCGCCGGCCAGGCCCTCCCTGGCGGCGCTGCGCCGCGCCCGCCGCCAGCTCGATGCCTGGTTTGCCCAGCGCGACTGGACCCCGCTGCGCTTCCAGCGCGAAGTCTGGCGGCGCGCCCTGGCCGGCGAATCGGGCCTGCTGCACACCCCCACCGGCAGCGGCAAGACCCTGGCCGTGGCCGGCGCACCGCTGCTGGAGGCGCTGGCGCGGGCCGAAGCCAGGCCCACGCCGCAGCGCCGGATGCGCGCCGCCGAGGCGCATCCGCTGCGCCTGCTGTGGATCACCCCGCTGCGCGCGCTGGCCGCCGACACCACCCGCGCCCTGCGCGAACCCGCCCAGGCCCTGGGCCTGGACTGGCGCGTGGGCCAGCGCACCGGTGACGCCAGCGCGCGCGAGCGCCGTCTGGCGCGCGAGGGCGGCCTGGATGCCCTGGTGACCACGCCCGAGTCCCTGGCCCTGCTGCTCTCCTATCCCGATGCCGCCGCGCGCCTGCAGGCGCTGGACATGGTGGTGGTCGATGAATGGCACGAGCTGCTGGGCAACAAGCGCGGCGTGCTGCTGCAGCTCAACCTGGCGCGCCTGCGCGCGCTGCGCACCGGGCTGCGCATCTGGGGCCTGTCGGCCACCCTGGGCAACCTGGAGCAGGCCCGCAGGGTCCTGCTGCCGCACCAGCCCGATGCGGCCCTGGTCGGCGGCGCGCGCGCGCGCACGGTCAGCCTGCACAGCCTGCTTCCGGAGGCCCGGGAGCGCTTCCCCTGGGCCGGGCACCTGGGCCTGGGCCAGCTGCCGCGGGTACTGCAACGGCTGCTGGCGGTGCGCAGCAGCCTGCTGTTCACCAATACCCGCGCCCAGGCCGAACTGTGGCACCAGGCACTGGCGGCGGTATGGCCCGAGGACCCGGGCACGCTGGCCCTGCACCACGGCTCGCTGGATCCGGCCCTGCGCAGCGCCGCCGAGCAGGGCCTGCGCGAAGGCACGGTGCGCTGCGTGGTCGCCACCTCCAGCCTGGACCTGGGCGTGGACTTCCCGGCGGTGGACCAGGTCTTGCAGCTGGGCAGCCCCAAGGGCGTGGCCCGGCTGCTGCAGCGCGCCGGCCGTGCGCGGCACCGGCCGGGCGAAGCGGGCCAGGTGGGCTGCATCCCCACCCATGCGCTGGAGCTGGCCGAGTTTGCCGCCGCCCGCCAGGCCCTGCGCGCTGGCCGGGTGGAGGCGCGGACGCCGCCACGACGCGCGCTGGATGTGCTGGCCCAGCACTGCGTCAGCTGCGCCCTGGCCGGCGGCTTCGAGCCGCAGGCGCTGCTGGCCGAGGTCCGCGACACCCATGCCTACGCCGGGCTGGACACGGCCAGCTGGCAGGCGGTGCTGGACTTCATCGTCCAGGGCGGACGCGCGCTGGCCCACTATCCGGACTTCCACAAGGTGGTGCGCGGCGCCGATGGCCGCTACGTGGTGGCCGACCGCCGCGTGGCCACCCGCCACCGCCTGTCCATCGGCACCATCACCAGCGATGGCAGCGTCGCCGTGCGCCTGCTGCGCGGCGGCCGCCTGGGCACGGTGGAAGAGCAGTTCGTCAGCCGCCTGCGCCGCGGCGACCGCTTCCAGTTCGCCGGCCGCCTGCTGGAGCTGGTGCGGCTGGAGGACATGACCGCGCATGTGCGCCTGGCCCGCGGCGACGGCGATGGCGCGGTGCCGACCTGGCGTGGCGGGCGCATGCCGCTGTCCTCGCAGCTGGCCGACGAGGTGGAGCAGCTGCTGGGCCAGCCGGACGGCTCGCCGGAGATGCGCGCGCTGGCCCCGTTGCTGGGCCTGCAGGCGCGCCTGTCCGCGCTGCCCGGCAACGGCCGCCTGCTGGCCGAGCAGGTGCGGCTGCGCGGGCGCCTGCACCTGTTCATCTATCCTTTTGGCGGGCGCCAGGTGAACGAGGGCCTGGCCGCGCTGTTCGCCCTGCGCTGGGGGCGGCTGCACGGCAACAGCTTCGCCTTTGCCGCCAACGACTATGGCCTGGTGCTGTCGCCGGCCCGGGCGGTGCCGGTGGACGCGGCCCTGCTGCAGGCGATGTTCGCGCCGGCCAACCTGGCCGCCGACCTGCGCGAAGCGCTCAACCTGGGCGAGCTGGCGCGGCGCCGCTTCCGCGAGATCGCCCGCGTCTCCGGCCTGCTCGTGCCCTCCCTGCCCGGACGCCAGCTGCGCAGCCTGCGCCAGCTGCAGGCCTCCTCCGGCCTGCTGTTCGACGTGCTCAGCCGCCACGACCCCGGCCACCTGCTGCTGGCCCAGGCCGAGCGCGAGGTGCTGGAGGGCGAGCTGGAGCTGGACCGGCTGGAACAGGTGCTGGTGGCGCGCGGCGCGCGCGAGCTGTTACTGACCACCCCGCCCGGGCTGACCCCGCTGGCCTTCCCGCTGTGGGCCGAAGGCCAGCGCAGCCAGCTCAGCACCGAGGACTGGCGCACCCGGGTGCGGCGCGCCGCCGAACAGCTCGAGCGCAGGCATGGATACTGAGTGGCATACCGGACTGGCCGGGGAGCCGGTGCTGCTGCTTGGCGGGCGCGCGCTTTACCGCCCGCAGGTGCGGGCCCTGCTGCTGGCCGACCTGCACCTGGGCAAGGGCGACACCTTCCGCCGCGCCGGCATCGCGGTCCCCGGAGGCGGCACGGCGCACGACCTGCAGCGGCTGGACACGCTCCTGGCCACCCATCCGGCCCGGGTGCTGTGGATCCTGGGCGACCTGCTGCATGGCCCGGCGCCGCGCGCGCACTGGCTGGCGGCCTGGCAGGCCTGGCGCGCGCGCCATCCGGAGCTGCGCATCCGGGTGCTACGCGGCAACCATGACCGCGCCCTGGACGCGGACGCGCTGGGGGTGGAGGACGCAGGCATCGAGCAGCGCGATGGGCCGTTCCTGTTGCGCCACGATCCGCGGCCGACACGCGGTGTGCACGTGCTCTGCGGCCACCTGCATCCGCTGGCCGCGCTGCCCGGTCTGCGTCGGCGCTGGCCGGCGTTCTGGTTGCGCGAGGGCCTGAGCGTACTGCCCGCTTTCTCCGCCTTCACCGCCGGCGTGGTGCCGCGGCAGCGGCCCGGCGAGCGCCTGGTGGCCTGCGTGGAGGGCGCGGTCATCGCCCTGCCGCCCTGGCCGCGCTGAGCCGCGCCGGGAAACAGGGTCCCGCCGGGCGCGCGCCCGGCGGGATCGGGGATGCAGCGCGACGGGCGGGAGGCGCCTGTCAGAGGATGTAGCGGCTCAGGTCCGGGTCCTGCACCAGGCCGCCCAGGTGCTGGTCCACGTAGGCGCGGTCGATGGTCACCGCCTGGCCATCACGGTCCGGGGCCTCGTAGCTGAGGCTGTCGAGCAGGCGCTCGAGCACGGTGTGCAGGCGACGGGCGCCGATGTTCTCCTGGCGTTCGTTGACCTGGGCGGCGATCTCGGCGATGCGCTCCACCGCGTCGGCGCTGAACTCCAGCTTCACCCCCTCGGTGGCCATCAGCTCCACGTACTGGCGGGTCAGCGCGGCCCTGGGCTCGGTGAGGATGCGCACGAAGTCCTGCTTGCTCAGCGCCTCCAGTTCCACCCGGATCGGGAAGCGGCCCTGCAGCTCGGGAATCAGGTCCGAGGGCTTGGCCAGGTGGAAGGCGCCGGAGGCGATGAACAGGATGTGGTCGGTCTTGACCGTGCCGTACTTGGTGGAGACGTTGGAGCCTTCCACCAGCGGCAGCAAGTCGCGCTGCACGCCCTCGCGGGAGACGTCGCCGCCGCCCACGTTCTCGCCGCGCTTGGCGACCTTGTCGATCTCGTCGATGAAGACGATACCGTGCTGTTCGCAGGCCTCGATGGCCGCGGCACGGATGTCCTCCTCGTTGACCAGCTTGGCCGCCTCCTCCTCGACCAGCTGGGCGCGCGCGGCCTTGATGGTGACGGTGCGCTTGTGGGTCTTGCCGCCGCCGAGGTTGGCGAACATCTGCCGCAGCTGCTGGCCCATCTCCTCCATGCCCGGCGGGGTCATGATGTCCACGCCGACGCTGGCCGCCAGCTCCAGCTCGATCTCGCGCTCCTCCAGCTCGCCATTGCGCAGCATCCTGCGGAACTTGGCCCGGGTGCCGTCCTCCGGCCCGGAAACCTGGACCTCGCTGGAGGCGAGCGGTCCCAGTGGGGCGCGGCGCGGCAGCAGCGCGTCGAGGATGCGCTCCTCGGCGCGTTCCTCGGCCTGCAGCCTGACCCTGGCCTTGGCCTGCTCGCGGTACATCTTGACCGCGGTGTCGGCCAGGTCGCGGATGATCTGCTCCACGTCCTTGCCGACGTAGCCGACCTCGGTGAAGCGGGTGGCCTCGACCTTGACGAACGGGGCATTGGCCAGGGTGGCCAGGCGCCGCGCGATCTCGGTCTTGCCCACGCCGGTAGGGCCGATCATCAGGATGTTCTTGGGCATGACCTCGTTGCGCAGTTCCGGCGCCAGCTGCATGCGCCGCCAGCGGTTGCGCAGGGCGATGGCTACTGCGCGCTTGGCCGCGTGCTGGCCGACGATGTGGCGGTCCAGCTCCTGCACGATCTCGCGCGGGGTCATGGTCGAGGAAGTGGTGTTGCTCATGGGGGCGTTCCGGGGTCCGGGGGCGTGGAGGCGGCACGCGCGGGGGCGCGCGCCGGCCTGGCGGTCAGAGTTCCTCGACCACCACGTTGCGGTTGGTGTAGATGCAGATGCCACCGGCGATGTTGATCGCCTCGCTGGCAATGGTGCGGGCGTCCAGCCCGGTGTGGGCCAGCAGGGCGCGGGCCGCGGACAGGGCGAAGCTGCCGCCGGAGCCGATGGCGATGATGCCGTCCTCCGGCTCGATCACGTCGCCGGTGCCGCTGATGACCAGCGAGGTCTCGCGGTCGGCCACCGCCAGCAGCGCCTCGAGCTTGCCGTAGCGGCGGTCGGTGCGCCATTCCTTGGCCAGCTCCACCGCGGCGCGGGCCAGCTGGCCATGCTTTTCCAGCTTGGCCTCGAACAGCTCGAACAGGGTGAAGGCATCGGCCGCGGCGCCGGCGAAGCCGGCCAGCACCTGGCCCTCGCGGCCCAGCCGCCGGACCTTGCGCGCATTGCCCTTCATCACCGTGTTGCCCAGGGTCACCTGGCCGTCGCCGGCAATGGCCACCTTGTCGCCGCGCCGCACGCAGACGATGGTGGTGGCGTGGAACACATTGGGGTTCTGGCTGGGGTCCATGCGGCCTCCGGGGGATCAATGACTCCCTCAGTGGGGGCGGCCGCCCCCCGGTTCAAGCCTGCCCGGCCCCTGGCTTCAGTCCGTGGACTGCGGGATCAGCTCCAGCAGGTCGGTCACGCCCACGTCCACCCCGCACTGGTACAGCAGGGTCGAGGCCTGGCCGCGGTGGTGGGCCTGGTGGTTGAAGAAATGCGCCAGCAGGGCGCCGAAATTGCGCCGGGAGACCACCCCGGCCATGTTGGCGTAGGCCAGGTCCTCGGCCAGGTGCCCGGGCCGCAGCTCTGCCACCCAGTCCAGGATCAGCGCATCCAGGCGCTGGCGGTAGCCGCGCAGGCCTGCCAGGTCCGGGGCCAGCGCCTGGTCCAGGCGGACCGGGCGCGGCCACTCCTGCAGCACCTGCAGGCTGGCAAAACCCGCCGGATGGGCGGCAAAGCGCTGCAGCCAGATCGTGTCGGCCACGGCCAGGTGGTTGAGCGTGCCCAGGATCGAGCCGAAGAAGGCGCCGCGCCCGGCCACCAGCGCCTCATGCTCCAGTCCGGCGGCGGCCTCGTACATGCGCGCGTTCATCCACTGGTTGTAGCCGGCCAGCAGGCCGGCCAGTTCCGGCGTCATCACCGCGGCGTCCTCAGCCCTGCCCCTCGCCGCCGGCAAACATGCGCATGACCTCCTCGCCGGTGAGCATCGGGGTCTGGTTGGCCAGGGCGTAGTAGCCGGGTTTGCGGTCGATGAAGATCTGCATGGTCAGCTCCAGCTCCGCGTCCTCCAGCAGGCCGGCGGGGACGAAATGGGAGCCGTTGCCCAGCATCCGGTAGTACAGGTGGCTGCCGCAGTGCCGGCAGAAGGCGCGCTCGGCCCAGGCCGAGGAGGCGTAGACGGCCACGTGCTCGCGGCCCTCGACCACCACGTCCGGGCCGCAGTGCACGCTCAGCAGCGGCCCGCCGCCCCAGCGCCGGCAGTAGTCGCAATGGCAGGCCCCGGCCTCGCGCACCTCCGGCACGGTCAGGCGCACCGCGCCACACAGGCATTGCCCCTTCATCCTCGTCCTCCGCATGGGCGCCCGGCGGCCCATGCACAGGATAGCGCCGGACCCGCCCGGCGCCCTTGCCCGGCGCTGGCGTGTGGAGCGCCCACGTCACCGCCCGGCACGTGACCGGCGTAACCCCTGCTTGCACAGGCCAGGTCACGGAAACGGTGGCGGATGCAGCGGCAGGGCTGCCCGCCCCTGGCCACGGCTGTAGCATGGGCGGGAGTTTGTACAAACCCGCCGTGATGCCCGCATACCGACCCGGCACGACGCCACCGCTTTCCCTGGACCACCTGCTCGGGCTGATGGATGCGGCCCAGCAGGGCATCGGCGTGTTCGACCAGACCGACACCCTGGTCTACGCCAACGATTTCTACCGCCAGCTGCTGGACCTGGAGCCGGGCACCTGGCCGGCGTGGAAGGACATCCTGCACGCCAACTACCGCGACCAGGCCGGCAACCGCATCTCCACCGCCGACTTCGAGGCCTGGCTGGCCTCGGCCAGCTCGCGCCGCGGCAAGCAGCCGTTCCGCGCCTTCGAGGCGGACATGCACGGCGGGCGCTGGATCCACGTGGCCGAGACCACCCTGGGCAACGGCTGGATGCTGTGCGTGCTCACCGACATCACCGAGCTGGCCACCGACGAGCGCACCCTGCGCCAACAGCGCGACCTGGCCCTGCGCGCGGCCCTGACCGATCCGCTGACGGGGCTGGGCAACCGCCGCCACATGCAGGACGCGCTGGCCGCGCTGTACGCGCAGTGCCTGCCCCGGCCGGCGGCGCTGGTGCTGCTGGACATCGACCACTTCAAGGGGGTCAACGACAACTTCGGCCACGACCAGGGCGACCTGCTGCTGCGCCATTTCGCCGGCCTGGTCCAGGCCCAGGTGCGGCGCGAGGACCTGGCCGCGCGCTGGGGTGGCGAGGAGTTCCTGCTGCTGCTGCGCGACATCGACCCGGGCGACGTGCACCAGATCGTCGAGCACCTGCTGGCCCAGGTCCGCGCCAGCCAGCCGCTGCCCAGGCACCCGGACTTCCGCTACACCTGTTCGGCCGGCGTGGCCTTCCCGCGGCCGGGCGAAGCGGTGCACCAGACCCTCAGGCGCGCCGACGCGGCCCTGTACCAGGCCAAGAGCTCCGGCCGCGACCGCTGGGTGGCCGGCTGAGGCCGGGCGGCGGTCCACCGCCACTGTGCGCGCTCGCCACGGACGAAAGCAGCCGGGTCATCCGCCCACCACAGCCCTTCCAGTGGCATCACCACATAGTCCAGGGCGCGCTCGCGCTTGAGCGCGAACTTGAGCGTGTAGGACAGCGAGCACAGCGCTTCCACCGCCTCGCCGTAGGCCGGGGAAGTATTCGGGTCGCCCTGGCCATCGACCATCAGGAAATCGAAGGCGGGCACCACGACTTCACCCACGGCACCCGCGCGGGCGGTGTAGAGGGACTTGAATTCGCGTTTGAGATCGATGCGCACCATGGCTGCCGTCACTGGTTCCACCTGCCGCGGCCTGGGCCTGTTGCTCCATGCAACAGCGGCAATGGCCGGCCCACGGCATCCAGCGGAGCGGGGGGCGGCCGCGACCAGCCCGTTGGCCGCATGGTAGCCCCGTGCCACCGGCTCCTGTTGTCCAATATCCAGGCGTCTCAGCCGCCGCGCAGCGCCCTGGGTGCGCGGCGCTCCCAGGCCAGACGGACCAGCGCGGCCACGGTCTTCGGGTCGGCGCCGGCCAGGCGGATGCGCACCCCCGCCGCCTTGCTGC
>Ga0182793_1000986_pt1 | contig 18897 bp, 17 predicted proteins | sample Passage237A_FD_130498 | JGI IMG/M metagenome (GOLD analysis project Ga0182793, IMG submission 130498) | Cellulose adapted compost microbial communities from Newby Island Compost Facility, Milpitas, CA, USA - Passage2 37A (version 2) (version 2) ... | reverse complement strand
GAGACGGCCAAGGTCGAGCAGACGATCCTCAAGCTCAAGGAGCGCGGCTCCGCGGTGCTCGTCGTCTCGCACAACCTCGACCAGGTCTTCCGCATCGCGGACCGCGTCACGGTGCTGCGTCGCGGAACCCAGGTCGCTACGGTCAAGGCCTCCGAGACGGATCGCAACGACCTGGTCGCGATGATCACGGGTCTCAAGTCTTGACGACGACGGCGCACACCCCTGGTGCGCTGCTCCGTGCGGAGATCGCCGAGCAGCCAGAGGCCTGGCGGACCCTCCTTGCGGCGCAGCGCCCGGCTCTCGAGGAGGCCGCCGCCGCCCTGCGTGCTGCGGCCCCCGAGCTGCTCGTCCTCGTGGCGCGCGGCTCGAGCGACCACGCGGCGATGCTCGCGCAGTACTTCGCCCAGGTGCGTCTCGGCGTGCCCGCGATGCTCACCACGCCGAGCGTGGTGACGAGCTACGGCACGCAGCTGGCCTTCCCGCGCTCCTTCGCCCTCGCGATCTCCCAGTCCGGGGCCTCACCGGACCTGCTCGCGACGGTGGCCTCGCTCCAGGAGGACGGCGTGCCGGTGCTCGCGCTCACCAACACCGAGGGATCGCCCCTCGCGGAGCGCGCGGACCACCTCGTCCTGCTTGAGGCGGGCACCGAGGCCTCGGTCGCCGCGACCAAGACCTACACGTGCTCGCTCCTCGCGTCGCTCGTGGCGATCGGCCTCGCGGCGGGGGACTCCTGGGGCGAGTGGGAGGAGCGCGCCGAGCGGCTCGCCGCGCTCGCCGAGGAGGTCATCGCGGCAGGTCTCCCCGAGGGCCTCGTCGAGGCGCTCCTGGGCAGCCGCGACGTCATGGTGGTGGGCCGGGGCTTCTCGATGGCGAGCGCTCGCGAGGGCGCTCTCAAGCTCACCGAGACCAACGGCGTGGGGGCCTCGGGCTGGAGCTCGGCGGACGCGACCCACGGTCCCCTCGGCCAGGTGGGCCGGGGCACCCTCGTGCTCGCGCTCTCCGCGGGGGAGCGCACGCGCCCTGCCGTGCAGGAGCTCGCGCGCTCGGCCGCGGCCCTGGGTGGGACGGTCGTGTCCGTCGGGGAGCCCCTCGAGGGAGCGAGCCTGCACGTACCGCTGCCCGGGTGCGCCGACGAGGAGGCCCCGCTGCTCGAGGTGCTGCCCTTCCAGCTCCTCGCCCTCGAGGGGGCGCTGCGTCGCGGACTCGACCCGGACCGCCCCGCGGGGCTGAGCAAGGTCACGCAGACCCTCTAGCGAGCTGCCGGGGCCCCGGCCCGGCCGAGGGACGCGCGGCGTGCCTCGGCGGATCGGGCTCGGCCCCGGGTGAGGATGGACGAGTGAGCAAGGCAGACGTGCGCGAGCCCGAGGTGGCCCCGGAGGACGGGGAAGCCTCGGTCGCGCGCGAAAGGGCTGGCCGCTCGCGCCCCACGGTGCTCGTGTCGGACCTGCGCGCCGAGCTGAGCAGCGCGATCGACGGCGCCCCACGCTGGCTCACCGGGGCGGGAGCCGGCCTCCAGGGCGCGCTGCTCTCCCTCGTGTCCGTCGTCGTGCCCGTGCTCGCCGTCTATGTCGCGGCCTCGGCCGAGGCGAGCGGCTCGGACTCCGGCTGGCTGCGCGCCGCGGGGCTCGGCACGGACCTGTGGCTCCTCGCGCACGGCGTGCCGCTCGCGACGGGCGGGGTGACCATCACGATCGTCCCGCTCGGCGTCACCGCCCTCGCTGTCTTCTGCGCCTTCGCCTCCGCCCGTCGCTCGGGCGCCCCGACCCGCACGGGTCTCGCGAGCGCGGTGCTGGCCTACGTGCTCGCCGTGCTCGCCGTTGCCGCGCTCTCCCTGCCGCGCGGGGTCGAGGGTGGGCCCTCCGTCTCGCGCGTGCTCGTGAGCGCGGGACTCGGGGGACTTGTGGTCGGCCTCGCGGGACTCGCCTCGGGCCTCGCGGTGCGCCCGGACGCCCCGCGGCTCACCACTGCCCTCGAACCCGTGCGCCGCCGGGTCCCGCGCGTGGCCTGGCTCGGCGCGGGTGCCGGGCTCGCGGTCCTCGCGGGCGCCGTCGCGCTCGGCGGGATCGTGCTCGTCACCTGGTTCCTCGCGGGCCAGGCGCAGATCGCGCAGATCGTCGCGAGCCTGCGCCTCGACGCGCTCGGCGGGGTGGGGCTCGCCGTCGCGGAGCTCGCCTTCGTGCCCAACCTCGCAGCCTGGGCGATCGCGTGGCTCGCGGGCCCGGGCTTCGCCGTCGGCGCCGGCTCGCACTTCGCGACCACGGGGGTGCTCGGCACGACCCTGCCCGCGGTCCCCTTGCTCGGCGCGCTGCCGACTCCCGACTCCGTGACGCCGACGGCGGCCTGGTGGCCCCTGTCCCTCGTGGCGCTCGGCGCCCTCGTGGGGCTCGTGCTGCGTCGTCGCCTCGGAGACGTCGGGCCGCTCGCGGCCCTCGGGGCGGTCGCGGCGGCAGCTCTCGTCGCGGGGATCGGCGTCATGGTCGTCGTGGGGTCGGCCGGCGGCGTCGCGGGTCCTGGCCGCATGGCGCAGGTGGGAGCCTCGGGCTTCGTCACCGGGGTCGCGGTCGCGGGGGCGGCCGGTCTCGGTCTGCTCGCCGTCGTCGTCGCGGCGAACGGGCGGGTGCTCGCACGGCTGCGGCGCTGGACCGGCGCGGGCATCGCGAGCTGGCGCTCGCGCTAGCGGCTCAACCCTCGCCCACGGGCGCCAGGCCGAGCCGCTCGCGCAGGTAGTTCTCGAGGTCCACGCGCTGCTGGCGGTCGCACTCCTCGAGGGCCTCGAGGGTCACGGCCCCCGCACGGCACTCCTGCCACTCGCGCTGCACGGGCCACACGAGCAGGGTCGCCGCGGTCGAGAGCACGAGCATCGTGGCGCTGAGCAGCCCCACGATCAGGAGCGGCAGCACGAGCCCCTTCTCCTTGGTGCGCCGCACGTGGCGCAGGGCCAGGATCCCGACCACCACGGCCCAGAGGGCGAAGGGGATGGTCGCGAGCGACCACGGGAGGGGGAACCAGCTCGTCACGAAGCACGCGACCAGCAGGGTCGCAAACAGGCTCAGGCGACGGCGCAGCTCGGGATCGGCCTCGGTCGCCGACGGCGGGCGCTCGGGGCGCTGCGGCTGGGTCACGGGAGCCATTCTGCACGCGAAGGCAGCCGATCGGGGTGTGGCAAGGTATCCGCGTGCACACTCCGACCGGTCAGCCCGTGCCCGCGCGAGGCGGCAAGCGGGCCGTCGTCCTCGTCTCGGGGACCGGCTCGAACCTCGCGGCCCTGCTCGCGGCGCACGAGGACGAGGCCTTCGGGCTGCGCGTCGTCGGGGTCGTGAGCGACCGGCCGGGCATCAGGGCGCTCGACATCGCGAAGGACGCGGGCGTCCCGACCGCCGTCGTGCGCCTCGCCGACTTCGACTCGCGCTCCGACTGGGACCTCGCGGTCACCAAGGCCGTGGGCGTCTTCGAGCCGGACCTCGTGGTGCTCGCAGGCTTCATGAAGCTCCTCGGGGCGCCCTTCCTCGCGCGCTTCGGCGGGACGACGATCAACACCCACCCCGCGCTGCTGCCCTCCTTCCCCGGGGCGCACGGCGTGCGCGACGCGCTCGCCCACGGGGTGAAGGTCACGGGCTGCACCGTCATGGTGGTCGACGAGGGCGTGGACACCGGGCCGATCCTCGCGCAGAAGGCCGTCGAGGTGCTCGAGGGAGACGACGAGTCCTCCCTCCACGAGCGCATCAAGCAGGTCGAGGCGCCGCTGCTGGTCGAGACCGTGGGGCGCATCGCCCGCGGCGAGCTCGCGCTGCCGGGGGTCTAGCCGTGCTCGTGGCCCGCACGATCGCGCTGTTCGCGCTCGCCGCGCTCGCGGAGATCGGCGGGGCCTGGCTCGTGTGGCAGGGCGTGCGCGAGCACAAGGGCGTCATGTGGGTCGGCGCCGGGGTCGTTGCCCTCGGGCTCTACGGCTTCGTCGCGGCGATGCAGGCCGAGCCGCACTTCGGACGCGTGCTCGCGGCCTACGGCGGGGTCTTCGTCGCGGGCTCGCTCGCGTGGGGCGTGCTCGTCGACAAGTTCCGGCCGGACCGCTGGGACCTCGTCGGGGCGGCGATCTGCCTGCTGGGCGTGGCCGTCATCATGTTCGGGCCGCGCGCCACCGTGTGAGCGGACCGAGCAGCCGACTCAGCGGGCGACCGGCTCGACGCGAGCATCGTGCTGCGATCGCCACCAGGCGATCGTCGCGTCGATCGCCTCGTCCCACGGCGTCGGCCGTAGTCCCAGCGTCGACTCCGTCAGGCTCGAGTCGACCACGAAGGGCTCGGTGAACTGGTAGGACACACGGCGCACCTCGCGCAGCAGGGGAGAGAGGGCGGCGGCGAGAGCGAGAGCGGGGGCGGGCAAGGGGGAGATGCGCGGCTCCCCGCGGCCGGCCGCGCGCGCGAAGCGGCGTGCGACCTCGCGAAAGCTCGCGGCGGGGGGGTGCGGGGCGAGCCACGGCCGCCCCCAGGCCTCGGGGCTCTGCGCGGCGGCGGCGAGGGTGCGCGCGAAGTCCGGGACGAAGACCACCGAGTGCGGCTGGTCCGGGTCCCCGACGGGCCGCGCCGTGCGTCCGGAGAGCACGGGGTCGAGGAGTCGCGCTCCGTAGTGCGCGACGTCCCCGGCGAGCGGGCCGAAGTAGTCGGCCGCGCGCACCTCGGTGACGCGCAGTCGGCCGCCCTCGTGGCGCTCGAGGGCGCTGCGCCACATCGCGGCGCGCACGCGGCCCTTGGTCTCGGTGCTGCGCAGCGGGGTGTCCTCGCGCATGACGCCCGAGCCGGCGCCGTGGCCGTAGAGGTTCGAGGTGATGACGAGAACGGCGCCGCTCGCCTCGGCCGCGTCGAGGAAGGCCTCGTGCAGCGGGGGCCACTCGGTGACCCAGCGGTGGTAGGGCGGGTTGACGCAGTTGTAGAGGGCCTCGGCCCCGCGCGCGAGCGAGCTCAGCGTGCCGGGCGCCGCGACGTCGGCGGACTGGTGCCGCACGCCCTCGGGGAGTGGGGAGCTCGGGGCAGAGCGCGAGACGAGCAGGACCTCGTGCCCTGCGGAAGCGAGCTGCGCGGCGAGGGTCGAGCCGATCGCACCCTTGCCGACGACGACGTGACGAACCATGGGATCTCCTGAGAAGTGAAACGAGAGCGGTGCTCTCGAGTGTGAGCGATGCTCGCACGTGCAGTCGACTCGAGTCAAGAGCGGTGCTCTTGTTTCTGACACCTGCTCTCGAACTGAGGCATGATGTCCTCGTGACCACGGAAGACTCGCCCCGAGCCGGAGGCGTGCGGGCCCGCGCCCGCGCCCAGTTCATGGCCGAGCTGCTCGCCGTCGCGCGCGAGCGTCTCGCGGCGGACGGCCCCTCGGGTCTCTCCCTGCGCGCCGTCGCTCGCGAGCTCGGGGTCTCGAGCTCGGCCGTCTACCGCTACGTCGACTCTCGGGACGCCCTGCTCACCGCGCTCGTCATCGAGGCCTACGACGCCGTGGGGGAGGTCTGCGAGCAGGCCATGACCGCCTCCTTCGCGAGCGGTGCGAGCCCCGCGCGCACCTGGCTCGCCGTCGGTCACGCCTTCAGGGCCTGGGCCCTCGAGAACCGCTCGTCCTTCGAGCTCGTCTACGGCACCCCCATCCCCGGCTACGCCGCCCCGCAGGACACCGTCGCCGCGGCCTCGCGGCTCTGGGGCGTGATCGAGGCGATCTGCACCACCGCGATCGCGCGCGGCGAGCTCGACCTGCCCCCGACGGGGGTCGAGGTCGAGGGGCTGATGAGCGAGGGGGTCATGGCCTTCGCTCGCGAGCACCTCCTCGCCTTCGGGGCGGACGGCACGACGAGGACGGACGGTCTGCCCGAGCTCGAGGAGGGCCACGTCGCCCGCTCGGTGACCCTGTGGGTCGCGCTCGTGGGCGCCGTGAGCGCGGAGCTCTTCGGTCACCTGCACGGCATGACCTCGAGCTACCCGCGGATCTTCGAGCTCACCCTCGCCACGGCCGCCGTCGGAGTCGGCCTGCGCCCCGATCTCGCCTGAGCCCCGCGGCCTGACCCTCCTCGCTCCCGAGCGCTAGACTGACCGCGGTCGCGACTGGCGAGGGTGGAGGACCACCGGGGAGCGACCAGAGCTCGTCCCGCAGCGCGCCGCCCGCCTGGGTGCCTGGGTCCGTCCCGACCGACCCACCCCGGAGGCCCTGATGTCCGCCGCCCCCTCGCTCCCCACCGTGCAGATCGCCGACGACGAGCGCCGCCCCGTGCGCCGCGCCCTGCTGAGCGTCTACGACAAGACCGGCCTCGTGGAGCTCGCTCAGGCCCTGCACGCCGCGGGCGTCGAGCTCGTCTCCACCGGCTCGACCGCCGGCACCATCGCCGGGGCGGACGTCCCGGTCACCAAGGTCGAGGAGCTCACGGGCTTCCCCGAGTGCCTCGAGGGCCGGGTCAAGACGCTGCACCCGCGCGTGCACGCAGGCATCCTCGCGGACTCGCGCAAGCCCGAGCACCTCGCGCAGCTGGGCGAGCTGGGCGTCGCGCCCTTCGAGCTCGTCGTCGTGAACCTCTACCCCTTCACCGCCACGGTCGCCTCGGGCGCGAGCCCGGACGAGTGCGTCGAGCAGATCGACATCGGCGGGCCCTCGATGGTGCGCGCCGCGGCGAAGAACCACCCGAGCGTCGCCGTCGTCGTCGACCCCGCGCGGTACGAGGACGTCGTCGCCGCCGTCCAGTCGGGCGGCTTCACCTACGCCGAGCGCAAGGCCCTCGCCGCGCAGGCCTTCGTGCACACGGCCACCTACGACGTCGCCGTCGCGAGCTGGATGGGCAACGTGGTCTCGCCCACCGACGGCGGCTCGGGCTTCCCCGCCTGGATCGGCGCGACCTGGGACCGCTCGGCCGTGCTGCGCTACGGCGAGAACCCCCACCAGCGTGCCGCGCTCTACACGAACGGGCACCTCCCCGGCGGGCTCGCCACGGCCGAGCAGCTGCACGGCAAGGAGATGAGCTACAACAACTACGTCGACGCCGACGCCGCCTGGCGCGCCGCGCACGACCACGCCGAGCCGGCCGTCGCGATCATCAAGCACGCCAACCCCTGCGGCATCGCCGTCGGCGCCCAGATCGCCGAGGCCCACGCCAAGGCGCACGCGTGCGACCCGGTCTCGGCCTTCGGTGGCGTGATCGCGGCGAACCGCACCGTGACGGCCGCGATGGCCGCCCAGGTCGTGGAGGTCTTCACCGAGGTCGTGGTCGCTCCCGACTTCGAGCCCGAGGCCCTCGAGATCCTTACGCAGAAGAAGAACGTGCGCCTGCTGCGCGTCTCCGGGGCCCCCGCGGGCGGCGTCGAGCTGCGCCCCATCTCCGGCGGGCTACTCCTGCAGCAGCGCGACGCGATCGACGCGGTGGTCGAGGGCGGAGGGGACGACCCCGCCTCGTGGACCCTCGCGACGGGCGAGGCCGCCGACGCCGAGACTCTCGCTGACCTCGCCTTCGCGTGGCGCGCGGTGCGCGCCGTGAAGTCGAACGCGATCCTCCTCGCCTCGGGCGGCGCCTCGGTGGGCGTCGGCATGGGACAGGTCAACCGCGTGGACTCGTGCCGCCTGGCCGTGGAGCGCGCGAACGCCGGCGGGGTCGAGCGAGCGCGCGGGGCCGTGGCTGCCTCGGACGCCTTCTTCCCCTTCGCGGACGGTCTGCAGGTGCTGCTCGAGGCGGGCGTGCGCGCCGTGGTGCAGCCGGGTGGCTCGGTGCGCGACGAGGAGGTCGTGGCGGCGGCCCGCGAGGCCGGCGTGACTCTCTACCTCACGGGCACGCGCCACTTCGCGCACTGAGTCCTCGCCCGCGAGGATCGGCCCTCGCGGGCGAGTAGTCTGCGCTGCGTGACGAGGCAGCCCGAACCGGACGAGGTCTCCCCCTGGGGGCGGTCGTGGACCGCGTGGCTCGTGGTGCTCGCAGTGGGCGCCGTCGTCGTCGTGAACTTCCTCGTGGACGCGGTCGCGGCTGCGGGGGTGCTCTCGGCTCTCGCCGTCGCGGCAGGGGTGCTGCGCCTCGTGCTGCCGCGCGCGAGCGTCTTCGCGGTGCGCTCGAGAGCCTTCGACGCCTCGCTGTGCCTCTTCCTCGGGGTCGCGATCGCGGTGCTCGCCGCCGTCGTCCCGCAGTAGGGACTCTCCTCTGCCGCCGTGGCCCCGGGCTCTTGCCCGGGGCCACGCGCGCGTCAGGACTCGATCGACTCCTCGTCCGCGACGAGCAGCTCGAGCTCTTCGTCCACCGGGCGGAAGAGGGCGTAGAGCAGACCCGCGACCGCCGCGCCGAGCAGCGGGGCGACCCAGAAGACCCACACCTGGCCCATCGCGGTGCCCCCGGCGAAGAAGGCGCTCGCGAGCGAGCGGGCCGGGTTCATCGAGCCGTTCGAGACGGGCGTGAGGATGAGCAGTCCCGTGGCGAGCGTGAGGCCGATCGCGGGGGCGGCGAGGCTCGGGAAGGCGTCGGGAGCCGTCACGCCGAGGATCACCGCGACGAAGATGCCCGTGACGATCGCCTCGAGGAGGAGCACCCCCACGAGGCCGAAGCCCGCGGGGGAGGTGGTGCCGAAGGAGTTCGAGGCGCCCTGGAAAAACGTCTCGGTGGCGGCGGCGTCGAGGTTCGGGTTGCTGCGCGCGACGACGAGCAGGACCGTCGTGGCGATCCCGCCGCCCACCACCTGGGCGAGCCAGTAGGGGAGCACCCGGCCCCAGGGCGTGCGGCCCGCGAGGGCGGCGCCGAGGGTCACGGCGGGGTTGAAGTGCCCCCCAGAGACGCGACCGAAGGCGGCGATCAGCGCGAAGAGCGCGAGACCGAAGGCGAGGGCCGTCCCGAGCGGGCCGATGCCGACGGCGCCCGCGTACAGGCCCACGCCCACGCCCGCGAGGACGAGCACGAAGGTGCCGAAGAGTTCGATGCCCAGGGCGCTCGACAGGCGCGGCAGCGGGGGGCCCGCCGCGTCGGGCTCCCACGTGGTCAGGGGAGTGCCGGCGGGCTCGAGATCGTCCTGCCAGTCGCTCGCGTCGACGGTCGCGGTCGCGGTCTCGCCGAGGGTGAGCTCCTCTTCGAGGGGCGGCTCGTCGGCGTGCGGTTCGGGGGTCTGCGGGGCGTTCATGGGTTCCTGCTCTCGGGAGTGCGGCCAGAGGTGGCGCGAGAGCTCCCGTACCGGCCGGCGACGCGCCACTCGTCACCCTACGACTCACGCCCTCGCGGGTGTGGCGTACGACACCGTGTCGCGCTGTCCGCTCTGCCCCGGTCCGCCGCCCAAGTCTCTTGATATCAAGTAATCTGAGGTGAGCCCATCCCCTCCAGCGCAGGAGTCACCCGCATGTCCAAGATCAAGGTTGTCGGTCCGGTCGTCGAGCTCGACGGCGACGAGATGACGCGGATCATCTGGCAGTTCATCAAGGACCGCCTCATCCACCCGTACCTCGACATCGACCTGCGGTACTACGACCTGTCGATCGAGAACCGCGACGCGACCGACGACCAGGTCACGATCGACGCCGCGAACGCGATCAAGGAGCACGGCGTCGGCGTCAAGTGCGCCACGATCACGCCGGACGAGGCGCGCGTCGAGGAGTTCGGGCTCAAGAAGATGTGGCTCTCGCCCAACGGCACGATCCGCAACATCCTCGGCGGCGTGGTCTTCCGTGAGCCGATCATCATCTCCAACATCCCGCGCCTGGTCCCGGGCTGGAACAAGCCGATCATCATCGGCCGTCACGCCCACGGCGACCAGTACAAGGCCACCAACTTCAAGGTCCCCGGCGCCGGCACCCTCACGCTGACCTTCACCCCCGCGGACGGCTCCGAGCCCATCCAGCAGCAGGTCGTGACCTACCCCGAGGAGGGAGGCGTCGCGATGGGCATGTACAACTTCAACGAGTCGATCCGCGACTTCGCGCGTGCCTCCTTCGCCTACGGTCTGCAGCGCGGCTACCCCGTGTACCTCTCGACGAAGAACACGATCCTCAAGGCCTACGACGGCGCCTTCAAGGACATCTTCCAGGAGGTCTTCGACGCGGAGTTCGCCGAGCAGTTCGAGGCTGCCGGCCTCACCTACGAGCACCGCCTCATCGACGACATGGTCGCTGCGGCCATGAAGTGGGAGGGCGGCTACGTCTGGGCGTGCAAGAACTACGACGGCGACGTCCAGTCCGACACCGTCGCCCAGGGCTTCGGCTCGCTGGGCCTCATGACCTCCGTGCTCATGACCCCGGACGGCAAGACGGTCGAGGCCGAGGCCGCGCACGGCACCGTCACGCGCCACTACCGCCAGCACCAGCAGGGCAAGCCGACGTCCACCAACCCGATCGCCTCGATCTTCGCGTGGACCCGTGGCCTCATGCACCGCGGCAAGCTCGACAACACCCCTGAGGTCGTCGAGTTCGCCCAGACGCTCGAGGACGTCGTCATCACGACGGTCGAGAGCGGCAAGATGACCAAGGACCTCGCGCTCCTCATCAGCCCGGACCAGCCGTGGCTGACCACCGAGGAGTTCCTCGCGGCCCTCGACGAGAACCTCGCCGCGCGCCTCGCGGCCTGAGATCGGAGCCAAGGACATGACCACCCCCGTCAACGTCACCGTCACGGGCGCCGCGGGCCAGATCGGCTACGCGCTGCTCTTCCGCATCGCCTCGGGCCAGCTGCTCGGGGCGGACGTCCCCGTGCGTCTGCGACTCCTCGAGATCCCGCAGGGCGTCAAGGCCGCCGAGGGCGTGGCCCTCGAGCTCGACGACTGCGCCTTCCCGCTGCTGCAGGGCATCGACATCTTCGACGACGCCACCGCGGCCTTCGACGGCGTGAACGTCGCCCTCCTCGTCGGTGCGCGCCCGCGCACCGCGGGCATGGAGCGCGGCGACCTCCTCGAGGCCAACGGCGGCATCTTCAAGCCCCAGGGCGAGGCCATCAACGCGGGCGCCGCGGACGACGTGCGCGTGCTCGTCGTCGGCAACCCCGCCAACACGAACGCGCTCATCGCGGCCGCGCACGCACCGGACGTCCCGTCCTCGCGCTTCACGGCCATGACGCGCCTCGACCACAACCGCGCGCTCACCCAGCTCGCGCAGAAGGCCGGCGTCTCGGTCGCGGACATCCAGCGACTGACCATCTGGGGCAACCACTCGGCGACCCAGTACCCGGACATCTTCCACGCGACGATCCAGGGCAAGCCTGCCGCCGAGGTGATCGACGACCAGGCCTGGCTCGAGGAGACCTTCATCCCGACCGTCGCCAAGCGCGGTGCGCAGATCATCGAGGCGCGCGGAGCGTCCTCGGCGGCCTCCGCGGCGAACGCGGCGATCGACCACGTCTACTCGTGGGTCAACGGCACCCCCGAGGGCGACTGGACGAGCGCGGCGATCGTGTCCGACGGCTCCTACGGCGTCCCCGAGGGGCTCATCTCCTCCTTCCCCGTCACCTCCGAGGGTGGCGAGTGGAAGATCGTCCAGGGCCTCGAGATCGACGAGTTCTCCCGCGCGCGCATCGACGCCTCGGTGGCCGAGCTCGCCGAGGAGCGCGAGGCGGTCCGCAGCCTCGGTCTCATCTGAGTCTCCGCTTGCCGCGACGGCGCCGTCCCCCTCGGGGAGCGGCGCCGTCGTCGTCGGGACGAGAGCCAGGTGTGGCTCTCGGGGACGGGCTGCGCAAGACTTCAGGGAACAGGGCCGACGGCGGCCCGCACGGCTCGAAGGAGCACGCATGACTCCCGAAGTCCTCGCCTTCCTCGTGATCGTCCCCGGCGCGATCTGGTTCGGCGGCTCGATCGCGAGCACGCTGCTGGGCGCGCGCATCGCGTCCTCGAAGGACGCGGGGGCGCTCGGCCGCTTCGCGAAGGAGTACGTCCAGCTCGCGCCCGGCCTCTTCGGCGGCTCGGGCTTCCTCGCCCTCGCCGCTGGCATCTGGTTCGTCGCGAGCTCGAAGGAGATCGGCTTCGGCACGCCTTGGGCGATCCTCGCCCTCGTGCTGTGGTTCGTGTCGATCGTGCTGGCCGCGACAGTCGTCGGCTTCAGCTGGACGCGCGTGGCGGTCGCGCTCGGGCATGCCGTGGGGGAGGAGGGCGGTGCGCGCACGCCCTCGGTCGACAGCGCGAACGCCCCGACGCTCGTGCGCAAGGCGCTGCGGCTCTCCTGGGTCGACATCGCGATCCGCACGGTCGTCCTGCTGCTCGTCTTCTGGCAGCCGGGGAGCTGAGTCGGGCACGATGGGCGCGTGCGCGTCCCCCTGAGAGTCCGACCCGGAGCCTCGCGCACCCGGGTGGGCGGACGTTACGGCGAGGGTGAGGCTGCGCGGCTCGTCGTCGCCGTGACGGCGCGCGCCGTCGACGGAGCCGCGACGAAGGCCGTCCTCGAGGCGGTCGCCGGGGCCTTCGGTGTCCGCCCCCGGCACGTGACGCTTGTGACCGGGGCGACCGCGCGGGACAAGCTCGTCGAGATCGAGGTCCCCGAGGAGGAGGGTGCGGCGCGACTGCGCGAGCTTCTCGAGCTGGGGTGAGGTATCGGGTGAAAACCTGGTCCTAGTTGTCCGTTTCTCTTCTCTGCCAGGGCGCTCGAGCTCTAGGATCGACCGTCTTGTCCTCCTGAAGAAGGGTCTTCGATGTCGAGCTCGCGCCACCTCCTCGCCGCTGCCGGAGCGGTCGTCCTCGCCGCCGGTCTCTCGGCGTGCGCCAACCCCGTCGAGAAGCTCGCCGAGAACGCGATCGAGAAGGCGATCGAGAACGAGGCCGGCGTCGACATCGACAACGACGGCGACACCCTGACGATCACGAGCGAGGACGGTCAGCTCCAGGCGGGCGAGAACGTGGACCTGCCCGAGTCGTGGCCGGGCGAGCTCCCTGTCCCGCCCGCCCGCCTCGTGTGGGCCCAGACGATCGAGAACGCGTGGTCGCTGCAGTACGAGGACGCCGAGTCGAGCCATTACGAGGACGTCCTGGCAGCCCTCGAGGGATGGACCGAGCTCAGCACCTTCGAGCAGCCCGACTTCGTCATGAAGTCCTTCGAGAACGACGCCTACACCTACATGATCACCTACAGCGAGGCGAGCCCGGACAGCGGTTCGCTCATCCAGATCACCGCCTCGATCAAGACCTCCTGAGCCCTGTCGCTCGCGCCGACGGCGCCGCACCTCGGGGGGACGAGGTGCGGCGCCGTCGGCCTGGGGGAGGAGCTCAGCTCGCCGCGCAGCTCACGGCGGGCCACGTCCAGTTGCCGCCGTGCATCACGGTGAAGCCGAAGCTCGTGGTCTGTCCGGCGGCGAGCCCGCCGTAGCCGCGCATCTCGAGGGTCCGCTCGGCGGGCCACGAGGCCTGACCGTTCCACGTGGCGGAGATGTACTGCGGCCACTGGAGCTGGACCGTCGAGGTCCACGAGCTGATGTTCGTGTTGGCGCGGATGGTCACGGTGCCGTTGAAGCGGTCGTTCCACTTCTCGCCCTCGGAGTAGGTCGCGGTGCACGAGGGCGTGCCGCCCGGGTCGCCGGGGTCGCCGGGGTCACCGGGGTCACCCGGGTCGCCAGGGTCGCCCGGGTCGGCCGGGGTGCCGCCGCCGTTGAGCCGGTTGAGCACCGCGTTGTAGGCCTGCTTCTTGTTGCCCGAGCCGTCGAAGAGCAGCGGGGTGCCGCTCGCGCGCCACGAGTCCGTGTCACGCACGCCCCACACCGTGATGCCGGTGCAGCGGCTCACCGCGAGGCAGGCCTGGACGACTCCGTCGTACTGCTCGGCCTGCGAGGAGCCGGAGCCCTCGATGTCGAGCTCGGTGATCTGCACGTCGACGCCGAGGTCGGCGAAGTTCTGCAGGGTCACGTGGTAGTTGTTCGGCACGGGGTTGCCCGAGTTGAAGTGGGCCTGGAAGCCGACGCAGTCGATCGGGACGCCGCGCGCCTTGAAGTCGCGGACCATGTTGTACACGGCCTGGGTCTTCGCGTGGCTCCAGTTGTCGGTGTTGTAGTCGTTGTAGCAGAGCTTCGCGTTCGGGTCGGCGGCGCGGGCCGTGCGGAAGGCGACCTCGATCCAGTCGTTGCCGGTGCGCTGGAGGTTCGAGTCGCGGCGGGCGCCGGAGCTGCCGTCGGCGAAGGCCTCGTTGACGACGTCCCAGGAGTGGATCTTGCCGCGGTAGTACGTGGCGACCTGGGTGATGTGGTCGATCATCGCCTGGCGCAGCTGGTTGCCGCCCATGCTCTGCATCCAGCCAGGCTGCTGGGAGTGCCACGCGAGGGCGTGGCCGCGGACCTGCTTGCCGTTCTGCAGGGCCCAGTTGACGATGCGGTCACCGCTCTGCCAGTTGAACTGGCCCGGGTTGGGCTGCATCGCGTCCATCTTCATCTCGTTCTCGGCGGTGATCATGTTGAACTCGCGGTTGGCGATCGTCGTGTACGTGCCGTCGTTGAGACGGCTCGCGGCGATCGCGGTCCCGAAGTAGCGGCCCGTCTCCGCGGCCGCAGCCTGGAGCGTCGAGCCCGCCGCCTGGGCGGGCAGGGCCGTGCCGACGGCGGCGCCGCCGAGGGCGATGCCGAGCGCCGCGATGGCTGCGGCGTGGCGGTAGCGACGGGCAGGCCGCCGCGAGGTGCGCATGGACATGGATCCTCCTGGGTGGGTGTCCGCCGGATCGGCTCTGACCCGGCTGGCGCGATCAGTCTGGGGAGGTCCGAAATGTGCGGCAACCCAACCGAAAGTATCGGTTTGGACGATTCATCCGATGACCATTTCGACGAGCGCTCGGACGGGATCGCTCCCACTTCGGGTGACCTGCAGCGTTGTAGAGACGCAGATCGGCCGAACTTTCGAGACGCGACGGAGCAAAGTGCCCGGTTCTCGAAAGTTGCGATTCCACATCCTGAGACTCACCCATCTCGGTGACTCGAGTAGCGCCTTCGGGTGAATGCTCAGAGGCTTCTTCCGAGAGCTCCTTCGCGAGCACCGGGGGTGCCGCGCCCCCGTCGACGGTTCCGCTTCGTGACCTGCGGAGATGCCCCGGTCCTGCTGACATCGCTTGCTGAAACTTGCTGCAAACGCTTACATTCTCTCAACGGACAATCCCGACACGAGTGACAAGGAAGTCACCATGAGCGTGCCTGCCTCCCGATCCGCCTCCCACCCCCGCGCCCGGGTGCGCGCGGTCGGGCTCTCCGCGAGCCTCGCGCTCGCCGCCTCGGGGCTCGTCGCCGTCGCAGCTCCCGCCACGGGCGCCGACCGCTCCGTCGCCCTCGTCGGCGACCTGCAGAGCGAGCTCGGCTGCCCGGGAGACTGGCAGCCTGAGTGCGAGGCCACCGAGCTCGCCCCCACGGACGTCCCCGGCGTCTTCGCCGCGGACTTCGAGATCCCGGCGGGCTCCTGGGAGTACAAGGTCGCCCTCGACGACTCCTGGGACGAGTCCTACGGCCTCGACGGCGACAACGTCCCCCTGCACCTCGCGGGCGACGCCACGATCCGCGTCTCCTACGACGACGCCACGCACCGCATCGCCCTGACCCCGCTCACGCTCGCAGGGGAGTACTCGCCCGCCGACGACGCTCTCCTCGCGGACCCCGTCCGCCAGGCCGGCGACGGCGAGATCTTCTACTTCGTCATGACCGACCGCTTCGCCAACGGCGACGAGTCCAACGACACCGGCGGCATCGTCGGCGACCGCCTCGACCACGGCTTCGACCCCACCGACAAGGGCTTCTACCACGGTGGTGACCTCGCAGGACTGCACGAGAAGCTCGACTACGTCGAGGAGCTCGGCACGACGGCGATCTGGCTCACCCCGTCCTTCCTCAACCGGCCCGTCCAGGGCACGGGCGCGGACGCGAGCGCCGGCTACCACGGCTACTGGATCACGGACTTCACGCAGATCGACCCGCACCTGGGCACCAACGCCGAGCTCGAGGCCCTCATCGCCGACGCCCACGCGCGCGGGATCAAGGTCTACTTCGACATCATCACCAACCACACCGCGGACGTCATCGACTACGCCGAGGGCCAGTACTCCTACGTCGACCAGGCCACGAGTCCCTACCGTGACGCCGAGGGCAACGTGTTCGACCCGGCCGACTTCGCGGGCACGGACGGGTTCCCCGAGCTCGACCCAGCGACCTCCTTCCCGTACACCCCGGTGGTCGCCCCCGAGGACGAGGACCTCAAGGTCCCGGCCTGGCTCAACGACCCGACGCTCTACCACAACCGCGGCAACTCGACCTGGAGCGGGGAGTCCGTCACGTACGGCGACTTCGACGGCCTCGACGACCTCATGACCGAGCACCCGACGGTGGTCGAGGGCTTCGTGGACGTCTACCAGGACTGGATCGACCTGGGCATCGACGGCTTCCGCATCGACACCGTCAAGCACGTGAACCTCGAGTTCTGGGAGAGGTGGACCACCGAGGTCCTCGACTATGCCCACGCGCAGGGCAAGGACGAGTTCTTCATGTTCGGCGAGGTCTACGACGCCGACGCCGCGAAGACCGCCCCCTACGTGCGCGGCACCGACATGAGCTCCGTGCTCGACTTCTCCTTCCAGGCGGCGGCCGCGAGCTTCGCGCGCGGCTTCACCCCGGACACCCTCGCAAACCTGTTCGCGAGCGACGACTGGTACACGACGCCGAGGACGAGCGCCTCGGCCCTGCCGACCTTCCTCGGCAACCACGACATGGGCCGCATCGGCCACTTCGTCAAGGACTCGGGCTCCCCGCTCGAGCGCTCCGAGCTCGCACACTCGCTCATGTTCCTCACGCGCGGCCAGCCGGTCGTCTACTACGGCGACGAGCAGGGCTTCGTGGGCGCCGGCTCCCTCGGCGGCTCGGACAAGGACGCGCGCCAGTCGCTCTTCGCGACCCAGGTCGAGGAGTACGCGAACCAGGACCTGCTGACCGGCGAGCAGGCCGGCTCGCAGGACCGCTACGACACGAACGCCCCGCTCTTCGAGCACATCGCCGAGCTCGCCCAGCTGCGATCGAGCACCCCCGCGCTCGTCGACGGCGCCCAGATCGAGCGCCCCGACACGGGTGGCTCGGTCTACTCCTTCTCGCGCGTGCTGCGCAGCGACAGGATCGAGCACCTCGTCGCGCTCAACAACGCAGAGGCCGCGGCGACGGTCGAGGTCACGACGCTCACGCCCGGCGCGAGCTTCACCTCCCTCTACGGGGACCACGCGCCGGTCACGGCCGACGACGACGGCACGGTCTCGCTCGAGGTGCCCCCGCTCGGCGCGGTCGTCCTCGTGGCGGACGAGCCTGTGGCCGGCGTCGTCGGCGGGACCTCCGTCTCCGTCTCGACCCCCACCCCGGGCGCCGCCGTGAGCGGTACCGCCCCCGTGTCCGCTGCGATCCCCGACGCGTGGGCGGAGACCTCCTTCACCTACCGCGTGGTGGGCGAGGAGGACTGGACCCCGCTCGGCACCGCCGAGGACACCACGCCGCGTGTCTTCCACGAGCTCGACCTGCCCCGCGGCACGCTCGTCGAGTACCGCGCGGTCACGGTGGACGCCGCAGGCCAGAAGGCTGCCGCCTCGACCTTCGCCTCGGTGGGCTTCGCGGTCGACGGCGTCGACGAGCCGGACCCCGGCCCCGGGGCGGGCGAGGCCCTCGTGAGCGTGCCCGGCAGCTTCAACGCCGCCGTCGGGTGCCCGGGCGACTGGCAGCCTGACTGTGAGGCGATCGTCCTCGCCCACCAGGGCAACGACATCTACGCGGGCACCTTCGAGATCCCGGCGGGCAGCTGGGAGTACAAGGTCGCCGTCGGCGGGTCGTGGGACGAGAACTACGGAGCGGGAGGCGCCCCCGGCGGGGCGAACGTCGCCTTCTCCCTCGGCTCGACGACGGCGGTGACCTTCGTCTACGACCATCGCTCGCACCGCTTCACCTCGAGCGCCGAGGGCCCGCTCATCACCCTCCCGGGCTCGTACCAGTCCGCGGCGGGCTGCCCGGGCGACTGGCAGCCCGAGTGCCTCGCGACCTGGGCCGCGCCCGTCGGTGACGGCACCTACACCTTCACCACCGATCAGATCCCGGCGGGGGCCTTCGAGGTCAAGGTCGCCCACGGCCTGAGCTGGGGCGAGAACTACGGCGCCGACGGCGTGCGCGACGGGGCGAACATCCCCTTCTCCGCCCCGGGCGGGAAGCCGGTGACCTTCACCTACGACCTCGACTCGCACGTGCTGACGATCGAGGTCACCGACCCGCCGCTCGCGGGTCTCGGCCAGCAGCGCGCGCACTGGGTCGACGCGAGCACGATCGCGTGGCCCGCCGCGCTCGCACCCTCGCTCGAGGGGACGAGCTGGGAGCTCCACCATGCGCCGGGCGCGACGCTCGAGGTGAGCGAGGGCGCCGTCGTCGGCGGAGAGGCGACCCCGCTCGAGCTCGACCCGGCGGGCCTGAGCCCTGCCCAGCTCGAGCGCTTCCCGCATCTCGCGGGCTACCTCGCGCTGCGCCTGCCCGAGGGCACGCCGCGCACGGAGCTCGAGGCCTGGCTCACCGGGGAGCTGCTCGTGAGCCAGCTCGACCCCGAGGGAGCAGCCACGGCGATCACCGGCGTGCAGATCCCCGGAGTCCTCGACGAGCTGTTCGCCGAGGCTGCCGAGCGTGAGCTGGGCGTGAGCTGGGCCAAGAACGGCAAGCCGACCGTCGCGCTGTGGGCCCCTACAGCCACCAAGGTCGACCTGCTGCTCTGGTCCGACGGGCGCGGCTCCGGGGCGCCCCAGCGCCTCGAGATGACGCGAGCCGCCGACGGCACGTGGAGCATCGCGGGGGACAAGAAGTGGAAGAACAGGGCCTACCGCTTCGAGGTGGAGGTCTACGCCCCGAGCGTCGACGAGATCGTCACGAACGAGGTCACCGATCCCTACTCCGTGGCGCTCACGCGTGACTCGACGCACTCGGTGCTCGTGGCCCTCGCGGACAAGGCCTTCCGCCCCCGGGGGGGGGGG
>Ga0182793_1000985_pt1 | contig 18936 bp, 8 predicted proteins | sample Passage237A_FD_130498 | JGI IMG/M metagenome (GOLD analysis project Ga0182793, IMG submission 130498) | Cellulose adapted compost microbial communities from Newby Island Compost Facility, Milpitas, CA, USA - Passage2 37A (version 2) (version 2) ... | reverse complement strand
TTGACATAAATGATTCGAAAAGCATAATTGCCCGGTTTTAGCGCTAAACCTTCCGAAAAAAGGGCTTCAACTTCGGATTCAGGCAGCAGATTATCGTAAATATCACCCAATAAGTACCGACGGCAATCATTTTTACCGTTCCAAGATCGTTTGCTTTCTGGCGCGACGATTCTCACCCGGCCATTGTTTATCTCAACCGTAACGTTTTCACTGGGAATCCATTCATAAAGAACACCTCCCACTTGTCGACTGTAGACGCCCGGGTTTTGAAACTGTGCCCATACATTCGTATGCAATAGGACTAGCACATAGAAGACAAAACGGGGGATCGGATGTGATTTGCGTATGTTATCCTTCACAATTTTCATGGTTGTTCGGGTACATAACGAAAAAACCCACCCTAAAGCTTATGCCCTCGAGTGGGTTTTCATGTCTTTTAATGCTATAATCTATTCTGACTTAACTTTTACGGATTTAAACATCGCCGGATTACTGCTAATTCTAACGGGTTTGCCACTCGCTGTCGAAATGTTCTTTAAGACGACCTCCTTCGTCCGGATGTAAGGATATTTTTCCACATAAGAATCATCGGTGTATTTCGAATTGAAATTGGAGAAAATAGCCGGCCCTTCATAGTTTTCTGGATGATTTGAATCATCAATCTTTAAATTTTCAATGATGATTCGCTCGGGCATATAACAGGTATAGCCGAAATCATGTTGGCCCGAGTAGGATCCGTTTATGAGAGACGGACTGCTGGTTCTACCGTTATTAGGAACGAAAACGCAGTTGCGAATAATAAAATCCCCCTGCCAGGTACTTCCATAGTCCGACCTTAAATTGACTAAGCTTCCCCCGTAAAGTGTCGTATTCTCTACCAGTAACGTACCACTACCAATGGCATTTATGCCCATGTGCCCCAATTTAGAATTCCGAATCGTTGCATTGGCTACCCCTTTATGCGCATCAAAGCGGGAAAATTCACAGTTATCATAAACCAAGTTCTTACAGTAGTTTGAGCCTAGGATTCCCCAATAGGTCCGATCGGTAATGTCGTTGGTTTGCTTACAATTTATGAAAGAAACACTGATTGCTCGTCCTACTGAGAGATCGTAGCTTCCCATAGAAACGGGCACTCCAGCTGAACCGATCGTTCGGTAGGTTTTGCGACCTGTTAACGTCGTGTTTTTCACCGTTACATAGGCGCAATTATTGATATTGAGAAAACCACCATAGGGTGCACCATGCTCACCCTCACCGGTAACCAAATGCACTAATCCATCGACAACCACGTTGGAACGACGGATTCCGATGTTGCGACTGTAGTAGGTGTACTTGGATTCAGCTTGATTGGCGATGGTAGTAAACTTTCCACCCGTAATCGTGAGAATATCCTCATCGACGGGGAGGGCTTCTATTTCCGTAATTTGATCAAAATCCCAGATGATAGGAGCATTCATATCCACATTTCCGTTCCTATCCACCACAAAAATGTCGGTTTGCGAGGATCCATTGTCTTGATTCGGACCGAAACGAATATAGTGTTTAACATTGGAATTGGTAACGGTGATGAGGCAGGTTCCTGGATAAGTTCCACTGACTTTGGTCTGATTTTTTTTTAACGTAGTGATACCTTCTGGTTTGAAAGGTTTTTTCTCGGAGGTTACTAAAAAAACGGATGCATTGCGGTTTTCAACATTTCGGTCGTCGATGACAAAGGCAGCTTTCCCAAAGTCTGTATCGGTGCGGACGATGGCCGTCCTTCTTTTACCACTTATATAATAGGTAGCTCCGTCATTTGCCTTGACCTTTAATTTATGTTCGTTAGCTACGGCGTGTGTCGCTGCGATCGCATCAATATCATCGGCCTTTCCATCTCCTCGGGCACCCAGGTCTTGATAGGTAATATACCCCCTGGATTTAAATTTCTTGAGGTCTTTGGGGGTGACATTGACTTGCAGTTCACCCTTGTCATTAATTTGGAACCCCGTTTTACCCTTGCTAGCAGTCACGGAAACCTCTTCGGTCTCTCTCTGACCAAAGGTTACTTGAACAAGCAATAGGAAGGAGAAAAGGAACAGAAAATTTTTCATTAGGTAATAAAAAGATTTAAATGGTTTGAAATTAAGTAACGATTGTAAGTCTTATCATCGATCACAAAGTAAAGCCCTTCTTTTTCATTAAGAAAGAAAAATTGTAAATTCTAGAAGGTGAAACCGAATTAAAATAGGGCAATAAACGCCATTTACGCACATTTAAGCTAGTAGAATCTACTGAGCTGTCCCTTTCTAAAAGTATTTTACTATTTACTTGACCATTACCTTTTATGAAATTTCTACTACGATACAGCTTTGCTTTTCTATTATTTTTTTTCCTAACACCGCAAGCATTCGCACAGGATGCCGATATCAATCTCATTAAAAAAAGGGTATTGGACGAGTTGCTAAGGGGAGGGGTACGCGACGGCGAAATCGAAAATATTCTATCCCGTATCGAAGATGACGGTCGATTTTCGGGGATCAACTATGCCGATCTGAGTCGCACAGCCGGCTTCCCTCATCGCTTTCATACAGCGGGGCTATTCAATTTGGCTAAAGCCTATAAAATTCCCTCTTCCCGCTATTATCAGGACAAACAACTGAAAGCTAAGCTCGAAAAAAGTCTTCGGTTTTGGGCTAAAAACGATTTTATCGGTGACAACTGGCACGATAACCAGATCACGACTCCCACTAACCTAGTGCATCTTTTGCTGGTAATCGGCGACGAACTTCCCAAAGATCTCGTGGAACAATTACTCCCCATAGTCGGTAGAGCCCACATGAATGCGTCGGGAGCACGCCCCAGTGGGGATCGAATCGTGATTGCTGGCATTTTAGCCAAAAGTCTATTATTCCAGGGTAAGTATGATGAATTCGACCAAATCATTCGAATCATCGAAGGTGAATTGAAGTTTTCAACCGGCGAAAGGGGTATGCAACATGACTACAGCTTCCATCACCGTGTCGATCGGGTCAATAATACGTCGTCCTATGGCTATGGAAAATACGCCAACGCTTTTGGGGAATGGTCTTATTATGTGGCCGGTACCCGCTATAAATTCTCTCAGGAAAAAATCAATCATTTGATCGATTATTACCTGGAAGGTGTGTATAAACAAATGGTGTATGGTGTCTATGACGATGTAAGTGTAAAAAATCGCAGCATTACGCAAAAGACGAGCTTTACACCAAAAGGGACACTGGAAATTGAACGTTTGTTGGTGAGCACCGATTATAGAAAAGACGAATTGGAAGAAATCATTCGCTTACGCAAAGGGGAAAGTAAACCCTCGGCATCCTTTGCTAAATTTTTCTGGCAAACCGAACACTTCGTCATTCAACGCCCTTGTTACTATACCACCGTCCGGATGTTTTCAACCCGCAACCGAAACATGGAAGAACCCTATAACGGTCCCGGAAAACCCACCCATCATCGCGCAGATGGTACCAATTATTTGATGTTAAAGGGCGATGAGTATCACGATATTTGGCCCGTATACGATTGGCAAAAAATCTCGGGCACTACCATTGTACAAAAACCAGCACTACCAAGCCCTACTGAAATTCAAAAAGAAGGTCTGACCGATTTTGTAGGTGCCGTTACCGATGGAATGATTGGAGCAGTTGTTTTTGACTTTAAAAGCCCCCACGATCCCTTAGAGGCCAAGAAGTCATGGTTCTTCTTTGATCAAGAATACGTTTGCCTGGGTACCGATATCCAATCTAAATCAGAATTTGACGTCGTCACAACTGTCAACCAAACGCTCATGCGAGGTGACGTCAAAATTGAACAAAATGGTTCTCCCCAAACGCTACCTCGAGGCAAAAGAAGCTTGTCCAATGTAAAATGGGTCCATCATAATCAAATTGGATACCTTTTCCCTGAACCCGCCACCGTCACATTGTCGAACCAAACCGAGACAGGTCGTTGGTCGGATATAACAGATCAAAAAAACATTAGCACAGAATTAGTTAGTAAAGATGTTTTTTCATTGTGGTTTGACCATGGGAAAAAACCCAGGAAGGCATCCTATGCCTATATCGTTGTTCCATGTGTGAGCGAAGATGCGCTCCGGGAGACGAGCCGTAACAACCGATCCATTAAGATTGTGTCAAACAATGATTCAATCCAGGCAGTAATTCATCAGAAAGAAGGAATTGTACAAGCCGTATTTTATAAAGCCGGCACCCTCGACATCGGTGAAGGAAAATCAATTACGGTGGATAGTCCCGGTTTAGTTATGCTTAAAGCGAAAAACGGACGCATTACCGAGCTGACGGTCGCCGATCCATCCCGTAAGCTGAATCGAATTAATCTTTGGGTAGATGGCCAATATACTTCAAAAGGGGATCAGTACCGGACCCTCACAGAAGGACAAAAGACCTTATTCATCATTGATTTACCCCAGGGAGTATACAGCGGGAAAAGCACACAAATTCGCTTGTAGCCTTACCTAAATAAGAACTCCTGTATCCTCCTCGCCAGGCATAAGCCGCCCTGGAGGATACAGGAGTTTTTTTTATTATACGGTTACTTATTCTGCCTCAATCGCTTAGATAAATGGCTTCCCCTCATTCTTATTTATGAACGAATTTTTATCGTTTAAAATAGTGCAAAGGTTCTAAATTTCTGTTAAATTTATCGTGCGATTGGATTTAATGCTCCACTAAAAAACTTCCCATTTTAATACAACAATATTTTTCAAAAATTTCAATTATTCTAAAATATTGTTAACAATACAGCTTTCCAAAATCCATAAACCGCTAAATGTCAGGGAGTTACAAAACTGTTTTTGCAATTTTTCTAATTCCCAACGCGTTAAAAAATTCAATAAAATATTTTCCAGCAATTCATTAGCTTACACGAAGTTTAAAATTTAACTTTGGGACTAGCAATCGAAAAACGTTATTCAAATTATTGACTATGGACATTGCAACACATCCCACCGAAACAAAAACGTACACACCGGAAGAGGCCTATCAAGCCTCTCTTACTTACTTCAACGGCGACGAGCTGGCAGCCCGGGTTTGGGTTAACAAGTATGCTTTAAAAGATTCGTTCGGTGTTATCTACGAATGCACACCGGATGACATGCATAGGAGAATCGCCCGGGAAATCGCGCGCATCGAAACCCGTTATCCGAACCCCCTATCCGAGTCTGAAATCTATGAACTGATCAAAGGTTTCAAGTACATCATTCCGCAAGGAAGTCCGATGACCGGAATCGGAAATAATTTCCAGGTCGCCTCTCTTTCCAATTGCTTTGTGATTGGAAGCAGTAATGCTGACTCCTATGGGGGCATCATGAAAGTCGAGGAAGAACAAGTACAATTGATGAAAAGACGAGGGGGTGTAGGCCATGACCTTTCCCATATTCGTCCCCAGGGTTCTCCGGTAAAAAATGCCGCCTTGACATCGACGGGTATCGTACCCTTTATGGAACGCTTTTCGAATGCGACCCGAGAGGTGGCGCAAGACGGCCGAAGGGGCGCGCTCATGCTGACCATTTCAATACGCCATCCCGATGCAGAACGCTTTATCGATGCCAAGATGGAAGCAGGGAAGGTCACCGGCGCCAACATTTCGGTTCGAATCGACGATGCCTTCATGAAAGCAGCTGAGGCAGGGACCACCTATAAACAACAATTCCCTATTGGCAGCGACAAACCCCTGTTTGAAAATGAAATAGATGCAGACCGCCTTTGGAAAAAAATTGTCCATAATGCGTGGCAATCGGCCGAACCGGGCATTTTATTTTGGGATACAGTCATACGAGAATCCGTACCCGACTGTTATGCTGACTTGGGCTTTGAAACCATTTCTACCAACCCCTGTGGCGAAATCCCGCTTTGCCCCTACGATTCGTGTCGTCTATTAGCCATTAATCTCTATTCCTATGTAGAAAACCCCTATACACCTAAAGCGAAATTCAATAAGGAATTATTTAAAAAACACGCGGCCTTAGCCCAGCGAATCATGGATGATATCATCGATCTGGAGATGGAAAAGATCGATGCCATATTGGAAAAAATCGCCAACGACCCTGAAGATGATGAGATTAAACGTACCGAACGTAATCTTTGGTTGAGAATACGGGATAAAACGCTACAAGGACGTCGGACCGGAATTGGCATCACCGCGGAAGGGGATATGTTGGCGGCCTTAGGCATTCGTTATGGTAGCGATGAGGGAATCGCTTTCTCGGTCGAAGTTCACAAGACCTTAGCATTAGCCGCTTACCGTGGGTCGGTTCAATTGGCCAAAGAAAGAGGGCCTTTCGAAATTTACGATGCCGCTCGAGAACGGAACAATCCATTTATCTTACGGTTGAAGGAAGCAGATCCGCAACTCTACGACGAAATGGAAGAGCACGGTCGTAGGAATATCGCCCTGTTAACCATTGCACCCACCGGAACCACCAGTTTGATGTCTCAGACTACTTCGGGTATCGAACCTGTATTTCTCCCGGTCTATAAACGAAGAAGAAAGGTAAATCCGAACGACAAGGATGTGAAAGTGAGTTTCGTGGATGAAGTGGGCGATTCATGGGAAGAATATATCGTTTTCCATCACGGTTTCAAGAAATGGATGGAGATCAACGGGTATGATACCACCCTCGATTACTCCCAAAAGGAGCTGGACGACCTCGTCAAAAAATCGCCTTACTACAAGGCCACTTCCAACGATGTGGACTACCTTCGAAAGGTACAAATGCAGGGAGCCATCCAAAAATGGGTAGACCATTCGATCAGCGTGACCATCAATATGCCCAACGACGTCACCGAAGAATTAGTGGGCGCCTGCTACATGGAAGCTTGGAAAGCAGGTTGTAAAGGGGTTACCGTCTATCGTGACGGCTCTCGGTCCGGAGTGCTGGTTTCCGCGTCCGACAAGGAAGCCAAGGAAGAAGGCACGGTCAACTCACCATTCCCACTGGTTAGGCCACAGATACTCGAAGCCGATGTAGTCCGTTTCCAAAACAAAAAGGAAAAATGGATTGCCTTCATTGGCTTGATCGATGAGCAACCCTATGAGATCTTTACAGGTATTGCCGATGACGACGACGGTATTCTTCTACCTCGTTGGGTCACCCGTGGCTATATTATCAAAAACCGCGAACCAGATGGCACATCGCGATACGATTTCCAATTCAAAAATGCGAGAGGTTATAAAACCACGATCGAAGGACTCTCCTATAAGTTTAATCCGGAATATTGGAACTACGCGAAGTTGATTTCGGGCACCCTTCGACATGGCATGCCTATTGAAAAAGTGGTTGAACTGGTAAGCAGTCTTCAGCTCGATTCCGAGTCAATCAATACCTGGAAAAATGGGGTTGCTCGTGCCTTAAAACGATATATCGCTGATGGCACCGAGGTGCGGAAACAAAAATGCCACAGTTGTGAGTCGACCAACCTTATCTATCAAGAGGGCTGCTTGACCTGTAAAGATTGTGGTTCATCAAAATGCGGATAAGGAGCCGTAAATTAAAAATGACTGTTGAAAAGAGTGGCTGTGCTCCCATAGCCACTCTTTTAATATGTTAATAGCCAAATAGTACGAAAGAAGAGATATGTGTCGCCCCTAATATTAGGGCGTCTGGATTTTCATTTAGAAGTCTACTCCAATTTAGGTGTTCAAACGCACCTCAATTTTCCGTTCTGCTTCCTGCAACGCCCTGATTAAAGCTCTCTTTCGCGTGGCGGTGTACCGGGCTTCGGGTAAAAATATGCTAAGAGCAGCGATTACCTTATCATTTTTTCGAATGGGCACAGCAATACCGATGATATGCTTGACGGATTGAGTGATCACCAGTTCTTCTTTGACAATTTTCTTTAAGGCTACGCTTAGCCCCTCACGAGTACTCGCTTCCTTCCATATTTCCGGTGGGGGTAAGCCATGGGTACTGATGAAATTTTCTTGTTCTTTTTTAGGCATAAAAGCAAGGAGAAGTCGGCCTGTCGCCGTTTCATAAACGTTGCGCTCACTTTTACTCCTCACTTGTAAATCTTGGTCACTATGGACAAGGTGAAGGACAAATCGCTTTTGATTTCGGATAATCCCCAAGAGGGAAGTTTCGTTCACTTGGGCGGTCAAATCCTCCATCACATCCTTGGCTGCAAGGATTAAGTTCTGATTATAAGATGGATTGTTGGTAAGATTAAAAGCCATGGGCCCCAGTTTATAACCCACTTTTCGCCCAACGTGTTCAACATAGTTTTTACTCACCAACGTTTTAAGAATATTGGAACAGGTAGCTTGATTCAGTCCTAATGCCGTCGATATTTCCGTCAGCGTATAGGCTTTTTCAGGGTCACGCGCCACAAACTCCAATATATCCAATGCTTTAATAACTACCAGTACCATAGTGATCGTCGATAAAAGAAGTCGAATTTAAGATTCGTCAAAGATACGAACTAATCAACGCCCCATCCAGCCTCCATCGACGGTCAGTATACTCCCGTGCACATAATCTGAGGCAGATGAAGCTAAAAATAGTGCGGCACCCGTCATATCTTCGGGAGTACCCCAGCGTTGAGCGGGGATACGCTCTAAAATGGCCGCATTTCTAACGGGGTCATTTCGTAAAGCTTCCGTGTTATCGGTATCGATATAACCCGGCGCGATACCATTTACATTCACGCCTTTACCCCCCCATTCGTTTGCTAAAGCCTTTATCAATCCGCTAATGGCCGACTTACTCGCGGTATATCCCGGCACATTGATACCTCCTTGAAACGATAGTAACGAAGCTATGAAAATAATCTTTCCCTGCCCCCTATCCAACATCTTCTGGGCAATTTCCCGAGTTAAAATAAAAGGGGCGTCCAAATTGGTTTGAATTACCGTATCCCAATAAGTGTCAGGATGTTCCCGAGCAGGTTTTCGCAAAATTGTTCCCGCATTATTAACTAAAATGTCAATAGTAGGATGATTTGCTTTAACCTGGTCGATAAATTCATACAACTTTCCTCGATCGGAAAAATCGCAGGCATAGGCCGTAAATTTTCTACCTAGTTTCTCCACTTCCCGACTCACGTCACTCCCTTGTTTTTCTAGGGTTGCCGACACGCCAATAATATCAGCGCCTGCCTCAGCAAAAGCAAGGGCTATAGCCTTACCAATACCCCGTTTGCAACCGGTGACCAATGCCGTTTTACCACGGAGCGAAAACATTTCGAGATAATTCATTATCAATAAATTTTAGAAATAAAAGGATAAAAATCCAACCCCAATCTATGTTATTATTTTACAATATTAAATTATATTCAATCATATATCAAATAACTCAGCATTTCAGGATCAAATATCTCCTCAATTTTTTCCTTGCAACCTAATTATTATTCACTATTGATAAATTAAATGATACTATTAACCATTATTGAAAAATTATAAAAAGTTTGTTAAACATTTTAAATAAAATATTTTCATTATACATTTCCAATACAATACCCTCATTTATACTAATTTATATATAACTTTTCTACTATCTCTATTATTTAAAACAAGCCTCAAAAGCAATAACTTTAAATTTTTTTTGTAATAAATACCATACTGCATTATTATTGCATTGTTAAATTAATATTTATCATTGATAAATAAACCCTTACTTATGACATCTAAACTTTTACTTAGGTTTTACCGGGTATTTTACTGCTTCTTGCTCCTATCCGGAAACGCGTGGGCACAGACGTCTGTGACGGGCGTGGTTACCGACGAAAACGGACAACCCCTCCCCGGGGTGAGCGTCATGGTGAAAGGTACTACCCAAGGAACTTCGACCCGTATTGATGGGCAGTACGAAATCAATGTTCCTTCGAGTACCACAACCCTTACTTTTTCCTTTGTAGGGTATCTTCCGCAGGATATTGTCGTGGGAGAACGCACCCAAGTGAACGTCAACTTATTGCCAGACACCAAACAATTGGATGAACTGGTTGTAGTGGGATACGGCACCCAAAAACGAAGTGACCTTACCGGATCCATCGCCTCGGCTGATATAGAAGCCTTTCGGGAATCGCCAAATTTAAATATCATGCAATCCCTCCAAGGCTCCGTTCCAGGTGTAAATATCGGCCAGGTGAACCAAGCCGGAGCCGAACCGTCTATAGAGATAAGAGGCAGGTCTACCCTGAGTGGGAATACGTCTCCCCTCATCGTCGTGGACGGGATTATCTTTCGAGGCAGAGTAGGCGATCTTAATCCCGCTGATATCGCCTCCATCGATGTCTTGAAAGATGCAAGTAGCAAAGCGATCTACGGAGCACAAGCAGCCAATGGCGTACTGCTAATCACAACCAAAAGCGGGACGTCGGATACAAAACCAGTTATTTCCTACTCCGGATCCATTAGTACCCAAAAACCTACCGTCAATACACGACTTCTCAACCGGGAAGAATTTCTGGAAAAAGTCAGAGACACCGAATACAAAAAAGCTTTCCTGGCTCCTGATTATACACAACCTAACCCGGATTGGGACTTTCCAGTTTCTGAACTCCGCCCGGCACACATCATTGGTATAAACCAAGGCAATAATTTTGATTGGTGGGACGCACTTACCACTAATGCCTATGTATCAGACCATTTGGTGAGTATTTCCGGACGATCCGGGGTTACCAGTTACTACGTTTCTGGAGGTCATACCCAACAAAGAGGGATTATTTTAAATGACAAGTACAAGCGACAAACCGCACGTATTAACCTGGATATCGACGTAACCAAATGGCTAAAAGTTGGAGTTAACTCCTTCGGCTCCTTTGCTGACCGGTCGGGCAACTACCCCCATATGGGTTCCATCGTTGCGATCGGCTCCCCTTTGGTTACCCCCTGGGATGAGGATGGAAACTTGGCCATCACCCCCACGGGCACCAACAATGTCAACCCTTTCCTCAACATGCAGGCTGATGATAAGGATCTGCAAAATCGGCTCGCCGGGAATATTTATGCCCTGGCGCAAATTCCAGGAGTTGATGGTCTGTCCTATCGTATCAATTACAGCAATAATTATCGCTGGGATTCTCATTTTTACAGCAACCCTTACGATAATGGGCAAAACGGTCTGGCCTATAAAGCTAACTCTTCCCAATCGGACCTCATGGTTGACAATATCCTCACCTACGACAAACAATTCGGCGACCACTACGTAAACATCACAGCGATAGCAGGGTATAACGAAATTAACCAGCAAACCACGCGGGCGGAAGGTAGGAACTATTCGAACTTAATCCTTTCCTATAACAGTCTGCAGCAAGGAGTAAATCAATTCGTAACCTCCGGTGCGTGGAAAGAAGCCTATGTTTATCAAATGGGAAGAATTAACTATAATTTCAAAAGACGTTATATGTTGACGGCTACCTTGCGAAGAGACGGCTTCAGCGCTTTCGCTCGGAACAACAAAGTAGCCTATTTCCCCTCTGTAGGTGTAGCCTGGGTCGCATCCAATGAACCCTTCTACCATCTCGATCAACTCGAAAACCTCAAATTCAGAATTAGTTACGGGGAAAACGGAAACCAAACTTCCCGTTACAACTCCCTGGCACGGGTGGCGGCTTCAACCAGCTCCCATTATGTTTTCGGAGATGGTGGGACTACCTCACTCGGACAATCACCGAGCTCATTAGCCAACAACAATCTCACCTGGGAGACTACGAGTGGAATCAATATCGGCGTAGACTTCAGTGCGTTTAGAAACCGTCTTTCTGGTAACCTGGAGTACTACTCAACGGTGACTACCGACCTGCTTTGGAATGTTCAACTCCCGCAAATGTCTGGTTTTTCCTCTATTTTAAGTAATCTCGGCAAGATTAAGAACTCGGGATTCGAAGCACTTTTAACGACTACACTGGTTTCAAAAAATGATTTCAGTTGGGACTTAACCGCCAATTTTGCTACCAACAAAAATGAAATTCAGAAATTATTGGGACTCGACAGAGATGGGGATGGAAGGGAAGACGACTTAATCGCCAGTGGGCTTTTTATCGGTCATTCCATCGGCACGGTCTACAGTTATGAAATCGATGGAATCTGGCAACTCAACGATGAAATCCCTACCGGTTTTAACCCTGGTACCTACAAAATTAGAGATCAAAATGGAGACGGTTCAATCACAGCCGCCGACGATCGGGTGATTTTGGGTCGTACCGAACCTGCTTATCGATTTGGGATCCAAAATACACTGCGTTACCGCGGCTTTACCTTGAAAGCATTTATCAATGCTATTCAAGGGGGTAAAAATGGCTATCTGGGTTCCAACCATCCGGGGGGCGGCGCTAATACGACCGGAAACGCGCAATCCGCCAACTGGTTCACCTTTCTCGATTACTGGTCTCCACGAAATCCTGACGGCAAATACCCCTTACCCTGGGCAGGAGCTTCTATCTTACCCGCTCGCTACTTCTCAAGAAGTTTTGTACGACTACAGGATATATCCTTGTCCTACCAACTGAAAGATGCGATAGCCAAGAAAATTGGATTAGGTCAACTGAAAATCTATGTCAGCGGTAAAAATCTCATTACCCTTACCAAGTGGGACGGTTGGGATCCTGAAACAGGACAAGGTATCAGTGCAGAAGCATTTCCCGTGCTGAAAGCGTATACACTCGGTTTGGATTTTTCATTTTAACCATCTAATTCCCTTAAAAATGAAAGGAAAGCTATTGATAACTTGCTTGTTAGCCATCTTCTTGCTAGGCTCATGCAATGAAAATAAACTACTGGAAGAACTCCCCCTTGACTTCTACAGCCCCGAAAACTCATACGTGACCCAAGCAAATTTTGAGAGTGCCTTAACCGACCTCTATGCGCGGGTGAGAAATATCCATTACGGTTCCAATGACTATATGAATTTTGCACATTTTCTAGCGACTGACATTGGAAAATCGGCCCGTGGAACCCCCGATCGATTTGGCGACTACGATGTGTTTGTAGTACCCACCCATGCCATGATACGTTTCCACTGGGTTGAATGGTTCAAGGTGATCAGCAACGCCAATACCATCCTTTCCCGTATGGAAGGTTCCGAACTTACTGCCGAACAACAGCTCCTGATGGAGGCCGAAGCACGTTTTTTCAGGGCATTGGCTTACCGATACCTCGTTTACCTATACGGGGGTGTACCCATAATCCTGGAGGAGGTCGCCTCACCCCGAACCGATTTCGCGAGAGCATCGAAGGAAGAAGTACTACTTCAAATTGTAGATGACCTGACTTTCTCAAGCCAGAATTTACCCGCCATCAATTCCGTTATCGATGGACGCGTTTCAAATTTGGTGGCCTACCATTTTCTTAGTGAAACCTATGTTTCTTTAAATCGATTTGACGAAGCCATCGCTGCCGCTTCGAAGATCATCGATGACCCAAATACTGCTTTGATGACCGAACGATTTGGCACAAAAGCCAATCTGGATCCTCAAGATGACTACCTACAGCTCGGTCCCGGAGATCCTTTTTGGGACTTGTTCCAACGGGGCAATCAAAACCGCAGTACAGGTAATAGAGAAGGCCTCTGGGTAATTCAAATGGAAGTAGATGTCATCGGCGGCGGCCTTCAATCGGGAGGAGGGAATTTCAATGCGCTGGAACGCTTCGTCGCCCCTGTAGCTTTTCTTACCTATTTGGATCCCGATGGAAAAGAGGGTTCTATAGGCTTACCGCAGTCTAACTTCAACACCGGCGGAAGAGGTGCATCTTTTCTGATGAATACCGACTATTTCCTAAATGACATATGGATGAGCGACTGGGATAATGACATACGAAATGCGCCACATAATATTGTCAGAGACTTTGTTTACACCAATCCGAGTTCGCGTTGGAAGGATTCAAGTTCCGTTAAATATCCCAGTCCTACCAAAATTGCCCAAGATTGGCGTTGGTATCCCTATCCATCAAAAGTTACTACACCCGGGGATCATCCCGACAACCTATTTATCAGTAAAGAAGATTTAACCTTAAATTCAACTGCCGCCAGCACCTATCGTGACATGTATCTTCTTCGTCTACCCGAAACCTATCTATTGAGGGCTGAAGCCTTTTGGCGGAAAGGCGATTTGGCCAGTGCAGCTGCCGACATCAATGTGGTCAGAAGTCGCGCTAAAGCTACTCCGGTAACACCCGAAGAAGTAAATTTAGATTATATCCTAGACGAAAGGGCAAGAGAGCTGATCTTTGAAGAGCAACGGAGAATTACACTTCACCGTACACAAACACTGGTAGAAAGGGTTCGAAAATACAATGACATGAACCGGGATGAAATTAAAGATCATCATGGTTTGTGGCCAATTCCCTATGCTGAAATCGAAGCGAATGTGGATGTCGTCATTGAACAAAACCCGGGTTATTAAGTCTTGCAAAGTGTAATGACTAACCAGTTCAGACCCCAGTTTGGGGATTATACCCGGGAATAGTAATGCCGGGGTGGGGATCGTACACCCGTCGAAAATCGTACCATTACCAGGTTTTTCCGTCTTGCGAAGAAATTAATCGCAAACGGAAAAACCTTAAAAAAAAAATTGAAAATCGGATCCAGATCTGCATTTTAACGTTCGTCACCTGCGTGTGAATCGAAAATTTAGGTATACATGAATATCCTCAAACCCTTAATCCTAATCATTTTTTTCGGTCTAACCCTACCTGTTTGGGCACAAACCACCCATTTGCCACAAACAGAGACTCCGCCCGTTATACCCGAATGGCCTCTCCCCGTTTTCGATAAGCGCGAATTCAATGTAATCGAATTCGGTGCCGAGCCTAATAATCAACAAAAATTTATGACCGCCCTGAATGGAGCGATCGATGAATGCCACCAAGCCGGTGGCGGAAGGGTACGAATTCCCAAAGGAATTTGGCTATCGGGGCCTATTCACCTGAAAAGTAATGTCAATTTACATTTAGACGAGGGGGCGGAAGTTCGTTTCAGTCAAAAATTTGACGATTACCTTCCGGTCGTCCTGATTCAAAGAGGGGGCTTTTTCTGCTACAATTACTCCCCCTTTATTTATGCCCGAAATCAATCCAATATTGCCATTACCGGTAGGGGAACCCTTAATGGTCAAGGGCAAGCTTGGTGGCCTTGGAAGAAAAAACAACCGGGAATGATCGAATTGTTCCGGATGGGCAAGGCTCGAGTTCCCGTTGAACAGCGCGTATTTGGCACTGAAGAAGCCGGTGTAAGACCTCCTTTTATACAATTTCTTGAATGTCAGGACATTTTTCTCGAAGGGGTGACTCTTTTAGATGGGCCATCCTGGAACGTGCATCCGGTATTCTGCGAAAACGTTACCATTAAAGGCATAAAAATTCATTCCCACGGTCCGAATAACGATGGCATTGACCCCGATGGTTGCAAAAATGTAAGAATTGAAGACTGTCTAATTGATGTAGGTGATGACAATATTTGTTTAAAATCGGGAAGGGATGAAGAAGCCTGGGAAATAGGTCGCCCGTGCGAAAATGTCATTGTTCGTCGATGTACCACGGTTGCCGGACACGGTGGATTTGTCATTGGAAGTGAAATGTCGGCCGGCGTCCGTAATGTGATCGTCGAGGACTGCCACTTTAGAGGAACGCAGCGAGGTCTACGGTTTAAGTCGAGGTTGGGGAGAGGTGGCGTAGTCGAAAATATCTTCATACGCAACATTACGATGGACTCCATTCGGAACGAAGCCATCATAGCCGACCTCCAATACGATGGAGAACCGATCGAAAGAAATATGAATTACGAGCGCATCCGCTCGCAGGATGTCCCAGTTTTTCGAAATTTCTCAATCGAAAATGTGACTTGCCGCTATGCAAAAACTGCTGTATTGTTACGAGGTTTACCCGAGGACAGTACGATTTACAACCTCCGCTTTAAGAATATCCGTATTCAAGCCCTAAATGGAATCAGTAGTCAACATATCCAGAGCGTATCCTTTGAAAATGTTCAAATAGAATCAGTTCCACCCGGAATCAAGATAGGAAGAATCCAACCTCGGCATGCCCGTGAAATCAAGGCATCTAATTGGTCGGTCGGTGCCGAGACCATGGATAGAGATTTTACAATTTATGCCAACTGGCGGGCTTACTTAGGACCCCTGGGTTTCAAAAAAGCAAGGGTGCAGTCGGGATGGATGAGAACCGAATTGACCAAAGGAAAATACGACTGGGAATGGTTGGACAATATTGTGGATGATATGAACCAACAGGGCGTTCGGCCTTGGCTAAGTCTTTCATACGGGAATCCTCTCTATTGCACTTTTGAAGGAGATAGTCGGGGTGATATTCCTCGTACTCCCGAAGCTAAAAATGCCTGGGCAAATTATGTAGAGGCTATCGTTGAACGCTATAAAGACAAAGTCTTGGAGTGGGAAATTTGGAATGAACCCCGTATGGGCAAAGGAATCACGCCAGAAGAATATGCAGACTTGGTGATCCAAACCGCAACGATCATTAAAAGGATACAACCGCACTCAAAAGTTATCATATTAGCGTTGGATCATTCCCACCTGAAAGCATTGGTGGATGAAGATTTTTGCGCTCAAAAGTATCCCCAAACGATTGAAACAAAAAAAGAAGCGATTACCTGTGTTTACGCTAGAAGGGTAATGGACCTCATCAAGGAGGCAGAAAAATTGCAGCTAATAGATATTCTCTCCTACCACCCTTACGAGTTCAACCCGGATGAGATCACCGACGTAAGCCTGGCTTTCAGATCATTCGCTAAATCCTATGGGAGTCATATTTCCATATTTCAAGGTGAATGTGGCGTCCCTTCCGAAATAAACCAAAAAAGAGCACTCGCCAATTTCCCCTGGACTGAACGCTCCCAGGCTAAATGGGCGTTAAGACGATTGCTTAACGACGCTGCATACAACATACCATCGTCCTATTTCTCCATTGCTGACATGTGCTATAACGACGAAATTAACCGTAAGGGATTGTTGAAATCCAGACCGGACAAAACCATTGAAAAACCAAAACTAGCTTATTACGCTTTACAAAATTTGGCCGCCATCTTTGACGAAACGCTACAACCTACCCGTCGTGAATTAGCAACCATGCAGTCTAACAATTCACTGGCCTTATTTGCTTTTGAGGATAAAAATAACCTTGGTTTGGTTGCACTCTGGTTAAAAGATGAAATACCCTCGGATGAAGACCGTTGGACCGTTACGGACGTAATGATAGACCATACCCATTTTGAAGATCCGGTATATGTAGATCTTTTAACAGGAGAAGTCAGGCAGCTGAGAACCGGACAATCGACTAATTATGTGACGCTTAAAAATATACGCATCCCCGATTACCCGGTACTGATAGCCGATCGTAAACTACTGAATATTCTACCCTAATTTAATTCAGACAACCGCAGAACAAGTCCATGTTGGATGAGTTAATGGCACCTACCCCATTTGAAAAATGAAACAACTACTACCCTGTGTATTACTTTTTCTAACAATAATCTTGGTGTTTCCCTCTTGTCAAAAAAAGGAAACGTTTACCCTCGTAGACGGACAGCAATCGGCTAGGATTTTCCTATCCGAATCAGAACCTGAATGCGTCCAAAAAGCTGTGCACGACTTGATCAATGATGTCGAAAAGATTACAGGTGTTCGTTTAATTGTTCAAGCTACCCCGTCCCCACAACCGGCATTGATCATAGGCACCGTGGGTGTTTCGGACGACATACTCCAGGGTTATGGAATCAAAAATGACCATTTAAAAGGTAAATGGGAATCCTATTCCATGCACAGCAAGGACAATCATCTGATCATTTCGGGAAGTGATGAAAGGGGAACCATGTTTGGCATATACCATTTTATTGAAAAGTACCTGGAAGTCGATCCGCTGTACTTCTGGTCGGATCTCCCCCACCCCAAAAAAGATAAACTCAGTTGGCAAAACATTGCTGAAATTCAGGATTCGCCTACTTTCAAGTTTAGGGGTTGGTTTATAAACGATGAGGACCTTCTTACAGAATGGCAAGAAAGTGAAGGAATCCGTAAGATAGACTATCCTTTCTACGGCCAGGTAGTTAACCCTGCAGTCATGGAAAAGGTGGTAGAAGCCCTCGTAAGACTACGCATGAACCTAATCATTCCGGCTAGTTTTATCGATATCCGAAATCCGGCAGAAGCGAAATTAGTGGAAATAGCAGCCCAGCGCGGTGTTTTTCTTTCCATGCATCATGTAGAACCCATGGGGGTTAGCGCCTTCTCTTTCTTTAACTACTGGACCGAAAAAACCGGTGAAAAACCCTTATTTTCCTATTATAGTAATCGGGAAAAAATGGAGGAGGTATGGCGCGTGTACGGAGCTGAATGGGCCAAGTATCCCAATGTAATTTGGCAGATTGGTTTGAGAGGCATAGCCGATCGACCGATGTGGGCGGCAGATCCCGGAATTCCACAAAGTAATGCCGAAAGAGGCGAACTCATTTCGGAGGCGATGGCGACCCAAAAAACGATTATTTCTGAAGTTGATGCACGGGCTAATCCTCCGATAAGTACTACGCTCTGGATGGAAGGTTCGGCATTAAATAAACAAGGTCACCTGCGAATTCCAGAAAGTACCATGGTCGTCTTTGCCGATAACTGTCCGGGTTGGAAATGGCAAGACGATTTCTATGAGACCGAACGAAACGTAAACCATCGGTATGGTGTTTATTACCACCACCAACTCTGGGGAGCAGGCCCTCATCTAGCTCAGGGCATACCACCTCACCAAACCTACAAAGTATTCAAAGAGGCTGTTTCCCACCGTGCAACAGATTATGCCATTCTCAATGTTTCCAACATTCGACCATTTTTACTAGGGTTAGCCTCGTCGGGAGAAATGCTCTACAACTTCGAAGATTACGATCCAGAGACTTTTATGCACGACTGGGCTACCAAAAGGTTTCAAGAACACACAAAAGAAATT
>Ga0182793_1000983_pt1 | contig 18988 bp, 14 predicted proteins | sample Passage237A_FD_130498 | JGI IMG/M metagenome (GOLD analysis project Ga0182793, IMG submission 130498) | Cellulose adapted compost microbial communities from Newby Island Compost Facility, Milpitas, CA, USA - Passage2 37A (version 2) (version 2) ... | reverse complement strand
GCAGCTCCACCTGCTACACCGAAATGGCGGGGGAAAAAATCCGTCGCCAGCTGGGGGAAGAGCGGGTGGATATCTTCAATATCGCCGACACCCCCATCATCACCGCCGCCTTCTACGACTACCTGATATTCGGCATACCCACCTGGGACTATGGCGAGTTGCAGGAGGACTGGGAGGAAATCTGGGACGAACTGGATGAACTCAACCTGCAGGGAAAAAAGGTGGCCCTCTACGGTCTCGGCGATCAGGTGGGTTACCCCGAATGGTTTCTCGATGCCCTGGGTTACCTCCACGCCAAGCTGCTGAGCCGTGGCGCACAAATGTGCGGCTACTGGCCCAGCGCCGGCTATGAGTTCGAGGCGTCCAAGGCGTTGACCCCCGATGGCCAGCAGTTTGTGGGCTTGGCTCTGGATGAAGAAAACGAGTTTCAGCTGACCGAGGGGCGCATTCGCGACTGGTGCGCCCAGATAGAGCGCGAGTTCGGCCTGTGAGCGACAAACCCCTGCCGGAGGAAACCGGCCTTCACGCACAGCTGGAGTGGGACGAACAGGGCCAGCCCCTGTCCCGCCAGTTTGGCGACATCTACTTCTCCCGCGCCAACGGTCTTGAGGAAACCCGCCATGTGTTCCTGCAGCACAATCATCTGGCGGAGCGCTTTGCCGGGCTGGACGCGGATGTTTTCACCCTAGGTGAAACCGGCTTTGGCTCCGGCCTCAACTTTCTCGCTGCCTGGCAGCTCTGGGACCAGCTGGCCCCCACTGGCGCCTGCCTGCACTTTGTCACCACCGAAAAGTACCCTCTGCAGCGCAGCGATCTGGAACGGGCTCTGGCCCTCTGGCCGGAGCTGGACAACTACGCCCGGCAATTGATTGACAGCTACCCGGTCTTTATCGGTGAGGCTTTTCACCGGCTGGTCTTTGCCCAAGGCAGAGTCAGGCTCACTCTGATTATTGGCGATGCCGCGGAGGGGCTGGCCAGGTTGCGACTGGGCCTGGCTCAGATACAGGTGCGCAAGGTGGACGCCTGGTTTCTGGATGGCTTCGCGCCCGCCAAGAATCCACAGATGTGGTCGCCGGCGCTCTTTACCGCTCTGGGCTGCCTCAGCGGTCCCGGCACCACCGCCGCCACCTTCAGTGCCGCCGGTGTGGTCAAGCAAGGACTGAGATCAGCGGGTTTCACCGTCAAGCGCGTGCCCGGCTATGGTCGCAAGCGGGAGATGGTGGCGGCGCTGGTGGAAGCGCCTGTGGAAACCACCGCTGCAGAACAACAGGCCCCGGCTGCCACCCCCTGGCATCTGATGCGTCATTATCGGTTCCCCGACCAGCGCCAAGTGCTGGTCATAGGCGGCGGTCTGGCGGGCTGCCACAGCGCCCGCGCCCTGGCGGAGCGGGGTTGGCAAGTAACACTGGTGGAAGCCCAGTCCAGTCTGGCGGCTGGGGCTTCGGGCAATCCCCAGGGCATGGTCTACGGCCGCCTCTCTCCCAAGCAGGAAACCCTGGCCGCCTTCAATCTCGCCTGCCTGCAATATGCGCTTAACTTCTACGCCCCCTACTGGGCCGCAGGCCAGCCGCTGGGTGAAGCCTGCGGCCTGCTGCAACTGCAGGACACAGAGGAAGAAGCCCGTCTGCAACAGGCGCTTGTCCCTCTGCTGAAAGCTGCCGAACATCTGGCCCGCCCTGTCTCCGCCGAAGAGGCCAGTGCTATTGCCGGGCTCAGGGTCAGTTGCAGCGGGATTTATTTCCCCGGATCCGGCTGGCTCAGTCCTCCGGTTCTCTGCCAGAAATTGGCGGAGCATCCCTTGATCAGGGTAGTTACCGGTGTTCAGGTAAGGCAGCTGGAACAGCTGGATAGGGGCTGGCGGCTGCACACAACTGATGGCCAGAGTCTGAAGGCCCCGGTGGTGGTAATTGCCAACGCCCGGGATGCCTTGAACTTTGAACAGAGTCATCACCTGCCTCTTAAGTCCATTCGCGGACAGGTAACATTTCTGCCTCCGTTATCGACCCCCAAAAGCCGCCAGTTGAAAACCGTGATTTGCGGCGAAGGCTATCTGGCGCCACCCCAACAGCTGGCCGAGGGTCAATGGCAGCAGTGCCTGGGAGCCAGCTTCAATCTCAAAGACACCAGCCAGACACTGAACCCGGCAGATCACAGCGGCAACCTGCAAAAACTGATGCCGCTATTGCCGGAGCTGGCTGAGGAATGGTCGCAACTGAAGCTGGAGACACTGGATGGACGAGCAGGCTTTCGCTGCACCAGCCCCGACTATCTGCCGCTGGTAGGCCCGGTACCTGTGGAAGAGGATTTTGCGCGGGACTATGAGCCACTGCGCAAGGACGCCCGCAAGCCGCTGCCTCTGGCGGGCAGCTACTGGCCGGGGCTCTATCTGAGCCTGGCCTACGGCTCCCGGGGTCTGGCCTATACGCCTCTGTGCGCCGAGCTGCTGGCGGCACAGATCAACAACGAACCACTGCCGCTGGCGGAAGATCTGGTGGCGGCACTCAATCCGGCGCGCTTTCTGATTCGCGATCTCAAACGCAACCGGCGCCAGTGACTATACTGCGGATTAGCCTGTCTGATTCGGAGATACCATGCTCACCAATACCCCCACCCGCCATCAGAACCTGGAAGAAGATCCGGATTTCATTCACAACTATTACGAACGTCTGGTGCTGCTGGAAATCGTCAAGCAGAGCGAGCGGGCGCGGCTGGATAGAGATTTTCTCGCCGATGTGGCCTGCGTATCGCTCAATCGCCTGCCGCCGCGTTACATACGCCATGATGTAGACATGACCTTTTTCATGTCGCCCCAGGAAATGCAGGAGATCGAAACCAAGGTGACACAGGCGGTGAGCAGTGCACTGGCCTATGTCGAAAGCCGGGAAGCGGATTCCGCCAGCCGTGAAGCAGCGGATGAAGCCAAAACCAAAATCAAAAAACCCGCGCGCAAGATCACCGTAAAAAGCAACGGCAAAAAGCCGCCTACCAAGCACTGAGTTTTTATTCTTTTTCCGGCGGCGGATCGGAGATGATCTGTGAACCCGAACCACAGGCAATCACCGTGCGCATAGCGGCTTCCACACCTATGTGCGGCAGCAGATCCACGCAGTCACGTGACAGGTGATAAACAAAACCCGAAGTAGGTATGGGCGCCGTGGGCACATATACCGTGTAATCGCCATTGGCGTGATTGGCGGTGATCACACCTGTGACAGACACCCCCGCAGCGCGGCCGTGAATGTAAGCGCGGCACACCTGCCCCTTGAGCAGCGAGGTATTGCCCTCGCCACCCAGAAACTGCATCACCACTTCGCGCACGGTTTTGTAACCCGGCGCAAGACGCGTGAGCCAGCTATCGAGCAGGTCGTGCAGCCAGCCACCGATGCGCGTGCGAATCAACAGGCCGATAACAAAACAGGCGCAAAGTATGGCCAGAATACTGATCAGTTGAGCCGCATAATGAGTAAAAGACGCCCAGCTGGCGATCCAGTTACTCAGAGGATTCAGCAGCGCGGTCACCAGCCCGAACAGCCAGTTCACCAGCAGAATAAAGATGGTGATGGGCAGCACCACCATGAATCCACCCAGCAGTGTCAGGCCCACAAAGGACTGCAAACGCTTCATTGTTAAATTCCTCTTGATTATGATGACCGCTCATTCAATCAGGGATTTCATAGGTGCAACCCACAATCGCTTCCCCATTGGCTTCCGGCGCCCTGGCAAAAACGCTGTTGCTCAGTCTGGCATTGTGCCTGAGCTGCATGACAAGCGCCAAACCGCCACAACCGCAAATTCGCGCTTACGATTACACACTGATTGCCGAGCGACCACACCATCCCGGTCTGTTTACCCAGGGATTGCTGATTCACGAAGATCATTTTTATGAAAGCAGCGGACTCTACGGTCGCTCCCGTCTGGTGCGCTATCCCATTGCCAGCACCGGCAGTCGCTGGGCGCAGATGACCGGGCGCTTTGGCAAGGAGCTGAAGTTGGAAGACAGGTATTTTGCCGAGGGACTCACCCTTTTCAGGGACAGGCTTTATCTGCTCACCTGGCAGGAAGAGAGCCTGCTGGTCGTCAATCCGCAGGATTTCACTCTGGAGAAAAAACTGCCCTATCAGGGCGAAGGCTGGGGCCTGACCCACAATGACGAACATCTGATTCGCAGCGACGGCAGCCATCGCCTGTTTTTTCATTCGCCCGAGGATTTTTCCCTGATAAAAATTCTGGAAGTCAAGGAGGGCCAGCAACCTCTACAAAGACTCAACGAGCTGGAAATGATCAAGGGAAAAATCTGGGCCAATATCTGGTATGAAAACCGTCTGGTGGAAATAGACCCTGAGTCGGGTCAGGTGGTGGGCAGTCTGGATCTAAGCCAGTTGGTGCAATCACTGCAGCTGAACAATCGCGAGCAGGTGCTGAACGGCATTGCCTATAACCCGGAAGGCGACAGTCTCTGGATCACCGGCAAACACTGGCCAAAACTCTTTCAGCTCAAACTCAAGCCATAAAAAAAGCCGCACTCAGTGCGGCTTTTTCAATCTGTCACTCTTGGTCACAGATTTGTGTCAGTCATTAAAGACCAACAACGTTCTCGGCTTGCGGGCCTTTTTGACCTGGCTTCACGTCGAACTCAACGCGCTGACCTTCGGCCAGGGTTTTGAAACCTGAACCGGTGATTGCGCTGTAGTGAACGAAAACGTCCTGACCAGCTTCGCTTTCAATAAAACCGAAACCTTTGGATTCGTTGAACCACTTTACGGTGCCTGTACTTTTAGACATAAAAAACCTCTGTTGCTTATAAGCAAGTTAATTACTAGTTGCCATCTTGGCGCGTGCTGACTGATCACACTTACTTATGAAAAACAAAACGAGGTGCTAAGAGACAGACTGCTAGAACAACGATGTAACCATAAATAATGCTGCATGTTTGCCAGCCGAAGCACTATAGGCCGCCCCAGTGACCAAGTAAAGGACTATTTCCCCACTCCCGGAGCGCCCAGGCTCCCGGGGTGCGACATTTTGTCACTATGCCCGCGGGACGCCTCTGTTTACCATCTGGCGCCAAAATCACGGATTGGAGTCAGATATGCGTTCTTCAGGCCACTGGAAACTGCCAGCGTCACTGCTGATGGCCCTGCTGCCTGTTCATTCCGCGCTGGCGCATCACCCGCAAACCCCGAGCAACAACCCGCTGGACACCATCACCGTCACCGGCACCCGCGATCAGGGACGGCTGGCGGACACAGCCACCAGCATCGGCATGCTGGATGAAATCACCATCCGGGATATCAATCCCACCCACTCCGCCGACCTGCTCAACCGGATTCCCGGGGTCTTTATCAATCAGCTGGGCAGTACCGGCCAGGGTGTTTCCGCCGCCATACGTCAGCCCATCACCACCAACCCCGTGTACCTCTATCTGGAAAACGGCGTACCTACCCGCTCCCCGGCCTTTTTCAATCACAACGCCCTCTACGAGGTGAATGTGGCCCAGTCCCAGGGCGTGGAGGTGATCAAGGGTCCGGGCTCTGCCCTCTACGGCAGTGACGCCATGGGCGGGGTGATCAATGTGCTCAGCAACAGACCCATCACCCGGGACAGCCTGGGGCTGACGCTGGAGGGCGGCGACTACGACTGGCGGCGGGCGCAGCTGAACGGTCAGACCGTCTGGCGGGATCATCATCTGGCCCTGCGACTGGATACCATGGACAGCGAGGGCTGGCGCCAGCACAACGATTTCGACCGCACCAGCGGCAATCTGGTATGGCAGACGGGCTTCGGTGACTTTGCCATCAATACGGTTTACAGCGGCACCTGGCTGCGCATGAACACCGGCGGCACTGGCCTGAGTCTGAGCGATTACCTGCACAACCCTGAAAAGGCGGGCAATCTGATCGGCTACAGGGATGTCTCCTCCCAGCGGCTGTCCAGCCTTTGGCAGGCGTCGCTGGGTGAGGGAGAAATCAGCCTCACCCCCTACTGGCGCAACAACCGCCTCGATTATCTGGCCACCTGGACCCTGAACACCGGCCGCCCTGTGGAGCGCGGGGGTGTTCAGGTACTGGACTCCCAGGATGCCCATATCAACGAAAGCGGCGATGACTCCTACGGATTGCAGATCAAATACCGGCAGGCTCTGGACACCTGGCCCAGAGCCTTCTGGATCGCGGGACTGGATCTGGATTACAGCCAGGGCTTTACCCACCAGACCTATATCGAACGCACGGACACAGATCCGGGGCGCTACTGGCTCAGCTTCCGGCGGGTAAAACCCATCTACGACTATGAGGTGGACTTCACCTCCGCCTCACCCTATGTGCACCTGGAAACCGATCTGGGAAGCGGCTGGCGCCTTAACGCCGGACTGCGTTACGACCGGGTGAGCTATGACTATCACAACCACCTGGATACAGATCTCACCAGTCCCATCCACAAGCGCCCGGCAGATACAGAGATATCCCTGGATCACTGGAGTCCCAAACTGGGCCTTGTGTATCAGGTCAGCGACTGGCTCAACGCCTTTGCCGCCTATCGCCACGCCTTTCGCATTCCCAGCGAGAGCCAATTGTTTCGCGCCGGTGCCACAGTGGACTCCACTCAGTTAAAGCCGGTCAAGGCCGACAGCTACGAAATTGGTCTGCGCGGGCACTGGCGTTCGCAGATCACTTTTGAAATCACTCTCTACGAAATGCCCAAGACCGATGAAATTCTCAGTGTCAGTGACGACACAGGTGCGAGGCGCAACGTCAACGCGGGGGACACCAGCCACAGAGGCGTTGAGCTGGGCCTGGACTGGATGATGACCAAAGAGTTGGGTCTGGGCCTCGCCTATGCGCGCAATCGCCACCGATTTGATCACTGGGTGGAAAACGGTCAGGACTTCAGTGGCAACACCCTGCCCCAGGCACCCGCTTATTTTGCCAATTTGCGTTTACACTACGCGCCCCACTGGTTGCAGGGCGGTCGTCTGGAAGCCGAATGGAACCAGCAGGGGCAGCAGTTTATCGATGAGGCCAACACCCTGATCTATCCCGGCCACAGACTGCTGGACCTGCGCGCCAGTTTTGCGGTTACCGATGGTGTGGAAATTTATCTGCATCTGCTCAATGCACAGAACAACCGCTTTGCCGAACCCACCAGCCGCTTTGGCCCCACCTATACACCGGGCAAGCCAAGAACGCTGATGGGTGGGGTTAAATTTCATTGGTAGTTTTTTACTCAGATAGAGATCGGGTGTAAGGGAATCAGATTGCGCATCAGCGGCGATCTCTCAAACTGGCACAAAAAATGATCAAAACCAAAAACGTGTATGGTTTTTTATACCACTGGCATCAGCGCATAGGGCTGGTGATGGGCATAGTGGTAATTGCCTGGGCGCTGAGCGGATTTGCTCACCCCATTATTTCGCGGCTCAATCCCAAGCCTGTTGCACCTGCGCCCAATAAAGCGATAGCTGCGGAAAAAATCGGCAGTTTTGCACACTTGGTGGAACGCGAAGGCATAAAAGAAATTCAGCAGCTACGTCTGTTTCAGTGGCAGGATCAACCGGTCTATCGCATTCAAACAGAACAGGGAAGCAACTATTATTCGGCGCAAAGTACGGAGCGATTGGAGCTGACGGATTTCGACTACGCTGACTATCTGGCCCGGCATTTCACCGGCGAGCAGCAGGCGCCGCTCAAGGATGTAGCGCTGATCGAAAGTTTCAACGACGAATATCTCTATATCAATCGCTATCTGCCGGTCATCAAGCTGGCCTATGCGCGGGATGATAATTTGCGGGCTTTTATCGACCCCGCTCTGGGGCGACTGGCCACCCTTGAAGACACGCGCAAATCGCTTACCGGAACATTCTTTCGCAACTTCCACTCCTGGGTGTGGATTGAAAATCTGTCGCTGCGTCGTTCACTTATGAGCCTGTTTCTGGTGATGGGTTTTGTGACTGCCGCCTTTGGCTTTGTGATTTACATTCAAAGCTGGCGCAAAGGCATGTTTCGTCAATCGCTGAGCGCCTACCAGAATCATCCGCGCACACGCCGCTGGCATCGCACACTGGGTGTCTGTGTGGCGCTTTTTGCCATGGGGTTCACCAGCAGCGGGCTTCTGCATCTGTGGATGACCGACAAATCAGATGCACCTCAGGTCCGTTTGTCACAAACCATAGATACTCAGGGTATTGAACTCCATCATCCACAGATCATTAAATATCTGGCGCAACAACAGGTTGACGAAATTCAGCTGGTGGCTTTCGAGAATCAGGCTTATTGGCGAATCAGGAAACTCGGCAAGGTTCAGACAGCGGAACATCATCACCATCATCATAGTCATCACAACCCGCAGCTGCCCACTGATGATGATCAGGTGATTTATTTCAATGCCCGCAACGGTGAATGGCTGCCTCAGGGCTGGCAACGCCATGCGCAGTCTCTGGCGCTGGCACTGACGGATTTCAGCGCAGATCAGTTGCTGCGCACGGAACTGGTGGAGAGTTTCAGCGGTGAATACGGCTTTATCAACAAGCGCCTGCCGGTTCACGCGTTGCATTTTTCCTTCCCCGGCAAGCCCGCTGTCTATGTGGAAACTGCAAGCAACACCCTGGCCAGTCAGGTTGTCGACAGCAAACGTGTGGAAGGCTTTGCATTTGCCTATATACACAAGTGGCATTTTCTGGATTTCATAGGCAAGGATTTACGCGATGCAGCGCAAAGTGCCATGGCGTTCCTGATTCTGTCGACCCTGCTATTGGGCTATCTCCGCTATTTTCGCACACGAAAAAAACGAATCGCCCGCGGCCAGGACTTGCGCTGATATGCATCACAAGCTGTTGATCCAGGCTTCCAGCAGGTTCAGATAACGCTTGTCTTCCATCTGGCGACCTATGGGCGGCATGCGAATGTCCGGATCACTGCTCTTGTCGCGGATATACATCAGCGAATTCTCCTTGTTGCCGGGTGAGACAATGCGCGGATCGCTGAGACCGTAGATTTCCAGATAATTTTGATGGCCCGCCACAGCGCCGTTGATAATGCCCTGGGATTCCAGCGGTGTTTCAAAACGCGCATCCCACAAACTGGCAATGCCCTGGATACCATGACAGTTGGCGCAGTTGATATCCCAGTAGGAGCGCAAACGCAGCTCCAGGGGTTGGCTCTGATCATCCAGCGCCGCGTGAGCCGGCAAATCGTCAATGGCGTTATCATCCAGTCGCTGACTGAAAATGCCCAGACGATTCCAGGCGCGCAACTGGTTTTCGATAATGCTGTTCCGATTGGGCCACCGCGGCGGATAAAGCCAGTCTTTGTTGAGCGATGCAGTTTTCACACCCAGCACACCCTTGGCTTCAGCATTGTGACAGGTGAGACAATCGTCCGGACCGGGATAGGTCCAGGTCTGGGTCCAGTTACCCTGCGGCGATTGAATTTCTATGGCTTCGTCGAGACTGGTGTAGAGCAGATCCGCATCGCTGTTGTCATCGCGCCATTTGTAGGTAGCGCCATAGACTTTTCCCTCCTCCTGCACTACCAGCAGACGGGTTTCGAGTCGCTTCACCATCAGCGGATCGTTTTCATGCACTGGCAGTTCAAAGTGTTTTACAAACACTGTGCCTGCAGGCCAACTCCATTTACCCTGTGCCGCCCACTCTACATAACTGCCGGTGGGCACAGATACCCAGCGAAATTTTTCCGCTCTGTCGGACCAGAGGGGTGAGATCAGGTCATAGGGAATCATGCTCTCCGCCGGCGTCAGGCTCGGCACATGAGCAAAGGCGCCTGTCTGCGACAAAAGTCCGGGCATGTTCTCCCACTGGACATCGGGCACGGCCGGCATGTTCAGATAAGGCTTGGTGTACCAACGGCAGCCAAGACCGTGAGTGATATCGGCAGTGCATGGATTCGCCTGATTCAGCACAAAAACTGTGGAACTGTCGGGCAGAATGCGATTGGCCACCAATTCACCATATTCACCGGCGCCTATATATTGGCAATTTGACAGAGATTTGAGCAGGTAACTCCCGTCCTGATTGCGCAGCAATTCGAAGCGCTGCGCCAATCCAATACTTTTGCTATCAGCCAAAAGGACATGGAGTGTATCCATCACTGTGACATAAAGCCTGTTGCCCATTGAACGCAAGGCCACACTGCCCTGACCTGCATCCACTATTTCAAAAATGTCACTGTTACCTCTGGGCTGATCGACCAGTTCAAGATTGGGATCAGCGACACTCACAATCTTGCCATCCAGCGTGAAGCGAACCATGTCACCCACACCAAAGCTGGGCAATTCTTCCGGCGTCTGATGCCCCTTGCCAGTGTAACGCACCTCCGCCAGCGTTCCGGCAAAGGGCGGACTGTCGCAACAATTTCCACCGTAGGCCAGCAGATACAAGCGGTTGTTTGCCGGAGAAATACTGCCGTCGATAATTCCCTTGAGCAGAGATGTATTCAGCCAGCGACGCGAGACAGGTTCACTTTCATTAACTGCCACTTCAAAGAAAGCATCGTTGTTGAAATTCCAGTAGAGCAAACGCCCGTGAAAATAACTGGGCAGTTTGTAGGGATCAACCACTGCCGGATTCCAGCGATAGACACCCGCCAGCATGGTGGCCCTGTGACTCAGACTGATCCAGGCCGTTCTGGCGCTGGGTAAAAGATTGGCACCTGTGTTGTTGACCGAATTATTGACGACTGCTTCCGGATCAAATTTGCTGCCGGATTGATTGCTGGAAAAATCGAAATCGTTATAGGCCTGGTTAGGCCCGGCGAAATAGGGCCAGCCAAAATTGCCCGGCACCAGAGTCTGATTGATTTCGTCGTAACCCGTGGGGCCGCGATTGACGTTGGCAAAATCTGCATCCGGTCCTACATCGCCCCAGAGCAGCAGATCACTCTGGGAATCCAGCGCTATGCGGAAAGGATTGCGCAACCCCATAGCGTAAATCTCCCCGCGATGAAGTTCATCCGCTGCAAACAAATTACCTTTGGGGATGGTGTAGCTGCCATCAGCTGCGGGTTTGATGCGCAGAATCTTGCCGCGCAAACTGTTGGTGTTGGCAGAGGTACGCTGGGCATCAAACAGTTCGCGGCCCGGTCTTTCGTCGATGGGCGCATAGCCGTTGGATTCAAAGGGATCGGTGTTATCGCCTGTAGCTATGTAGAGATTGCCCTCAGAGTCAAAGGCCATATCGCCTGCCACATGGCAGCAGCGCCTGTCCACAGGATAGGAGAGCAATCGCTTCTCGGAAGCGAGATTTAAGGTGTTGTCGGCATCGAGGCTGAAACGCGATACATGATGCTGAACACCGCTCACATCCGTGTAGTGCAAATACAACAATCGGTTGGTGAGGAAATTGGGGTCCAGCACAAAACCTGTCAAACCGCCTTCATTGGCGCTGTTCACCGACAGAGTGGATTTCAACCGCAACTCACCTGACTCGTATGCGTAAAACTCGCCCTGACGACCAATAACATAAATATCGTTATTGGCAGAAATCTGCAGCACCATTGGCAAGTTGATGCCAGTAGCCAACTGCCGCACGGTGAAATCTGCATCCGGTGGTGGCGGCCCCTGCCATGCGGGAACATCCGCATCCAGTCTGCCCACCCAGATGAGTGCGCCCTTGATGTGCTGCACAAAATTCGGATTGCTGTAAGCCTCTATGGTGTGCCCCAGTCCTGTGTAAAAGGCGCGGCCTGCACCCACTCGCTGATACCAGGCGATGGGATGATCGCCCATGGCGCCAGCGCCCGGCGCATAACTGGATTCATCCAGCGACATAAGCACTTCGACTTGACTGCGAGGATTGCTCTGAAAGTTGTACCACTCATCAAAGTGGCGCCAACTGGTGTCCAGGTGACGAGTAGCCGGGTGATTGCGGTTTTCAATCTGAATCACCGCCGATTGATTGTGGGGATGGGAATGAAAATAGGCGCCCACCAGTTCGCCATACCAGGGCCAGTTGTATTCCGTATCCGCCGCCGCATGTATACCCAGATAGCCGCCGCCATTGTCAATGTAGGACTCGAAAGCTGCCTTCTGCTGTGCGTTGAGCAGATCGCCGGTGGTACTCAGCCAGACCACCGCACTGAAACGCGCCAAATTTTCCCGGGTAAAGGCACCTGCATCTTCGGTCAGTTCCAGTTCCCAGCCCTGCTCCTGTGCCAGCTTCTGCAGCATATTTCTGCCTGCGGGAATGGAGTCGTGGCGAAAACCGGCGGTTTTGGTAAACACCAGTATCCGTTGGGGATTAATAGGCTTCTGAAAACCTGGCCAGGGCCCGGACTTGTCCGGTCCCTCGGCGGGACAGAAGGCCACTACCGAGCTGGATGAACTGACAGAACTGGAAGAAATCGCCGAAGACACTGACGAAAAGGAACTAACGGGAGACTTGCTGCCACCGCAGGCAGAAAGTGCCAGAACAACAAGAATCAGCACACAGAATGCTTTCATAAGAGATCCCTCACTTGTCCACACGTTATGCTTATAGTCGTGACAGCCATCTCAGTTTACACCAGCACCAGGGGCAGGAGCTTCATCTTCCTTGATCGGCGTCAAATACAACTCTGGCCATTGGCCTAGCATCAGTTTGAAGTTCCTCAGGTGCCTGACGGCTGGGGAACATAACCTCAATAAATAATAACCAGGGGCAAGGCCATGCCCGAAAACCAAAAAAACCCGAGAGAAACGGCTTTATCCATGGCTGACTCTTCCCCCGCCAATCGCCTGCCGGGCGAATTGGCGGCGGGCATTTTGGACGCCATTCAACTGGGCATTCTGATTACCGATACCCGAGGTGTCATTCAGGCCGTCAATCCCGCTTTTACGCGCATGACCGGCTACACCGCCGACGAAGCTCTGGGCAAAACACCGGGGTTACTCAAGTCGGGGCGACAAAGTGCCGAGTTCTACTCCGAACTCTGGGAGACGCTAATGCGCGAGGGATACTGGCAAGGTGTGGTGTGGAATAGACGCAAGAACGGCGAGCACTACGCCGAACTGCTCAGCATCAGCAGCCTGCGCAATGCCGAGGGCGAAGTGACTCACTATGTGGGCAGTTTTTCCGATATCACTCGCCTGAAAGAACACGAGATGCAGCTCGAATACCTGGCCCACTACGACAGTCTCACCCAGCTGCCCAACAGAGTCTTGCTGCGCGACCGATTGCAGCAGGCCATGGCCCGCACACGCCGCGGCGATTATCTGCTGGGGGTTTGCGTGCTGGATATAGACAACTTCAAACCCGTCAACGATCAACTGGGTCATGCACTGGGCGATGAATTGCTGGTGCTGGTGGCGCAGCGCATCAACACCTGTCTGAGGGACACTGATACGCTTGCGCGGGTGGGAGGCGATGAATTTGTCGTACTGCTGAATGACCTGCCGGATGCCGACACAGGCTGTCAAACCTTGAAGCGTTTGCTCCAGGCTCTGACACCGCCCTTTCTGCTGGCAGGCCACCATTTGCAGGTGGCCGTCAGCATTGGCATGACGCTCTATCCGGATGACAAAACCCATCTGGAAAATCTGCTGCGTCACGCCGACAAGGCCATGTATCAAGCCAAACAGGCGGGAGGAAATGCTTATCGCGTTTACTGCCCTGCCAGCGACAGCGACGCCCCCCTGTTCAAGGTCTGAATCAAACCCTGAACTGGGAAACCAGGCTCTTGAGTTGCACGGCCAGCTGCGCCAGAGCTTCGCTCGCCATGGTGCTCTGCTTGACGTGCTCGGCAGTTTCATCGGCCACAGTGCTGATGTTGTGAATACTCTCGTTGATTTCCCTCGCCACCATGGTCTGTTCCTCAGTGGCTGTGGCAATCTGCTGAGCCGTATCGTCAATCTCGGCAATGGAGTGAGCGATGGCCTCCAGTTTTTCACCTGTGTCCGCCGCCAGATCCACGCTCACCTCCGCGCCATGTGCGCTCACCTGCATGGCGCGCACAGCGCCATCAGAACCGCTCTGCAGTTTCTTGATCATCGCCTGAATTTCGGTGGTGGAATCCTTGGTTCGAATTGCCAAACTGCGCACTTCATCCGCCACCACCGCAAAGCCGCGACCACTTTCGCCAGCGCGCGCCGCTTCAATGGCTGCGTTGAGTGCCAGCAGGTTGGTCTGCTCGGCAATACTTTCGATTACCTGCAGAATACTGCCAATATGGTCGCTATCGCCTTTTACCTCACCAATAATCTGCGCCGCCTGATTTACCTGCAGCGACAGATGCTTGATGGATTCAATCGTAGCCTGTACCGATGAGCGTCCGTTATCCGCAGCTGAACGCGCATTGGCGGAAGAAGCAGCGGTATGCTGGGTTGTCGAAGCCACTTCGTTGAGTGTGGACGACATTTCATTCATGGCGGTGGCGGAATTGCTGATCTCCTGTGCCTGCCGCTCCAGATTGCTGGAAGTGTGTTCATTGATCTGTGCCAGCTCGGTGGAAGCGGCCGCCACCTGTTCAGAATAGCTGGAAATTTCCGTCAGCATGGTGCGCAGATTTCTCTGCATATTGGCGATGGAGGCCAGCAGGCTCGTCTTGTCCCCCGGCGCCAGGGCAATTTGCACATTGAGATTGCCATCGGCCACCTGATGTACCACATCCGATGCATAGCTGGGATCGCCGCCGAGAATGCGGGTCACAGCTCTCACCAGCAGCAGACTCACCCCGACCGAAATCACCAGCACCACCAGCGTCAGCACTACCAGCGTAGTCAGCATCTGGCGCACATCGGCCAGTGCCACAGTTTCATCCTGTTCCACCACCAGACCCCAGCCCAGCAGCGGGATATAGGTGGTGCTGCCGATCACTTCCTGACCTGCCGCATTAGGATAGCGTCCCACATAGTCTGACTTGCTGCGCACCGCTGCAGCCGCTTCAGTTTTAATTTCGCTCTTCGAATTGCGAATGGACGCGGCAGGCGTAATCGCTGTACCGTCTTCGTTCGACAGCAAATAGATCTCTGTCCCCGGCGGACGAATCAGTTGGCCAAGTCTCTCTACCAGCACATCGATTTTGACCGCGCCGCGCATCACCGCCACTATCCGGCCATCGCGACGGATGGGAATGGCGATGGTGCTTACCTGATTGCCTGTTGCACGGGAGACTACCGGCTGTGAAAAGGCGTCCTGACCGCTGATGGCGCTCTTGAACCAGGCGCGGTCGGCCACGTTGAAATCATGGGCTTCAGTCTCGCTCATGATTCTCGCCCTGCCCTGTTCATAGCTCACACCCGTCAGCCCCCGCCCCTCGGGGCTGACCAAAATCACTGTGTCATAGTGAGCGTTGCCGGTAAGTGTCGCCATAAGCGAAGAAATAACTGGCAGATCCAGATTGACCGCCGCATCCACACTCGCCAGATAGCGCATTTCATCCTGTCGAACCAGCAACCACTCGCTAAAAGCCTGAGCGTTATTGGCACTACGCGACTTCATGTCGGCGAGAGTGGCATCGACCTGCGAGCTTTGATACTGAGAAAAAAGCAGGCCGGCAAAGGTGAGTATCGAGGCCAGGAGCAACAATACAATCAGGAAGGTAAGGCGCGCACCAAAACTGAGCCCGCGCCAATAGTTAGTTAGAAAGCCCATAAACATCTCCCTAGCCATGCCCCAGCGTTCATCTCATCATATAGCCAGGCAATGATGTGTACACAATTAATAGCTCGCTATCGTATGTCTGACAAATAGCTAGCTAGGTATAGACCAGAATGCCGGGGTTACCAAATAAAAAATCCGGTCAGTCTTTATCTGGAATGACCCCTGACATATCTCGAGAGATTTAAATAACGGCTCCATTTTTAACAGGTTTAACAAGCGGAGTTATTTGTCTATGAAATACCCAATTTGTCGCTTCATTGCCTTTTTGGGCGCCAGTCTGCTGATGCCCAGCGCCGGGGCAGAAGTCCTGCAACCGGGCCAACGCCTGAGCGTCGTGATCACTGAAAACCAGCCGGATGGCGAAGCCCATCGTCAACATTACCTTACCAATGCCTTTCCCCTGGTCCAGGCAGCTGGCATGAAGGAGATCACCATCTTCAAGGTGGAGAAGGTACTGGTTGGCCAGGGCGCTCCCGAGGGTGCAGGCCTCTACTTCTGGCCCAGCAAGGAGGCGGCACAGCAATCCCGCACCAATCCCAAGTATGTGAATGAATTGAAACCCCTGCGCTCGAAAAGCTGGAAGGAAATGAAATCCGTGGATATGGAAATCAAAGAGCCGCTAGAAATTACCCTGGACAAAAGCAAAGCCCACACCATCGCCTTGCTCTGGTTGAAGGATAGGGCAGCCTATGACCGTTACTATGAAGGCACCAAGGCACTGCGCAAGAAGCTGGGAGCCAAAATCCTGCTGACCCTGTCCAGCGAGCGCTACGAAAATCTGACCCAGGGAGAAACCACACCGCCGAACAAGGTGGTGCTGCTGCAATGGGACTCGGTCGAATCTATCAATGCCTATGACAAGGCACCGGAATTTGTCGCTCACCTGGAAGATTTTCAGCAGGCGGTGACCGGCATTGAGTGGTATCAGCTGGGCTTTTGGGACTGACCCCTAGCAGACTTCCTCGTCCAATTTGGCATGATGTCGCTGGCGGTATTCCACCGGCGTCATGCCATAGGTTTCGCGAAAGTAGCGGTAAAAGGAATTCTTGTTACTGAAACCGGATTCGAAAGCGATATCCAGCACCCGCAACTGACAATTCCTGTTCTCCAGCAGACGACAGGCGTAAGCCAGACGATAGCGATTGATATAGTCGTAAAAACTTTCCGCAAAATACACATTCAGCAGCTCCGACGTCTGGTGCACGCTAATCTCCAGACAACTGGCCAGATCGCCGAGCGAAAGCTCATTGCGGCGATAAATGGCCTCAGCTTCCATCAATTGCTGCAACCGTTGCGCCAGAGACTGGGCCAGAGTTTCATTGAGCTCGCGCCAGCTTCTGGTCTGCTCCACCTCTTCCTCTGCTACGAACACTTCAGATTCCCCAGTCTCTTCCACTGACTGATGATGAAAAAACAACTCGGGTCGGTAAATGGAGAAAAACGCCAGCACCAGCAGATAAATGGACATGGTCCAGTTGATTATCTGCACTGCAGTGACCAGAAAGCTGCGTTCCAGATAGGCGACAAACATCAACGTTGCATCTACCAGCATGAGTATCGACAGCCCCACCACCACCGACATCAACCAAAACCAGGCAGAATTCTGATAGCTGCTGAAAATCAATTTCACACGCCGCTGGTGTTGCCAAAACAGATACCAGCACATCAGCAGATAAATCATGACATGAAAAAAACCGACCAGTAGAAATTCAAACATCCACTCGGACCGCAACAGCATGGCTACCACCACCAAAGCAAAGGGCAGCAGGTGCCAATAATAAGCAGGGCGCGGATAACCCAGAGCCAGTCTCACCATGACCAGAAGCAGCGGCCCTTTCAACCAGAGAGTGGCCAATACCACCAGCGCCAGCACAAACACCCCTTCCGGTGGCTGAATATAGCGGGAATAAAAATAGGCCTGGGGCAGACACAAACACAAAAGCAAAGCAGCAAACCAGCGATTGGCGTTCGTCAAGCCTCGCTTGTCGAGTAACAGGGCAAAAGCACTCCAGGCAGTGAGGCTCAACACAATCAGACTGAACGCTTTTGAAAATTCCATGGGAATATCGCTCAGGAAAGTGATTGATGCGAGACGATGACATAGCCCCAGTTGAAAAAGAAAACCACCACTGCCACCACCCAGGCCCCGTTTTTTTGTGGTGCCGACAGCTGCAGCAACAATTGTTTTCCCCAGATCAAACGCACACCCAGTATCAGTGCGGTCGCAAGCCCCAGCACAAACATCAGGGGATTGAACAAAAACGCATCCAGCGGACGGCCATCCAGAAGTGCCATCAATGCACGGGTGGAACCGCAGGTAGGACAGGGAATGCCGGTAAACAAACGCAGATGGCAGATCACTGGTGCTTCAGGCAATCGCTGACCGAACCACTGAATAAAGCCGACCAATGATCCCCAGATGGCTATTAATGCAAATGCCCAGAGGGGCACTCTGGGCATTCGCGGGCGTGATTCAAGCAAGAGCTTCATACAATCACAGTTCAGCCATGATGGCTCCACCTACAGCCAGCATCACGAACATGAACCACAGCACGCCCAAAATCAGGAATACGGTACCGATAATGCCGCAAATCATTCCTGCCTGAGTAGTGCCGCGCCCCATAGGATCCATTTGGCCGGCATCGATGCGCGCCAGGTCACCCTTGCCCATGACCCAGGCAAAAGGGCCAAGAATGGCGCAGATAACCAAACTGAGAATACCTAACACAAGGATGAGCGTACCGCGATGAGGCGCAACGCCTGTTTGTTGATTCATTATTTTTAACCTTTTCAATCTGAGGGAGTTTCCCTGTCCGGCACAGAGCCGGACAGGGTTAGGTCATTCTGAGAGAGCGCTGCCTGGCTGTCAATTGACGCCAGGCAGGGTAACAACAAATTCACTTTCACCGCCCGGCTCAAGTACAAACTGCTCGGTAACCTGCTTGTCTCCCTGCTTCACTGTCACCTCATAGGTGCCGTAGAAACCGCGCGCTTCATAGACACCACCAGCATCCGTGTTACCGGCGAAGTCATTCCACCAGACGGAATAGATCTGATGCTTCCACGCCTGGGCATTGGGCTTTTCACGCCAGTCGCGTGTGTACATGGCACCGCGCGCCAACCAATGAGCACCCTCCCAGAAGCCCCACTTCTGCACACCCACAGTGGCGGGATGACTGAACAGGATAGTGAGGAAATCGCGCGTGTAATCTGCCTGCATTTCCTCATCGCTGGTGTTCACATCAAATTCTGTCACGCGGATTTTCAGATCAGGGAAAAGCCCATGAAATTCTTCAAGAATTTCGTACACCCTGTCTATCCCCGTGGGCGTGCCACCAAAGTGACCCTGCATGCCTATTCCATCCAGCGCTGCATTCTGATCCAGCAGATACTGAATGGTCT